>ULQC01035618.1_pt1 | contig 88797 bp, 70 predicted proteins | sample 1954091 | NCBI WGS metagenome assembly ULQC01 (sample SAMEA4835645, study PRJEB28245) | human gut metagenome | biome: gut microbiome; material: fecal sample | place: Denmark | collected 2008
GCTATGCATGATCGGCGGGGCTTATATGCCCCATAATAAAAAAAGAGCCTAAGGCTCTTTAACAAATATATCGGCAATAAATCGCCGTTTTTTATATAAAAAATGATAAATTTTCGCCAAATTTTAACAAAATCTTAACTTCTTCTTTATCACTTATTATCGCGCATCATTACCAGCTTACGTACCAGTTTATTTAAGTCATTTATCCTTCTGGCTACCTTATACGCATTTTCTTCCCTATGCATAAATATGGTATTTAGCGTATCGTCCAGAGACTTGCAAATTGCTTCGACGTCAGTCTGCAGCTCATCCTTGTCCTCTATTTCACCCTTCCCTTGCAAAACGTCGTGTATATCATAATGATATTCGATTCCAAACAGATCTCTTACCTTTTGAGATAATCTGTTCTTTACATCGTTAATATGAGCTTCCGCCACCGCCTTATTTCTTCTTTCACTTTCAGGCATATCAGCGGTCTGTTTAATAAGTTCTGCAGAAAATTCTTTCATCTGAGAAAATTTCTTGTCAAACTCGACTGCAGACATTGACAGAGCAGTTCTGTACAACGTTATCTGTGAAAGAGCGCTGAGCACTATGTCATGCAGCTTCAGTTGAGCAGATTCCTCCAATATGGCTCTCGCTTCAGTATCACAATCTTTTTTTACCGTTTCTTTGAGTTCGTCAACGCCTATTCCCCTTTTAGCGCTGACAGGGAACATCATCACATCGTCAACTTCCATCAGCTGAGCGATAAACTTCCTGCAATAAGAAATATAATCAGACAGCTCGTCTTCATCTATTACGTCTATTTTATTTATGGCAAAATAGAATTTTGCTGCATATTCTTTGGCGTTTTTCAGAAAGTCTATCTCTATCTGATTTATAGGACTGTCCACCGACAAAGTAAAAATGACTGCATCGCTTTCTTTAACAAAAGCATAGGCCTCTTCGGAATTCTTTTCGTGCATGGAACCGACTCCCGGAGTATCAACCAGAGTCAAACCTCCTTCTAAGAACTCAGAGGGACATTTTATGGAAACTTTAGTGACATTCAAATGATTGTCCTGATTTTCTTGTTCATTTATATATGTTGAAATATCTTCAAAATCGGTTTGCTTTATTACACCGTTAGAAAAATGAACTTCTGCTCCCTTGGGTCCGTATTGTACCTCGGTAACCACCGCTGTAACAGGTACTATACCCACCGGTAAAATTTTATCTTTCAATATACAATTGACCAATGCGCTCTTGCCTCTTTTGAACTGGCCTATTACCGCCACGGTCATATGACTGTTTTCCAGCTTTTCGCCAAGTACACGCACTCTGGCCAACTCATTTCCGGTTATCTCATAGCTGGAAAAAAGCTGTTCCGCATCTTTTATTTTCTTTAAAACATTATCCATTCAAACACCTCTATTTATAAAACGGGCATTCCATGCATGCCGGCTCTGATTTCCGCTGTTCTTCATCACAATAAATAGGGAAAACAGCCAAATTATGCGCCAGCTGGTCACCTCTGAGGGACTTCAACGCCGCTATCTGACAAAGGGTACCTACGAACTCAGTATGCTTGCCTTCTCTTACGCTTCTCATAGTAGCCCTATAAATAGGCGCCATCTCACGTTTTCTCACATCCATGCCTTCGGGAGCATCAAAAAATTCCTCGAACTCCGGCAGTTCAACAGGGTTATACAACGGGCAGAACAAAATACATGCGTTGCATTTTCTGCATCCCCTTTCGTCAATTTCAGGCAGCTTGCGCCCATCTTTTTCATTCATTTTGACACAAACATATTTGCATCCTACGATGCAAGCTTCACATCCGTTACAATTTTTCACTCTGTCTGTTAACTGCATACACTATCACCTCTTAAAATCTGTTATCTCATCTAAATACTTTTCAATTGGTATTCCTTTATATTTATCAACATTCTCTTTGTTTTTTAATATCAAATTTCTGACCATATCCATAGCAAACTTGGTAGTTTCCTGAAGTCCTATGCCCTTAAGCACACCTCCTACCAAAAGAGAAGAAAATATATCTCCTGTGCCTGGAAACTGAACGGGAACACAATCAAAAGGAATCTTAAAGTACTCTTTTTTCCCATCATCGTATCCAAACACGCAATTCTGCCCATCCATCAAAACGCTGGTAACCACAACTGACTTAGATCCAAGATTTCTCAGAGCATCCACTATTTTTTCAGCTTCTTCCCGAGTAACTTCCTTTCTGTCCTGAAGCATGTCCGCCAAAAAAACAGCTTCTGTAAAGTTGGGCATAATTATGTCTGCCACAGAACATATCTGTCTCATATATACCACAGTATTGTCAGAAATACCATTATAAAGTTTTCCATCATCACCCATCACAGGATCAACAAAGATATGGGTTCCTTTTTCTCTTTGCTCCCGGCAGTATTCAGCTACCAGTTTAACCTGCTCTTCGGAAATTATCATTCCGGTACATATGGCGTCAAAGGAAAATCCCAGGCGCTTCCATACCTTTAAAGCGTTTTTCATATAATCTGTTGTCTCCAGCATTTCAAATATCCCGTAGTCAAGGGTATTGGAGACAACTGCTGTAGGCAAATTATACAAGTTAAATCCCATGTGAGACAATATCGGTATCATTACTCCCAGGGATATTTTTCCGTATCCGGCTATATCTTGTATCAGCAGCACCTGCTCTGTTTCATTTTTTATCATCTCTTTAACTCCTGTACAATAAAATCCCAATATAATAGTATATTTAATAGCGCTGTAAAAATCAATAGCAAAACGAAAAGAGTATGCTACGGCCGCTCCGTAACTGCTTGCCTGACAGCGCATAGCAAACAGTAGCCGGCCGGCTGGTCGTAAATTGTACAATCCACAGCGTCCGGCTGAACATAAATCGTACAGTCGGAAACGGACGGCTAACAAAAAATCATTTTTTCAAGAAAATTTACACAAGCCGGTGCCAAATCCACGTCGAAATTTGTCGAAAGCCGACGGTCGCTGACTTTTTCTTATAAATTTTAAAAAAAAGTCTGCAAAAGTAGCTGTTTTGCGGACTTTTTTTCTCATTTTTATGATTTTTTACATTTTTCTCGCTTTCGCACTAACTTTCTGCGCTATAGCAAACATCTCTAAGCTTTTCAAATCTTCTTTCCCCCACTATCTGAAGGATCATCGGAAGGAGCAAGAGGATCCCATAAGCCAGATAAAAAACGAAAGACAGCAGCGTCAAAGGCATCATTATGATTTGAGGATCATAATAAATGTGAGTCTGGTCTAAAGCCCAACCAATCATAACAATAGTCAATAACGCAAATATTCCAATGACAAAAGCTCGATCCCGATTGTCAAATCTATAAATAGAAAAAGCCGTCCTCCCCTTCAAAGAATACCCTCTGCTTTTCATGGATTGGGAACTCTCCACAAAGTTTTCCAAAGTCCACGTTATCAGCACAGACAGTATTCTTAAAGAATTACGTAAGCGCACAAAAAAATTTCCTTGAGAGCTTCCTCTTCCTACTCCCTTCTGAGCAACGTTTATCTTACCTGCGTACTTTTTGACTCTGGGCACCGTTCGCAAAATCACCGATAAGAATAGGGAAAGTTTAGGTGAAATCCTTCCAAAGACGTAAACCACCTTATCAGAAGAAAATATTGTCAAAAAACATGATAAAAATATTATGACAGCACCTACTGTCACAGCCCTTTCCAATCCATAAAAAACAGCCTCTGCAGTAATGCTGTTTCCCGTAAAATTCTGTCCGATGACAGTCACGCCGAAGTGATTATAGTAGCTATACCACCACGTATAAATAGCCATCGGTATCAATAAGCAAAGGTTAAAGATCAATGCTTTTCGCCCCTTAAGCTTGACAGAATATGCAAAAGCGCATAAATACGACAGCAGCACAAATACAGGATGGTTGAACCATATGGTAAGACCTATAGCCGCGGCGAAATATATTAAGTTTATCATAGGATGGTAGCTATCAAACCTCATGATTCCATCATCCCATACTTAAGTTTTATCCTGTCCAGTTTTTCCATCATAGGCTTAGTAAGCAATAGCATGCCTAAGGCTACAGCACTGCCGTGGATGGCATTTACAGGAATACCTGCTAAATATATGGCAGCCACATCAAGCCCAGGCATCTGCATCATGGTAAATACAGTGCTGGTATCCAGTATAGGACCAGCGAAACACAATATCATAATAAATCCTATAATCGCATTTACAACTGGTCTTTTTTCCGATAAGATACCTGCCTTTGCCATGAGGCCGGAAGCGAAGCCTATCATTCCGAAAGAGAACATCTGCCAAGGGGTCCATGGGCCTTGACCAAAAATTATATCGCTTATTAACATGCTCAATGCGCCGGTCATAAAACCTGCTTGAGGTCCAAAGGCCATGGCCGTTATCATCACCACAGCGCCCATAGGTTTAAAATGAGGCACAGCTATGAATATGGCTCTGGAAACCACAGCAATAGCGCACATTACCGCCAGCGTCATCAATTCTCTGGGCTGAGGCTTTCTGCGCTCAAAGCTTAAAAAAAACGGTATCATGGAATATATCATGATAAGAACGCTGGCTATGTAATACTTTCTATCTCCCAAATACCAGGAAATCCCTATGGTAATGGGTATGAGAACAACTATCACGACTATTACAGCCCAAAATCCTCTTCTTGATGACTTGCCCGCAGTCGTCTTTTTCTCTATCTGTTGATTTTGCATAATTCTATCACATCCTCATTGGTTATGGCATTCTCAAATATGTGGCGGCTCATTCTGTTGGCAGCAGTAGTATAGAAACTGTTCTGCGAGAAGAATTTATCCGGCCTGTTGGTGGTTATCACGCCGCCGTCGAAAAACATGCCCACTATGTCAGCGTATTTGGCGCAAAATTCCACATCGTGGGAAACCATGAGAATGGTTACTCCTTCTGACTTAAGTCTGTTTAATATATCTGCGAATTTTATCTTAAAAAAGTTATCCAATCCCTTTGTAGGTTCGTCCAAAAGCAAAATTTTCGGTTCTGTTAACAGAACTTTTGCCAGCGCAGCTCTCTGCTGCTCACCGCCGGACAAATCATAAGGGTGATTTTCCAGAAGCCTGGTTATCTGACATATCTCGGCCACTCTTTCGATTTGCGCTTCCTTATCTGTACATCCCTTCGGAAGCATTTCCAAAAGATCTTCTCTTACGGTTTTCTTTACAAAAAGGCTTTGAGGGTCTTGCGGAAGCATAGCCAAGTTGCCGTGAAACAGCTCATCGGAACCATACTTTTCTACTCGCTTACCGTCTATGAGAATCTGACCTCTATACGGCTTGCAAATATGACATATGGATTTCAGCATGGTGGACTTGCCGGTGCCGTTGCCGCCTACCATGGCGAATATCTTCTCTTTCGGCACGCTCAAGTTTACGCCCTTCAAAACGTCCGGAGCTTCCTTTTCATATCTGAACCAAACTTCTTTCATAAATATGGCCGGAGTACCGATGAACTCCTCATCCTCCGGCCTCTGTATCATATGCGTCTTTATTTCCTTCTCCGCAAAGAGCTGCGTAAGCCAATTTCTGCCTTCTCTTACTGTAAGCGGACATCCCAGGTCGTTTTCAACACCATAGTATATCTGAACAGGTGATGGCATCGCTGCAAACATCTCGTTGTTATCTTTCTTTAAAAACTCTCCTATCTTGCCGGGTTCATCGATTGCAACGACTGCGCCTTCGTCCATGACCACGACCCTGTCCGACGCATGAAAAATATCTTCAAGCCTGTGTTCAGTGATTATGACAGTCGTGCCCAGCTCAAGGTTTATCTTTCTTACAGTATTGAGAAAATCAGCCGCAGCTATGGGGTCCAGCTGGCTGGTCGGCTCATCTAAAATCAGCACTGTAGGCTGCATTGCCATAATGGACGCAAGGTTGAGAAGCTGTTTCTGACCGCCGGAAAGCTCAGCTACATCACGGTGAAACCATCCTTGTATTCCGAAATAGCTGGCCATTTCAGCCACTCTGAGCCTTATGGTTTTCTGATCCATTCCCAAGCTTTCAAGGCCGAAGGCAAGCTCATGCCAAACTTTATCTGTGACTATCTGATTATCAGGGTTCTGCATCACATATCCTATCTTGCCGGACTGCTCTCTTAAACCCACTTCAGAAAGAGGCTTGCCCTCAAACACTATCTGTCCTGACATCTTGCCGTGAGGAGCAAGCACCGTCTTAAGGTGCTTCAGCAGCGTAGTCTTGCCGCTGCCGCTTTTGCCGCATACAGTTATATATTCTCCTTTTTCTATGTTGAAGGTTACATGATCAAGAGCAAGTCGCTCCCCTGCCGAGGGGTATGAAAAGCTTAAATCTTTGATCTCAAAATGTGCCATATTATTTCCTCCGTAATGTTAAGAACAGTAGGTATTGCCAAAAATATGAAGTACGCAGCTGTCGCTGCTATGGTAATCGGCTCAGTAAGAGGCGAAATTTCAAGGGTAGGCGTATATGATACATGGGCGCCTCCCAATGCGGCACATACCAGTACCAAAAGTATCAGCGCCGCCATAAAAATCACGAGAAAAACATCTCTTTTGTCAAACCTGTATATAGCAAAGCTGCTTCTTTTCCCGCTGCCGTAGCCCCTGCTTCTCATACTGTCAGCAGTGACTATGCCTCCTTCAAGAGCCCACGTGGTCAGCGTAGACATGACAGTCATGCCGTTTTCTATCTTATCTCTTCTCGTACCTGCATCTCCGGCTTTTCCTATGCATTTTCTGGCTCCCGCAATCTGGGCAGCTTTTCGCTGAAAGCTTGGAATAAGTCTGAGTATCATAGACAATACGAGAGAAACCGACGGAGCCGCCTTGCCGAACATGTACAAAAACTTATCGCTGGTCATGACTGCGTTGTAACACGCAAACCATGTCAAAATCGATACAAACATGGCGGCTATGGCAATGCCGTAAAAAAGCGCTTCCAGCGTATAAGGCCTGCCTCCGAAATATGTAAACAATACTGTCTCCCCATTGGTATTGAAAAGCGGGTTTATGGCAGAAAGAACCACAAACAAAGGGATCATTCCTGCCAAAAACTTAAGGCTCCTGCTTTTGCGTATAGTTATATAATAGGCAGAAGACAGCAGCACAGAACACGCTAAAAGAGCGGGATGAACAAAGAACATGCCCAAAATCACTGCACCCATAAAAAACAGGAAATTAATTATAGGGTTATATGTAGAAAATATGTCTTTGTTCACTTCTCCTACCAATTCGCGGAACCTCCTACATCAGCGCCTAAGCCTTCACATGAGTACAACCACACTATAGAGTCTCCATCCTTTAATTTATATGATGAGCATCCATAATTAGGGAACCATCCGTTAACTTTATACATCCATCCTGACTGAGGACCGCAATCAAACTCATACAGATGATTGATACCCTCGATATAGCTGCTTCCATATGCAGGAGACCATGAGGATTCCATCTGTATGCCCTTACTGTTGCAAGCCCTTTGCAACACGTCAAATACAGTCTCTCCTTCGTTAAATCCTACAGTAGTTTTTCGCAATATGGTGCCGTCAGAAGGAACATATCCCTCCTTGCCGGAGGTGAGTTTGTCCATATTGTTCAAAATGGTATCGCACCTTATTTCTATGGTACAGCTATAATCATATTTTGTGCCCGAACCGCTCTGTCCATCATCTGAATTACCGGAGCCGCTTGAACTTCCTGAATCACTTGAACTTCCTGAATTCCCTGAGCTGCCTGAATTCCCTGAGCTGCCTGAACTGCCGGAAGATGAAGAAGTGCCGGAAGAACCGTTACCGCCTGAGGAAGAACCGGGATTGTTTCCTGTCTGATTCGTGCTTTCCGAATCATTTCCTGAAGAAGTATCTCCTTCAGAGCTTTCCCCATCCTCTTCATCTGCAGATCCGGCTTCCGCTGCTCTATCTTCTATGACCTTGTTGAGTTCTTCTTCGCTAAAGCACAGCTCATGGGACTTACCTGCATCTATAGCGTTTTCCAGATTGAATTGATTAAGGCTGTCTGCACTCAATTGAGCGACTTCCATCTCTTCTCCCACTATGGAAATTTTCTCGCCTGCTTGCGCAGTCAGACTTTCGCCGTCTCGTGCTGCAGTTACACTGCCGTAAAATACATTAATACCCATGGAGCCGGTTTGAACGTTGACTGAAAAAACGGCCTTTTCTGAAGTTATTTCATTGTCCTGGGCAATTATCTTCTGAAAATCACCTTCGTCATCTACAATGACAAAGGATTCCCCGGAAACCAGTTCCATAATGTATCGGCTTTCGTCAGATGCCTCCAGTTTTGCCTGTGAGGCTTCCGCCAGATTGTATGTATTGTCACCTGAACTTATGAGAATCTGTGCTTTTTCGTTGGTGGTTACCGTATCACCTGACATCAGCGAATCTCCGTTTTTTGCTTCAAAGGATACGCCTGAACGTCCCACGCTGACAATGCCGCTTACATTTTTTGCTTCAGCAAAAGCTTCATCGCTTCCTGTAAACCATCCTTTGACAGCACCCACAGCTACAATTCCGGCAGCTGCTACCAATACAATTACTACGACCATTATTGTGTTAAAAAGTTTTTTATTCTTCCTGCTTTCCAATTTTGTTTCCGCTTTCCTAAAAATTTTTTAAACTTCTTTATTTCTCTTCGTTCTTCTGTTGATTGCTAAGGCTGCAGCACCTCCGACCACTGCGACAGCAAACCATATATGTAATGCTGAACTGTCTCCGGTCTTCTCAGGAGAGACATCTATGGCATTTGATTGGCTGTCATCATGTCCCACACCTGTAGTTTCATCTCCTGTCTGTCCCACATCACTCATGTCGTAAAGGCTCGTCTTTCCGCTTATCATTCTGAAGTAAGCTGTCATAGCGTAATATGCCTGCTCCGTGGCCAGCTGGTCTATACCATGACCTGCTACATGCTCAAATCCCCCGCCTTCCAAATAATATCCTATTACAGCGTCCAGTACTGTATTGCCGTTTTTAACAAATTGGCTGTCGCTTTTAGGGTCGATGCCTATAGCTGAAAGAGCTGTCAAAACCTGAGCGCAAGATTCGATATTGGCAGATTCAAAGCTGCCGTATCCACCATTGTCAGACTGACGCTCCGAAAGCAGTTCCAACGCCTTGTCTACAGCAGTTTTAACTTTTGCATCGCTGTCATAATACGGAGCCAGCGATTGAATAGCAATGGCCGTCATATCTATGTCCGCTGTCGTCCCTGCCAGGCTCCATCCTCCGTCATCAAGCTGAGCATCCAATATGCAGTCGATAAGCTTTTCTCTTGTCACTTGATCTCCTCCGTCAAATACCTTTGGTATCTGGTAGTTACCGCTGTCAAAAGCTATTAGAGCATACATGACGCCGTTTATCCCTTGTCTCTGTATGTATGCCATGTCGGAAATACCAATCAGCAGATTGTGTCCGGCCACATCTGTCACGTCACGGCCTATGGCCGTAAGAGCCAGTATGACTCTTGAATTGTCAGTGGATCTAGAGCTGTGCAGCTGCTCATTGTCATTTATATTTTCGCTGGCGTATTTTTCTACATTATCATAGTATTCTTTATAAACTATATCCGGCACATCGTATCCTGCCCTGGCAAGACCGAAGATTATCCAGTCTCCTCCCACAGACGCAACAGATACACCGTTTTCTGCAGCCATGCCTGCCAGATACGCGCCTGTAGCTTCGTATGCGTTTCTGAGAACCTCATCATCCAAAGAACTCTGTCCTTCCGCTTCCTTCATCGTAAATGAAATATTACATTCCTCTTGTGTCACTGCGCTTCCTTGTACTGTCACTTCAGCGAATTCAGCGGTTTTTTCGCCGGAAGGCACGGCGCGGAATGAATAAGAATCGCCGGCAAACATCAAAAAGCTTATGTTTCCTTCTTCTGTCACTCCCATGTCGACGCTTCTGGATATTCCTCCTGAGCTGTCTACATCTCTCACTTGTAAATTCTCTATAGTATAATCATCGCCGTATTTCCATCCTTCGTTGCCGCACGTCAAAACGGCAGTAAGCACTTCAAAATCAGCATTTTTTTCATCAACAATTACTGATGCCGAGCCGGTGCTGGTAATACCGTCCTCAGCCAATCCTTCCAGCACATATCTGCCAGGCGTGATATCTAGAGTATATGTGCTGCCATCAAACTCTGCGTTGCTTAAAAGGTCATTGTTTTTTTCCGTATCTCCTGACGCATAAAGCATTGCCTTAGGAGTCTGGCTGTTCATGGTAAACTGAGCTTTAACTTGTGTCGGGTCGCCATCAGCTGTATTGACCGTAATGGTATATGTTTCCGCCGGCACATCGTCTGCTTCCACATTCGACGGAGTCCAGCTCGGATCACCGCATATAATATATATCACAGTTCCGTTGCTCACAGGGATAGCTTGTGTCGCTTTGTATCTCTGAGAATTGACATAAACACGCACTTGAAAGTTCTTGTTAGAAGCTTCGGGCTTTAAATATATCTCGGACACATCATCGTCAAGAGTGAGAGTATATTCCTTCGTATCTCTGTCAAAAGCCGGCGACAGTTGACCGTCGCTTATTTCAATAGCTTTAACCGTCTTGTCGTTATTACCCCAATATCCGCCCAGATCGCTTCCGCCTGTTACGGAGTAAAGCAGCGCTACTTCATCTCCGTCTTCTACTATATATGATGTCGCATCAGCGAACCAGTCATTCAATGTTATCATCCATCCTGACATCTGCCCCGCATCAAAGTTTGACAGACCATCGACAGAACTGACATAGCCAGATGAAGATTCCATCTCTATCTTGTTTTCTGTTGTCGCTCTCTCCAGAACGTCAAACATCGTGGAACCTTCAGGCACTGTCACCTCAGTATCCAGCAGCGTCTGCTTCCACGCAGGCTTTCCGTTGTCCATATCCTCGGTAAAAGTTGTATTCTCGATCTTAACGCTTACCGTAACGCTGCTGTCCTGCGCAAAAGCCAGCGACGGCAACATAGCTGCTACCATGGTCACAACCATAAGCACAGCTAATAATTTCTTTTTTGTTTTGCTCTTCATTTTCTCCTCCTTAGCGCTGAGGATGAAACTTTAATAAAGAAGCGCCTATCCGCAAAGAGATGGCGCTTGAGAAATAATCTTTATTAATGCATTGGCAGAAAGTACCTTGTTAATAAAAACCACAAGTCTCACCTCAGAAGACTCAAAGCATAGCTTATGACAGGTCTACCGGCTCGATCCAATGTTATCTATTTATGTTACCTACTGGACGCCTTCCCAAAGCTATCGCTTCAGTGGCTACGCTCTTTCGTTGATCTTACGGTTGCTGAGACACAGCGCCGGACTTTCACCGGCTTCCGAGATGTCATAGCTGTTATTTAATTAGCGTATTTATTTTACTATATCTCATCTCATATTGTCAATATGGCCTCATGCACCCCCGTTATACAGCCTCCTGCAACCCCGTTATCCAGAGCCGAATGTTATCCACCCGTGGTTTTACATTCTAAAGTGTACTGTGTTTTCTCCTGCTATTGACCGCCATAACAGCAGCGCCGCAAAGCATAGCCAGTACAAGCCATGAAGTCAGCGCCTCAGCATCCCCGGTCTTTTCGGGGGATATATCTTTTGCCTCGGAGATATCATCAGCACCGCCATCATGCGCTGTATCGATCTGCGAGCTGCCTTGGCCGCCATCGCCGGTCTGAGCGCCGCCGTTTCCGGCATCTCCGGTTCCCTCAGTGCTACCGTTTTCACCGTTATTATCATCTTCCGCTGCCCCGAAAGAAATCGACACATCGCTCATGTCATAAAGACTTGTATCTCCCGACATCATGCGTTCATAAGCAACCATAGCATAATATGCCTGCTCAGTTGCCATTTGATCCGTTCCCTGGCCTGTTATATGCTCAAATCCTTCTGATAAAGCATAATTTAACAAAGCATCCATCACCGTATAACCATTCTTAACAAATCTCACATCTGTAGCCGGATCTATTCCAAGAGCTGTTAACGCTGTAATCACCTGAGCACAGGATTCACTATTGGCTGCTCCGAAGCTGGAGAATCCTCCGTCAGCATTTTGAATTTGACTGAGCCATGTCAGAGCTTCCTCCACAGCGACTTTTATATCTTCGTCATCTGTGTAAGGTGCGAGAGCCTGGAGTGCCATAGCAGTCATATCAGGATCAGATTCCTGACCTGTCAATGCCCAGCCTCCATCATCCAAGCGAGCATCCAAGATATATTTAACCAGTTCTTGACGCAGGGATGTCGTATAGTCGTGAGAATCAAAGGCTATTAAGGCAAATATGGCTCCATTGATTCCTTGCTTCGTTACATATTCCATGTCTTCAAGGGGTTCCAGAAGATTGTAGCCTGCCACATCCGTAGGATCAATTCCTATCGCAGTCAAAGCTAAGATAACTCTGGAATTTTCTGTGGATTTATTATCATTAAGCTTAGCGGAGCCATTGTCCTTCAATGTATCTACTATATTATCATAATAAGCAGCCGCTGCAGTTTCATCCAGCTTTCCTGCTCTTGCCAATCCGATAATACTCCACTCATTTCCGTATTGAACATCATCTTCTATTATAGATGCTATGTACATACCAGTAGCATCATAAATCTGCTGCCAGGTTTGATTACTGTTTTCGGCTCTGAGCTCAGCAATCTTTAAAACAGCACTGTTTAATTTCGCCTGCTTGATTTCAGATACCAAAGCCTTGTCCTCATCGCTGAGAGCTTCAAATGCCTGACTGGCGCGCTCTACAGCGTCAGCATCAGCAAGAGTAAGTGAAGAAACGTCAGGCAAACCGTCAATAAGGTCTATGGCCTCTGCTGCTGTCAGTCCGGAATCATAATTTTCTTTGCTCCAGTCGTCAGTATAGTGGAATACTATTATATCCCCTTCATGCACTTCCTGCTGATCTATACCTGTACCATATGCTCCGTTGATAGTATACATCCAGCCGGAATTGCTGCCGTTGTCAAACTCGCTGAGTCCGTTAATCTCAGTTATGTATCCTCCGGAAGGATTGGAATAGGATATGCCCTTTTGGCTTAAAGTCTCAGTTATAACATCTATCACCTTAGCATCTTTTGAAACAATTACTTCCATTTGAGATATCCACTCATCCTTTATCGTGCCTTCAGCATACGAATGAACTTCTCCGTTATCCCCATGCTGTTCATCTCCGATAAGGGTAAATAACACTGTAATGGTATCTTCATCAGCCGGCGCCTCACTCTCAGTCACTTTAATCGGCTGATATACTGTCTTTCCACCATATGAAATTATCACATATTCATCTGACGTCGTAAGGTTCTGACCTGTATAGGTGTATCCCGTTACCTGTTCTCTGGTTCCGTTGTTGTATACGGCGGTTATCACCATGCCGCCTATGTCAAAGTTCTCTCCCGCGGTGTACTCTGTTTTGTCAGGCGGTGTTGTTATCTCTATGGAGTCAACCTCCACTTTCTTAACGGTTATATCTACCTCTGCTGTCACACCTCCGTATGAAACAGTTATATTTTCTGTCCCTGCTTCCAGCGGTTCGCTGGAAACGGAATATCCCCTAGTTACGATAATCTCAGTACCATCGGCATAAAGAACCTTAAGCTCTATTCCCTGTGGATCAAAGGTTTCTCCTTCAAAATATTCTGTCTTGTTTGGTTCATTGGTAATCTCTATGGACTTTACCTCTTCATCTGATACCTCTGGAGCTATTTTCAACTCTATATCCGGTAATTGGCCGAAATAGGCAGTCTGCATACTGGCCGTAAAATTAGGATTTTTCCCTTCTTCGAGGGTAATGGCTCTATGATCTCCAAACGGGCTTCCAAAACCGCTGGCATAAATTGTACCCTCAGAAAGAGTAAGTGTATCTTTTTGGTAATCCTCAGGTACCACAGAACTTATAGTCTGAGTTTTTTTGTTTGATGCCACCTGATACTGATTGGAAGTGCTGTTCAAGCTGTTATCCGAACCTTCCACATCAGAATAAGTGATACGGGCGGACATATTATATACTCCGCTCAGCTTATTAACCGGATGATACACCGTATCAAACACTACGCTATAGGAATCGCCCGGCTTAAGCTCTGAACCGGGTGTAGTAAGATTATTGACAACTGCTTTGAGAGCCTTGGCAGTTATAACCTGATATATGCTGCCATTGTCGTCAGTTACTTTGACTATATTCCTGCCCTCGGTAAGGCTTACGGTGAAGCTTCCGTCGTCGTTTTCGTCCACTGCATTGAACCCATCAAACGTCATGGTTCCGTCCTCATATGTAGGATTGGCCACCTCCACCTTGATTTCTCCGCTGCCGCTCGGGTTCAGAGTAAAGCTGCCACTTTCGTTATACTCAGTGGTCTTCCCATCCGCTTCTGTCAGTTCTGTAAGGTAATATATGACATCCAGCTCTGCGTCCAACGCCTCTCCTGCCTGTTTGCCGCTGCTTGACGAACTTTTGATATTAAGTTCCTGATTGATTACAGCACCCGGTTCGGCTGTGGAGCTTGATTCGTCTACTGTTACTATAAAGGCTCCTGTATTTTCAGGCCATATGGCGCCGAAAAACGGTCCGCCTGCTGCGCTGATATTGGTCAGGGCATCATATGTTACAAGGACTACTGCAGTTCCTTGCTTTTCTGCCGTTATGAGTCCTGAATCTGATATGCTCAGCACATCGCTTTCGTTGCCCTCAAAATCTATGACTTTATAATTATAATCCGGCTCTATGAAATAGTTATTAATTACAGAATCTACTGTCTGCCAGTTTCTGATATTTACTATCTGGTACTCTTCCCTTTGCGAAAGTTCCAGATGGCCTCTTTCATTGATATTCAGATATATGTCGGCTACGTTATAATTGTTGTTGGAAGATGCATCATGTTCTACAGTCTTTTCTGTCTTTCCTTCAGGCTTTAGCTCTGCTTCCGTAACGGTGAGGTTATACGGTTCGGCATCTGAGCTTGGCGATGTAAATATGCCTGTATATGTCACATAATCCTCTCCGCTTATTCTGAAGTTGTATTTAGTATTGTCCGACAGTTGATAATATACCGTTTTCGTTCCGGCGTCCTCATCTATCGTTTGACTGGTTTTCTCCATCTCATTGAATAGTACGAAGTGGGTATTGCCCGGCTTTTGTCCCACGAATACCTCTGCATCCTCCGGAACCGTTATCATTACGTTGGTCTGCACTTCTACCTTCAGCAATGTCATTATAAGAGGAGCATCAATAAAATCCGCATTTGTCCCATAAGCAGTTACATAATATGTTCCAGGCTTGTCAAAGCTGATGGTAAAGTCTCCATTTTCATCGGTAACGACATCATTTATCTGTGTGACCTGACCGGTCTCTTCGTTCATAAGTCCAATTTTTGCCCCTTCTATCGCGCCCAGCCTGCCTTTGGTTACTCTATCCTGACCTGTATATGCGCCTCCGTAAGCATGGATATATCCCTGAAGATTCAGGCTGATGTCTTCTGATACAGATGCCGTGATTTCTGTAATTCTCTCCTGGTTTTGCTCAAAATACGTATAGAAATCTGAATACCAAGATGTGTCTTGTATCATGAAAAATTCTACATCCCCGCCATCGGTTAAAGGAGCCTCATTGACCATATAGCCGGTATATCCCATGGCGCCGTAGTCACTGTCCGGATCGTAAGGATAATCTCCATTGACAGCAAAAGAAACGGCTGTAGTGTTCTTGGCAAATATTTTGCGAATCGTTCCTCCTCTGTCTACTTGTAAATATTCTTGCGCTGTCTCCTCGTTGAACTGCTCACCGTAAATCAACTCATGCGCTTTGACTAAAGCGTCTAAAGCTGACACTCCTTCGGTCACATGGTCACCGTATCTGTACTCTTCGGCAAGATTTTCCGAAACACTGACCTTTTTTTGAGTTGCCAGCAAGAATTCACTGCCGTCTTGAACCGTAATGTCGATTGATACAGCTTGCGTGTTGTCTTCAGCTTCCGAAGCAAAAGCCGCTGATGGAATCATGCAAAAGAGCATCAATACGGTTAACAGAACGCACAGCAATTTCTTGCCGCCTTCATTTCTTGTACTCATGTACTTCTCTCCTTTCTGGTTTTCATATATTGGGGCTAAAAAAGCACCCATCTGTCTGAGAGGGTGCTTTGGATTTCTGCATACGACCGCACGAAAAAAATAACGTGACCATATGTCAAAATTCCGCAGCCCTATCTCAGAAGACTGACGTTCCTACTGGTGACAGGTCTCCCGGCTTGATCTTTACAGTCTACTCGGAATACCTTCCCAAAGCCTGATTAATGCTTCAGTGGATTACATCCTTTCGTAGATCTTACGGTTGCTGAGACACAGCGCCGGACTTTAACCGGCTTCCGAGATGTCACCGCATATCTTGCTATTATATTTTAAGGAGACGAGGCGGCGCATAAGGTTTGCTTATATCGTCAAAGCGGCCGCCTCATCGGATGAAAAGACTCGAAAAAAAAGGCACTCTTTCTGAGAGTGCCTTTACGAAAACCACGCTTTGTACGGCCAGTCGGTGCAAGCTCAATTCCACGACCCAAACTGCATCGCCAAAACGTAAATAAAAAAATCGCCGTCTCACCTCAGAAGACTTGATGTATAAAGCTCCAGACAGGTCTACCGACTTAATCTTTATATCCTACTCAATACGCCTTCCCAGAGGTATGAGCTCCAGTGGCCGGCAATCAAATGCCTGTATTTTTCGTGGATTACACGGTTGCTGAGACACAGTGCCGGACTCTCACCGGCTTCCGATTATGTCATAGCTTAATTCAGTATTCTATTAAATATATTTTACTATTAGAATATTAATTATGTCAATATGCAAAATCACATATTTGTCACATGTCTTTGCCGCAAATACCACAATGGCTATCTCATATCGTAATAAGATATCCAATAAGCAATGAAAGCAATATGAGGAAAATCCCCATAGATATGAAGATTACAGACGTTATGCTCATACCTTCCGGTTTCTTCTCAGCGAAGGCTTTTGCCGGATTATCAGGGTCGTACCATACAGTCATTCTCTCTCCTACAGGCCAGAGTTCTTCTGCCATCTTCTTTGTATTAGTGGCCGCTCCCATCGGAATCACCAAATAATCCTTTTCTGAAACGTAAGCTCCTTTGTCTACATATAAGTTGCCGGGAGAAATTTTCTTTTTTGTTATCACTCCGCGAAACCTTCTTATAGTTTTATATGTACGCCCGCTTACACGGTATTCTATAATGGGAAGCATGACGCCTCCGCCTCTGAAAATGTGTTCTACGATACGCCCGGCGATTCTCTCAGTGCACCGCACAGCCTTCCTCTTGCGAAAAACCCAAATTAAAATTCCAATAGCTAAAATCAGTAAGCCTATTCCGCCTACTGTTAATATTTCTATAATTGCAATCTTGATATCAGACAATTTTCCCTACCATCCTCTCTGTTGCAGAGTCTAACACAATCATTCTAATATCATAGCAAATGCAAATCAATAATATTTGTAAAAATATTTATTTTATCATAGCAAAAAGAGGCCTCCTGCATTAACGTCTGTTTTTCGTCAATGCAGGCTGCCTCTTTTTTTGACTTCGCAAATATTTACAATATTGCATCTTTAAAAAGATCTGTATTTGTATCTACCTGTTTTTATACCTGATATACCTTCCGGAGTTATCGCTTACTATCTTTCCGTGATCAGCAGCGATATTTCCACCGACAAGTACATAGTCTATGCCCTCCGGTACAAGGGTAGGCTCCTCGAAAGTGGCCTTGTCTGCTATGGTGTTTTCGTCGAAAATCACAATATCAGCATCCATGCCTTCCTTTATCTCGCCTTTTTCCGATAACCCTACTCGGTCAGCCGGCATAATGGTCATCTTCCTAAGGGCTTCGATAAGGGTCATTATCTTTCTCTCTCTGACATACTGCCTTATGACTTTAGGAAAAGTTCCGGCACCGCGTGGATGTCCGTGTCTGTGAACAAAGCCGCAGTCGCTTCCAACCATGACGAAAGGAGCTCTGTATGCCATCTCTACTTCTTCTTCATTCATAGCAAATACGGCTACATGAAGATCCGGGTCTTCCTTTCTGAGTTTCTCAAAAATTTCTTTAGTACATCTTTGATTTACATACGGTCCATCGAGAACTAATATATCGCTGTAAGTTTTCCCCCATCTATCAAAGCATCCGTCGTCAAATACAGCTGTTCCTATGCCGGTACAAAAAGCGCAGTACGGATAGCAGTCGGCAGAAATATCTACTCCGGATTCTCTGGCATCTTTGATAATGTCAAGAGTCTCTTTCATATACCCAACAGCGCTGCAGCTTCCTATATGGGACATTTCAATTCCGTATCCGGTAGCCTTGGAAATCTCTATGAGTTCTCTGGTTGAATCGGGAGCCTGAGGACCGTCCTGTCTGAAATGTACAGCGATAAGATATCCTTCCTCTTCAAGAGCCTTAGTCAGCTCTATGGTTTCTTCCGTAGTCACTCCGGGAGCATACTCAAAGCCGCAAGAAATACCTACAGGCTGATATTTTCTAAGACCGCTTAAAGCTATCTTCATCTTGTCCAGCTGTTCTTTGGTAGCGGCTTTATATCTGTCATCGGCTCCTGCCAACTCTCTCAGATAATTTTGACCTACAAAAGTCATCAAATTGATAGGAGCTCCATCTCTCTCAACTCTTTCCACCAGCGTTTCTATCGGGTTATAATTGTCGCCGCAGTTTCCCAATATCTCAGTGGTTACTCCCATGAGCAATCCTCTTCCGGCAGTAAAGAAATCGTCTTCCTTATTGCCCACAAACTCGTCCTCATGGGAATGGATGTCGATAAATCCCGGCGAAACAATTTTACCTTCAGCATCTATGACTTGCTTGCATTCTTCTGTCACATTGCCTACTTTTTCTATCTTTCCTTCATGAATCAGTATATCAGTATGGATCCAGGAGTCGTTTTCAAAGTCAGGGATTCGCCCGTTTACTATCTTAAGATCCTTCATCTCTTCTCCTTTTTCTAAGCATCATGTTCTGCTTCAAAATCTATTTCACCTGCAAAATGACATGCTACATAATGGCCTTCTCCCATCTCTTTAAAAGAAGGTTCAGTCGTCTCACACAGCTCTGTAGCAAACTTGCATCTGCTGCAAAATCTGCATCCTTCCCCTACATCTATAAGGCTAGGCATATCTCCGCTAAGCAGCATTTTTTTGCGGTTTCTTTCCTTAGGATGAAGCGGCGGTACTGAAGACAACAGCCCCATGGTGTAAGGATGAAGACAATGAAAATAAATATCATCAGTCTTTCCCAGCTCCATTACCTTTCCGCCGTACATTACGCATATTCTGTCGCTCATATATCTTACTACGGAAAGGTTGTGGGTTATAAATATATACGTCATGTTCAGTTCTTTCTGCAGTCTCAAAAGCTCGTTGAGAGTCTGCGCCTGCACTGATACATCCAATGCGCTGGTAGGCTCATCAAGGACCAATATCTTCGGCATAAGAGAAATAGCTCTCGCTATGCTGACTCGCTGCTGTTGACCTCCGGAAAGCTCGTTAGGGAATCTGTCAAGCAGTTCCTTACGCAGATTTACCTTCTCTACGGTATCCATTATCTTTTCTCTAGCCTCTTCCTTGGAATATCCATTTATCAAAAGAGGTCTTTCGAGAGTGCGATATATGGTGGATCTCGGATTAAGTGAGGAAGCAGGATCCTGGAAGACAGCGCTTACTTCCCTGCCGTTTGCCTTTTGATGTTTTCCTTCCCATATATCTCTTCCTTCGATAAGCACGGTATTTTCCGTAGGCGGCAAAAGACCTAACACCATTTTCGCTAAAGTAGTCTTGCCGCTGCCGCTTTCACCAACAAGTCCGAGAGTCTCACCTTCATATACGTCGAGAGTCACGCCATCAACGGCTTTGACATATTTGACGTTTTTCTTTCCAAAACTTCTCAACGGGAAATATTTCTTTATATTTTTTATCTCAACTACGGGATTGTTGTTCATTATACGTCTCCCCCTTCACAGCAATGACATGCTACCAAATGTCCCTTGCTTACTTCTCTAAGCGCAGGTCTTTCCTTGCGGCATATGCCTTGACACGAAGGACATCTGTCTGCAAATTTGCAGCCTTCTATCGGCTCAGAAAGGTCTGGCACCGTTCCCTGAATGGTTTCCAGTCTGCCTTCATCTTTGGTAATCGTCGGCAATGCCTTCATCAAAAGCTTTGTATAAGGGTGTTTAGCATTATCAAAGATATCCATTACATCGGCAACTTCTACTATATTACCGGCGTACATTACGCCGACTCTGTCAGCCATATCAGCCACGATACCGAAATCGTGGGTTATCATCAAAATCGATGAGTTATATTTGCTTCTCAGCTCATTCATCAATTCGATTATACCTGCCTGTATAGTTACGTCCAGGGCCGTGGTAGGCTCGTCGGCAATAAGCAGCTTAGGGTTGCGGCACAGCATCATGGCAATCATGACTCTTTGCCTCATACCACCGCTTATCTCATGGGGATAAGACTTCATACGAGACTGAACGTCGGAAATTTTCACGTCTTTTAACGTTTTAAAAGCAATTTCGTGAGCTTCTTCTTTGCTCTTTCCTTCTGCAATAAGTCCCTCTGAAATTTGTGAGCCTATAGTATACACAGGATTCAGAGAATCGAGAGGATTCTGGAAAATCATCCCTATCTCTTTTCCTCTTATATGAGTCATCTCTTTTTCGCTGAGCTTAACCAGGTCGTCGCCTTCAAATACGATTTCTCCTCCTGCAATTTGTCCCGGTTCCTGAAGAAGCCTCATTATACCCATGGCAGTGGTAGACTTTCCGCATCCGGATTCTCCTACTAAGGCAAACACTTCGCCTCTTTTAATATCAAAATTAACTTCATCGACTGCTCTAACCGTTCCGTGTTTGGTCTTGAAATCGATAGACAGATTTTTTACTTGTAAAATCGTTTGCTCCATCTTTTTTTCCTCCTTACACTTTCAGTCTAGGGTCAAGCATGTCTTTGACGCCTTCACCTACAAGATTAAATCCAAGCACAGTCCATACTATAGCAATTCCAGGCACCATGGAAATCCACGGAGCATTTCCCAAGTATTGTATACCATCCTGAAGTATCATCCCCCAGTCCGGCTGCGGTTGCTGAGCCCCCAGACCCAGGAATCCCATTGAGGTAGTAGAAAGTATCGCAGACGGCAACGCCAGCGTAGCTAGGATTATGATGGTAGATGTCAAATTTGGCAATATGTATCGAATCAATATGCTAAAATCACTTTCCCCATATATCCTTGCAGCTTCTATATACGATAATTCCTTAAGAGACTGCACCTTTGCTCTGATTATTTTAGTAAACTGTGCCCAGCTTACTACCGCCACGGCAATGGCTACATTCATAGCGCTCGAGCCCAGCATTAAAACTATAGCCATAGCTAATATAATAGGCGGTATTGCCCAAGCAGAGTCTGTAATGAAGGTTATTATCTTATCTATCTTTTTGCCGTAATAGCCTGCCAACATACCTAAGGTAACACCTATTATCGTCTCTATTACTACTGCCACAACGCCTACACTTAATGCTATCCTGGAACCGTAAATTACTCTGCTGAATATACATCTGCCGTACTGGTCTGTACCCAGAGGATATTCTGAACTCGGTCCTGTAAGTTTCATCGCCATGTTCTGCTCATCATATGTATGAGGTGCGATAAGAGGAGCGAATATAGCCACCAGAAGGACAATTCCGAAAAGAATAATTCCGATGACAAACATTTTATTTTTTAATATGTCTTTAAATGTCTTTTTCATTGTCTCCCCCTCCTATTCTAATCGGATACGAGGATCCAAAAGTCCCGATATGATATCTCCGATGAGATTGCATATTACGGTCAAAATAGTTATAACGAATATTATGCCCTGGACCACCATAAAGTCCTGCTTGGATATGGCTCTCCAGAGCAACTGCCCCATTCCCGGCCATGCGAAAACGTTTTCAACTACCACTGCCCCGCCTATGAGCCATGGAAGCGATAAGAAAAACATTACCGTAACCGGTATCAAAGCGTTTCTTAAAACATGTTTAACCAGAACACTTTTGCCTTCAATGCCTTTTGCTCTTGCTGTCATCACGTATCTTTCTCTCATAACGTCCAGCACTTCTGAGCGTGTAAGTCTGAATATCTGTGCCAGTGTAGGCAACGCCAAAGTAAGCGCCGGCAGTATCAGAGAAGAAGGACCGCTATATCCTGAAAGCGGCAATATTCCCAGCGTTATACTGAATATAAGCATGAACAATACACCCAGCCAGAACTGCGGCATAGACCACAAAACTATGGTTCCTACTGTCAAAGTCTTATCGACTGCCTTGTCTTTCTTTACTGCAGCCCAAAGACCCAGCGGTATGGCAATTATGTATTCTATAAGTAAGGCAGCTCCCGTCAGCATAAGGGTATATGGAAGACGTTGCATTATCAGGTCTCCTACACCCTGTTTCATAGAGACGGACATGCCGAAATCTCCCTGCACTATATTACCAAGCCAGTAAAAATACTGAACTATCGGCGGTTCATCCAGCCCCCACTGGGCCTTAAGTTCGGCAACTCTTTCTTCGGATACTCTCGTATCCACCATCAGGTCTATAGGATCGCCGGGCATAGCCTGCATTATGGCAAATACTATGACTGAAACAAAGATTACGATTCCTATACCCATTATCAGTCGTTTAATCACATAGTGAATTATTCCATTCACTGTCCCGTCCTCCTTGTCATAAACAATGAGAGGGAGAGAAAATCCTCCCTCTCATTTTATATTTCAAATATTTGAGCGGCGATTTTTTCGTACATTACATTTTTAGGAAGACCTTCATAATTTGTCAGCATTATCAGTGACATATCGTCATCTACAAAACGAGACGCTCTGGAAATAAATCCTGTAGTGCCGCCTGTATGCCATATTTCTTTATGTCCTTTATAATCGCCTAAGAAAAATCCAAATCCGTATCCTGTAGCCGTTCCGTCAAGCAGATAATTATTTTTAAAAGCTTCTGCCAAAGACTCTCTCTTCAATATAAGTTCCGAATCACTCATATAAAGGTATTGGTGCCATATGAACAGATCGTCTACGGTGGACTGTATGTTGCCGTCGGCATAACCTACAAGAGCCATATTATAATCCTGCTTTACAAAGTTGCCGTCAGCATCTTTAACATAACCTTCAGTGAGATTTTCACCTTTTACATCCATGTAGTCAGGAGCGATAGTATGCTCCATGCCAAGAGGCTGGAAAATGTTTTTCTTCAGGAACTCTCCGAAGCTCATTCCGGAAAGCTGTTCTACTATGTTTCCCAACATCACATAAGATGAATTACAGTAAGAATACTGAGTTCTTGGCTTAAATGTTAAGTCTCCAAAACCTTTGATTATTTCCAGCATTCTCTTGGTATCGGCAGTTGCCGAGTCAGGAATATTCAGCCATTTATTCTCCTCAAAATACTCTTGTATGCCGGAAACATGAGTCATCATATCTCTTATGGTGACATATTTCCTGTAATCCGGAAAATCCGGGAAGAATCTCTCTATAGGCTCATCATAATCCAAAAGTCCCTGTTCTTTGAGAATCATTATAGCCGCACATGTAAACTGCTTAGTGTTGGATGCTATTACAAACTGATTCTCGCATGTTATCTTTTCTCTTGTTTCAAGATTAGCAAGGCCGTAAGCTTTTCTTATCAGAACATCTCTGCCTTTGGTGAGCAGCAGAGACATGCCCGGCGTATTGCCGGACATGTCTTCTGAAACGACCTTATCTATTCTTTCCTCTAATGTCGTTAAATTCATTTGCTTTACCCCTTAGTAACGTCATTGTAGATGGATCTACCGTCATTGGTTACCTTGAATCCTTGTACATCCTTAGTGGTAGCGATGCAATATTTGTCAGCAAACATGGAGATTGCCGGCATCTGAGCAAAGATAGCATCTTGAGCAACTTCATATTTCTCTACTCTTGCTTCTGGGTTTATCTCATATCTGGCGTCTACAAGAGCAGCTGTAACTGCATCGTCGTGCCATGGATATCCGGAAGCTTCTGTAAATACATAGTACATGATATCAGCGTCATTCCATACATAGCTTCTCGCCATCATTTCATAATCGTTGTCTCTCTGGAGCTGTTTGATGTATGCTGATTCATATTCTGTTATCTGCATGTCGATACCGATTTCTTTAAGCTGTGCCTGTATTACAGGTGCGGCCGCCTTGTTGGAAGCTTTATCTGTAGGTGAGCAATATTCAATAGTCAGAGGCTGACCATCTTTTTCAACAATGCCGTCTCCGTCAGTATCTTTATAACCTGCATCCGCAAGAATCTGTTTTGCTTTATCAACATCGTGAGCATATGTTTTTGCTAATTCAGCTTCTTTATCTGCGCTATAGCCCGTCTGAGCAGCTGAAATAAATCCGTAAAGCGGACTAACCTGATCGTCAAGAGCTTCTGCCAGAGCGTCTCTGTCGATACCGATATTTATAGCTTCTCTTACAGCCTTATCAGCAAGAGGTCCGTCAAAAGTCTGGCACATCATATAAGTAGCTCCTGCCTGTTCATAGAAGTATGCATTCAAATCTTCATTGGCAGTGATATCTGCTACGCTTGAAGTAGGGATATCATAACAAATATCTACGTTTCCTGCTTCTAACTCGCTTACTCTTGTAAATTCATCAGGTATAAATCTTACTATAATCTCATCAAACTGCATAACTCCTTTGTTTTCAACATCAGGGTTTGAAGTCTTAAAGTAAGGGTTCTTTTCAAGTATTATCTGGGAACTTGCCTGCCACTCTTTTACCATGAAAGGTCCATTGGTAACGGCAGCTCTGTTAAACTCATCCATCCCCATCTCTTCAGCTGCAGCAACATCTACGATTCCACCGTATGTGCTTGAAACGCTGGCCCACATGTAAGGAGCAGGCTCAGAAAGGATAAATTTAAACGTTCTCTCATCTATTACTTCAACATCCTGTATAGCTTCGATATCGCCTGAATACTGGCTGATCTCCTTCATTCTCATGAAAGAATCTCTTACAGCTTGAGAATCTAATGTATCTCCGTTAGAGAATTTTGAATCCTCAGGCAGTACGAATGTTACCTCTGTACCATCCTCTGATTCTTCATAAGATTCCGCGAAGCATGGACTTAAAACGCTGAGATCTTCGTTATAAGTCACCAACGGACTGTAGAGCAGTTGATGTACAACGTTTTCCCAGCCTATCTGGTGAATATCGGTTCCTTCAATTTCGTCCTGGATAGCAATAACCAAAGTTTTGCTGTCTCCACCGCTGCTTTCCTTGTCATCTCCTCCGCAGGACGCCAATGAAAGAGCCATTACGAAAATCAAAAGCAAAGCTAAAATGCGTTTAGTTTTCATTTTTGTACCTCCATATTGTTTTATACACGGTGTTTTTTATATATGCTCCTACTCTACGGTGTGAAATGTGAAAAACAAAAGTCCCAAAATCACATCTGTAGGTTCATATCCCAAAAGATTATCTATACGTTCAGACATCTTGCTGACTTTCCAGTCAAAGGCTGTCTGAATACCCTTCTCAGACGCTATGCTCCGTAATATTCTAATATAACTCATAGTATCTTGTATATCAAAAGTCAGTTCCGCCGGCGACTTGTCCAGGCTGCTCAAAGAAATTATCAGTGTAAGCGGTCTTGCTTCATCTTGGCCTAAAAGCAAAAGTATATCCTTCACTTCATCAGGCGTAAGAAATACCAACCCGGCGTCAGGGCGCTTGCCGTTTAAGGCGCAGGCCTCTTCCAGCAATTCTCTCGCTTTCAGCATATTATCCACCGCGTTCTCGTCTGATTGGAGCTTCTTTTTTTCTTTTTTTACATTGACGTGAGATTCTTCAATCTTTCCCAATGTTACGGTTTGCATCCTGGCTATAAGCTCTCTGACCAGTTGAGCCTCCGGCGGAAATTCGAGAAGTCTTTCCTCATCTTTTAATATTTTATTTTTAAACTCCACAGGAGTACATTTAAGCCAATAAGAAAACTGCTTATAAAAAAATCTCGGTGCGGAAAATCCGCTGTTCTCCGAGACCATAGTTATTGACATATCAGTTGAAACAAGATATCTTACAGCCTGGATAACCTTATAATATTCCACCGTAGTTTTAAAATTGATATGAAGCTTCTCATTAAACTCTTTTGAAAGATATTGAACGCTTACATACTCACGTTCGGCTATTTCCTTAAGGTTAAGTTTATTAGCCGCATTTTCATATATCGAATCATATATCCTCAAAAGTCTGCTCATATTATTCTCAGAGACTCCCACATCTACAAGCATGTTCTTAAAGTCATTGAGTTTGTCTACGATAAGATCTTCTATTTCACAGGTTACCTTATCGATCAGGGAATAATCATCTGTTCTCATATAAAGACCGTACAGCAACAATAATTTGCTTTTCAACTGTTCCCTGTCCTTGCGTTTTGCAGTACATGGATAAAACAATGTAGTGCCGCAATTGTATAGAGCTTTATCTATATACGGCTGGTTCTTTTTCGCCGTTTCTCCGTCAAATTCAAAGAGCAACACCAGATTGCCTGCTGTTCCGTCAGCAAAGCCAACCGGTTCATTGATATTGATAATCTCAGCGTCCCCTTCTTCTATAGTATATCGACCTGCTACGAATTCCAAATCGACGCTGCCTTTTAATACGTAAATTATTCTCAGGTTGCTGCTTAAATGAAAAGGTTTCTTCCTTATCTCCTGCGCTCTTATTATCAATTTTTTATTATTCATCATTCTGTGTTGTTCCTATGCATATATATTAAATTTTTAAACAGTTTTTTTCAATGTATTTATTTAAATAAAAGTTGTATTTTTTTAACCAAATATGGCTAAAACGTGGTTTTTTACTGTCATCTAACAAAAAAAATATATTTTTTTTGTGATGATATTGTAATTTTTGTTCGTTTTTCACTTTATCATAATAAAATTAAAAGCACGCTCTACGATGCATTATTATTCTGAAATCAATGGTGTAAAAATCTCCTGAAATTCGGCTTATAACTTGGTTTTAATAGAATGGTGCTTATCTATTTTTATGCAATTTGATGTATAAAGCTTTGTTTGAATGCATTATATAATGTTTTAACGATTATTTAACTGAATTTTAAAAATAATGATTTCTTAGATTATAGGTCTTTGTGTTATATATGTCAACACGCTTAGAATCGGCGGAATATATTGGTTTTTCTTCTTTTTGGAGAAAAAAAGGCTGTCTCCGATTTGAGACAGCCTCTCGAATTATTGGGCTTCTTCCAGAATATCCATAGCTTTTTTAGGATCTTCCACCTTCATAATTATGATAGCCTTGCCTTCTTCCGACCTTATCGTGGAATAAATATAATCTACACTTATATCTTCAGCTGCTAATTTTCTTAATACTTTGTCAAGACCACCCGGCTTATCCTCCAGCGAAACTGATACCACTTCAGTAATGCTGGCTGTAAATCCATGTTTTTTCAATATTTCCGTTGCCTTCTCAGGCTCTTCCACTATGCACCTTAGAATTCCGAAATCAACTGTATCTGCAATGGTGCAGGCGATTATGTCGATATTATTCTCGGCCAAAACTCCGGTCAAGTCAGCCAATCTTCCTGTAGTATTCTCTACGAATACGGACATCTGTTTTACTAACATTTTCTCTCCTCCTTCGATAAACATACCGCAGACTAATTGCCGTGCTTCTAATCTAATTTTCTTGTATCCTCTACTCTTACAGCTTTTCCTTCGCTTCTCGGCAAAGTTCCCTCGTTGAGCAGTCTTACCTTACAACCTATGCCAAGCATATCGCGCAATGCATGCTCAACTCTTCCTCTGAGAGCTTCTGCAAATTTAATATCATCGATGGCCAATCCTTCCGCCATCTCAACCCCCAGCTCGAAAGTATCGGTATTGTGCTCTCTGCCAACGTAAAGTTTATAATTCATTGTGAGCTCTTTGCTGAACTTGGCAATTACAGTTTCAACCTGTGACGGGAATACATTGACTCCTCTTATTATGAGCATATCGTCGGTTCTGCCGAAGACACGGCTCATTCTTACGGTAGTTCTTCCGCATGCGCATTTTTCTCTCATGAGATAACAGATATCTCTTGTCCTGTATCTTATCAGAGGCATGCCTTCCTTGCCGATAGTAGTTATAACCAGTTCTCCCTTTTCTCCGTCAGGTACAGGTTCCAGAGTATCAGGATTGATTATTTCCGGATAGAAATAGTCCTCCTGAATATGCATTCCATTATTTTCGCTGCAGCTTGTGGATACTCCCGGTCCCATTACTTCTGACAGCCCGTATATATCATGAGCTTTTATTCCAAGCCCTGCTTCAATTTTGTCGCGCATAGCCTGAGTCCAAGGCTCTGCGCCGAACACGCCTGCTTTGAGAGCCAGATCCTCCGGTTTGATTCCCGCTTTTGCCACGCCTTCTGCTATAGTAAGAGCATATGAAGGAGTACAGCACAAAACGGTGCTCTTCATGTCGTTTAAGAACATTATCTGTTTCTGCGTATTGCCGCTGCTCATAGGTATTACAGTAGCGCCTATGGTTTCGGCGCCCAGATGAGCTCCGAGTCCTCCGGTAAACAACCCATACCCATAAGAAACATGCACTACTGAGTCTTTGTCCGCACCTGCCATCGTAAGGCCTCGGGCTACGCATTCGCCCCACATTTCAAGATCATTTCTCGTATAGCCGGCTATCTTAAGCTTGCCTGTGGTGCCGGATGAAGCCTGTATTCTTACTATTTCCCTCATAGGCTTGGCAAATAATCCGGTAGGATAATTAGCTGCCAAGTCTTCTTTTGAAGTAAACGGCAGTTTTACTATATCATCTAAAGTTTTAATATCTTCAGGAGTTACTCCCGCCTCCTCCATCTTCTTCCTGTAAGGCGCCACATTGTCGTATTCATGCTTTACAGTCTTTTTTAACCTTTCCAACTGTAAAGCCTGCATGGTCTCACGATCGGCACACTCCATTTCTTTGTTCCAAATCATTGTAAAAAATTCCTTTCTTATGACTATATTCAATATTATTATCTTCAATTAATGATTCAACTTGCATTAAGCATTTTATATGAAGGCTGTTATGCTCTCTCACCCATGGCAAAAGCCTTTTTATTCAATTGGATGAATTTTGGCTTGACGTTCTTCTCTATCACTTCAATCCATTCTTTTTCATCAAACGGCAGTTCCTTTGAAGCTGCTCCGAGAAGCACCACGTTGACGGCTTTTACGCTGCCGCATTCCTCAGCTATCTTGAGAGCGTCAAAAGCTTTTACATGACTTGCGCGTTTTTCTAACGTTTGAACTATATCCTGCGGATATGCAGCCTGTTTCAAAATGACAGGCATCGGCATTATCTGCTGAGTGTTGACATACATAACGCCATCCTTTTTCAAATATGGCAGCCATCTGTAGGCTTCCAGCTCTTCAAAGGCAATTATCATATCAGCGTCGCCAAGTTCTATCAGCGGAGAATTCACGTGGGTTTTATCTATCTTTACATGGGTTACTACGCTGCCTCCGCGCTGGGCCATTCCATGTACTTCTGAAAGTTTTACGTCGTATCCTTTGTTCAGCGCCAGATTTCCCAGCAGCACGCTGGCAAGCAAGGTTCCCTGACCGCCTACTCCGACAATCAAAATATTTACCTTATCCATTATTATCTGGCCTCCTTTCCGCTCTTCAAAGCTGAAGCTTTTTCATCAATCTTTATGGCTTCAAAAGGACATACTTTTTCACATAGCCCACAGCCGACGCAACGTTCAGGCACGATATAAGGCTTTCCATCCTTTTCTTCTATGGCAGGACAGCCTATCTTCATACACTGTTTGCAGTTTTTACATGCGTCCGTTACCAGATACGGTATATCAGGCTGTTTCACTATCAAAGCGCAAGGCCTCTTAGTTATGATGACAGAAAGTTCTTCTCTCGCTGTCTCTTCGTTGATGACTTTTTCCAGTTCTTCAATTTCAAACGGGTCTATTTCAAATATGTTCTTCACACCTACAGCTCTGCAAACTTCCGCTATATCTATAGCAGGCGCTTCCTCGCCTTTGGCGTTTCTTCCGGTGGACGGATTATCCTGGTGGCCTGTCATGCCGGTAATCCTGTTGTCCAAGACGATAACCGTGCCCTTAGAACCGTTATAGTTCATGTTTATAAGGCCTGTTATGCCTGAATGAAAGAAAGTGGAATCTCCCAGCACAGCGACAACGTCCTTGCTTGTGCCCATAGCCTTTTCAAAACCGTGAGCCATGGTTATAGAGCCTCCCATGCACAAGCATGAGTCCATAGCCGATGTCGGCGGAAGGGCCGCCAAAGTATAGCAGCCTATATCACCCATCACGGTTTTTTTAGTCTTGCTTAACACATGGAAAATTCCTCTGTGAGGACAGCCCGCGCAGAGAAGCGGAGGTCTTCCCGGAGCATCTTCAACCAGTGGGGCTTCTTCCACATTTTTGCCAAAGGCTTTCTTTATCATGTTGGCGCTGTATTCGCCTTGAATGGTGAACATATCCTTGCCTCCGGCAACTTCCACGCCCATGGCTCTTATCTGTTCTTCAAAAAACGGGTCTCCTTCTTCTATGACATACAGCTTATCAACTTTTGAAGCAAAATCACGGATTAAATCTTTCGGAATAGGATTTATCAAACCCATTTTGAGGACGCTTGCTTCAGGCAGCGCGTCTTTGACATACTGGTAGCAAATTCCGCTGGTAATTATGCCTATGCTTCTGTCTGCCATCTCAATGCGATTGATATCCATCGTATTGGCGTCTTGCCCTATCTGCTTCATGCGGTTTTCCTGCGCCACATGAAGTTTTTTAGCCATGGCAGGCATTGCCACATGTTTTTGTATATCTTTTACATACGGTATTTTTTCTCTTTCAAGTCTTTCTCCCACTTCAACTATTCCACGGGAATGAGAAAGGCGCGTGTTGGAACGCAAAAGAACGATTGTATCGTATTTTTCACTTATATCATAAGCAAGCTTTATGTAATCTTTGCACTCTTGAGGGTCGGCAGGTTCCAGCACAGGAACTCCTGCGGACTTTCCGTAATACCTTGAATCCTGCTCATTTTGGCTGGAATGACATCCGTTATCGTCTGCCACCAGGATGACAGTTCCTCCCGTAACTCCTGTATATGCTGCTGTAAAGAACGGATCGGCAGCTACGTTGAGTCCCACATGTTTCATACATGAAAGCGCCCTGACTCCTCCTACAGAAGCCCCCATAGCCACTTCCACTCCTACCTTTTCATTAGGAGCCCATTCCACATGGATCTCATCATACTTTGCTAATGTTTCAGTAACCTCTGTGCTAGGTGTCCCCGGATAAGATGAAACCACCTTGACCCCGGCTTCATACGCGCCCCTGGCAAAGGCCTCGTTCCCCAGCATAATTTTTTTCTCCATCATCTGATACCTTCCTTATTTATTGTCTCTCTTGTCTATTACATGTTTTCCTTTTCCCTCGTACCTTGGCAGCGTTCCAGGTGTCACCAAAGTCACTTTTGCATCTATATTAAGTACAGATTTTAAATCATGTCTCATTCTGGCCCTGAGGGCTTCCAGCTTTTCATAATCATCAAGCAGAGAAGCGTCCGAGAACTCCACCCTTACCTCTATGCGGTCCAAATAGTCCTGAGTGGTGACTATAATCTCATAGAAAGGTTCTACTTCCTTTATGGCCATTATTACAGACTCTATCTGGCTAGGGAATACGTTGACGCCTCGTATCACCATCATATCATCTGTTCTGCCTTGTACTTTGGCCATCCTCAAAGATGTTCTTCCGCACTGACATGGTTCATCCATAAGCCATGTTATATCTCTGGTTCTGTATCTGAGCATAGGAAAAGCTTCCTTGGTAAGCGTAGTTATCACCAGCTCTCCCTTTTCTCCCATAGGCAGAGGCTCCAGCGTGTCCGGATCTACGATTTCAGGAAGAAAATGGTCTTCTGCAAAATGCAATCCCTGTTTGAGATAGCATTCACCGGCCACTCCCGGACCTCCCACTTCGGAAAGTCCATAATTTTCTGTGGCTAAAATTCCAAGGGCGTTTTCTATCTTTGCCCTCATCTCCTCTGTATGCCCTTCTCCTCCAAACAGAGCCAGCCTAAGATTCAGCTTGCTCTTGTCGATTCCTTTTTTCTCTATTGCCTCAGCCAAATGAAGCGCATATGAAGGAGTCGCTACCAGCACCGTAGTGCCGAAATCCTGCATTATCATTATTTGTCTTTCTGTATTTCCTGAGGAAAGGGGAACTACCATAGCTCCGACTTTTTCCATTCCGTAATGCAGACCGAAACCGCCGGTAAACAAGCCATATCCGAAAGCGATCTGTGTAATATCCTTGGATGTGACTCCTGCAGCAGTAATCAGCCGGGCAAGACATTCAGTCCAGTTTTCCAAATCGTTCCTGGTGTATCCTACTATCTTAGGTTTTCCTGTAGTTCCTGACGACCCGTGAATCCTTACAATTTCATCCTTCGGCACTGCAAAGAGTCCGAAAGGATAATTATCTTTAAGATCGCTGGCCGTAGTAAACGGCAGAAGCCTTACATCTTTCAAAGTCTTGATGTGGTCCGGTTTCAAACCTATCTCGTCAAATTTTTTCTTATAGAAAGGAACCCTTTCATAACAGTAGGCAGTGATCTTTTTCAGCCTTTCAAGCTGTATCTGATTTTTCTCTTCCCTGGTGGCACATTCCCACTTGGGATTCCAAATTTTATGTTCCATCCTTTTCTCCTAAGTACTGTTTCTCAGGGTATGCCCGGCTTATCCTTGACTGGCGCTTAGTCTAGGCACCCAAAAATGCTCATATGTAAACTATATCACAAAAGTATTCTATTGCCTATAATATTTTTTGTGTGAAACTATAGACTTTTGATTGGTTTTATGTTAAACGGTACATAAAAGTTACAGCCCGATTGTCTTCTTTTAGAGCTGCATCCTTTTAACGGTCAATTTAACGATCGCTTTAATGGTCACTTTAACGATCACTGCAACCATGCTTTAGCAAAAAAGAAGGAAGACTTCTTCAAAAGTTCTCCCAACCTTTGCAAAGCGTCTTCCTTCTTTACATCATTTAAATTTTGGCTTTCTTAATCTTACTCTTCTCTTCTTTTACTGAAAGCGATAATATATATCATGCAAGCGCACATAATTGAAACGAGCCCTACAGCCATCCACAGTGATGAGCTGTCATCTACTCCAGTTTCAGGAATTTGAGAAGCATCTTGCTCTGTCTTGCCTGAATTATCATTTCCGGAATTGGAATCACTCGGGTCATTTTGATTTTCGCCTGTATTGTCCCCAGGAGTCGAAGGGTTATAATCAGGGTCTTCAGCACCGCAAACAGTACAAACGCCGTCATGATAATCGTGTGCCGCCTTCTCTATCACTTGCCCTTTTTCAATAAGTTCGCCGCAAACGCTGCAAACTTTATCTCCGGTATATCCTTCTTCAGTACAGCTGGCTTCTTTAGCATTTAAAATTTCTATAACATGGGTATGAGGTCTGCTGACTCCATCTTCTCCCATATCCAACCCGGCGTTTTCCGGATTATTTATCGTTACATCCTCGAGCTGTTCATTATTACCACTTATAACAACAGCAGTAAAGTCCTGTATATCTGATTCTATTTTTACATTTGGCTCAAAAGTCAAAACAACCTGAGTATCATTGGATTCTTCAGTGTTTTCAGCATATATACCTACTGAGTTTTCACCTTGGAAAACAATATTCGCATTTTCAGCAGCGGAAACGTTGCTTCCTATGGACACTCCGCCTATCTGACGACTGTCAATATTTACGCCATACCACGAATTAGCTCCGGTTATAATATTCAAATTGCCGCTTATGGCTACATCTGAACCGCCTATCACAAGAGGAGCACCTGTTACGCCCTCAGTATGGTCAATGGTCAAATCCTGAAGCGTCACTCCCTTTGCTCCATAAACATTAAGAGTATGCTTGTTTCCATCCGTTGCTGTCAGTGTACCATTTTTAATAGTAACATTGTCCGCCAAAACGTCTACTAAATGGCAACCGTTAGGATTATTGCTGTCGAACTTAAAATTATCAGAAGCAGTAATTTCATGCCTATTTAAATCCAAAGTTATTCCATCTTTAACAATATCAAGTTTTTTATCAACCTCCACATCATTAAGAAGAACTATTACATCATTTTCTTGCGCAGCAGTCACCGCATCCTCCAGTGTTGCATAAGGCACTCCGTCGATTTCTGCTTCTATGGACTGGCTTTCACCAATAGCTGTCCATTGTCCGTCCGAAGTTTTGACAGCTTGATATGAAGCTGCGTCTTCAAATGTAAAGTCATTTTCTGATGATGTTGATGCCGATACCAGAATCTCTGTCTCTTCACCCTTTACCGATGCTGTCAACCCCGTATCATCAAGACCAATAATCTGGACAGTCGCAGTATTTCCAAATCCACCGCAAATTCCTGCGTTAACATTAATAGCATTTACTGTACCACTGATATCGCAATTATATATGCCAATTGTACCTTTAGAACCGGTGCTGGTGCCCCAGAAAGCGCCTACATTAGCATACCCTTCCACATTTGCATTCATAGAACAATTGATGAATTCAAATTTATCAGTGGAATCATTTGTCCATATCTGCCCTACAAAACCACCTGTTCCATATCCAATAGGGCTTTGGACTGTATAATTGTCAATATGGACATTTTTTACGCTGCAGCTGCCTGTGGCAAATCCTATAAGAGCTCCTATGTAACTGCTGGTGCTTGTAGTGCTGGTACCGTCTATAGTCAAATTTTTGATAGTCGCATCTGCTACGTTGCCGAATAACCCTGCTTGGTATTCTGATTCAGCAACAACGTTTAAATTACTTATTTTATGACCGTTGCCGTTAAAGGTGGATAAGGAAAACAAATTTTCCTCTGTAACACCTATTGGTGTAAATTTAACGTCCGGAAGAATTATATCTTCTGTCAATATTATATTTTCAGGTATGTTACCGTTATCCAGTTCTACCATACGGGATAGCCATTGCAGCTGCATTGGAGTAGAAATTTCGCAAACTCCGCCTACAACTTCAGGATAATCAGAAATTTGACCCTTACCTGTAACATTTAACGGATTTTCAATGAACCCATTATTACCAACTTCCAAAATTCCATTATTTACTAAAGCACCCTCTAATCTCAGTAAGCCTTTTACTCCAAAGTTAACCCCTTCAGGAACAATAAGCGTATATCCTTTTTTCAAAGAGATATCAGCTGATTCAGGAATTTCTATATCTGCCCCTAAAGTTATAGCTTTAGGCTCAAGGATGGAGCCATCTAATAATTGAGTCAGTTCCTCATAGCTTTCTGCAGTGACAGACTGAATTTCTGAAACGGCCTTGACTGCATATTTCCCATTTTCTAATACAACCGCATGGTTTTCAGCTAAATATTCATCATATGGCTGGCTTTTGAAAGTTCCTCCAAATATCTGAACATTTCCTGACTCGAAATCCATAACATCGGCTCTTTGTCCATTACAGGCGAAATCTCCTCCTCTTATGATAACTTTTGCGTTACCCATAGTAGAAACAGCATAATCTGTCTCAGATACCACCGATACCATCTTTCCTTCGGTAGGTTCTATAGTAAGGACAGCGCCATTAAATATACCTATGGCGTTCATGTAATTATCGCCAGCTCCGCTTGTTCCTCCTGAATAGAAACTTCCTCCATAGATATTCACATCACCTTCCGATGAAACGGCTCTACCATATCCTGAGCTTCCTGTCGGAGATGTTACTGTTCCGTCATAAACATAAAGCACACTATTGGGTCTCCCCCAGATAGCATTACGGTTATAACTCTCTATAGTTCCTCCATATACTTTCGCTGTGCCATGGTTCTGAATACCGCAGCGCCCTATAAGCTTCGTTTTGCTTCCTGAATCCTCAGTTACCGTCAACGTTGCTCCTCCAAGATTATTTACAGCCATTCCTTGACTGCTTACATCATTATCTTCTGTGGCAACAGTCCCATTCTTTATAGTCAATATACCATTATTGTCTATTACGTCATTGGCACCGGATGATGATAACACACATCCGTTTAAGTCCAGAACTATAATCTTCCCTGCAGGTATTTCCAGCGGTGATGTCAACGTTATATCATCACCTAAAGTTACTACTGTTTCTTGATCAGAAATAGCTTGAGAAATAGTATCTTTGAGACTTTCTTCATCTCTTACTGTCGTTATGCTGTCACCACCTGCCGCAAAGGCTGATGTAGGAATCATTGCCAACAACATTGACATGATTATCAGCACTGAAAACCATTTTTTCTTTTTCACAAGAGAATCTCCTTTTCACGATATTAGTATATTTTAATAATATTTTTTACCTCCCCCAACGTCAAGTAAATAATTTGTAGAAAACAATTTGAACACATCTCACCACATACAAAAGGCTTGTCTGATAGCAAAATATAAGCATGAAGAAATCATGTAGGCAAGTACTCACCATGATTTCATCTTGTGGTTCTTTTACCAATCACCCTCCATAGATTGTCAGAACTATACATACTACATACAAATCGGTGCCACCCGTAAAACGGCAATGTCATTAAGTTAAGGAATATAGAAAAATCCCAGATTGAAAAATATGGGATTTTTTCGAAAAAAAGTGTTGACAATAGCCATGATTTGTGTGGCCGATTTTATCAGATTCTTCGATCCGGAAGATAAAATCGGCCCTTGTAAATGGAAATCAGTATCTGTTTACAAGGAGGAATCATATGAGCATAAAAGATATTGTCTGTAAATTCAACTATGAAATCAGTAAATTTGCAAAGCGTAAATCAGAATTTTGTAATTGTCCAGGAAGAGATTTTTCTCGTAATCGTAAACAAAATTTTGAAAGTGTCATACGCTCCATCCTTTCATTAAACGGAGGATCCCTTACCAATGAATTGTTGAAAATCCACCAGTTTTCCCCTGATTCACCATCCGCTTCTGCATTCATACAGCAGCGTGCAAAACTCTCTGAAAACGCATTTCCTTATCTTTTTCAAGAACTTAATAGTACTTTTGACAGGGATTGCCGCTATGATGGTTATCGTCTCATTGCTGTAGACGGCAGCCATATCCATGTACCAAATAATCCGGAAGATAAAGATTCTTTCGTTCAATCAAGAGCAGATGAACATTTCCATAATGAATTTCATCTCAATGCTTTTTGGGACATTATGCAAGGAACATTTCTGGATGCTGTTGTACAGAAATATCGAAATCAGAATGAAGATCGTGCACTGATTGAAATGCTTGAACGCTCATCGCCTGCTGATATGATCCTTGTATGTGATAGAGGCTATGAAGCGTATAATAATATCGCGCATATTCAACAGGCGGATCATAAATATGTGATGAGGATAAAAGAACAAGGCTCTTTTGGAATTGCTGATGGATTAGAACTTCCAGATAAAGATGAATTTGATATGTATACAGAGCTTTCGCTGACCAGGAAAGGCAGCCTTGAAATAAAAACCCTGGCAAAGCGCTATAAAAACAAATACAGATGGCTTCCCTCACATGTTCACTTTGACTATCTTCCGCCCTCAAAGAAAAATGAGTCTGCAGTATTCTTCATACTGAAATTCAGGATATTAAGAATTAAAATCAGAGAAAATCAATACGAAATGTTGTTGACAAATCTGCCTTCAGATAGATTTCCACCACATAAGCTAAAAGAAATTTACTCTATGAGATGGGGAATAGAAACTTCTTTCAGAGATTTGAAATATATCGTAGGGATGTTAAAATTCCATTCAAAAAAGAGCTGCTTTGTAACACAGGAAATTTATGCTGCATTGATTATGCATAACATGACGGTTGTTGTCTCTCAATGTGTAGAAATCCATCAAAGAAAAAGAAAATATGAATATAAGATACGATTTTCAAATGCAGTTTGCATTGTAAAGAGCCTTTTGACCGGAGGTGTTTCACCTCCGGCTGCGGAAATGTTAATCAGGAAAAATCTATCCCCGATTCGCCCAAACAGAGGATATCCCAGAAAAAAGACTCCGCTAAAGGCTAAAATACAATTCGTATACAGAATAGCATAAAATAAAGAGAAATAAAAGTCAGGCAGATTTTAATCTGTCAATTTTAGCATGCAAAAAATAAGTACTAAATAGATAGACATCTGATTTTTCTATTTTATGATTCATAACATGTCATTTCATACTTATTGTTCCTGCCTTAACTTAATGGCATTGCCGTAAAACGGGTGGTTATGATTCGAATAATTGAAAAATGAAATAAATATGGTATAATTAACATACGATTATTTAAGGAGGAGTACCATGGGCATACGTGCATTTTTTCATAAAATAAAAATGGGCTTTGTACGCGCTGGGGAGTCCTCCATTCCATATGTCAGCGAAGCAAAACGCTACGGCAATTACGGTGAAGATGAATTTACATATATGCTCCGTCGTGAATTACCCTCCTGCAAAATCAAAAGAAATGTTGTGATTTCTACGTCAAAAGGTAATGCTGAAATTGATTGCTTGGTATTTTATCAAAACAAGCTATTTGCCATAGAAGTTAAGCGTTGGAAGGGGCGCCTCACCGAACGAGAAAACGGCTTTTTACAGGAGAAAACCGACCGTTGGACGGGCGAAACACATACGAAGTATTTGAAATCACCGTTCAGGCAGCTCGGCAGAGCCATATATCTTTTGAGAAAGCAGATCCCTATCAAGGCTTGGATTAATGCCGTTGTGTTCTTTGAAGACGATGAGCTTGAGTCTATTTCTACGTGTTCGGATACCATATGGTTTGACCGTTGCCAAGACCTTGTGAGTTACATCCGCAATGAAGGTAAAACTTCTTTCGGCACAAGTGCAAACGACTTTTTCAGCAAATGTGTTCCCGCCGACTACCTATACGCCAATGCTTGGGGGAAATCCTTGCATTGCATCATTAATCGTACCTTGCTCCAATTCAAAACACCGCAAGGTATTATTTCGGCTGACAATATTATCTCAATTCGCATCTGCCACCACTGGTCTTATGACGAATTGCATATTCAAATGACGAACGGAGCGGAGAATATTCTTTCACTTGAAAACGCAAAAATACAAGTAAACGATAACGGGTGCATAAGCAGTTACGCTCTTTGCAAATTGGACTATATTGAACTTGGCAGAACGCTAATTCAGTAGTTTAACGAAATGCGGTTGTTTAACGATAGGTCGGTATGAATGTTGGGTTAAGTCCCGCAGGCAGGGTATAAAAACAATGAAAAAAGTGTTGCAGGATGGGTGGAATGCTCCCAAAATGCAACGCGTGTTTTTATAAGTGCTTATACTATCTATGTTTTTAACGATAAAATAACGATACCGCTGTCGACACGATTGTATCAACAGCGGTATCTGTTTTGGTTGCGGGGACAGGATTTGAACCTGCGGCCTCCGGGTTATGAGCCCGACGAGCTACCAACTGCTCTACCCCGCGACATCATCAAAATACTAGCTCCTTCTACTTAAGTAAAGGTTATGCTTATATTATATTGTATTCGTTCAACCCCTGAAATATCACTGTTGAATCGGCCCTCCGCCAAATCCAATCCAAGGGTTGGTGCCGGAGACCGGGGTCGAACCGGTACGATCGGTAAGGATCGCAGGATTTTAAGTCCTGTGCGTCTGCCAATTCCGCCACTCCGGCAAAAAAATTGGCTCCAAGGGTGGGGCTCGAACCCACAGCCTATCGGTTAACAGCCGAGTGCTCCACCATTGAGCTACCTTGGAACAAAATACTGTCGTCAATCGATGTTGCAAAACACTTTCATCAAGTGACAACAATATGATTATACATTAACATATATTATGTGTCAAGTATAATTATGACAATTTTTTGTTTTTCTCTTCCATCGCCAACAGCCTGTCTTTTTCAACGTTTTCAGCTACAATCGATATTTTTTTTCTGTACTTTTCTGCTTTTTCCTCATCACCTTCAGCCTCATAAATTTTAACCAGCTCTTTCATAGTCTCAGTATTGCTTGGTGATAATTTCAGAACTTTCAAGTAATCTTCTTTTGCCTCCCGGTTCATCCCCAAGGCCTGATGCGCTACGCCCATATAGTACCAAAGAGGCCACCAATCGCTGAATTTGCTGTCAGCATACTTGCTAAGAGTATCTACTCCCTCCTGCATGTGACCCGACAAAATCAGGTTATATCCTTTTTCGATTTCTACAGGGTCGTCAAGCAGCGAAAGTCTCTCCTCTATTTCTTTTTTCTTTTCGTCGCTGTCTGTCAGCTTGATAAATTCTTCCCACGTTAATTTAGCTTTTACATAAAGGCCCAAATTTATGTAACCATACCCTAAAAAATAATATGCGTCGGCGAAATCGGGTTTTCTTAAGGTTACTTCCTCAAAAGCCTCCAGTGATTCGGCTTTAAATCTGGCGACGAAATCCTCTTCTTCTCCCAGCTCATAAGCGTCTTTGCAGGCACGGCCGTAGCAATAAACTGCGTCCACGTTATCTTTATCTATCAGCATAGCCGCTCTGAATTGTATGCAGGCATAATCATAATCATTTTTCTGCGCAGCCTCAACTCCCTCTGCTACCAGGCCTTGGGCAAATCGCTTATCAAATACTTTAAGTATATAAGCTATGTAGTTATCCTTGTACTTGAACCCGGGATCGCATCCGATTATAAATGCCATCCCCCTGGCTATATTCAGTGCTGAAATAGATGTGAGCTCGTCCTTCCTTATGGGAACAGGAACTTCAGATAATATCTCGGTGAGACCTGTCTTTTCCAAATATTTATCTGATAGCTGGTCGAACACAAAATTGTTTGTATGAGGTATTAAATACATGCCTATTCTGTCGTTGTTTAATAAATCCATATGAACATCTCCCGTTTAAATCTATCTCCCGTTTAAATCTATACGAACTATATTACATCAAATCTCCCAGCCGTGTTTTAAGAATCTGCTGACTTCTTCAGGATTAAAAGTGCTCTTCAAATCTTCGCATAGTTTCTCCTTAGCCGTTTCTCCGATAGGCTGAGGCGGGATTTCTCCACAGAATCCATACAATATCCTATACTGATCCTCTTTTTTCCTATCCCTGTGCTGAAATCCTTTTTCATAATAATAATCTGCCAGTATTTCATAAAGCTTAAAAGGAGTCTTGGCAAAAGACTCGATAAGGAAATCAGTAGTCTTACTGAATCCCTTCCTATTATAATAAATATTCAGCATTTTTTCTATTGACTTAAGCCTTACCAGTTCTTCTGCCCCCAGCCACTTGGTTGAAATCACTTCATAAGGCGCTTTGTCCCTGGCCTTTATTCCGAACTTTTCCTGTTCATGCCACAGAGGCGACCCCTTAAGGACCTTTAAAAATCCCATCTGGAACATATCTGCCTTGAGATTATATACCTTATCAAAGGACCGGGCGAACAAATCGTACGTCTCATACGGCAATCCGGCTATCAAATCCACGTGTATATGTATGTTGCCTGCCCTCAGAAGTTTCTCTACATTATATAGTATAGGATAGATATTTTCCTTCCTGTTTACAGCTGACAGAGTAGGCGGATTGGCCGACTGTACGCCTATTTCCAGTTGGAAAAGTCCCTTTCGGGCTGTAGACAGCAAGGCTATAATCCTCTCTGACATTAAATCGGCGCATATTTCAAAGTGAAAATTAGTCACGCCATTGTCATTATCAATGAGATACTTGAATATTTCATAAGCTCGTCTTTCATCGTAATTAAACGTTCTGTCTATAAACTTGACTTGTTTTACTTTTTTATACAGAAAATAACCGAGCTCTCCTTTGACCCTTTCCAAAGGTAATGCTCTCACCGACTTTTCTATGGAAGACAAACAATAACTGCATCTAAAAGGGCATCCCCTGGAAGACTCGTAATACACCACCTTGTCCTGCTCGCATTCCAGTACTGAATACGGAAACGGTATGAGTTCAAAATCCATAGGCTCTATCTGAGGATTTACATATATTTTGCTTTCTTGTTTATATACCAATCCGGGCACCGTATTAAACTCATTAGAATGCCACGGATGGCCTTCTTCCTCTGCCTTTTCTAAAACTTGGCAAAATCTATAGAAGCTATATTCTCCTTCACCACACAGTATGTAATCGACCCACTGATTTTCCGCCGCAAATACATGAGGCTCATAACTGACCTCCGGTCCGCCGACGGCTATTCTCATACCGGGAGCAGCCTTCTTCAAATCGGAGGCCAGATCCTTTATCTGGCTTATGTTCCATACGTAGCAAGAAAAGCAAACCATATCATAGTTTGCTCTTAAAATCTCTCCATAGACGTATGAAGGCTGATTATTAACTGTAAATTCGACAATATCAATATCTGCTGAAGTATCTGCCGTAACAGTATAGAGATACTTCAGCGCAGGATTACTGTGTACATATTGTGAGTTCAAAGTAGTTAGCAGTATTTTCATTACAGCATTCTGAACCTTTCATCCTTTAGCAGTCCTTTGTCTTCCATGCAGCGCTTGAGAGACCTTATCATGCTTTCATTGTCCATAGGCAGGTTTCCTCTGAGGGATACGTAATTGGACGCATGATTGCTGCGAAAGACGCATGGTTTTGACGGTCTGGCGTGCTGCAGCAGCAGACAGGTTTCTGCCAAAACTTCCTCAGCTGTAAGCGGCTGAAATTTTCCGGCTTGATAATCGTAGTACAAAGGCGCCGGAGGCTGGAGCATCAGAGTCAGCAGGCTCACATAAGATGCGTTCATTTCCGTTATCATCTTGCCGGTCTCTATAGCGTGCTCCTCCCAGAGTTCAGGGCCGCCCAGGCCGCTTATAAACGTTACGGAAGCCTTTATGCCGACCTTTTCCAGTTTTTTTACGGCTTCAATAAGCTGCTGACTGGTCTCGCCCTTGTTGACCATCTGAAGGACTTTGTCACTGCCCGATTCAGCCCCCAGATATACCATGGATACGCCCCAGTCCTTGAGCATTCGCAGCTCCTCCGGTGTTTTTCTCAACACGTCTGTAGCTCTGCCGTAAAGGGTCACCCTCTGGCATTCGTAAAAATGGTTTTTGATATAATCAAGTATCACTTTCAGTTTATTGGTAGCAAGGCAGAGAGCGTCTCCGTCGCAGAGAAAAATTCTCTCTACCCTTTGATAATGAGCTCTTGCCCATGCTAAATCTTCTAAAACCTCTTCGGCTTTGCGCACTTTAAACTGTTTTTCCTTGAACATGTTGCAAAAAGTGCATTTATTATGTGAACAGCCGATGGTCACCTGTACCAAGAGGCTGTATGCTTCACTGGGTGGTCTGTAAATATCTCCTACATATCTCATCGCCATTTTTTTATTCCTTTCATCTGATCAAAATTCCGGCAGCCGGCTACATTCTTTCGGGAGCTTCAATGCCCAAGAGAGCCAGCCCGTTTTTGAGAACGGTTTTAGTTGCAGCCACCAATGACAGCTTGCTTATCTTTTCCTCCTCATTATCGGTCAGTATATGCTCGTCATGATAAAAGCGGTTAAAAGCTTGAGCAATGTCTACTATATGTCTTGTAAGCACTGAAGGCTCATACTTTTCACCTGCATCTATTATAACCTGAGGCAACGCATACAGCAATTTTGCCAGTTCATAGGCGCTTTCTCCGATAATATGCTCAACTTTGATATTTTCACAATTTAAAGCCTTTTCTGCAGCCTCCCGGCCTGCATTTCTCATAACGCTGGCTGCTCTGGCATAAGTATACTGTACATAAGGGCCTGTCTCTCCGTTAAAATCCAGAACTTTATCCCACGAAAACACGTAGTCTTTAATCCTGTTGTTGGACAGCTCCTGGAATACAACAGCGCCTATTCCTACTTGCTTGGCTGTTTCATCCACATTGTCGGTATTGACGCCTTTTTCTCTGATTATTTCCCTTGTCTGTTCTACTGCTCTGTTGAGCACATCTTCCAAAAATACTACTCTTCCGTGTCTGGTGGACATGGTTCCGTCTTCCAAGCTTACCAGACCGAAAGGCACGTGAATGTTGTCCTTAGCCCAATCAAAACCTAAAAGTTCTATTATCTTAATCCACTGTTGAAAATGAAGGTTCTGCTGAGAAGCTACCACATAAATGTTTTTATAAAAATCATAGGTTTTTTTTCTATATATGGCAGCCGCTATATCTCTGGTAATATATAAAGATGAACCGTCTGACTTGGTTATAAGCGCCGGTGTAAGACCGTAAGGAGTAAGGTCTACTATTTCAGCTCCTTGAGATTCTTCCAAAAGGTTCTTGTCTTTAAGCATCTGAACTACAGCAGGCATCTTGTCAGAATAAAAGCTTTCCCCTGCGTAAGAGTCGAATTCTATGCCCAGCATCTTATATACTCTGCTGAATTCTTTGAGGCTCTCATCTCTGAACCACTGCCACAGCTGAGTTTCCTCTTCTTCTCCGTGTTCAAGCCTGGTAAATATCTGTCTGGCCTCATCATTGAGTTCAGGATGCTTTTCAGCCTCTTCATGGAATTTTGTATAATAATGGAGAAGAGTTTTGATAGGCTCTTTTATTACATCCTCTTTGTTGCCCCAATGTCTGTAAGCGCATATCATCTTTCCGAACTGAGTGCCGTAGTCCCCTAAATGGTTTATCCTTACCACTTTGTATCCCATGGCAGAATAAATTTTATTTATGGCGTTTCCTATTACAGTGCTTCTGATATGGCCTATGTGAAATGGTTTTGCGATGTTAGGTGAAGAAAATTCCACTATGACAGTCTTTCCTTGGCCTACCTGGCTCTTGCCATAGTCTTCGCCTTCATTGAGCACTTCGCAGACCACGTCTCTTACCAGCTCTTCTTTTGAGATGAACATGTTGACATAAGCATTTACCTGTTCCACCTTTTCAAACAGCTGACTCCCTTCTATCTTGGCTGCAATATCCGCGGCAATAAGCGGCGGCGCTTTTCTTAAAGTCTTAGCCAGTTTAAAGCAGGGAAACGCGTAATCTCCCATGTTGGAAGCCTGAGGTACTTCCAACATGCCATGGATTTCTTCTGCAGAAAGCCCATCTATATGTTCGGCTATGAGCTTGGCTATTTCTTCCTTAAAATTTACCATTTTATATTCTCCTTCTCCGTGATTATCTCTATGTTATCATTCTCGACAATTTGAGCGAACACCCCGTTTCCCTCCACGAGAGTTCCAGTAAAAGTGCCGTCATAAATTTCCCTATAACCGCAAGAAGGACTGTTAGCCTTTAGTATAGCCCCATCCAGTCTTTCGCCCCTTCGTACGGCTTCTTGAAGGCACTCAAGGAAACATCTATATGCTCCCTCTTGGAAATTATGGGTTACATCTTTTCCCTCTTTATCTATTACCTTCTCGCCTAACCTTTCGGCAGGAGGTCTTGGACATGGAAGCTTTCCTGCAGCCTCGGGACACACAGCTATATAGCTGTGTTCCTTGCAAAATTCTATAACCTTTTCGTTTCGGTTGTTTCCGCCGTCATATTTGCAGTTTTCTCCTAAAAGACACTTGCTGATTATGAACATTTTTCTGTCTCCTTTGCATAAAAACTAATCTTTAAGAGTCACTATAGTTACTCCGTCTCCGCCTTCATTGTAATTGCCTTTTCTGTAGGATGCCACGTGTTTGTGTCTTTTAAACAGTTTACGCAATCCATCTTTAAGTATGCCTTCTCCTCTGCCGTGTATTACCGTTACTTCTTTAAGCCCGGCGATATAGGCATCATCCAGATATTTATCCACATCCATGACAGCATCATCCAAATTTTCTCCCTGCACGTTTATAGATATGGAAATGTTCTGCGCTTTGGACTTGTAGAGGGTACCATACTTGCCTGCCTGCTTATTTTTCATCTCCGAATCTTCTTCCATAAACATGAGATCATTGATGTTTATGCTGACTTTCATCATGCCGACTTTGACCAACAAATCTCCCTTGCTGTCCGGCAATGATAATATTTCACCGGGCTGGTCTAAAGTCACGACCCGTACCTTATCTCCTATTTTTAGCTGATCGGCTTTGACAGGGCTCTGATTTACCCGCTTAATCATTTTTTCAGCGAACTTATCTTCCGCATCTTTAAGCCTTTTCCTGCTCTTGTCGAATCGTCTGTTTCTTTCTCCCAGGCTTTCTATTTTATTTAGGGCTCTCAGCTCTCTGTTTACGTCATTTGCCGTTTCTCTCGCTTCTTTTAAAATGTTTCTTGCTTCTTCTTTGGCCTGATGGATTATCTTCTTTTCCTTTTCTTCAAGAAGTGCCTGGCGCCTGTCCAGTTCCTCTTTTTGCTTTTTCATGGAAATATTCAAAAGCACAGCCTCATCTCGCTCTGCTTCGGCCTTTTTCTTATCTTCTTCTATGGCACTGATGACATCTTCGAATTCTATATCTCCTCTTTCCAGCAGCCTGGAAGCTCTTTGGATGAGATGCTCAGGCAGTCCCAGCTTGCGGGAAATTTCAAAAGCATTGGATTTGCCCGGAATTCCTATCATCAATCTGTAGGTCGGACTTAATGTATCTACATTAAATTCCATAGATCCGTTTTCTACACCCTTTGTTGAGAGAGCATATTTTTTCAATTCATTGTAATGAGTTGTAGCAATGGTGTAGGCACCGCGTGCTTTTAAGTTTTCCAATATGGAAATGGCCAGCGCTGCGCCCTCCGTAGGGTCTGTTCCCGCCCCCAGCTCATCCAGCAAAATGAGAGAATTTCCCTTCATCTCTTCCAATATGGAAACTATATTTCTCATATGAGATGAAAAGGTTGAAAGGCTTTGTTCTATGCTTTGTTCGTCTCCTATGTCAGCCAGCACATGGTCAAACACAGGAAGTGTGCTGGTTCCGGCAGCCGGTATATGAAGCCCGCTCTGAGCCATAAGCACCAGGAGACCGGTAGTCTTTAATGTAACGGTTTTGCCTCCTGTATTAGGTCCTGTGACCACTAATGTCTCATAATCGTCTCCCAGCTTTATATTTATAGGAACGACCTTCTTTTTGTCTATTAGAGGATGACGAGCGTCTTTCAGGACGAGGGCTCCTTTTTCCGACACTTCCGGCTCTTCTCCGCCCATAACCATGGAAAGTTTTCCCTTGGCGAATATTATGTCAAGAGCAGTAAGTAATTTCTGATTGTTGGTTATATCGTGGAAATGTTCTGCCGCAGCGGAAGACAATTCAGCTAATATTCTTTCAACCTCGGCCTTTTCCTTAAGCTCCATTTCTCTCAGTTCATTGTTCATGTTGACTATGACTTGAGGCTCAATGAACAGCGTTGCTCCGGTAGCCGACTGGTCGTGTATTATTCCTTGAAATCTGCCTCTGTGCTCCGCCTTGACCGGTATGACATATCTTCCGTCCCTTACGGTAACTATGGCGTCCTGCAGATATGTCCTGTTATCTGACGAATTGATTATACTGTTAAGTCTGTTTCTTATAGCGTCGTTTTGACGAGTTATGCTTCTCCTGATATCCTTTAAAGCCGGGGATGCATTATCAGCCATTTCGTCCTCAGAAATTATACATCTATCTATATTTTCTGCCAGTCTGGGGCATGTTACGATTACTTCCCTTATAGCGTCTATGGCAGGAAGGGGCGGCAAATCGCTTTTTAAAAAGGTCGTCACGTTGGCTGCAATTTTAAGATTATATAATATCTGAAGCAGCTGCCCCATAGTAAGAACGCCGCCTTTTCTTGCAAAAGTCATGGCGGCAGATATATCATATATCTGCCCCAGCGGGGCGCTGCCCTTCTTAAGAATCACTGTCTGAGCCTGAGTAGTCTCTGCCAGGGCGTCTTTTATCTCTGCAACAGAAGTCATGGGCTGGAGGCATCTCAATTCCTCCTTGGCCATGGATGACGAGGCTTGCTGCACCAACAAATCCAGTATTTTATTGTATTCCAGTGTTTTTAATGTTTTAGCCTTCATCAGCCTTCTTGTACTTTGCCAGCTCGTTTTTCAGCTGCAGATTCTCCATCTGTAAATCAAAGAAAGAATTTTCAAATTCACTGCAGCGAGCTTCAAGCTCTTTGTACTTATCCTCGCTCTCCTTTTTGTCTTCAGCCGCTTTAGCTGCATTTTCTTTATAGAGGGCGAAGCTTTTTTTAGCTTCGTCCCACATTTTAAGATAATGTTCAGTTTCCTTTGCAAGCTGAGCCTTAGATTCTTTTAATTCTTCTATAGTTTCAAGAGCATCGAAGTATTCCTCCGCTATATTTATGGCTGTTAAAACAGCAAGAGTGCCTTGGCCGTTATTGGAAAAATTTCTGCCCAGTTGACGCATCTTTTCATTTACATGGTCGGCTATTTTTCTTATGGTTTCTTCATCCTCTTCACCTGCAATAGTGTATTCCTGGCCATAAATCCTCACTTTTACCTTGTTGTTTTCCATATCTGCTCTCCTTAAATCTTCCTTAAATATCTCTAAGCACTATATCCAGTTTTTCTCTCAGGTCATCTAAAATCTTGTTATGAACTTTATTTACATCGTCGTCGGTAAGAGTTCTGTCATCATGTCTGTAAGTAAGCGCGAAAGCCACACTTTTCTTATTTTCACCTACTTGCGGTCCTCTGTAAACATCAAAAAGACGTATTTCTCTGAGCAACTTGCCTCCTGCTTCTTTTATAACCTTTTCGATGTCGCCTACAGCCATATCTTCTTCCACTACAAGAGCAATGTCTCTGGATGTGGCAGGATACTTCGGAAGCGGAGTATATACCTTTTCCAAATCTGCCATTTCAGTAACCACATTGAAAAACAGCTCAGCCGTATAGCATCTCATACCTATGCCGTATTTTTCAGCTACATCAGGGTGAACTTCTCCCATGATGCCGAGTTCAACTGTCTCTTCTTCCTGACCACCTTGAGTAGCGCAGGCCTTTCTGGTGACTATCCTTGCGCATCTGCCTGGATGATAAGTTCCGTATTCCTTTTCAGGTATGAATTCCAGATCTTTAATTCCAAGCTTTGCCATCATTTCCACTATTACGCCCTTGAGGGTGAAGAAATCCTCATCTTTGCCGTAAAATCCGATGGACATGGCATCGCTTTCAACAGGCAATTCGTTATCATCCATCAGATTGGCCATGAATGTATTGCCCAGTTCGAAAGCTCTGACTGCTTCTATGTTTCTTGAGTAATTTCTGCCCAGTACCTCCAGCATTTCAGGAGTTAAAACGGTTCTCATCACAGAAGTATCTTCGCCCAGAGGATTGAGAATCTTAACGAAAGCTCTTTCCCATGAGTCTTGGCCTATTCTTATGTTATCCACTCCCTTAGGGCTTACGAAAGAATAAGTCTGTATCTCATTTACTCCAAGGCCGCACATAGCCTCTCTTGCCAAGTCCTTTACATCTCTCTCATATGATTGAGAAGCCTCGTTATTTCCTTTAGGGATGGTAACCGGCAACTTGTCATACCCGTATAATCTGGCGACTTCTTCGATTATATCTTCTTCTATCTCTATATCCTGTCTAACGGTTGGGGCGGTCACATAAAGGTCGTCTCCGCTGCCCTCCACTGTCATCTCCAGGCTTTCCAGATATTTCACCATCTGCTCTCTTGAGATGTCTATTCCAAGCACCTTATTAATTCTGCTGACTCTTCCGTGAATCTTTCTTGGTTCTTCAGGCTTCGGATAAACATCCACCCTGCCCCCTACTACTGTTCCGGCTCCTATCTGCTCTATCAGATAGCAAACTCTGTCGGCCGCATCTTGGCAGAGATTAGGATCTATGCCCTTTTCATATCTGGAAGAAGCTTCTGTTCTTAAGCCTAATCTTTTAGCTGTAGTTCTTACGCTATTTCCCAGGAAATTGGCAGATTCGACGATTATCGTTTTTGTATCGTTTTCTATTTCGGAATTAAGACCTCCCATAACGCCGGCCACCGCAATGGATTTTTCTGCGTCATGTATCATCAGCATCCTGTCGTCAAGAGTCCTCTCGCTGCCGTCCAGCGTTGTGAACTTTTCACCGTCTTCAGCTGTATCTACGATTATTTTGCGGCCTGCTACGCTGTTTATATCAAACGCATGAAGCGGCTGGCCGTATTCCAGCATAACATAATTCGTAATATCTACAATGTTGTTGATAGGTCTCATACCTGCGTGTATGAGCCTTTTCTGAAGCCACCAAGGCGAGTCTTCCACTTTTATATCTTTTACGATTCTGGCGATATATCTTTTGCAAAGGTCGGATTTTATCTCAACGCTTACATAATCAGAAGCCTGCTCTGTCTCTTTCTTGCACTGATTTTCCGGGTGTCTTACTTTTTCTTCAAAAGTAGCTGCCGCTTCTCTGGCCATACCCACCATGGAGAGGCAATCAGGCCTGTTTGGGGTGATTTCAAAGTCCACTATATAGTCTTCCAGCTGGAGAGCTTCAGCGAAGTCCATACCTACTGGATATTCGCCGTTTAATATCCATATGCCGTCTCTCTGATTTACAGGAACGACTTTATCTTGGAATCCCAGCTCACCGAAAGAGCAAAGCATGCCGCAAGACTCAACGCCTCTCAGCTTTCCGGCTTTGATTATTTCTCCGCCCTCCTTCTTCGGCTGTCCGTGAAGAGGACCCGGTATCCTGCTGCCGTCCAAAGCAACAGGCACATATGCGCCTTCAAAAACATTAGGCGCTCCTGTAACGATCTGCACCGGCTGGTCATTGCCGACGTCAACTTGGCAAACCACCAGCTTATCAGCGTCAGGATGTTTTTCTATCTTTAAGATTTTTCCCACCACGACCTTTTCCATGTCACATCCTACATGTTCCATGGTTTCCAGGTTGGAACCGGACATGATCATCTTGTCGCAGAATTCTTCCGGACTGACATTTATATCTGTATAATCTTTTAACCATTCTAAAGAAACTATCATTATCAGGGTACCTCCTACTTGAATTGCTCTATGAAACGCATATCGTTTTCGTAAAGCAGTCTGATATCATCGATTCCGTATTTGAGCATAGCGATTCTCTCCACTCCCATTCCGAAAGCGAAGCCCGTATACTTTTCCGTATCCACTCCGCCAACCTTAAGTACGTTAGGATGCACCATGCCGCAGCCGAGAATCTCAATCCATCCGCTGCCTTTGCATACTCTGCAGCCCTTGCCCCCGCACTTGAAGCAGGATACGTCCATCTCTGCTGACGGCTCAGTGAACGGGAAATGATGAGGCCTGAACTTGGTCCTTGTATTCGGTCCGAACATCTGCTTGGCGAAGCTGTCCAGCACACCTTTAAGGTCAGCCATAGTGATTCCTTCATCTACTACCAGCCCTTCTACCTGATGAAACATAGGCGAATGGGTAGCGTCAGGGGTGTCGCAGCGGAAACATCTTCCCGGAGCGAAAACTCTGATAGGCGGCTTCTGTGCTAAAAGAGTCCTTACCTGTACAGGTGACGTTTGAGTTCTAAGCAGTATATCATCATTGATATAGAAAGTATCGGAAAGGTCTCTTGACGGATGATACGGGCCTGCGTTAAGAGCGTCAAAGTTGTTGAACACCGTTTCCACTTCCGGTCCTTCTGCCAAAGAAAAGCCCATTGATTTGAACACCTTAGCGATTTCTTCTATAGTTATGGTTATAGGGTGCTTGGTGCCTAATTTAGCCGGTTTGCCGGGTTCTGTAACGTCGATGGCTTCAGCTTTAAACCTGGCCTCTTTAGCTTTTTCTTTGATTTCCGCCACAGTATCGGCCAAAAGCTTTTCAATTTCAGCTCTCACCTGGTTGGCTGCCTGTCCCAATTCTTTTCTCTCTTCCGGAGAAAGGCCGCCCATAGACCTTAATATTTCTGTCAGCTGTCCCTTCTTCCCAAGAAATTTTATCCTTGTCTCTTCCGTATCCTTAATGGAAGAAGCTTTTTCAAGCTCTTTTTTTGATTCTTCCAAAATTGTTTTTAACTTTTCACGCATTTTTTTACCTCTCGATATAAAATAACTGTTTCCTTTAACACTGTTTCCTTCTGACAGCTTCATACATCAATATGGCTGCTGCCGCAGAAACGTTAAGGGATTCTATATTTCCCGACATGGGTATGTTCACTTTTAAATCTGATTTTTCTATGAGGCTGTCCGATATGCCGTTTCCTTCGTTTCCAACTATCAACGCTACATTCCGGCTGATATCTTCCTCATAATAGTATCGGCTGCCGACTGGGCACGCGGCCACTAATTTCTTGCCGGCAGCCCTAATAAATCGTATCAGTTCCTCTTCCGTCTCCGCAATGGCTATATTCATCCTGAACAGAGACCCTGCCGCGGCTCTTACCACTTTCGGCGCAAAAATATCCGCCGTTCCCTTCATGGCGATTATCAAACCGTATCCGGCAGCGTCTGCCGTCCTTATAATCGTTCCGATATTGCCCGGGTCCTGAAGTCTATCTAAAATCACCAAGTTTCCCTGCAGACTATTGCGGGAACCATTGACAACAAAATCTTCATCTTCATAGAATTTGTCAAGGGAGAGTTCTGGCTTTTTTACTGCTGCCATTACACCCTGACTGGTCTCTGTCTGAGCTAATTCTTTGAACAATTTTTTCTCAACGACAAAAACTCTGCTTTCTTCCATCCACGGTCTTACCAAATTCTTCTCATCATCCCTTATGAGGATGCTGTCTACCTCAGCTCCGTTTTTGAAAGCTTCCTCCAGCAGGTTTTCGCCTTCAATCAGATAAAGGCCGAGTTTATCTCTATATTTTTTTGTGTTCAGCTTTTGAAAAAGCTTATAGCTTTGATTACTCTTAGAATTTATCTCTTTCATTGCCAAACCTTTACACAATATTACTATAAATCGTTACTTTCTTGAATTAAACGGTTATTATCCAAAAGAGCCGGTTTGAAACCGGCTCTCATATACCAATTATCACTGTTTAAGAAAATCCGGAATCTCGAACTTGGAAGGGCCTTCATCTTCATCGCTCAAAATATCCTGCAAAGTACGTTCCGTACCGTTTAGTCCCTCAACTCTTCCAAATACTACTTCATCGTTTCCTTTTTGTTCATCAGCTCTTGCTGCATCTCGTTCGCCGAGGCCGGAAACAGCCTGAGCTTTTTCATCAGGTGCTCCGCTTCCTTCAAGACCCTCGTCAAATCCTGTCGCTATTACGGTTATGTCGATTTCATCTTCCATTTCTTCGTTAACAGCCGCACCAAAGATCAGTATACAGTCTCTATCTGCCTGTTCTTCCACCATGCCTGCTATCTCGCTGACCTCAAGCATACCCAGGTCGTATCCGCCGGATACATAAAGCAGTATGGCCTTGGCGCCTGCAATGGTAGTTTCAAGCAGCGGGCTTTCGATTGCTGATTTGACAGCGTCTTGAGCGCGCTTCTCTCCGGAACCATGGCCTGTCCCCATATGAGCCACGCCTCTGTCGGTCATTACCGACTTTACATCGGCAAAGTCCACGTTGATCAAAGCAAAGTCTGAAATCAAATCTGAGATGCCCTGCACGCCCTGGCGCAAAACATCGTCTGCCATTCTGAAAGCATCCAGCATGGAGGTATTTCTTTCACAGTTGGACAGAAGTTTATCATTAGGAACGATTACCAGTGAATCCACATATCTCTTCAGAAATTCTATGCCGAGTTCTGCCTGTTTCTTTCTCTTAGCCCCTTCAAAAGAAAACGGCTTGGTCACTACTCCTACGGTAAGGATGCCCATCTCTCTGGCCGCCTTGGCTATTATAGGCGCAGCGCCTGTACCGGTGCCTCCTCCCATTCCTGCAGTAATAAATATCATATCGGCACCGTCCATAAGGGCCGTTATATCGTCTAAAGTCTCTTCAGCTGCTCTCTGACCTATCTCCGGATTGGCTCCGGCTCCCAGTCCTCTTGTCAGCTTTTCCCCAATTTGAATCTTTGTCTCAGCCAAACATCTGCTCAAAGCTTGTCTATCCGTATTAACTGCAATAAAATCAACGCCTTTAAGGCCTGCTTCTACCATGCGGTTAACTGCGTTACATCCGCCGCCGCCAACGCCTATGACCTTGATCACTGCAGCTTTTTCCATATCTGTCTCAATTTGCAGCATTGTAAATCCAACCTCCTAAAGTATTTACCAATTATCTTTTTTATTGTATCATACATTCTTTGAGAATGCACCTTTTTTTAGGCTTTTTTTCTGCTTTTTTCAGTCTATTTCAGGGCTGAAGGAAATATATGAATTACCGCTTATCTTAAGAGTTCCTCTCTCTATTTTCTCATCGATCAAATTCTTTATGACCTTCTGCAGCTCGCCCTTTTCCATGGCGTCTATAAGATCTCCCGGAGAACCCTGACACATCAGATTATCAAACACATAGGCTTTTACGTCTGATTCGGAGATTTCAATCATCTTAAAATACATATCGTATCCTTCCATCACATCGATTATCTCCATAACCTGGCGGAACCGCACGTTTTCCTCCACCTCAAGGGTTTGCCCCACTTCCAGTTTGCTTATGGTCAGTCCTTGTATAACAGGTAAATGCGGAGCAACGCTGCTCTTCCTCAACACCAGTGAATTATTATCTATTATTGCATAATTATCATCATACTTAACTGCAGCTGTCTGTTTTCTCTCAGTCAGCTCTATCCTTATGGTATTAGGCAGCACTCTCTTTACCTTCACTTCTTCCATATAGGCGTCTTTTTCAAGTCTATCTTTTATCTCGCCGACATTGCTTCCCCAAAAAATATTGCCGCCCGTCTTGCAGTCTCCCATGACTAGAATTTCTTCCTCTGTATAGTAAGAATTCCCTGTAACTTCAAAAGAAGTTACGTTAAAATACGACGATGACGCAAAAAAGTAAAGACCCGCCAAAACCGCCATCGCAATGAGCAGTTTTAACAACAGGCTTACTTTTCTTTTTTTCTTTCTTCTATCTTTCTTCTCTCTTTTTTTCAATTAGTCCACCTAAATCTTTTATCCCCTTTTCAAAATCCTCATATCCTCTTTGTATATGAAACGCATTATTTACGACAGTTTTTCCCTCTGCCATAAGGCCTGCTATTACCAAAGCCGCTCCTCCTCTCAGGTCTTTTGCTTCCACTTCTTTTCCCTGAAGGGTTTTGACTCCTTTTATTATAGCATTTTTACCGCAGATTTCAATATCCGCCCCCATCTTAACCAGGTCATTTTTATGAGTAAATCTGCTTTCAAAAACTTCTTCTCTTATGGTAGTTAAGCCTTTTGCCATAGTGGAAAGAGTCAGCAGCTGAGGCTGGCAATCTGTGGGAAATCCCGGATAAGGCTGAGTTATTATCATGCCCGGACTTTTTAACCTGCCGCATGACCAGACTTCAATGGTATTCTCATAGGTTCGCACTGCGGCTCCCATCCGCTCAAAGCATTTAAGAATCTCTGAAATATATTTTTCTCTTATATTCCTAAATACGGCTCTTCCTCCGCTGCCCAAAACAGCGGCCATGTAAGTCGCAGCTTCAATTCTGTCTTCCAAGATAAAATACATTACCTCCTGAGGCCTTGCGCATAAAGATACGCCCCTTGCGCCCTTTATGAATATGGTGTCGGTGCCTGCTCCATATACCTGGAATCCGCATGTGCGCAAAAAACCTTGCAAATCTTCTATCTCCGGCTCTATCGCGCAGTTTTCTATTATAGTATCACCCTTCCCTGCCAAGGCAGCCATCATGAGATTCTCTGTGGCGCCTACACTGGGATAAGGCAGGGTTATCTTTCCTCCTCTGCACTGACCGCGGCAGCTCACTTCTTCACCTTCAACTGTGACTTCAAAACCCAATTGTTCCAGACCGGATATATGTATATCTATAGGCCGTTTTCCTATATTGCAGCCGCCCGGTCTGTAAATAACTGCCTCATCGCTTCTGGCAAGCAGGCTTCCCATGAGAAATACAGAAGAACGCATCTCTGCCATCAGCTCCTTTGGGACAGATGTTTTTGTTATTCCCCTGCTGTCTACGACGATGCAGTCTTTTTCCCATCTTATCACAGCGCCCATGGAACGGAGTATCTCCTCCATGGCAAAAACGTCTCCTATTCTGGGACAGTCATATATTTCATAAACCGCTCCTCTGCATACCGTAGCAGCCAGTATGGGGAGGGCCGAGTTTTTGGCTCCGCGCACTCTGTATTCTCCACGAAGCGGAATACCGCCTTCTATTTCATAGCTTTCCAACAAAAAACACCTCCCAATTCTATTTTCATAGTATGTTGGTTAGGTGTTTTAGGTAACCTTACTTCAAGTCCTTTTTCTTGCTCATATCCGCAAGATAATTCTCATAGACCTTTCCATATATTATGTCAAGAGCTTTGTCCGGCGCGCATTCCCTGCTGGCACGTGACATGGCTTTTAGCTTTTCCCGGTCGTTTTTCAGCCCAAGCACGTTTTCTACCACCTGCTTTATAGACAGATCTTTCTCTTCTATAAGAAGAGCTCCCCCTCTGTCTGCAACTGCTTTTGCGTTATAATATTGATGATTTCCTGTAACGTTGGGAGAAGGTATCAGTATGGAAGCTTTACCGCACACAGTGGTTTCTGCCACCGACAACGCTCCCGCGCGGCTTATGACCAAATCGCAAGCCATCAAATAAAGATCCATGCTCTCTATATAATCTTTTATCCTTATGTTTTCTTTTACATCTATTTTCCTGGCCGCTATGTTCGCTGCAATTTCATCCTTATAAAGCTTCCCTGTTCCCATTACCATGGTCACGCCGGAATGACCGTTGAACAGTTCCAAAAGCTCTATGGCTACGTCATTTATCTTGGCAGCGCCCAGGCTCCCGCCAAAGGTGAATACCACAAAATCGTCTTGCGGTATGCCCAGCTTTTCTCTCGCTTCTTTTTTGCTTAAAGTAAAAAAGCTTTTTCTCACCGGATTGCCTGCTACTACATGCTTCTCCGGTTGTTTAAAAAATTTGCCGGCGTCTTCGAAACCTAAAAAAATATTGTCTACATACTTTTCCAAGGTTCTGTTGGCAAGACCCGGATATGCATTTTGTTCATGAAGATATTTCCTGCATTTTATCATTCTGGCCGCCAGCAGCACAGGAAAGCAGACATATCCGCCTGTTCCTATAATGGCGTCCGGCTTAAATTGTTTAAGCACTTTCAGAGACTGACCTATACCATGAGTCACTCTCGCCCCGGTCCAAATCACTTGTTTTGGCGTAACATGGTCAAGCCATCTGGCGTCGACCAATTTTAAAGGATAACCGCTTTTAGGCACTACATCCTTTTCGATTCCCTCTATATTGCCTACGTAAAGGATTTCCGTATTCGGATCCATCTCTTTAAACTTGTCAGCGATGGCAATGGCCGGATAAATATGACCACCCGTGCCTCCGCCTGTAACTATCAATCTCATTTTTTTCACCTACAACTTTGACGATTTAGAAATGTTAAGCAAAATGCCCATAGCCCCCATAAATATCAGCAGGGCGTTTCCTCCGTAACTTACAAAAGGCAATATGACTCCTGTAGGAGGGAAAGAAGATGTAACTACTGCGATATTGATTATAACCTGAATTCCTATCATTATGGTTATTCCGGCCGCCATCATCATGCCCATATAGTCTTTTGCATTCATCGCCACATGACAGCCTCTCCATATCAATATCATATATACTATCATAAGACCTAATATGCCGACAAAACCCAGTTCCTCGCCTATTATAGCCAAAATGAAGTCATTTTGCGGCTCAGGAAGGTAAAGGTTTTTCTGTATGCTATTGCCCAAACCAAGTCCTGTAAGGCCGCCTGTTCCCATGGCCAACAGGGATTGCACTACCTGATATCCGCTGCCCAATGCATCTGCAAAAGGGTCTAAAAAGCTGGTTATTCTGGAAAATCTATATCCATCAGGATCTGTAAATATAAACGCAACTCCGGCTACGGCAGCTCCTCCTGCCAATATGCCCAAGTGGCTCCATTTAGCTCCCGACACCAACAGCATGCCTCCGGCGATGAACACTATGGTAAAAGCTGTAGACATGTTGGGCTGCATCATTATAAGTCCAGCATAAACTCCCGTCAACAGAACTACCGGAATCACACCTTTCCAAAAGTCGAAAGCTCTCTTAGGATATTTATCAAAATATCCCGCTATGAAAACTATCAATCCGATTTTAGCCAGTTCTCCGGGCATTATAGTTATAGGACCTACCGCTATCCAACGAATCGCTCCTCCGGCTTCCTGCCCCAGCGGCGTAAACAGCAGCGCCAGGAGGGCAACGCAAAGCAAAGGGATTACTTTAAAAAGCCTTCCCCATATATGATAATCTATTTTAGAAACTATCCACATGCCAACGAAACCTATAGCCGCCCACATCACCTGTCTCTTAAGGTAAACATATGGATCTCCGGCATCACTTATAGACTTGTAATAGCTGGCGCTGAAAATCATAACTGTGCCGAACATCACCAAAACGACAGTCAGCAATAAAAGAGACAGATCGCCTGTCTTGCCTTTTTTTGCAGGCTTTTTCACCTTGATTGCCTCCGGCTGTCCATCGATGGCCGCGATATTATCTGATTCAGTTTTGCCTGCGCGTTTTCTTCTCATAAATCCAATGCCCTAAATTCCCAAATTTTTTACCATTTCTTTAAAATGGTCTCCTCGCTGCTCAAAGTTATCATACATATCCCAGCTGGCACATGCAGGAGAAAGAAGAATTGTATCCCCTTCCTCAGCTATGCCAAATGCCTTGTTTACGCAATCTCCCATATCAGAGCCGTAGGTATAATCTTTGTAGCCTGCTTTATCTGCGGCTTCGGCTATTTCAGGTCCGTCTCTTCCTATGAGTACAAGATGCTTTACCCTTCCCTTTAAATTCTCAGCAAGAGGCGAAAAATCCTGAGACTTCCCATCGCCGCCTGCGATGAGTATTATGTTTTTCTCAATGGCTCTCAATGCCGTCAATGTAGCATCTACGTTGGTGCCCTTTGAATCGTTATAAAATTTCACTCCGTCCAGCGTACCGCAATATTCTATTCTATGCGCAACGCCGTTAAAAGATTTCAAAACTTCCCTTATCACTTGCGGTTCTATGCCGGCATAATAACTGATTGCTGCCGCTGCCAAAGCGTTTTCCACATTGTGGCGTCCTATTATGTTAAGTTCATCTTGGCGGCAGAGTTCTATCACATTGCCCTCTCTGTCTGCTATGACCAACATGCCGTCTTTGACAAAAGCTCCCTTTTCCAGTTCTCTGGAAGAAGAAAAGAATACTGTTTCAGCCGGACAATTTTCAGCCAGCTTTCTGCAGGTTTCATCATCTGCATTCAATATGCAGTAACCGCTTTCATCCTGATTTTCAAACACTCTGCCCTTAGTCAAACCGTAATTTTCCATAGTATGATGCCTGTTGAGATGGTCCGGCGTAACGTTTAATATGGCAGAAATCACAGGTTTAAAATACTTTATGGTCTGCAATTGGAAACTGCTGGTTTCTGTAATTAGCCAGTCTTCAGTTTCCGTGTCCAAAGCTTTGGAAATCACAGCTACGCCTATGTTTCCCACCACATGAGTAGGTCTGCCTGCTTTCTTAAATATCTCCCCTGTAAGAGTCGTTGTCGTTGTCTTTCCGTTGGTTCCCGTTATTGCAACAAAACGTCCTCTGGCTATACGAAAAGCTATCTCCAGCTCTCCGATTATCTCTGCCCCCGACTGCTCCGCTTCTCTTATAAAAGGAAGTTCCGGGTCCACGCCGGGACTCAAAATAAGCATATCAAAACGGCTCAGGTCTTCCGGTACTTCTCCGAGATAGAAGTCTACCCCCTTGCCCTTGAGAAAGCTCAGCAGCTGGCCGTCTATCTTATCGATGTCTTTAGAATCCTGAACGGTTACAGAAGCGCCCAATTTCAACATAGCTTGAACTGCAGCTATACCTGATTTTCCCAGTCCTACTACCAGGACTTTCTTATTTCTTATGTTGTTCAAATTGATATTATCCATAATTTCACCACGGTTTCTTAACTTGTCGACTTGATTAAATATTCATCAGCAATATGGCTATGGCACAGCATACAAATGCGGCAGCCCAAAACATTATTACTACCTTTTTTTCGCTCATTCCGCAAAGTTCAAAATGATGATGCAGCGGAGCCATCTTGAAAATTCTCTTTCTGGTCTTTTTAAAATACGTCACCTGTATTATCACAGAAAGGGCTTCAGCTACATATACCAAACCTGCTATGGCAAGTAAAAATTCTATCTTCATCATCAAAGCACCGGCGGCTAAAACTCCGCCAAGAGCCATGGAACCTGTGTCTCCCATGAATATTCTTGCCGGATTTTTATTGAACATCAGAAAGCCCAGGCAGGCTCCTGACACTGCTCCGAATACCATCGGAATGCCGGTGAAGCCGAAACTGCATCCGGCAATCAGCACGAAAAAAGCCACCATAGCCGTAATGCCCGAAGCCAAGCCGTCCAATCCGTCAGTAAGATTTACCGAATTGCTGAAGGCTATCATTACGAACATTACAAAAGGAATATAAAAAATTCCTAAGTCAAAAGTAACATCAAACACCGGTATCCATATTTCCGTCGCTCCTATCATACCTCCGCCTGAAAAATACATGGCGAAGATGCCAAACGCCGCGGAAAAAACCAGCTGCATAATTATCTTTTGCTTTGGACTCAAGCCCAGGTTGTTTTTCTTTATCGCTTTTTCATAATCATCTACAAAGCCTACTATTCCGAAGAGTATCATAGCAGCCAAAACTCCCAAGAGTTCTATATTCAGCCGTCCGGAGCATGCTGCTGCGATTAACGCAATTATTACGGTTGCCGATATGATGGCAGTTCCTCCCATGCTTGGAGTTCCTGTTTTCTTTAGATGAGACTGGGGACCTTCCTCCCTTACGTATTGTCTGAACTGCTTTTTCTCCATAAAGGGGATAAGCGCCTTGGTAAAAAGCGCCCCCAATATCCATGCTGCGATCAATGCTATGATTGGGATTATCAACGGTTCCATATTACATCTCCTTACTCTTTATCCTCTAATATTGATTCAACGATTTCCTCAAGTTCCATGCCTCTGGAAGCCTTTACCAGTACCACGTCTCCCGAACGTATCAATTCGTCCTGCTCTTTGAAAAAATCTTTCTTCTCAGGGAAGTACATGATTTTTCCCTGCGCCATTATGGTCTTGGCGCCTTCTGCATAATGACGGGCTTCATCACCTATGGCGATGAGCTCATCTATGCCTTTCTCCGCTGCGTATCTGCCTATGTCAAAATGAGCGTCTTTGGCTCTGTGAGCTAAACCTATAATGTCTCCCAGTATTGCCACCTTTCTTTTTCCTTCAGTAGATATCAAAGTATTTATGGCAGACTTAATGGAATCTTCGCAAGCGTTATAAGTATCGTCTATCACCTTTATGCCGTTGTTTTCTCTTACATTCAGTCGTTTTCCGGTAAGCTGGGCGTTCTTCAGCCCCTCCGCTGCCTCTTCGGGACTTATATCTATCAATTCTCCTGCAGCAATGGCCAGGCTTGCGTTAAAAGCATTGTGACCGCCGGCCGTCGGCAGACTTATATCATACGTTTTATTTTTGCGATGCAGAGTGTATTTTATACCCTTATCGCCAAAATCGCAAATATCCGATATACGATAATCGTCGTCTTCTCCTGTACCGACCGTAACCAGCTTATAATCCCCGGCTACTTTTTCAGGAGTCAGCATAGAGCATGCGCTATTCACTATTAAAGTAGAATTTTCATCGAAGAAGGTTGTGATTTCCATCTTGGCTTTTAAAATGTTCTCCGTGTTTTTCATGCTCAGCAGGTTAACTTCTGCTATTTGTGTGATGATGGCAATGTCCGGTCTCACGATGTCCGCCAGGAGCTTTATTTCTCCGAAAGTGTCCATAGCCATCTCAAGCACTGCTATTTCAGTATCAGGCTCAAATTCCAATATGGATAACGGCAAACCGTAAGCGCTGTTATAATTCTTTTTGTTTCTACCCGTCTTGTACTTGGTGGAAGCCACGTAATACATCATGTCTCTGGTGCTGGTCTTTCCTACGCTGCCGGTAACGCCTATCTTCTTTTTTAAAGGCAAGGTTCTTATATAATAAGCTGCCAGATCTTGCAGAGCCTTTAAAGGGTCCTCTGTGAGAATTACATTTAAATTGTCATCGTCCGCCTTGGGCACCTTTTCCATATTGGCAACCACCAGGCATCTGCACCCTTTTTTTATTACGTCAGGGATGAAATCATGAGCATCGTTTCTGCTTCCCTTAGTGGCAAAGAACATGTCTTTTGGCCCTACTTCTCTGGAGTCTATTGAAAATCCCGACACTTGCTCCTGTTCATTTCCGCACATCAGCTTTCCGCCGGTAGCTTTTAAGATTTCGCCTATGGTAAATATCTTCATTCTCTTTTCCTTCCCAATGAGAGAATTTCTTCTCTATCGTCAAAGTGTTTTATTTCATCGCCTATGATCTGGTATGTTTCATGACCTTTCCCTGCCACAACTATTATATCGCCTCTTCGACCTGTTTTTATAGCCTCTCTTATGGCCTCTTTTCTGTCCGGAATTACTATTACTTCTTTTGAGGACGATACGTTTTCAATTATATCTTCAATTATCTTTATCGGATCTTCGTTCCTTGGATTATCTGAAGTTACGATTATGACATCCGCAAATTGGGACGCCGCTTTGCCCATTTCGATTCGTCTCGCTTCAGCTCTATTGCCTCCGCATCCGAAAACCACTATGAGCCTTTCCGGTTGATATTGTCTGAGGCTGTATAGAAGGCTTGCCAAGGCCTTGCCGTTATGAGCATAATCTACCATTACTGTAAAATCTTCATAAACAGGCACTGTTTCTGCTCTTCCGGGTATCTTTATATTTCTGACAGTCTCAACTGCTCTTTGCCAAGATATGCCGATAATCTGCGATATCGCAAGAGCTGCCGCTGAATTATAAGCATTGAACTCTCCCGGCATATCTATGATGACACGGCTGGCTTCAGGGATGAATTCAGGCGCCTTCAAAAGATATTGTACTCCCAACGAGCCTTTTTCACTCCTTAAACTTATTTCATCTATGGCAAAATCCGCTTTTTCGTCTTTGCCGTAAAAAAATATTTTCTCTGCGTCGGAAGCATCAGCCATGAAATTGCACTGACTGTCATCTATATTCATCACTGCTGTCTTGCACTGCTTAAAAAGCATGCTCTTCCAATAACGGTATTCTTCATAGTTTTGGTGTTCTCCGTAGCCGATATGGTCAGGGCTCAAATTGGTAAACACTCCAATGTCAAAATCCATGAAATCTGTTCTTCTCTGCATTAAACCCTGAGAAGAAACTTCCATAACGGCGGCTTTGCACCCTGCGTCTGCCATCATCCGCAAAGTTTTCTGCATTTCTACAGACTGCGGCGTCGTGTTGGAACTCTCCCGGAGATTGCCTTCATACCCTGTAAATATCGTGCCGATTATCCCGGTCTTGATTCCGGAATCTTCCAATATTCGCCATATCATATACGCTGTGCTGGTTTTCCCTTTAGTGCCTGTAATTCCGATAGTAAGCAGATCTTTAGATGGATGACCGTAAAATTGCACTGCAATTTGAGCCATAGCAGTCCTTACATCTTTCACCTTGATAAAAGTGACGGGTCTTCTCTGTGCCTTCCCATTCTCAAGCATGCACATTGCTTCGTCCGGCAAACAGCGCTCCATTCCGACTATAAATGTATCGCAGCCCTCTTCAAAAGCCTGAGGCATATACAGCTTGCCGTCTGTATCTCTGCCTTCCAAAGCGAAGAAAACGCTTCCTTCCCGGGCATCTTTAGAATGGTACGCCAGTGATTTTATCTCCTTATCCTTTGTTTCTCCTAAAATCTGATAATCCATAGAGTCTAACAAAGCAAAAAGGTTCATAAGCACTCCTTGGCATTATAAATATTAATTTTTTTATTGGCTGTAAGCATATACGTCGCTGCCTACTTTAACTTTAGTTCCTGCCGCAGGATACTGAGCAGCGACTATATAATTGTCATCTGTGCTGTCAGACGAAGCACAGTTGAGATTTTTACCTGCTACTATGCCGACTGCTTCGCTGTATTCCTGACCTACTATATTAGGAACAGTTGTATAGTTGCTTTCCATAGCAGCTTTTTCTTCCTCTGTATATTGAGGTTCAATATTCATGTATCTCAAAACATCTGTAAGTATGTTCTTTGCTATAGGACACGCTACCATGGAACCGTAGAACGCTCCCTTAGGGCTGTCTACTACCACCAGTATTGCTACCTTAGGGTCGTTCATCGGAGCCATTCCTATAAATGAACTGTAATAATTGTCACCATATTTGCCGTCTTCTACTTTGTTAGCAGTTCCGGTCTTTCCTCCAACGCGATAACCTGTAACCTTTGCGCCTCCGGCTCCGCCTTCAGAAACTACATACTCCATTATATCGCGCATTTCTGCCGCTGTTTCTTCTGATATAACTCGGCGTACTTCAGTCTTTTCAAATTCCTCCACAACTTTCCCGTCTTCATCAGTAAGAGCTTTGACATATCTCGGCTGAAGCAAAACTCCGTCGTTTCCGATAGAACATACTGCTGTAAGCAGTTGTATAGGTGTTATGGATATACTTTGGCCGTATCCTATAGTGGCAAGTTCTACAGGACCTACGTCTTCCAAAGCGTAAGTTATGGAACCGGTCTCGCCTGGGTAATCTATTCCTGTCTGGGAAGTGATCCCATAAAGGTCTAAATATTTATAGAAATTTTCTTTTCCAAGTTTTGCCGCTATCTGAGCCAACACCGGATTACAAGAGTTTCCTATAGCCTGCTTGATGGTCTGTGTTCCATGATCTCTTGAACTCCAACAATGCAATGTAACACCGGCCACATTTATCTTGGTGTTGCAGCTGAAAGTGTCAGTCAGGCTTATCACACCCTCATCCAGCGCCGACGATGCGGTTATCAGCTTAAATGTGGAGCCTGGCTCATATGTATCGCTGACTATGGGATTTCTCCACATCTTAAACAGGTAATTGGTCTGTTCTTCTTCAGAAAGCTCTTTAAAAGCTTTCAATTCTTCTTCATCGTCAGGTTCTGTGGCATTGTTAGGGTCATATCCCGGAGTTACCGCGCTGGCTAATATTTCTCCTGTTTCAGGATCCATAACAAGGCACATGATCCTTTCTGCCCCTGTTTCTTCCATACCCTCTTCAAGGGCCTTTTCAACATAATACTGAATAGCTTCATCTATTGTAAGGACCACGTTAAGTCCGTTTTTAGCTTCAAAGTATTCTTCTGAACCATCCACCAGCTGATTTCCTGTAACATCAGTATTCTTTACCCATCTGCCTGCTACGCCGCTGAGATATTGGTCGTATTGCAGTTCTATTCCTGTTCTTCCTGTTCCGTCATCAGTAACGCTGCCCAGGAGTTGAGAAGCAAAGTTCCCCGACGGATAATATCTTTTAGTCTCTTCAGAAAGCTCAAGACCGCTTACTTCCATATCTCTTATCTGGTCGGCAGCTTCCTTCTCCAGTTCTTTAGCTACTCGTACAAGAGCCTGGTCTTTTGTAAGATTTTTCTTTATGTCTGCAGCTTCCTCGTCTACGATAGCAGACAAGTCCTGAGCCAGTTTGTCTATTCCCGCTTCATCCAGATTTTCTGCCAGCTCTGATGGTCTTACCCATAAAGAGTAACACGTCAGACTGGTTGCCAGCTCCTTGCCGTTTCTATCATAAATTTCTCCTCGTTTAGCGTCTATGGGGATGTCACTTGTCTGTTGCTGTATGGCTTTTTCAGTCAATTCATCAGCCTGTACTACCTGTATCCATGCTACACGAAAAGCAAGAAGCAGCATCAGCACAGCAAGCACCAGGAAGCCTATCGCTATTCTTCTTTTGTTTTTAACATTTACCGGTGACAGTTTTGCCATATTTTTTGACTCCTATCAGTTAATCAGGCTGCCGTCAATAGGCTAAAGCCCATTTAAAACATAAAGCCAGACACTGTTTTTTTTATTAAGTTATCTGGCTTGCTTTGCTATGAAATTATCTTTTACTATTTATACTGACATATGGCGCAAATTATTCATACGCCTTTTGCTTTATCAATTCAGCCAGGCTTCCTTCAAAGGAATCCAATGAAGAAACATGCACGCACTGGTCTCCTTCCGGATAAAACATGCCTAACTCCTCTGTCGCATATTTTTCAAGAGCTCCAATACTTGTTTCTCTTTCTATCTTTATATTCAACGTACCTATCTCGTTTTCCAAAAGATTGTTCTGATTGGTCAGCTGGTTTATAGAATATTGCAGCTTAGCTGCCTGCGCATTTACTACAACCATTCCGATAAGCAATACTCCTACCAGTACGACCGCTATAATCAAAACACGGACATTGGCTGGATTAAGAAATATCTCCTGCCCCGTCTGGGACTGTCTTTTAGTTTCCGGCTTTTGCTCAGGTCTCTGTCTTGTCCTTCTGACTCTCTCAGGCTTCGTTTCAGGAGTAAAGTTAAATTGATATTCAGATGTATACGCTCTTCTTGCTGTTGCCATTATTCTTTCACTTTATCCCGCTCGGATAAAACCCCTTTTATATTTTTTCTGCTATGCGCAATTTTGCGCTCCTGGAACGCGGATTCCGTTCCGTTTCTTCTACGCATGGTTTTATTGGTTTGCCTGTTATCTTTTTCATGTCTGCTTTTTTCCCGCATACGCATATAGGAAAATCCTTGGGGCATGTACACGGGTCAGCTCTTCTGTTGAATATATCTTTCACAATCCTGTCTTCCAGCGAATGGAAAGTTATTATGCAAAGCCTCCCTCCCGGAGACAAAACATCTAAAAACTCCTCTACTGCTCTTTCAAGATGCCCCAGTTCATCATTAACCTCTATCCTTATAGCCTGAAAGGTCCGCTTGGCGGGATGAGGGCCTGTCCTTCTAGCAGAAGCCGGTATGGCTGCTTTTATCACATCCACCAGTTCCTGAGTATCAGATATAGGCTTGTCCTTCCTTTTTTTTACGATGAAGTCAGCTATTCTGCTGGCCCACCTTTCCTCTCCGTATTTGGAAATTATGTCAGTAAGTTCTTTTTTATCATAATCGTTGATAACATCGTAGGCTGTAAGTCCATCGTCTCTATTCATTCTCATGTCCAGAGGAGCTTTATTCATATAAGAAAAGCCTCTGTCCGGGTTGTCCAGTTGAAAAGATGAAACTCCCAAATCCAGCAGCGCTCCGTCTATTCCGGGTATCCCAAGTTGAGAAAGCACTGACTTTATATCAGAATAGTTGCTTTTTATAAAATGCTTCTTGCATTTAAAGTTTTTTAATCTTTCCTCTGCAGCTTCCAGTGCGTCACTGTCTCTATCTATGCCTATCAGAGTACCCTCTCGCTCTAATCTTTCACATATGCCGGCGCTGTGGCCTCCGCCTCCCAGCGTTCCATCCACATATATGCCGTCAGGTTTTATATCAAGACCTTCTATACATTGTTGGTAGAGTACCGGCTCATGTACAAATTCCATAAGCGCAAAACCCCTCCTTAAAAATTGTACTCTGTAAGGGCATTGGCAAAGTCCTCTGTATCCATTCTGCTTTCATTGTCCGGAGCTTCCCATACCTCTTTGCTCCAGACTTCTATTTTGGACATTGCCCCCATGGTGACCAGTTCTTTTTCAATTTTAGCGTAGTTTTTAAGATCTGGAGGGATAACTATCCTTCCCTGCTTATCAAACTCACATTCAGCCGCATTGGCGCAAAAGTGTCTGATAAAGGCTCTTACCTTGGGGTCAGACTCAGGCAGCTGGGAGATCTTCTCCATCTGCTTGTTCCATGCTTCCGTAGTGTAAATGTAAAGACAGCGATCCAATCCTCTTGTCAGGATACAGCGATTGCCCAACTCGCTGCGCAGCTTGGCAGGAACTATCATCCTGTTCTTGTCATCTATGGAATTGTTGACTGTTCCCATAAACATATACGATATTCCTTCTTTCTGCCTTTCTGCAGTCACTGCCCCACGATAAAAATAATCTTATCATTTACCACTATACACCACTTTTAAACACTTATCAATAGTTTTTGTCCGTTTTTCTTCTTTTTTTCACCACCAAAATCAGGAAAGCATATACTATACCATCTCAGTTTATTTAAAGAGAGGACTGTTAAAAATGAATTGTTTACAGAATAATTGCACTTGTGCAAATCAAAGAGGTAATCTTGTTTACCTTACGAAAGTTTTTTTCGACGGACAAGAAAACTCTTCTCCTATAATGACATCGCTGACCACTAAGCCTGGTGCTTTTACACAACAGTTGAGTATAGGCAATGCTGTAAATAGCACAAATTGTGGCACCTGTTGCAACACAGGCTGCAGCAATGGATGTATGAATACATGTAATTCAGGTTGCGGATGTGATCCATGTTGTGCATGCAATATCTGCTGCTGTTTCAGTGACTGTTGCAACATTACTGTTTCTTCGTCAACCACTTTTGATGTCACCAATGCTTATGTGATAACTCACTCATTCAACATGACCGCGCCTACCTTACCGGCAGATCTGGCTGTTACTGTTGATGGAACTGCTATCACCAGCGTGGAAGAATCAGGCGGCCAATTTATAGGAGATATCAGCGGCATCATGTCGGAAATCACCAAATGCCCGTGCAACTCAGCTTGCACAGGAATATGTCCTGGCAATTTTGTCATGGTATCAGCCGCAGGTCCATGGAGCCTTACAGCTACAATAGTATTGGAAGGCACCGTTTATGATGGAGGTTCTGCCTGTCAATTTAGATTATGCTATCAGACAGTAGAAGGTACCCCAATTGTAGTTACAGGAGCTTCTGCCTTCGCACTTTGCGGAGTTGAAATCCCTTGCCAAGTCGGCGGCATATCTCCTACGCTCCAGATGGATTTCGATGCTTGTGCTTCCATACTGAACCCTACTTTAACTGCCGGTTCCGACGGTTCTATTACCCTTACAGGTTCTCTTGTAGTTACACCACAGCTTCATCTCAGAGTAACAAGGGAATCTCTGTTCGACTTAAACGCCAAAGAAATCGGCCTGCCTTGCGATGATGTAGGACAGTGTAGCGCTTGCAATCCGACAGAGAGAGCATGTTTAGGTGACGCTTCCAATTGTTGCTGCGGGCAAACAACACCTAACAGAGTCAATGAGCTCTTAGACTATGTTACAGACAACAACAATTCCGAATGCAGATGCAGCGGTAATACAGCAGTAGCCTGTACAAACAGTTCCGTCCGTTCCGTATCTGAAAGCATAACGTGTCAGTGCTGCGATACTAATGGGTACAGCTTTTAGATAAAGCTTTACGAACAAAAAGCGGCTGTCTCTAATACTTCATTTTGAGACAGCCGCTTTTGCTATGATTTTCTCTTAAATATCTAATATTTGTTCTTTTTACCTAACCTGCTTTTATATCTGTTTTTCCTATGGCGAAATATTGTAGTTTCTTTATTTCTATGTTTTTTAAGCTTATCGCGGACAAGCAAAACGCCCAGCAGAATAGCTACCACAACTATGGCCAGAGCAATTATTTCATTTACGTGCAGAATACCATCTGCCGCTATATTCAATCTTTCTTCTAAAAACTGTTTCATCGATCTATCCTCTTGCTATAATGCATTTCATTAAATACAACGTACATATAATGTTTGATAATTTTACCATATTTTTATAAAAAATCAAAGCAACAATTAATATTTGACATTTTAAACACAGTTTTGCCCTTTTGAAAACATAATAAATATGATATAATTTATACAAATGATTTTGTAACGGAGGAAATGGATGGAACCTTTTGTAAAATTCGAAAACGTTAAAAAGATCTATAAAATGGGCGAAGTTTCCATCGAAGCATTGAAGGATGCTACCTTTGAAATAGAAAAAGGCGAAATATGTGTTATCGTCGGTCCATCAGGGGCCGGTAAAACCACACTGCTAAACATCCTGGGAGGAATGGATACTTTAACTTCAGGCAAGGTTTGGCTTGACGGAAATGAAATATCAAAATACACTCAGAGGCAGTTGACATCATACAGGCGATTTGACATAGGTTTTGTTTTCCAATTCTATAATCTCGTTCAAAATCTTACAGCGCTGGAAAATGTTTCACTGGCTACACAGATATGCAAAAATCCTATGGATTCTGCTGAAGCTTTGGAAAAAGTGGGTCTTTCCCACAGAATGAACAATTTTCCTTCTCAACTCTCCGGCGGCGAGCAGCAACGCGTAGCTATAGCCAGAGCTCTGGCTAAAAATCCTAAGCTTCTCCTCTGCGATGAGCCTACAGGAGCACTGGATTACAATACCGGCAAAGCTATACTAAAATTGCTTCATGACACAGCCCGCCAAAATCAAATGACTGTAATAATTATAACTCACAATCTGGCCATAGCTCCTATGGCAGACAGAATAATACATGTCAAAAACGGAACTGTAGATTCAGTAGAAATAAATCAACAACCTACCCCTATAGAGCAGATTGAATGGTAGGTCATATTCAGCACATAGAATTGCGGCTTGCGAGGTGTAAAAGTTGAAAAGTTCAATGGTGAAATCTACCTTAAGAGAAATAAAAGGCAGCTTTGGCCGATGGTTTGCCATATTGGCCATAGTAGCTCTTGGAGTGGGCTTTTTTTCGGGTTTAAAAGTATGCAAAGCCGCATTTACTGAAACAGGCAACCAATATCTCAGTCAGCACAAATTCTTTGATTTTCAACTTCTTTCTACTTTAGGTCTGGAAGCGGAGGACGTAGAAACCATAGCTGCTGTAGACGGCGTCAAATATGCCGAAGGTTCTTACTCTGCCGATGTTCTCATAAACGCCGGAGAAGACGCTTCCAGCGAAGACTCCGGAGATATCATAGGAAAATTCCACACTATATCGGAAAACATCAATACCCCTTCTCTGAAATACGGAGAGATGCCTCAAAAAGCCAATGAATGCTTAGCGGACGCGCAATACTTTACTGAAGATGACATAGGTAAAGAAATTACCATATCTCCAGACAACAGCGATGATACATCAGATATGCTGGCATATGATTCTTATATTATAACAGGCTTGGCAGATTATCCTCTTTATTTAAATTTTGAAAGAGGCACTTCTTCCATTGGAGACGGAACTGCTGATTGCTTCGTCTTAATACCTGAAGATGGATGGAATTCAGATATTTATACGGAAATATACGTAAAGCTTGAAGATACTGCATTCATATTCAGCGATGAATACGACGCCATAATTTCCGATGCTCAAAAGCCTTTGGAAAACGCTCTGGAAAGCTGTGCGGAAAGAAGATACAATCAAATAATCGATGAAGCTCAAGCCGAGGTAGATAAAGCCGCTAAAGAAATCAGCGATGCAGAAGACGCTCTTAATGATGGCGAAACTCAGTTGGCAGCAGCTGAGGCACAACTGGAAAGCGGCAAACAGCAATTGGAAGAGGCTCAAGCGCAAATAGACCAGCTCCAAAACGTTTATGACTCCGGACTTGAAGAATATCAAAACAGCCAGTCTTCTCTTTATAATAATATCGAAGAGCAGTATAAAGCCGGAGCGATAACCGAAGAGCAGTACCAAGCTATGAAAAGCGCCATTGATCAGCAGCTCGCTGCTTCTTGGGAAGAACTTCAGGCATTAAAAACTCAGTTAGACCAAGGGCAGGCTGAACTTGATAAAAACAGAGCTGAAATAGAACAGGGTGAAGAGGAAATTGCTGCCAATCGTACTGAACTGGAAAACAGCAGAGCCGAAATAGACGATGCCAAAGCACAGCTTAAAGACGCACAAAAAGAAGTCGACCAAATAGAACACCCGGAAATATATGTGCTCGATAGGGATACTAATATCGGATACGCTTGTTTTGAAAACGATACCAGTATAGTAGAAGGTATAGCTAAAGTTTTCCCTGTATTTTTCTTCCTGGTAGCAGCCCTCGTATGTATGACTACCATGAGCCGCATGATTGATGAGCAAAGGACCCAGATAGGCGTACTTAAGGCTCTCGGATACAGCAGAGGGCAGATATTATATAAATACATTTTCTATTCCGGCAGTTCCTCCCTTTTAGGCGGTGTTATAGGCTTCTTCTCCGGAACTTACTTATTCACATGGGTTATATGGGAAGCCTACAGTATAATGTACGGTTTTTCTGACGTAATCTTTGTATTTGACTGGTTGACAGGGGGCTTAGCTCTTCTGGCTGCACTGATTTGTTCTGTAGGTACTACGTTGTATTCTTGTTATCATGAGCTTTCCCAAGTTCCCGCAGAATTGATAAGGCCGAAAGCTCCTGCCGCCGGCAAAAGGATATTTCTTGAACGCATTCCTTTCATATGGAATAAGCTTAAATTCCTGCATAAAGTTTCTGCCAGAAATATATTCCGCTACAAGAAGCGGTTCTTTATGATGATATTAGGTATTTGCGGATGCACAGCCCTTTTGGTTACGGGGCTGGGTATCAGAGATTCCATAAAGAATGTTGTAGACATCCAATACGGCGAAATATACCATGTGGATTACTCGGTCACCTTCAACAAATCAATGACATCTGAAAATGAGCAGGAATTTCTTGATGACTGCAGTGATTACATAGATAAAGCCTTGTTTTTATACACCGGAACTGTAGAAGCCCGTTCAGACTCCAGTGTCAAATCTGTCAATTTGGTAGCATGCTCAGAAGATGACCCTATATCTGATTTTATTGACCTGCATAACGATGACGGTTCTCTCGATTACCCTACAGCCGGAGAAGGCATAATTAATTCGGGTCTTGCAGAAGATTTGGGAGTTGAAGTTGGCGATACTCTGACGGTATACGATAGCGAGCAAAAGGAAATAACGGTCACCATTTCAGGTATTTGTGACAACTATGTATATAATTATCTATATATAAATGACGATACTTATATCGAATATTATGATGAATTAAATATAAATTCTGCCTTTGTTATAGGTGAAAAAGATGATGAAGGTCAGCTTACAAATGATATGGCAACACGTGAAGCGCTGATGAACGCTGCTCACGTTTCTGCTGTTTCTGTAACATCCGACTTTAAAACGCGAGTTGACAACATGATGATAAGCCTAAATTACGTAGTCGCTCTAGTAGTGTTGTCTGCAGGAGCACTGGCTTTCATAGTCCTTTACAACCTTACCAACATCAATATAACTGAAAGAATACGAGAAATTGCGACTATAAAAGTATTAGGTTTCTATCCTAATGAGACGTCTTCATACGTATTTAGAGAAAATATCGTTCTTACAGCCATATCGGCGATCGTAGGTCTGCCTCTTGGCACTGCTCTGCATGCCTTTGTAATGAGTCAGGTAAAAATAGATCTCATGTCCTTTGATATTCACATCGAGCCTCTAAGCTACATCATAGGACTGGTAGGAACTTTTGCTTTCGCCATGATAGTCAACTTCGTAATGTATTTCAAGATTAATAAGATCAGCATGACCGAATCGCTCAAATCAATAGAATAGGCGGCGGAAACGACGCTTCATCTGCCGGTTCAAATGAGCCTTCAGATGAAACAAGTCAGGAAGATAATAATGCAGAACCATCTTTAGATTTGACCGGAAGCTGGATACAGGCCGAAGGCGATGTAAAAAGCGATTCTGAAGCCGGCTCCAAAGCCCAGATAACTCTTACTTTGAACAGCGAAGCTTCTGCAGACCCTGAGCTTTTATACGGCATGGAAAAGTTGATGGCCTGATGATTTAGAAGTTGAAATTACGCAAAGCGAGCCCGAGTATTGGTCAGCAGCCGGTAAATGGCTTATTCTTCATAAATCAAACAAATCATATTAAAAAGGAGGATGACATCCTCCTTTTTTTGTTATTTAAATCCTGAATCGCAAGCAGTTTGAATTTTAAACTATTTAACCGGCACTACGGTGACTTCTGCTTCTATGTTTAATTCTCCGTTAGACTTTATCGTCTTAAACAGATACTTGCCCTTTTCCGAAGAAGCCCTGAGAATAGTCAAAACCTCTCCCATAGGAGCTTCTTTAGAATAATGTATTCTCATGGAACTTACACGATACTCCCCTGTCGTCAGCTCAGGAACATGGTCGCACAGCATATTGGCATAGTAAGTGTTGTTCATATGCTTGTTGGAATCCAGATAGCTGTATGTCACATGAAACCGGCCTGCTTCTTCAAGCTGGAGAGTCTTAGGTATTCTGAACTTCTCAGGTATAAGGTCTTTGTATGGTCCATGATAGTAATTGGAAAAATCCACATCATCTACTTTCAGTATCTTTCTGGTAGCTGATTCTACCAGTACCCATTGGCTGGATATTTCCGCTATGATTTCTTCCCCTCTTTTCATCTGGTACATTCTCAAAAACGTCGCTCTGCTGCTGTCGCACGGCCAAGAAGATACTTCCACTTTTTCTCCCACATAAGCCTCATCATATATCTTCATATCTATTCTGCTCAGCATCAAAGCCTTTCCTGCCTCAAGGATTTCTTCATAAGAAGGTTTCTGAGCCTCCATCTGCCTGCGCCCTGCTTCCTGAAGCACCTGAAGCGCACCCGAAGGTTTAACTATCTGATTACCGTCGCAGCAATATGTATCAAGTTCGATTTTGTAAGCGTATCTTTCTGCCATCTTTCTTGTCCCCCTTACTTAACGATCTTTAATCTTTAGTGTTCTTAAATATTCTTTGCGCTCCGGTGAAATTCTGTAACTTTCAACAGCCTTTTGTATAGATTTGTTTTGTATCCACTTATCAAGAGTCTTTGCTTCGAAAAGGTTTATGGTCTCGTCATACTGTTTTATAAGCGCAAAGCTGTAATACCAGGCTATTGCCATGTTGATATAATACTCTTCAGATTTTATTTTTGCAAGTTTATTGAGATCTTCATGTTCAAATCCGTCATCCAGCATATACCCCAGCATGGTCACTATGGCAAATCTGACTCTGTAGGTTTCCTGGCTTTCCAGCCATGGCATTATTCTCTTTCTCACCGCTTCAACATCTTTTTTAAAGATTTTAGGCGGCAGCAAATCGCACGTGGCCCAGTTGTCTACATAAGGCAAAAATTTATCTATCATATCCAAGGCCTCCGAAACATCCTTTGCAAACAAACCGATAAAAGTGCCGTGCAGATTATTTTCTTCGTAATATCTGTGAGGCAGCTGTTCTAAGAAGTCTCTGGCCATTTTAGGGTCTTCTCGAACCAGCTCCTTAGCCAGCTTCCTTATCTGCGGAGTCCTGACTCCTATTACATTATCCTTTTCTATTCCCGGCATAAGCTTACAGTGAAAATCTCTGTACTTTATGTCCTGCAATTCCATAAGTCTGTCTAATATGTAATCCATTATTACCTTCCTCTTGTACAAACTGTATTGCGGGACCGGTTCTCGCCGGTCCCGTTCTGTAACGACTTTAATAATTTTCTTCTTTGACCTGGAAAAATGATTGAAGATGCTCACACACGGGGCATATCTGAGGGGCTTCTTTGCCGAAATGAAGATGTCCGCAGTTACGGCATTCCCACATGACTTCTCCGTCTTTGGTGAATACTTTTCCGTTTTTAACGTTCTCCAGCAATTTCTGATAACGTTCTTCATGGGATTTTTCCACAGCGCCCACCATTCTGAACTTGGCTGCCAGCTCAGCGAAGCCCTCTGCTTCCGCCTCTTTGGCAAACTGATCGTACATTATAGTCCACTCATAATTTTCGCCTGCTACACCTGCCAAAAGATTGGCCGGAGTATCTCCTATACCTCCAAGTATCTTAAACCATATCTCAGCATGTTCTTTTTCGTTATCGGCCGTCTTCTGAAAAAAAGCAGCTATCTGTTCATAGCCTTCGCGTTTGGCCACGCTTGCATAAAAAGTATATTTATTGCGAGCCTGTGACTCCCCGCTGAAGGCTGCCATCAAATTGGCTTCCGTCTTTGAACCTTTTAATTCCATAATATCCTCCCAATGTAAATAATCTTTCTCTGGAATACTTTTCCCATTTTAAGAAAAACTATTCTCTAGGCGAGGAAAAATCAGGTAAATATCCTGCTGTCTAATTTATGGAAGCATCCACTGCTTTAATAAGAGCCGACCTCAATCCCGCCTCTTCTAAGGCAGCCACACCTTTGATGGTAGTGCCTCCCGGCGAGCATACGCTGTCCTTCATCTGTCCCGGATGCTGGCCTGTTTCCAGCTGCAGTTTGGCGCTGCCCATCAGCATCCCGCAGACCAGCTGATACGCCTTTTCTCGAGGAACTCCGTTTTTTACGGCTCCATCAGCCAATCCTTCTATGATCATGGCAGCAAAAGCAGGTCCGCATCCTGTAACTGAAGACGCGGCAGCCATTATCTCAGCAGTCATCTCCACCACCTGGCCGGTGCCGCTCAACAAGTCCATGACTATTTTGCGCTCTTCATCAGGTATGCTGTTGGCGCTTTCAACTATGGTCACACCGCTGCATATAGCCGTAGGGGTGTTAGGCAGAATGTACTGAATTTTTACTTCTTCTCCCATCAGTGCCTTAAGCCTCTCAAATGTCCAGCCGGAGGCTACGGAAACTAAAATCTTCCCTTTCATGGAATTTCTCAACGGGGTGAAGACTTTTTCCATCTGATATGGTTTGCATGCCGCAATCACTAAATCCGCCGCATTTACAGCTTCTTCGGCAGCAGCGCAAGGTATGAACCCTATATCTTTGCTGTTTTTTTCAAGCTTTTGCTGGTTTGGAGCATAAGCAAATATCTCTTCCTTTTTAATTTTTCCGGACTTTAAAAACCCTTTCACCAGGGCCTGAGCCATGTTTCCCATACCTATAAAACTAATGTTCATATACTTTCTCCTTTGCATCGAGACTTTTCATTGATTCTTAATCTATGTCAAGTTCAACAGGACAATGGTCTGAGCCGTATACTTCATCGTGTATCTTTGCATCTTTAAGTCTGTCTTTAAGTTTCTCTGACGCTATAAAATAGTCTATACGCCATCCGGCATTTCTCAGCCTTGCTTTAAATCTGTATGACCACCATGAATATATGTCTTCCACATCAGGATAAAAATATCTGAATGTGTCGATAAAGCCTGCTGAAAGAACTGCCTCTATCTTTCCCCTTTCCTCGTCGGTGAAACCTGCGTTTCTCCTGTTGGGCCTAGGATTCTTCAAATCAATGTCAAGTCTGGCTACATTCAAATCTCCTGTATAAATTACAGGTTTTTCTTCGTCCAGCTTTTTAATGTAGCTGAGAAAATCATCTTCCCATTTCATCCTGTAATCAAGCCTCTTCAGTTCCTCCTGAGAATTGGGAACGTAGACGTTAACCAGATAAAAGTCCTCATATTCTAACGTTATGACCCTTCCTTCATGGTCGTGTTCTTCAATGCCGATTCCATAAGATACGCTCAAAGCTTTTTCCTTCGAAAAAACAGCGGTGCCCGAATATCCCTTTTTCTCCGCATAATTCCAATACTGATGGTACCCCGGCAATTCTATTTCCAGCTGGCCTTCCTGCAATTTAGTTTCCTGAATGCAGAAAATATCAGCATCTGCTTCATTGAAAAAATCCATAAATCCTTTGCCCATGACGGCTCGCATTCCGTTTACATTCCAAGAAATAAGTTTCATTTCTGCTTTTCCTCCAGTTTCATCATTTCCTCTCCCCAATCGCTCAACGTCTCCAATATGGGCATCAGCTTGTCAGCAACAGCAGTTGAAGAATATTCTACCCTTACAGGCACTTCCAAGTACTCTTTTCTTTCTACAAGTCCCTTTTCTTCCAGTTCTCTCAGAGATGAAGCGAGAACTGTGTTGGAAATGCCGTCCATCTGCTTTCGCAATTCATTATATCTCATAGTTCCTTTGTTATTAAGGGTGCATATTATTTGCATCTTCCATTTACCGCCTATGATAGTCATCGCATAGTTGAGAGGACATTTATCAAGGCATGGACAGTCATAATGAGTTTCTATCATGTTAAATCCACCCTCCCTTCAAATCCAGTGATAGGTAAGTTTTTCCTTACCAGGTCATTATTTTTTGCGTTATTGCAATGGATAACTAATGATAATATAATTATATCAGGTACTAAAAACGGAGTAAATATTTTTCTGGGAGGTTTCTTGTGGATATATATCTTCAAGGTCTGACTATGGGGCTGGCATACGTGGCTCCCATAGGTCTTCAAAATCTATTTGTCATAAACACTGCCCTTACTCAGCCAAGAAGCAGAGTTTATGCTACCGCTTTTATCGTCATATTCTTTGATGTTACTTTGGGGCTTGCATGTTTCTTCGGTATAGGAGCTGTAATGTCGGCTTCACCGCTGCTGGAAATGATAGTTCTGGCTATCGGCAGTTTGATAGTTATTTGGATAGGGGTAGGTCTTGTTCGGTCTAAAGAAGAGTCTTTGGATAAGGGAAAGGATGTAAACATACCCATAGTGAAGGTTATAACCACGGCATGCGTGGTTACATGGTTTAATCCTCAAGCGCTCATAGACGGCAGTATGATGCTTGGAGCCTTCAGAGCCACTTTGCCTGAAGGAACCGATTTTTTCTTCGTCGGAGGTTTTGCTTCGGCATCGATAATATGGTTTTTAACTATTTCCACTGTCATATCGCTTTTCAGCGCTAAATTCACGCCGAAAACTTTGCGCATAATCAACATCGTCTGCGGCATAGTCGTGATTTTCTATGGGTTAAAGCTGTTATGGAATTTCTTTAATTTAGTAATAATATAGCTCAAAAAACAATGCAGCCCTTCCTATAGCGGTTTCCATGCTACAGAGAGGGCTGTCTTGTTTATTTGGAATCACTTTATGCAAATGTAATTACTGTTCCCGTCTTGCCTTCAAGCGCATCTATAGCCTTATCCAAAGAAGTAATAATTGCCTTCTTTTCCGGATTGGCTTTTACAAATTTCATGGCTGCCTGAACTTTAGGAAGCATGCTGCCGGGAGCAAATTGACCGTCTTGGCAATGTTTTTCTGCTTCGGCATAAGTCATGTGAGCAAGATCCTCCTGATTTGGCTTGTTAAAGTTAACAGCCACCTTTTCCACCTCAGTCAATATCATCAGAGCGTCTGCTTCGATTTCCTCTGCCAGAAGCTCTGCCGCAAAGTCTTTATCTATTACGGCAGCTACTCCCTCCAAAGAGCCGTCTTCCTTTTCTATTACAGGTATTCCGCCGCCACCGCAAGTGATGACGATAGTAGTATCCCACAATTTTCTTACAGAATCTATTTCTACTATCTTCTTAGGTATAGGAGAAGCAACGACTCTTCTCCAACCTCTTCCGGCGTCTTCTTTTACAGAATATCCCTTTTCTTCAACCAAGGCTTTTGCTTCTTCCTCTGAATAGAAAGGTCCTATAGGTTTCGTCGGATTTTTGAAGCCGGGATCGTCTTTGTCTACTACTATCTGGGTAGCAAGGGTAACTACCGGGATATTTTTTTCTCTTTTCTTAAGAGCAAATCTCAAAGCTTGCTGAAGATGATATCCTATATATCCTTGAGACATAGCGCCGCAAACATCAAATGGCATTGCAGGGGTTACGTCTTTTGCAGTTTCTGAAGCCAGAAGAATTCTTCCTACTTGAGGGCCGTTGCCATGTACGACCGCCAGTTCATATCCTCTTTTGCTTATCTCAGCAATATGCTCGCAAGTCTTCTTGACTACTTCCAATTGAGCTTCTGCAGTAGCAGGTCCATTTCCTGATTGAAGCGCGTTTCCGCCTAATGCAACAACGATTTTCTGCATAATCTTACTTCTCCTTAATAATATTTTTGTTTAAGCAATAACTGTTTATAAATCGTCTCTGTTAACAGGACAAGACATACACCTTGGGCCGCCTCTTCCTCTTGAAAGTTCTGATGATGGCATTGTTAAAACTTTTATGCCTTTCTTCTCCATTAATTCATTGGAAACATAATTTCTTTCATAAGTCACAACAGTTCCCGGAGCTATGCAAAGGGTATTGGAACCGTCATTCCACTGCTCCCTCTGGGCCGCCGTCATGTCTCCTCCTCCGCATCTTATCAGATCGACAGAAGGGAGTTTTAATTCTTTAGCCAACACCTTTTTTAATTCATCCTTGATCGATTCAAATTCCAGTTCTCCGTTCTTTCCCAGCGTTATATCATATACGCTGAGCGGTCCTTCAATTTCGGGATGAATAGTGAATTTATCGTAATCTACCATCGTGAACACCGTGTCCAGATGCATGAATGCTCTCGTCTTTGGAATATCAAAAACTAATATTTTCTTAAAATCAGAATTTGGTAGAATGTTCTTGGCAAATCTTTCGATTCCGTCTATCGTTGTTCTCTGGGAGTAACCTATAGCTACTACATCTTTAGACAATACCAGAACATCTCCGCCCTCTATGGAATAATCTTCATAAATATCATACCAGAGTTTATTTTCCTCTGAAGCAAAGTCCCGATCATATTTAAACATATATTTTAAAAACAAAGCTTCACGTCTTCTTGCAGGAGTGCTCATATGGTGCAGGTTGAGTCCGTTTCCTACACATGCTCCCGGATCTCTTGTAAAATACAAGTTCGGCATAGGGTCCGAAACAAACGGATAATCATTTTCAATAAGATCGTAAAGAGATGTTATATGGTCGTGCTGACGGAGGTCTGTCTTTTTTACTCCTGCTATCAGCTTTGAAACCATCTGTACAGGTTCCATTGACATGAGAAATTCTATTATGGATTCTCTGAGTCCTTGTGCTTTAACATCGCTTAAATCTAAAAATTCGTTAATAAACTGGAGCCTCACCTCATCATCGGCAATAGCTTTAGCGGTCTCATCCACATAATATATTACTTCCGCCCCGTTTTCCTCCAGTATTCTCACAAATATATCATGTTCTTCTTGTGCTATTTTAAGAAAAGGTATGTCGTCAAACAGAAGTCTTTCCATAGTGGTAGGAGTCAGAGCTTCAAGCTCCAGTCCAGGCCTGTGAAGCAGCACTTTATTTAACTTACCTATTTCCGAAAAATTGTGGATTCCTGGATACATAATCCGTATATCCTCCTTTCATGAAACGAACACTTAAATTATCATTCCGGCAGAGAAAGAAACCAATGCGTTCGGTTTCCTCCTCCGCCTTCACTTTTTATGTCTTCGTTAGCCTATTGTAGCTACAATTACCGCCTTTATAGTGTGCATTCTGTTCTCTGCTTCGTCAAATACTTTTGAATGTCTTGACTTGAACACATCATCAGTAACCTCACGAATATCGTATCCCAGTTCTTTCTGGCTCTGTGCCATGGTAGTTTCAAAGTCATGGAATGAAGGCAGGCAGTGCATGAAAATAACATCATCATTTTCTGTAGCATCCAGCATTTCCTTAGTTACTCTAAACGGAGTCAGCATTCTGACTCTTTCAGGTATCTGATCTTCTTCGCCCATGGAAGCCCAGATGTCAGTGTAGATAACGTCTGCGCCTTTTAGGCAAGCAGCATCTGAACTGATCTCAATAACAGCACCTGTATCTTTTGCAACTTCTCTTGCTCTTTCAACTACTGAAGAGTCCACCTGAGCAGCCAGTTCCTCCGGTCCGTAAGCAACGAAGTGCATTCCCATCTTGGCGCATCCATACATCCATGCATAAGCCATATTGTTTCTAACATCGCCTACGAATACGACTTTTACTCTCTTCAGAGGCTTTGCTACATGCTCTTCTATAGTAAGCAGGTCTGCCAGGATTTGAGTAGGATGGTCAACGTCTGTAAGTCCGTTCCATACAGGAACTCCGGCATACTTAGCTAAGTCTTCAACGACTTTTTGCTCATATCCTCTGTACTCGATACCATCATAGAATCTTCCGAGAACCTTAGCTGTATCTTCCAGGGATTCCTTCTTGCCCATCTGGGAACTCTTGCTGTCTAAGAATGTAACGTGAGCGCCTTCTTCTAAAGCTGCTACTTCAAAAGCGCATCTGGTTCTTGTTGAAGTTTTTTCAAACAGCAGGCATATGTTTTTGCCGGCCAATACGTTGTTATAGATGCCCGCTCTCTTCTTTGCCTTTAAGTCATGAGCCAGGTCAAGCATGTATCTGATTTCCTCCGGTGTAAAATCCATCAATGTCAGAAAGCTTCTGCCTTTTAAATTTACTGCCATTTCTTTTCTCCTTTTCATAAATATAATTTCATTTGCATTAGTGATATGAATATCTACATAAAATTGTACTTTTATACCAGGCGGATGAAAAGTACCAGCATGTGTTATTTTTTATGTGCCAGTATATTCCTCCATGCCATATTATTTCCTGAACTGCTCCTATATATGCACTGAATTATTTAGAATATTTTGAGACTTTTTTCTAAATTCAATATCGCCCGGCCTTGACTGTAAATAAAAAAACGGGGATAAGCAAATCCCCGAATCTTCTTCGCACGTTAAAGTGTTTTAAAAACAGCTTTTATATGCTCGTATTAAATTTTATGTGGCACTTTATCTGGCGTTGGTCAGTTCTATGGCTTCTTTGCCTGTCACATGTTCTATGTCTATAGCTACTATCTCAGCCTGCGGTCCATCGCTGTCCATAACAGAATCAAACCTGTCCATATCTGCTCTGCAAAATTTTTCTGCCAACAATTTAAAAGCTTTAAGTCTTTCATCTTTGTCCTCTACGATGTAAGCTTTTCCGAACCCCTGAGCGCTTTTAAAATAAGTAGTATATTCGGCAGAAACCACATCATCTTTGCCCACCACGCTAAAAGAAACTTTAGGTTCTTTTCTTATTGCATCTATCTTATGCCCTGCTCTGGCAGAATGGAAATATATTTTTTCCCCTTCTTTGTCCAAAGCATGGCTTATAGGAAAAGTGTAAGGGTAGCCTTCATCGCCTATAACACCTATGATTGCACAAGTAGCGTTGTCTATCAACGCGATGGTTTCTTCAAGTGGTAAGAGTTGTTTCTTTCTCCGCATTTCTCTAAACATATGAGCACCTGCCTCGCCTTTTGAATTTTCTCTATTGAGATTTCGCCTTTATTATAAATCAAACAGGCGAGGCAGTCTATATATTTTTTAGCAGGATTTCATACACTTGCAGTCAAGGCAGTCTGCTATGCATTTCATCTCCTCGATAGCTTTTTCTGTTGCGTTGATTATAGAGTTTAAGACAGGTTTTAGCTCATCACATATACAGTAACACATGGCCGTTTTTGCCATCATCAATCCGGCCCTCTGCTGCGGCAGCATCTGTCTGATAAAATTGCATTCTATACTATTGTCTATATAAGCACAGTCGATATCTTGCATCATCGTCTTTATGATGCGATTCACTCTGCATTTATATTCGCACAAATCCGTGCAGCAATTGGTCGCATTTCTGCAGCAGCGCTGAACTTTTCGCAGACAATCTATACCGGCAGTCTGCTCAGCTACGATATTCTGAGCCAAACGGGCTAAATCTTCATTATCAGTATATTTTAAAAGATTTTCTGACATTTCTATAGCCGCTCTATGATGTGGTATCATCTGTCTGATAAAATTCCCGGAAATACTGTCATCCATTTCAGCTGCACACATGCCGCAAAGCATTTCCTTCAAAATGCAGCAGGCATTCTGCATATATTCTTTTGTCCTGCAATTCATTTGCTCATTTCTATTCATCATAAAACCTCCTCTGATAAGATATGTCATAAGGAGGTTTCAAGTTACAATCCCATATTCTTTAACTGCGCTACTAAATCAACATAAAATTCTCTTACATCGAATCCTTCAATATTTTCACGATTAAGATCTATCATATCTCCATGTGAAATTCCACGGTTGCCGTTTATGGTCAAGAATTTATATTTTTCTCCCCAACTGAAAGATTTTTCCGATACTAATCCGTCATTAGGCCCGTCAAAATACTTTACAAGGTTGTATGTAAAGTTTAACGGAAACTTTCCACCTGTTGCCTTGTTAAGTTTAGATCCTACGCTTTGGCAAAAGATATTGTCCGGCACGCCCAGTTCTCTATCCCTTTTCACACAAGCTTCTGCTGTCAAGTCTTTTACTGCTGCCATAAAATCCGGATTGTCATCTCCCAGCTTCCTCATAGTTTTGTTATATGTATTTTCTATTTTCTGTTGTATTTTAACAGGGATTTTATTGAGCAGATAATCGGCAAATTCGCACCCTCTATGAGGAGTGTTTATGGTAGTAACAGAAGCTATCATGTCAGCTGCGCCGCATTCAGAAATGGCCCATCTGATATCCAGACCTCCTTTGGAATGGGCTATAACGTTGACTTTTTCACATCCTTGTTCTTCAACTATATCTCTTATACGCTCTGCCAGCTCCCTTCCGCTGTCTGCTACCGAAGCTGCCGACTGCTGTTTTCCATAATAAATTTCCGCTCCGTTGCACACAAGCTCCTTAGGTATCCTTCCCCAATAGCCCGGGAACTTATAGTCTCTGAAGAATACGCCGTGAACCAAGAGAATCGGATATTTCGTACGACATATCTGCTGTTCTTGCCTGGCCGCATCCAATCTGAGTTTTTCTCTCTCAAAAATAACTTCTTTGGAAACAGTTTTTATTATCTTAACGAGGAAAATTATATTAAGTACGGGAATCATTCCAAAGAGAGCTCCCAAAACTCTCGTTTTAATCCCCAGCTGTACCGATGTGGTATAGACAGCGATTATGCCTGTCCAAAAAAGCACAAATTCCGCAGCTGAAAAAGCCAAAACTATCACCAGCCATTTTACCCACTTGTCCGGCAGCATATAAAAAGCGCTGATGATGGCCGCAACAACCAATATCGTTACGGTAAACAAAAATATTTTCAGACATTTAACTCCGAACCCGGAAACTTTTAATCTTGTATTTGTAACCATTGTCAAAATTCCTCAGTAAATAAACGAGCCAAACTCTCTTGCGATTTTATGCGAGCGGCCGGCATTTATCTTTTCAACGTTATATCAAATTTTATCATAGTGTGTTATCATATACAAATAGATTATACTTAAGGAGCATGTCATGGAGGAAATATTTAATTGCATATTGTCTTCAGATCTGATAATCCTAGCCTCTCCCATATATTCGTGGTACTGTACGCCGCCTATGAAGGCCGCTTTGGACAGGCTGGTATACGGCATGAACAAATTTTACGGCAGTCCGGAAGGCGATGAAAATCCAAAAGGAAAAAAGACAGCCAAAGAGCCTGGACCATCGCTATGGGAAGGCAAATATTTAGCCATAATAACAACTTGCGGCTACAGACCAGAAAGAGGTGCAGATCTCTTTGAAGAAGGGATCAAGAGATATTGCCGTCATTCAAGGCTTCGATATTTGGGCATGCTGGCTGAACGTCACATGGGATACGGCACAGTTTTTATGGACGCGGAAAAAGAAAGTCGTGCCAGGGAATTCGCTAAAATTTTAGCTGAAACATAAATAATGAAAATCCTTAAATTATTACCGTATTGCCACATGTCAAGTTGAAAAAGCAAAAAGGTGCTGTCTCAGATTTTTTTAATTTTGAGACAACACCTTTTATCTGCTATTTTACCATTCTTTTATCAGGTCTTCCGGATTAGTCCATTCAACGCCGAACTTCTCAGCAGTTTCTCTCAAAGTCAGCTTACCGTCAAAAGTAGTCAGACCGTCTCTGAGATGTCTGTCGTCTTTAAGCGCCTGCTTGATACCCTTGTTGGCTATTGCCAAAGCATAAGGCAAGCTGTCACATGAAAATCTAACAGAAGAGTTCTTTGAGAAAGCTGAAGGTATATTGTCTACGGCATAGTGCAATATGCCGTCTACATAATATACCGGATCGTCATGGGTAGTGCTCTTGCAAGTTTCAACAGCTCCGGCATCATCGCATGCTACGTCTATGATCATTGCGCCCGGTTTCATCATCTTAAGGTCTTCTTTATAGATAAGATGATCTTTTCTTGTCTTAGGCCACAACACACAGTTGATTATCACATCGGAATCCTTAAGACATTCCTCGATTGCCGCTCTGGAGGAATACATAAATGAAACGTTACCTGGCAACAGTCCTTGGGCTCTTTCCATTGCTTCAAAGTTAAGGTCCATCATTCTTACGGTACATCCAAAAGCAGACGCAAGCTCTGCAGCGCCCATTCCGGTATAGCCGCAGCCTATTATAGAAATTACAGGCGCATCTGAACCGATAACATTGTTAAGCAAAATTCCAGGGCCGCCATGTACAGACTGTGCATAATAGCAAGCTGCTAAGAACCCACCTTTTCCGGCAAGTTCACCCATATTGGCCACAAGAGGGAATCTGCGATGAGGATTGTCGGAAGTGATATCTTCCAGAGCGATACTTACGCATTTAGAGTCAAGCAGTACTTGAGTTTCTTCTCTGTGAGCGTTGGAATGGATATATGTCATTATTATAAGGTCTTCTCTGACATATTTGTACTCTGAAGGAAGAATTTCCTTGACTTTATACAGCAGATCCACAGTATTCCACACATCCTCTGCTTTTTCTACCATGATAGCTCCGGCTGCTGCGTATTCTTCGTCTCTGAATCCGCTTCCTACACCTGCGCCGCACTCGATATAGACTTCATGTCCGTATCTGAGAAATTCCTTAACGGATGCTGGAATGATAGCTACTCTGTTTTCATTGTTTTTAATTTCTTTTACGATTCCGACTTTCATTAATCAGTACCTCCTGTAGTTAAATTTTCTAGTCGTTATTAAAATCTCCTTTAAAGAAATTTTCACTTTTTGTTCGAAATACCTTTATGATATTCCTCCAACTGAATATCATAGTCTTCTAAGACCATACTACCAATTAACAGCTTTTCTTTCAAGAGTTGAGAAAGTTTTTTTCAGTCTATTGCATTTTTTGCATGTCTGAGGGTATTCCTTCTTTACTTTTTCTCTCCTCTACTTTAAACATTTGCCGCAAGTACTGCATGAGTTGGCAGTATATTGATTCATACAAGTGCCAAGGTCATTTATCCTGCCTTCTCTAAGCTTTTCACCTACCCTTAAGACTGCCTGAACCATACCGTCCAGAGTCACTGCTGTATCAAGTCCAAGAAGCGCATAGTTGGCGCAAGTCATAGCAACCGGTACTGAAGCCACATTTCTGATGAAACACGGTATCTGAGGATACCCTGCTACCGGGTCGCAAACTTGCCCTATTATATACTGCATAGCCAAAACTGCCGCTTTCTCAGCGATTTGAGGGTCGTCATCCAAGAAGGATACCAATCCGGCTGCCACCATTGAGGTAGCTATTCCGACTTCAGCTTGACAGCCTAACGCACCGTGATAGTGGGTAGGGAAATAAAACACTCCTATGAGACCTGATACTAAAAGCGCCTTTATCTCGTCCTCTTTAGTTTTTCCGAGAGTTTTAGAAGTGCTCTTTATAGTAGCCGGAATTATTCCCGAAGCTCCGCCTGTAGGCATGCAGATTATTATGCCGTGCGCATTGCTGTATTCCATTATCGCCAAAGCATCCAAAGTTCCCGTGTCAGCTGCACCCAAAGGTATAAGTTTTTGTTCTTTCATTTTTTCCCGTATTTCAGGCGCCTTAGCTACGGTAATGCCTTCAAACTTCACTCCGTCTTTGTGACCTGAATCTATGGAAGCATAGGCTATATCAAGGGTTTCTTCTGCCACTTTCCACACCTCTTCCGGTTTGAGTCCGGTAAGGCTGCACTCATAGTCTAATGCCACCTGCCATAGAGGCTTTTTGTTGTTCTTGGCATATTCAATCATTCCGACGCTGGTAGTAAAAGGAGGCACTGCACCAAGGACAGTTTTAAGCGGATATACGGAAGGTACTGTTCTTGGCTTATCGGAGCCTTTTATCATTATCTCTTCTGCATGCATACCTTTTATTTCACAAGGCTCTCCATTAATATCGCGAATAAGTATCTCGCCTCCGCCCATGGTAATGCCTGTCAAAACGATGGTTTCTTTATCCGACTTGACAGTGAATTCTCCCATCTCTGTAGGAATTTTTTCTATCCTGTCAGTAAAGATAAATTCGTACTCAAAGCCTCTTTCTTTGGCAACATCGTATATCTTGCCCAAGTCGGATTTGATGAGGTCCTCTCCTAATATGCCGGCAAGACAAGCCTTGTCGCTATCCATACCGAAAAAAGTATCATAGAAGCCTCCTTTCGTGCTCATTTCAACTTTCATAGATACAGGTTCTCCGTCTAAAATCGCCCTGGCTATGGAAGTTATTCTATAAACGCCCACCGTATTGGAACTGGACGGACCCTGGGTAGCCGGCGCCAAAACGTCATTAAAAATAGATGGGTAAAATATTTCCTGATTCTTTTCTTGTCGTTTTTTGTCTGTAGCTGTCATGATTTCTCCTTTCATTTTTCAGTCTGTTTTCAGTCTATGCTAACCTCAGTATATACTCAATATAATAGCAATATAATAGCAATTCTCGTGCCAATAGCTTCAAATTTTTCGGCGCGATGTTGTTCATTGGAATTGTAATAATTCTATTATCAGTTTACTTCAGATTGCGATTTTATGCCAGCAATATTTGAGCAAATTATGTTACAGAGTTTTCGCATCCATTATCGGCTTGACCAAATTCCGCCATGGCAAAAGCGCATTAAAAAGAGCTGTCTCTGAATTTGAGACAGCTCCCAGACTGTAATAGGCAGAACCCATCCGTCAGTATGCCCAGAGCATACGTGATTATTTGATGCGGT
>ULQC01101132.1_pt1 | contig 85318 bp, 75 predicted proteins | sample 1954091 | NCBI WGS metagenome assembly ULQC01 (sample SAMEA4835645, study PRJEB28245) | human gut metagenome | biome: gut microbiome; material: fecal sample | place: Denmark | collected 2008
GCGGCAAATCGGCCAATATTTATTTTGACGACTGCAACTGGGATTTGGCTATGGAAGGCCTGCTTCTGGGCATTCTGTTTAACCAGGGACAGGTTTGCTGCGCAGGCTCGCGCGTGTTTGTACACGAAAAAATTTACGATAAATTTGTTGAAGAAGCGGTTAAACGCTTTAACGCCGTAAAAGTTGGCAACCCGCTCGACCCGGAAACGCAGATGGGCTCGCAGATTGACGCGAAACAGGTTGCTAAAATTGCCAGCTACATTGATATTGCCAAAGCAGAAGGCGCAGCTATTGCCTGCGGCGGCCATAAACTTACGGAAAACGGGCTTTATAAGGGTAACTTCTTTGCGCCGACGCTGATTACCAATGTTACCAACGATATGCGCGTGGCACGCGAAGAAATTTTCGGGCCTGTGGCTGTGGTTATTAAGTTTAAGGACGAAGCCGAAGTTGTTAAAATGGCAAACGACAGCAATTACGGTCTTGGCGGCGCCGTATGGACGCAGGATATTAACCGTGCCATCCGTGTGGCAAAAGCCGTGCAGACGGGCAGAATGTGGGTTAACACCTACAACGCTATTCCGGCAGGCGCACCGTTTGGCGGTTATAAAGAATCGGGCATTGGCCGCGAAACGCATAAAGTAATGCTGGAGCATTACAGCCAGACCAAAAATATTATGATTAACCTTGGCGAAAAGCCTTTGGGATTGTATTGACAACCGCCCTTTACAATGTTAAACTTTTAGTAATTACAAATTTGCAGCTGATGATAAGGAAAAGTACCTTTAAAAGGCAGCCTAAAGCGAGCCGGTGGCGGTGAAAGTCCGGCGGCGGGCATTAAAGGGAATGGGCCTTGGAGGCGCACTGCGAGCCGCAAGGGGTAGCAGCGCCGGGAATGCTTTGCCCGTTACCATAAAAGCGGATATCGGCATCGGCCCGTATCTTTTAAGCGGACTTATTTAAGTCAAGCAGGGTGGCACCGCGAAAGTTTACAGCCTTTCGTCCCTACAGGGATGGAAGGCTTTTTTATTTACCTGTTAAGGAGTGAGCGGCATGGAAGCAGCAGAAAAAGAAAAAAAGATAGTAACATTAACGGAGGTTAAACCAACGCAGGACGGTTACCGCTGGGTGGCGATAACGGCAATGCTTCTGGCAATAGGCATTATTCTTCATACCGTAAGCCCCAATGTTGGCGGCGTTACGCCGAACTGGACCATTGCCATGTATTCCATTGTAATTAACCTTACCAACCCTTCGCTTCCGCAGGCGCTGGGCATTGGTTTTATTTCCGGCATGACGCTTGTGCCGTCCTCCAAATCGGCCTTTCCGCTGGGCAACCTTGCCAGTGAGGTTTGCGGCGCGGTGGTGTGCTGCCTCCTGGTTAAGGCCATGCTTGCCGTTAAACTTGAAAAATGGCGCCTGCGCCCGTTTATTGCCGGCCTTGTGGCAACAATGGTGAGCGGCGGCGTATTTACCTTTATTTTAAAAATAGTTTTGGGGCTGCCCTTCAGCGTATGGCTGTATGCCATGCTGCCGGTGGTGGCGGTAATAGGCGTGCTTAACGGCAGCATTACCTTTTTGCTGTACGGGCCGGTGCGCAGGCTGTTTTTTGTGCAGGAGGAAGATAATTGATGGAAACGGTTGCGGAATTAAAGCATTTTTATTTTGCTTACAAAAAGAATAACCTTGTGCTGCACGATATTGATTTTAAAATAGAAAAAGGCTCTTTTACCGTTATCGCAGGGCCGAGCGGCAGCGGCAAAACAACGCTGTGCAAGGCCATGGCGGGCATTGTGCCGTTTTATATGGGCGGCGCATACAGCGGCGAAGTAATGGTGCTGGGCGAAAGCACCAAAGGCAAAAAAGTATCGGATATTGCCATGCGCCTGGGGCTGATGCTGGAGGATTACGAAAGCCAGCTTGTTTCCCTTACTGCGGGCGAGGAGGTTGCTTTCAGCCTGTTAAACCACGGCTTTAAGCCGGAAGAAGTTGAAGAACGCACGCGCAGGGCGCTTGAAGATGTAGGCCTGCCGGGGCGTGAAAGCTATCAGCTGGACGAACTCAGCGGCGGGCAGCGCCAGAGGCTGCTTTTGGCTTCGGTTTTGGCGGTGCATCCGGAAATTATCGTTTTGGACGAGCCTGTATCGGCCATGGACCCGGACGGAGCCAATTCGCTGTACAAGCTGCTTTACAAAATACATAAGGAATACGGCACAACCATTGTAGTGGTAGAACACCGCATTGACTATCTGCTGCCGTATATGACAGATTTAGTTGTACTTAAAAAAGGACGCCTTGTGGCAGCCGATAAGTTTGAAAACGCCGCCCGCGTTATGTATAAGGATGAAACCCTGCGGCATTTTGTACCGGCGCTGTGGCGCATTAAGCTGGGGCTTGAAGAAAAATTCGGTGTAAGCCTTGGTAATTGGCGCACGGAAGAAGAAGCCGTTGCGGAACTGAAAGCAAAAGGTTTTACAGGGGGTGAGGCGTAATGCTGGAGGCAAAAGAGGTTAATTTTGCGTATCTGCGCGGGCAGCCGGTGCTGAATGATATCGATATTAAAATTGAAAGCGGCGAATTCGTGGCACTTTTGGGGCACAACGGCAGCGGCAAAACAACGCTGAGCCGCCTGTTCATGGCGCTTATTCATCCGCGCAGCGGGCAGGTGCTGGTAGACGGCACAGACATTGCCGCCATGGAGCCCGCCGATTTGGCAGATAAAATAGGCTATGTGTTCCAGAACCCGGATTTACAGATTTTGGAGGACACGGTTTTTGACGAAGTGGCATACGGCCCGCGTGCCAAAAAATTGAGCGAAGACAAGGTTAAACGCCAGGTGGAAACCGCACTTGCGGCAACCGGCCTTACTGATTTGGCAGACGCTTACCCGCGCCTTTTAAGTTTTGGGCAAAAACGCCGCTTGGGTGTGGCTGCGGCACTGGCCTTAAACCCGCGCACGCTTATTCTGGACGAGATAACTAACGGGCAGGACGCTGTGGAAAAAGAGCGCACGATGAGTTATTTAAAGGCTCTTAATGAAGAAAACGGCATTACGGTAGTGCTTATTTCGCACGATATGGACACCGTGCGCCGCTATGCGCAGCGCACCATTGTGCTGCATAACGGGCATTTGGTGTTTGACGGTACGCCCGCAAAGCTGTTTGACGGCAGCATTAACTTAGAGCGCTGGGGGCTGCGCTGCCCTACGGCGACGGCAGTTGGCAACGCGCTGGGCATTACGGCAACCAGCCCGGAGGATTTTTGCAGCAGCATTAGCATGAAAGGAGAGCGGCAGGCATGAAAATATCGGCATTTACGCAGATTATAGTAACGGTAGCCGTAACGGCATGGGTATTTATTTTGCCGGTAATGGCTGTTGCCACTATTTTAGTGCTGGAACTGGCGCTGCTTCTTTCCATTAAGCACGACCGCATGACGATGGCGGCAATAGGCGGCCTGGCTGTATTTACCGGGCTGATGGTGCTTTTGCAGCTTCTGTTCGGTTCGCCGCTTGAAATTGCACTGGTCGGCGGCCTGCGCATGCTGGTTATGACCATGGCTTTTTTGTGCATGCTGGCAGCAACGCGCATTCAGGATATTGCCCAGGCACTGGTAACAAAATTTCACCTGCCGTGCGAATATGCCTTTATGCTGACAACGGCGTTGCGCTTTGTGCCTAACTTTCTGGCAGACAGCACCATTACTTTGGACGCGCAAAGCTGCCGTGGCTATTCCAACCGCGGCAACGCGATTAAAAGGCTGATGTCCTACGTTGTTGTTATACGCCCGCTGGTAATGCGCGCCGTAGCCAAAAGCGAAACGCTGGCGCTGAGCATGGAGCTGAAGGGCTTTGGCGCCAACACCTATAAAAACATGCCGCAGCAAAAGCTCGGCCTTGCCGATTACGTTGTGCTGCTGGCGGTAATTGCGCTCAGTACGTATCCCTTCTGGCAGGAGTACGTAAAAATATAAAAAGCGCCTGCATTGGCAGACGCTGAAGCTGATGTAAGTTTTCTGTTTGATATATAGCAGGATAAGCTGGTGCCGGTGCGCCGGTTATCTTTGCATAATTAAAAATTGAGTAAAGGGCTGCCCGCAACCGCTGGGCGGCTTTATTTTTTAGCAGGTTTATTTTCCTCGCCCCATGTGCAAAGCTGGTCGAGTATCGTCATCAGTGATTTGCCGCGCTCCGACAGGCTGTATTCCACTTTGGGCGGAATCTGCGGATATTCGGTGCGGATGATGAGCCTGTCTTTTTCCAGCTCTTTCAGCGACAGGCTGAGTGTTTTGTGCGATATGCTGCGGATGTAGCGTTTAAGTTCGCTGTAACGCACTACGCCAAACTCCATCAGGCAGTACAGAATAACCATTTTGTATTTGCCGTTAATCAGCGACAGCGTGTAGCTGAAGCCGGTATCCTCAAAATTTGCCTTTTCGATATAATTCTTAATCATTATACTCTATACTCTCCTTTTGGTTAGTATCTGACAAAAATGTGCGTACTTCATCTTTGGTTTATATATTGTTATAATTATAGCAGAAAGACGGAGGTGGAGCAAATGGCTAAAAAAATAGTTATTTTAAACGGCAGCCCGCGCACAAACGGCAACACAAAAGAACTGGTAAAGGCTTTTGTTAAAGGTGCTGAAAGTGCGGGCAACACCGTACAGGTTTTTGATTTGCAGAAAATGAATATTCACGGCTGCCTTGGCTGCTGCATGGGCGGCAAAGATGAAGCAAGCCCCTGCGTGCAGAAGGACGATATGGGTTTAATTTACCCGGCTTACCGTGAGGCGGATGTGGTTGTGCTGGCATCGCCGATGTACTACTGGGGCGTAAGCGGCCAGCTTAAATGTGCGTTTGACCGCCTGTTTGCGGTGGCAGAATGTATGCCCGGCTATGCCAACCCCATTAAGGAGTGTGCACTTTTAATGGCGGCAGAGGGTGATACGGCGGACAATTTTGCCCCGGTAAAAGCCTTTTATGAAGGCCTGGCAGGGCATTTGGGCTGGAAAAACCGCGGCATTGTTTATGCAGGCGGCAATTTTGCGGCGGGCGATATTTTAAATAAACCGGCGCAGCTTGCCGAAGCTGAAAAGCTGGGCACGGAAATTTAACTAAAAGCAAAACTTATAAATCTCCGCAGAATATAACTGCGGGGATTTTTTACCCTTTAACCATGCTTCACCTTGCTTAACGCATTTATTTTAAGTACAATAAAAATATAAATGCGTATGTGAGGGGGAATGCAAGTGGAACTGCGTATTTTAAAATATTTTTTAACGGTGGCCCGCGAAGAAAACATTACCAGAGCAGCTAATCTGCTGCATGTAACGCAGCCTACGCTGAGCCGCCAGTTAATGCAGCTGGAGGACGAACTAGGCGTAAAACTGTTTTGCCGCAGCAAGCACCGCATAACGCTTACCGACGAAGGCCTGCTTTTAAAGCGCCGTGCGCAGGAAATTACCGAGCTTGCCGAGCGTACAACACGCGAAGTATCGCGCAGCAGCGAAAATTTAATGGGCGAAATCGCAATAGGCTGCGCCGAAGCAAGCAGTATTTCCGTATTGGCTGGTTTGATGAATTATTTCCGCCAGAAATATCCGCTGGTGCATTATACGCTTTATTCCGGCATTGCCGACGATATTAAAGAATGCATTGAAAACGGGCTTTTGGATATAGCCTTTTTAACAGAGCCCGTGGATATTTCCAAATACGGCTTTGTGCGCCTGCCGCATAAGGAAGAATGGGGCGTTTTAATAAGAAAAGATTCGCCGCTGGCAGAAAAACAGGCAGTAATGCCGCAGGATTTACTGGGCATTCCGCTGTTAATGCCCAAGCGCGACCTGGTTAAAAACGAGCTTGCCAGCTGGTTTGGCAGTTTAAATGACAAAATGGATTTTGCCGTTAATTACACAATGCTGATGAATGCGGCAGTAATGGTGCACAGCGGCTTTGGTGCGGCGCTGTGCCTTAACATGGGCACCGATTTTTACGACGATTTGCGTTTTGTGCCGCTTGTGCCGCCGCTTGCAACAGGCTGCGTGCTGGCGTGGAAAAAGAGCCAGCGGCAGGCACCGGCAGTAGAGGAGTTTATCAGCTCGGCGCATTCATACGTTTTGGGCATTTCCGGCAATTAAATATAGGTATTAGCTTATTTAAAGCGGCCATATTACAATGTAGGTGTAAGAAATTTGCACCTGCATTTTTTTATTGCAGCAAAATAATTTAAGGAGGGGAAAGATATGCAGGGAGAAGCCACTGATCCGGGGCGGCTGGCCATATTAAACGCCAGACGCAACGCCATGCTGGATGAAATTCATTTCCGCGAAAAGCAGCTTGACCGCCTTAATTACCTGCGTTATGAAATCCAAAAGAAAAACAGCAGCAGGGATTAATGCTCCGAAGCTGTAAAAAACTGCCGTAAGTGCGGTTTTTAATAAAAAAATCTCCGTTTAACAAAGCGTTAAGCGGAGATTTTTGTTTAAAAGATTTATTTAAAATAACGGCGCGTTTTATTCTTCGTGCTTTTCAAAGCCGGTAAAATCAATTATTTTATGATGGTAAGCGGCATCAAAATACGGCAGCGCATCGGTTAAATACTTAACGGTTTTTTGCCAAAATTCTGTTCCGCCGTTGTGCGGAAAAGCTACTTCAATAAGATAAATGTCGTTGTCTTTGCTTCTTGCGTAAACGGAGCAGCGCATAAACCAGTACGCATCGGCGTTGTTGGGGTTTTGCTGCCACAGGATAATGAGCTGTTCCGGCTCGGTGGTAAGGCTGCGCAGCGCTTTTTCAACCTGCCCGTAAGCAGGCGTGGGGGTGTCCTCGCTGTTTAAACGGCTGCGGATAGTCAGTATCCAGTCGAACGTGGTGCTTGGCTGGGGCAGCTGTGGCGCTTCTTTTTTATCGCTGCCGAACATGGATTGCAGGCGCAGCAAGCCGCGCAGCACGGTTTCGGTTTTATCGCGGCGCACCCATTTGCCAAAAAAGTTCTTTTTGTAATGGCTTAATTCCTCCTGCGCTTCCGGAAGGTCCTTGGCTTTTTGCAGGTAGCTAACGCCTTTGGCGATGTCCTCCGGACCGCCCTCGCCGTTGCAGTACAGCCAGCCCAGCAGAAAAAACGCATCCTGGCAGTCCCAATCCACCGCTTCTAAATACTTGCGCGCCAGCACATAGTCCCGTTCCGTGCCCTCTCCGTAGGTGTAGCAGTAACCTAGGTAATATGCGCCCCAGTTGCCGGTTTTGCCGCTGTCGTCCGCCCATTTCAGCAGGCGGAAGGCTTTGTCGTAATCCTGTTCCACGCCGCGACCGTCAAAATACATCGCGCCCAGGCGGTTGTAGCAGCCCGCCTTAACGGGAATGTTGGAGTCGATAGCTTTTTTGTAATACTCTGCGGCTTTCGCATCGTCGTGCGGTGCGGCAACGCCGTTTTCGTAATAATTGCCCACAAAAAAGTAAGCGCGCGGTTCACCGGCCTCCGCTGCCTTGCAGAACAGGGGAAAGGCTTCCTCGTGTTTATCTTCATCGAACAAATCGCAAGCGTAAAAATACTGGTAGTTGGGGTAGCCCTTGGCGGCGTAAATGCGGTCCAGCTCTTTGGCTTTTTCCGGCTGCGGCGGCAGTACGCCTTCAATACCGTCGATGTACATCAGCATAAGGTTCGCACCAGCGGTTGCCACGCCGCCGTCAAGCGCACTTTTGTACCAGTATTCGCATTTCAGCATATTTTCGTGAATGAAGCTTTCAAAAGCCTCGTTGCTGTCAAAATCCTCGGGGTTAATGTTTTCTATCTGCAAAAAATCGTACCAGTAATAAGCGTTGCCGATAACCATCTGGCAAAAGGCATCGCCTGCTTCCGCCTTTTCTAAAATAATATCGTAGGCGGCTTTTAAGCTTGCCAGCGGCATGGCTTCTTGCAGCTCTTTATTCATCACGCCGCAGCGCATGGCGATAAGCGTTCCCAGCGCACTGCCCATCATTACCGATTGGTATATCAGCTCGTCCGCGGCGTCCTCGTCTACCGGAAAATCATGCCCCAGCCAGGTGTATTCCTGCCCGTACAGACAGCGCGCCAGCAGGCAGTAAGCGTCGGCGTCGCCCTCGCGGCATGCCTCCTGCAATAGGCGGAATCCCTCCTGCCCGCGCTGTGCGCCAAGGTCGTAATAAATATAGCGTATCGCTGTTTCTACTTTATCGCTGAAAAAACGTCCCATCTTTTTCTACCCCCGTTTCTGTTCTGCGTACATTTCTGCTTTTTTTGGCTGTTGCTGAACTTTGCTTTAAGTGTAGCACTGCGCCTGGCAATTTACAATTGGTTTATGGCGCTGCGGCAAAAGAAGTATGTAAAATTTAAAAGCACCGCTCTGCAAAGGGAACGATGCTTTTGGTATGGTCATTTTTAAATTTACGTTTAAATCATTCCGCCAGTTTTTCCGCGCTGAAGGCGTAAACACGCTGCCAGAAAATTTTGCTCTGTTCGGCTTCGGGAGCGGCAATTTCAAAAGCGTGGTATAAGCCGGGAATTACGTGCAGCTCGGTATCGACATTTGCTTCCGTAAGTTTTGCAGCGTAGTCAATGTCTTCATTAACAAATAAGTCAAGCCCGCCGACATAAATAAACGCAGGCGGCAGGTTGGCAAAATCTTCCGCAAAGGTGGGCGAATAATAACCCAGCATTTTGCCGCTGAGGTTTTGCCCTCCGCGCAGAACCTCCCACGCATACTTGTTGCTGCTGCGCGGCCAGCAAATATAACCGGTCTGCTGCGCATGGTAGGGCGAGTTTTCCGTTGCGGTGCGGTAATCAAGCATCGGGTAAATTAAAACCTGCCCCTTAATTGGGATGTTGGCGTTATCGCGGTTGTACAGTGCAAGGCTTGCGGCAAGGTTGCCTCCGGCGCTGTCGCCCATTAAAATAATTTTTCCGGCATCAAGGCCGAGTTTGTCTGCGTTTTCTTTAACGTACATTAAACCGCTGTAGGCGTCCTCAAGTGCCGCGGGAAAGGGCGCTTCTACCGAAAGGCGGTAGCGCGGCGTAATAACGGCAGCGTTTAAGGCGTTGGCAATGTTTTGGTAGCGTTCGCGGTCGTCGAGCGAAATTCTAAACAAATAACCGCCGCCGTGGGCGTAGTACACTACCGGCAGTTTGGCTTCGCTGCTTTTGGCGGGGCGGTAAATATAAAGCGGCACATCCGCTGCGCCGTAAAGGCTTTTGGCGTTAACGGTTTCAAAGGTAATGCTGCTTTGGGCAGGAACATAGTTTTTTACGCGCCGCTCTACGTCCTGCGGAGATGTAGCTTCAATAAGATAACCTTCTGCCGCCGCACGGTATTCCGGCTGCACGCGTTCGATATAGGGTATTTCCGCAGCCAGTGCGGAAGCGGCTATGTTAAAGGCCAAAAGGCAAAGGGCAATAAATTTTTTCATAGGGTCACCAGCTTATTTTAAATTTTGGCCGCTTAGCGTTACTGCCTGCGGTTTGTTTACGATAAGTACTTTATCCGTAACCATTGTTTGTACGGCTTTATTATATTCCTGAAAATACGGCCCGTCAATGTGGGCACGGTAAGCGTTGTCGTCGGCATAAAGCTCCAGCAGGTGGAATACGTTGGGGCGCGCGGTTTCTGTTGTTGCAAGCAGTGCCAGTACACCTTCTTCGTTTGTAACGGCGCTTTGCATTTCTTTGGCAAGCACTTTTTTATAAGCGTCAAGCTGCGCCGGGTCGATAACAAGCAGTGCCATGCGTGCCTTATCGGCAGTGCCTGTGGTTTTGCTTTGCAGGTTGAAGGCGTCTGCGGCAAGTGTTTTATGTACTTGCGCCAGTTTAAATGCCTGTGCGGCGGCTGTTTTTACGTTGGCGTTATTTTGTGCGGCATTAAAACCGTTTTCATCCGTATAAATTTCCAAATAGCGCATTACGCCGTTTTCGTCTTCACCGCCGTAAACAGCAAGCACGCCTTCGCTGTTTTGCAGTGCTGTGTTAAGTGCGGCAACGGCTGCGCGCAGGGCGTTTTCGTTACCGGCGGCAGCGCTGTATACGCTCCAGCGCACAAAGGGCTGGGCGGCAGCTGCGGCGTTTACCGGCAGTGCCTGCAAGCCTGAAAGCAGCATCATAGCTGCGCAAAATAATAATTTTTTCATGGTGCATCTCCTTTACTTATTCTGCTTTTTCAAGCGTTGCTGTAAAACTGTCATGGGCTTTAACAATATCAAGCCCGCTTTCCAGCCTGCCGATGGGGATTAAATTGCTGTCGTCTTTAAAATCAACATAAAAAATGCTTAAATTGCCCCACGGCTGATAAACGCATAAATCGCCCGCAAGGGGATGGCAGCCAACCTTTTGCCCGGTTTCGTCAAGACGCTTATCGAAGTAGGCAATCTTTTCCATACCGGAAAAATCCTTAAACGAAAGCGTTACCGGCAGACGGCTGTATAAATCGTTGGCGCTCGGTTCATTGCGCAGCGTAACGGGCAGGCGGCTGCCGTCAATAATAAGCACGGCTTTGTGGCCATCTGCTGCGGCAGTGTTTTGCGGTGCAGGCTGTGCTGCAGGTGCGGAAGCGCCGCAGGCGGAAACGGCAAGTGCCGTCAGCGCAGCGCTTAACAGCAAAAGTAATTTTTTCATAGGTATCCCTCCGTTTTATTTGTATAGTTTAATTATAAAAAGCGCAGAGCATGGCGTCTAATGCTTAATTGTTATGCACCAACATGCGTTTTTGGCATGAAGTGCAGGCGGGAGTATGCTTCAACTTGCGCGTTTAAAAATTTTTAACTACAATAATTATATGGAGAAATGCTTTAAAGGAGGAACTGGCATGAAATACCGTGAACTTGGCAAAACAGGATTGAAAGTAAGTGAAATAGGCCTTGGCTGCGAAGGCTTTAACGGCAAAGACGCCGCTTTTACGCAGGAAATGTTTAAACTTGCTCTGGCAGCGGGCGTAAACTGCATGGATTTATACAGCCCCAACCCGGAGATGCACAAAAATATTGCAGCGGCACTTGGCAGCCGCCGCAAAGATTTTATTTATCAGGCGCATTTATGCACGGAATGGAAGGATGGGCAGTATAAGGCTGTGCGCGATATTGACAGTGTAAAAGCTGCGTTTGAAACTATGCTGAAAAATTTGAACACGGATTATATCGACATCGGCATGATTCATTACGTAGATTCGCCGGAACTTTGGCGCACGATTGAAAGCGGCGGCGTTCTGGACTATGCACTGGAACTGAAAGCCGAAGGCAAAATTAAGCACATCGGCGTAAGCAGCCATAACCCGCTGGCAGCGCTGGAAGCCGTAAAAAGCGGCAAGGTGGAGGTGCTGATGTTCAGCGTAAACCCCTGTTACGATTTGCTGCCCGGCACGGATGACGTGGAAAAACTGTGGGCGGAAGAAAGCTACAAAAAGCCTTTGCTGAACCTTGACCCCAAACGTGCGGAACTTTACGAAACCTGCCAGCGTTTGGGAGTGGGCATTACCGTTATGAAAGCTTTTGGCGGCGGTGACCTTTTGAGCGAATACAGCCCGGCTGGCAAGGCACTAACGGCGGTGCAGTGCCTGCATTATGCGCTGACACGCCCGGCGGTAGCGGCCGTTATGAGCGGCGCACGTACCATGGAAGAATTAAAAGCCTCGCTTGATTACGAAAAAGCAAGCGAAGCCGAAAAAGACTATGCAGAAGTTTTTGCAAGCTTCCCCAAAATCAGCTGGGAAGGGCACTGCATGTACTGCGGCCATTGCGCGCCTTGCCCCAAAGGTATTGATGTGGCAAACGTAACCAAGTTTTTGAACCTTGCCAAAGCGCAGGGCGAAGTGCCGGAAACCGTACGCGAGCACTATGCAGCGCTTAAAGCCCACGCCGGCGACTGCATTGCCTGCGGTGCCTGCGCCAAACGCTGCCCCTTCGCCGTTGACCCCGTTGCCAACATGAAAGAGGCAAAAGAAGTTTTTGGGTATTGAGATAGGAAAATAAAAACAGACAGCTTTTAAGGCTGTCTGTTTTTATTTTTACTTTATTTTACTGACCAGGCAATTTCAGCGGCAAGTTTTCCGCAGGTAATTAAATCTTCGATAAAAATATGTTCATTTGGGGTATGGTTTTTAAAATAACCCGGAGCTATACCGATGGCTTTTATTCCATGACGGTTAAAATGGTTGCCGTCCATACCGCCGCCGCCTGCATTAAGAACTGGCTCAATGCCGAGTTTATTCATAGCTTTCAGGGCAATTTGCACAACTTCTTCTTCCGGTTCTATTTTAAAAGTGTAATACATAACATTTTCGTTATATTCGATAGTAACGCCGTATTTTTCTTCAATTTCTTTAATCGGTGCGGCAAATTTTTGCAAAACTTCTTCAAATTCTTTGTCATTGGTGCTTCTTGCTTCCGCAAGAATTTCTGCATAATCGCAAACTACATTGGTAGAGTTTGTGCCCGCATGGATAGTGGAAATATTGGTTGTGGTGTAAGGGCTTTGCCTGTTATCAGGCAACTGCATAATAAGCGCAGAAGCAGCTTTTATGGCGTTAATGCCTTTTTCCGGCTCGTTGCCTGCATGTGCACTTTTGCCGTGTATTTTATAAGTAAATTTGCATTTTGAAGGAGCTTGTAAAATAATGCGTCCAATATGCCCAGGTGCATCAAAAACGTAAGCCTTACGCGCTTTAAAAGCATTAAAATCAAAATATTTACTGCCTAAAACACCGGCTTCTTCACAGACTGAAAATGCTACTTCAATATCTCCGTGCGGCTTGTCCGAAGCAGTAATTCTTCTTAAGGCATCTAAAACAGTACAAATACCGGAAACATCATCCGCAGCAAGTATTGTTTCACCGTCTGCTTTAAAGGTTTTGTTTTCTTCATCGTAAATTGGATTTATTTTTTCGTTATTTTTTACACGGTCTAAATGTGCAGAAAAGAGGATTGGCTCAATATCCGGAGAGCCTTTTAATACGGCATAAATGTTGCCTGTGTTGCCGCCTACCTTTTCACCGGTCTCGTCTTCTTTTACTTCAAGGCCAAGAATAATTAATTTATTTTTTACGTTATCGGCAATAATGCGCTCACTGCGCGATTGAACAGGAAGCTTTACGAGTTCTAAAAAGTCTTTAATAATTTGTTCGTTGTACATGGTATCCTCCTTGGCAAAATTATAACATCAGGAACGCAGCCGCAGTTAATAAAGCCGCAACCATTGCATAACCGTTATATTTGATAATGTCCATAGGCTGTAATTTAGCAATGCCTGCACATAAAATCATAGCAGCGGAAAACAGCGCCATTGAACGGCCAATTCCGCCGGAAAGTACAACCATTGCTCCCATATGTAATACATCCATGCCAAATCTGTCAGCGTGTACACTTACTGCTTCATTAAATGCTATAGAAGCAGATTCACCGCTACCGCAGATTAAAGTCATGACAAAAGGTCCGAATACTGCTGCCAGTTTGGCAATAGAAGGAGAAGTAGTCATGAAATCGATTAACATTTTAATAAATCCTAACTTTGTAAGACCGGCAACAAATACGTTAACGCAGATTAATAAGCCAAAAACATTGCCAAATGCATTACCCATTGCTTTAAAAAATTCTTTTGTTACGGTTTGAGGATCTGTTCTTGTTATTATCATGCACAAAATAGAACCAATTAACATGGCATGAGGAACAGGCATTTTAAATAAAGGAACTATCTGTAAATTGCCTAAAAGTAAGATGATGATAGGAACAAGTGGTAAAACTGCATATATTAAATTAGGTTTAACGGTTTCTACTTCTCCGAATGCGGCTGCCTGAGCAGCAATTTCTTCTTGATTGCCTTTTTTCTTCATATAAAAAGCCATAGCTGTTAATACAGAAGAACTTACAATTACTGAGGCAATAAGAGCAGGCGCGGCTACACGTACAAAATCCATGCCTTCAACTCCTGCAAGATGCGCTACAATTGTGGGGTGAACGTGGCCGGGATTTAAGTTGCCGCCGTAAAGTCCGCACATAATAGCTCCTGCTGCCAGTGGGACAGGAATACCGGAAGCGACCATTAACGGAATGAATACGGTACCCATGGCTGCCGTTACACCTGCTGCACTGGTAATAGATGTGTTAACAACCATTGTTGCAAGTGCTACGCCGATAATTAAAAATGGACCGGCTTTTTTTAATAATACAGCAAAAAGAGAAACAAGATGTTTATCTGCGCCGCAGAGTTTAACAACAGCGGCAAAACCCATTGAAGTAATAATTGTTTCAAAGACATTAGCTTGTTTCATGGAAGCAGAGAATGCCTTAAAAGCGCCCATAAAATCACCGGATAATAAAATCATTAAAAATCCGGCGGTAAACAATAAAGTTTTAGGGTCTTTTCGTTTTGCCATTAGATAAATCATCACTACAACTATAATTGTACCCAAAAAGATTTGCATAATAAACCCCTCCCAAATGGATAAAAATAAAAGGTCTAATAAAGGACAAGACCTAAAATAAGTTTATTATAATATTTGAGAGGTGTCAATAACATCACTTAATGTATACATAAAAAATAAAATAAGCCTTATCTTTTGTTTAGATAAGGCTTATTTTATGTAAAGTTTATTACAGATTTATTTCATAAATTTTTCTTGGGCGTCCTTTTGTTTCCGGAGTTTCTTCGCCAACTTCTTTAGCATATCCATATTTAGATAATGTTGTTAAAATTCGACGTGCGCTTCTTGGAAGAATTTGCAGTGCTAAAGCAAGTTCCTGGGCACTAATAAAGTTCCGCCCATATTTATTAACTGCATTTTTTACTTTGCTTAATGTTGAAATACTTAAAGATGTTTTGGCAGAAGCTTCAGATAACAATTGAGAGTTATACTGAAAATTTAATTGTTTAGATTTTCCTAAAGGACCGGTAATAGTTTTATCATCCAATACTGCAAACCAGCTTCCTCTTTGGTTGGTATATGCGTGTTTTATGGCTATCAGGGCATTGGCCTCTGCTTCGCGTGCAGAATTACCTATTCCTATTCCGGAAGCAATAAGATTATTTTCCAATTCCGTAAGTTCTTCAAAATTTGGAACGGAAGTAAAGTTATTTGTGCAGTTTTCAAGCATGCCTCTTGTGGTGAAAATATAAAAATTACCGTCTACTGTTGGTTTGAAGGAGCCGAGAATTCTTTTTGAATATGCTATGAGTTTTTGCGTAATAATTAATTCTTTGCTGTAAATATCATCGACAAAATAAGAATTATTTTGTGAAGAATAAAGGTCAAAACGAAAAACTTGTATAGCCGTTTGAGCGGCTAAAAGATATTTTATTCTGGCATTGCTTAATATCATGTTTAATACTGCACGGATAGTTACACGCAATGGAGTAACATTTATGGCAGGAATGCCTGATTCTTCCAAAAGTTTTTTTATGTAATAACTTCTGGTAATTGCTGTTTTTGTTTTTCCGGATTTATACAAATTATAGTGAAAATCGTAATAATCTTTAATTTTTAAAGTGCCATTATCGTTTAAGCAATTTATTGTTTTAACATTTATTCCCATTTCTTTTAAACCGCGTGCAACATCAAAATAGGGAATAGTGTCCATACTTATTTCTTCTATTTTATAATTTTTATATAACAGGGAGCATAATACCTTGAAAAAACTAGCCCCACGGTATGGAATACAATAAAGAGGCTTTTTTAAATTAGTTATTGAAGACTGAATTTTAGTATAAAAAATTTGGTCAAAAACAAGCCATACATCAATAATATCATTGTTGTTAATTATATTTGCAAAATTATCTTCTTTTTCATCGAAAAAAATATGCGGCCGCAATTCCTTATAATCGGGTATAACTTCATTGAACATTTGAATTGTATGCTTTTCGCCAATAATGCCTAAATTTATTATCATTTTTATAATCTCCATTTGAATAATAAAAACTCTAAGCATATTCTATCAAATTTTTTATGAAAAACAAAGCTGATGCCAATTAACAGATTAGGCTTTATTCTTCCTTGCTTTTTGACGTATTATCTATTATTTCCCAGTCTACCATAGCAAAAATAGAGAACGGCAAAATTAACCCAAGTTTAAATAACATTTTTAAAATCCTGCACGCCATGGGCAAAACCATTAAAATAGCATCGTTGTAAAACAATAAAACCGGCATCGTTATGATGCCGGTTTTTAGTTAGAATGGGAAAGGTTTATGGATGTTTCAAATCTGCTGTTAGGTTATTTTATTGTGCTGTCTGGTTATTTACGGGGTTATTTATCCTCGTTGTAGAACGGGCATTCATCGCCCCAGTCGCAGTGGCCGTCATGGTGGTAACGGTCATAGTGACGGTCGCGGTCATAGCGTCCTTCGCCATGGTGGCGGCCATAACCCGGGCCCCAGCCGCAGTGCAGTCCGCGGAAGTTGCCGCGCGGGCCGCGGAACATATCTTTCAGTGCTTCCTGCTTCTGTTCTTCGCTCATGCTGGCCCATTTTGCTCTGGCTTCGGCTTCACGTTTTTCGATAGCTTCGCGTTTTTCTGCCGGCAGTTTGCTTAAAAATTCGTCATGCCATTTCTGGCGCTGTTCAAATTTCTGCTGCGGGGTCATTTCCATCCATGCCAGCCTTGCAGCATCACGCTCGGCGCGCTGTTCGGGGGTAAGCGGAGTGCCGCGGCGCAGAGGCATCGGGCGGCGTGCATCGGTATCGCCTTCGCTCAGAATTTTTTCTACTTTATCGCGCATGGTGGGCTGAACCTGTTCGGTTTGGCCTGCCGCAAAAACCGGTACGCTGATGGCGGTGATTAAACCTGCAACTACTAAGGATTTGAATAATTTGCTTTTCAACATATCAGGTCACTCCTTTAATTTATGCTTATTTGTTATGCTCTTTATCTTGTCTTTATTGTACAGTGTGCTTGTGGCAAAATTATGGCAAAAATATTTTATTTTGAGGTTTTTTAGCCACATTTTACTGTTAATATTATATCAGCAATTAAAGCAAAAAGTAAAAAAACTGCCGCCTTTGGGCTGATGTAAGGGTTAAATTTCTGCGCAAAAATATGTATAATATAGGTAAGTTTTGTGCAGAGAGGTGATGGCAGTGGCAAAAATGCTTATTGCTGATGATAATAAACAAATTACTTCCATTTTATCCAACTATGCGCGTAAGGAAGGCTTTGAGCCGGTGGTTGCGCTTGACGGCGAGGAGGCTTTGCGCCTGTTTGACGAGCATGAGCCGGATATTGCCATGGTGCTTTTGGATGTTATGATGCCGAAAGTGGACGGCTTTGAAGTGTGCCGCCGCCTGCGCGGAAAATCGCTGGTGCCGGTAATTATGGTTACTGCCCGCGGCGAAGATTTTGAAAAAATCATGGGGCTTGATATCGGCGCCGACGATTATATTATAAAGCCTTTCAGCGCGGGCGAGGTAATGGCACGCGTGCGCGCTATTTTGCGCCGCATGCAGCCGCGCGAGGAAAAAACTGCGCATAATATTTACAGGTACAGTAATTTAATGATTGATTTGGACAAATACGCCGTAACCGTAAATGGCAGCGAGGTGCCGCTGACGAAAAAAGAGGTTGAGCTTTTATGGACTCTTGCCAAAAACAGCAGCAAGGTCTTTTCGCGCGATAACCTTCTGGACAGCCTGTGGGGCTATGATTATTACGGCGACAGCCGCACGGTGGATTCGCACATTAAGCGCATGCGTGCCAAGCTGGATAAGTTTGAGCATCCCGGCTGGGAAATAAAAACCATTTGGGGTGTAGGTTACCGCTTTGAGGAGAAAGCAAATGCATAACAAAATAGCTTTAAAACTTACATTGTATTTTGCCGCGGTGCTTTTGGTGTTTGCACTGGTGGTAGGCGGCAGCTTTGCGCATTTTTTCCGCGAGCATACGGTGGATATAAAAAGCACGGAACTTAAACAGCGCGCCGTGCGCATTGCCGAAGTGCTGAGCGAAAATGCAGGCTGGCTGGAAAAACGCGGCGGCATTGCCAATACGCGCTTTATAAGTTACATTAACAACATCACCATGGAAGACGTGTGGGTTGTTAACAGTGACCGCGAACTGAAACTGCCGCAGCGCATGAACCACCATATGGGCATGCACCGGCGGATGATGCACGCAGATACGCAGGCTCAGGTGCCGCCGCTGAAGGAGTTTCCGCGCCGCAGCGTTACTTTTGAGCAGCTGTCCGATGTTACCCGCAACTGCGTGGAGCAGGCGTTTGCCGGTACGGTATCGGTAGCGGAAGATTTTAACCCCGTACGTGAGGAAACCATGCTTTGCGCCGCTGCGCCTGTATACGACGAAAACGGTGCTATCCAGGCGGCAGTGCTTCTGCATTACCCCGTGCAGGGCTTGCAGTCCGCAACGTGGGAAGGCGTAAGAATTCTGCTTTTATCCTGCGCCATTGCGCTTTTATTGGTATCGTTTTTAAGTGTGCTGTTCAGCTGGAAGTTTACGCGCCCCTTAAACCGCATGAAGGAAGTAGCGCAGAAAATGGCAGAGCACGATTACACTGAACGTTGCAACATCAAGCAGAATGACGAAATAGGCGCGCTTGCCGTCACGCTTGACGAACTTGGCAGCCGCCTTCTGGACGCCGACGAGGCAGGGCGCAAGCTGGAAAAACTGCGCCGCAGCTTTATCGCCAACATATCGCATGAACTGCGCACACCGGTAACGGTTATCCGCGGCAGCCTGGAAGCGCTTAACGACAAGGTTGTTACCGATAAGGAAGAAGTGGAGCAGTATTACAGGCAAATGCTGAAGGAAAGCCTGTTTTTGCAGCGGCTGATTAATGATTTGCTGGATTTGTCGCGCTTGCAGAATACGGATTTCCCCATTGAAAAGGAAAACATCAATTTGTGTGATGTAATTCAGGACGCCGCCCGTGCCAGCAAGCAGCTGGGGCAGAAAAAAGGCGTGCACGTTGACGTTAAACTGGACAGGAATGTTTACCTTATGGAAGGCGATTACGGCCGCCTGCGCCAGATGCTGATGATATTTTTGGACAACAGCATTAAGTTCAGCTACGAAGGCGGCACCGTGGAGCTGCGCCTTTTAGGCGACAGGCTGACGGTGACGGACCACGGCAGCGGCGTAAAACAGGAAGATTTGCCGTATGTGTTTGAACGTTTTTATAAAACGCGCGGCGAAGCCAATAAAAACGGCAGCGGGCTTGGGCTTGCTATTGCCCGGGAAATAGCTCTGCGCCACAATATTAAAGTGAGCATGGAAAGCGTGCCTGATGAAGAAACTGCGGTAATTATGATATTGCCGCCGGCAGGAGAGGATGCGGAAAATGAATTACGGATGTAATGGCAGACGCGCCGTAATAAGCGGCGGCACCAGCGGCATAGGGCTTGCCGCTGCGCGAACGCTTTTGGCTGACGGCGCGGAAGTGTGGCTTTTGGCGCGCACGGAACGGCCGCAGCTTTTGGCGGAACTTAAAACAAGCTACGGAGAAAAAGTGCATTTTATACAATGTGATGTTACAAGCGTTACCAGCTGCAAAGCTGCGGCGGCGCAGATAAAAAATGCCGGCAGCATTGATTTTTTGGTAAACAGTGCAGGCATTTACCGCGAGCAGAGTATGGAAATGCTGACGGAAACCGAGTTTGATGAAATTTTTGGTGTGAATGTAAAAGGCACGGTATTTTTAACGCAGGCGCTGCTGCCATACATGGCAGCAGGGGGCGCGGTGGTAAACGTGGCTTCGGACGCAGGGGTGAGCGGCAACTACGGCTGTGCTGCTTATTGCGCCAGCAAAGGAGCGGTGGTGGCGTTTACCCGCGCCCTGGCGCTGGATACAGCGCCGCGCCTGCGGGTTAACTGCGTATGCCCTGCCGATATTGATACGCCGCTTTTGCAGCGTCAGCTTAAAGCGGCAGGCGGCAGCTATACACTGGCGGATGTTGCGGAAGCTTACCCAATGGGGCGCGTTGGACGTGCGGAAGAAGTGGCGCATGTAATCTGCTCGCTTTTAAGCCCGGCCAACAGCTTTATGACCGGCAGCATCGTCACCGTAGACGGCGGCTTAACGGCAAAGTAAGCAGTTAAGCTATTTTGGTTGGCGGCAAAGTATAGCAGGTTAGAAGTATAAAAATTTAATTTTTGGAGTTTATTATGGAACAAGTATGGGGTTTAGTGGCGCTGATTGGCGCGGCACAGATTTTAAATTCGGTAAAACAGTTAAAAAACAGCCGTCGGGAAATGTTTAACGGCGGCGGAATGTATACTTTATTTTTGCTTTCCAATCTGTTAAATATTTTAAGCATGCTTGTGGTTATTTACGGCGTATTTTTTAACAGCGGCGTTATTTTGCCGGCATTTACTTTATGGATTTTTAACTGGCATTTATTTACTTATTATGCTGCAAAGATAAATAAAAATACAGGCCGCATTATGATTATTGCCATGCGCGTAATTACCGGGCTGCTGTTGTTGGGCTGCGTGTATATTTTGGTAATGTAAGTTTGGCAAAATGCTAAAAGCCGTTTGCAAATGCCGTTTGTTTGTTGTATAATACAAAAAGAGAGATAATCTGATGTTTGCCCGTCAGCCCTCTCCTTGTAAATTTTGAGTTTGAAAGAAAGGCTGCCAGACTTTGGCGGTCTTATTTCATTTTACGCCAAAATTGTAAAAACTCAGCGCTTGCCAGAAATAATGGTAGCTACAAGAATACCGAAAGCAATCATTAAAGACAAAGCTTCGTATGTGCTCATGTACTGCCACCTCCCTACATTGGGAGAAACCGACCATCAGAAATCTCTCTTTTTGCAGTAATTATTATAACATAACGCAACTAAAAAGCAATTACCGTCCTAAAAATGGGGCAGTAATTGCTTTTTGTTATTTATTTTCAGTTGTCAGTTTTTCAAGTACGCCGTCAAGCCATGCGCCGTTAAAGCTTTCTATCGTGCCTGCGTCACAGGCGGCTGCAAGTTTCGGGTCAATCGGCATGCGGGCAACGGTTTCAACGCCGTGTTTTTTGGCGATTTCATCAATGTGGCTTTCACCGAAAACATGTATTTCCTTTCCGCAGTCGGGGCAGGTAATGTAGCTCATGTTTTCAACCAGTGCCAGTATCGGCACATCCATCATTTTAGCCATATTAACGGCTTTTTCAACAATCATGCCTACAAGTTCCTGCGGAGAGGCAACTATAACAATGCCGTCCACTGGAATGGACTGGAATACTGTCAGCGCCACGTCGCCGGTGCCGGGAGGCATATCAATAAACATGTAGTCAACATCGCCCCAGATTACGTCCGTCCAAAACTGTTTAACGGCGCCGGAAATAAGCGGGCCGCGCCATACAACCGGGTCGGTTTCGTTTTTCATCAGCAGGTTAAGCGACATAACGCCTATGCCCGCCGCGGTTTTTACCGGGAACAAGCCCCATTCGCTTGCTTCGGCGTGGCCGAGCAGGCCAAAAGCCTTGGGGATGGACGGGCCTGTGATATCGGCATCCATAATTGCTGTTTTATAGCCTTTGCGCTGGGCCAGTACTGCCAGAAGCGAGGTTACGAGCGATTTGCCGACGCCGCCTTTGCCGCTGACTACGCCTATTACTTTTTTTATGTGGCTCATTTCGTTAGGTTTTTCCAAAAAACTTTCTTTTGTACGTTCGCTGCAATTTTCGGTGCAGCCTTCGCAGTTATGCGAGCAATTTTCAACCATTTGCTTTGCCTCCTGTTGTCTGGCAGTGCTTTGCTGCCGTTTGCATTACAGTGCTTATAAATTTCAGCATAGCACCGTAAGCGGCATCTGTCAATATTTGCAGATTACAAGTATTTGCCTGAATTTTATTCGCCCATACGGCATAGGAGGCAGCTTTTATTTTTGCTGTATATTATATATAGGAAGGAAGTTGCACTTTAAAAAATTTTTCTGAAAATTTGCCGAAATATTATTGACTTAGTAGGAATTTATCCAGTAAAATAGTGGTGCGCAGCTTATTTAATATTAATTTTCGTTTTGATTTATATTAATTACAGGCGCAGCCTTATAGTACAGGAGGATACGCTATGAAAAATGTAATTTTAGGTATGTGGGCATTTTTGTTAACGCTTGTTTTGCCGCTGCCTGCACTGGCGGCAGGGCTTAACGGTGCAGAGCTTTCCATCGGCTGGGTACTGCCGTTTGCGGGCATACTTTTATGCATTGCCATCTGCCCTTTGGCGGTGCCGCATTTCTGGCACGGCAATTACGGCAAGGTAGCAGTGTTTTGGGCGCTGGCAACCACTGTGCCGCTGTTTGTAATTTACGGCGGCGGTGTTGCGGCAGGCAGCGTGGCGCACGCGCTTATCGGTGATTACATTCCCTTTATTATTTTTGTAGGTTCGCTGTACACGGTGGCGGGCGGCATTCATATCCGCAGCAGCTTTACCGGCACGCCGCTTACCAACACCTGTTTTTTGGCGCTGGGCGCAGTGCTTGCCAACATTATGGGCACAACGGGTGCGGCAATGCTCTTAATCCGTCCGCTTATTGCGGCTAACGAGCGCCGCCGTTATGTAATGCACACTTTTGTATTTTTTATTTTTATTGTTGCCAACATTGCCGGTTCGCTTACGCCGTTGGGCGACCCGCCGCTGTTTTTGGGCTTTTTGCGCGGGGTAGACTTTTTTTGGACGGCCGAGCATTTAATTTTGCCGATGCTGACGGCTGTGGGCCTTTTACTGGCGCTGTATTTTGTGATGGACAGCGTATTGTTCAATAAAGAAAAGGATGAGTTTTTACTGGCGGAAAGCACTTGCACCAAAGAGCCGTTTGGCGTGGAAGGCAAAATTAACTTTGCACTTTTGGGCGTAATTATTGGTGCCGTTTTAATGGCCGGCGTGTGGGACAGCGGCATGGAATTTACCGTGCTGGGCGTGCATTTAACCGGCCAGGGCGTGCTGCGCGATGTGATTTTTCTCGCGGCGGCAGGGCTTTCGCTGGCTTTAACGCCTGCTGATGTGCGCAGTGCAAACCAGTTTACCTGGGAGCCTGTGCTTGAAGTCGGCAAGCTGTTCTTCGGTATTTTTGTTACCATTGTGCCGGTGCTTGAGATGTTAAAAGCCGGTATGGCAGGCGCGTTTGCGCCGGTGGTGGCAATGGTTATCAACGCCGACGGCACGGCCAACAACGCCATGTACTTCTGGATGACGGGTGCGCTTTCGGGCTTTCTGGACAACGCGCCGACTTACCTTGCCTTCTTTAACATGGCAGGCGGCGATGCTTCCGTGCTGATGACGGAAGGCGCGCTGACGCTGATGGCTATTTCCATGGGCTCGGTATTTATGGGCGCCAACAGCTATATCGGCAATGCGCCGAACTTTATGGTGGTTGCCATTGTGCAGAACCGCGGCTTGAAAATGCCGAGCTTCTTCGGCTACCTGCTGTGGTCGGTGGGCATTTTAATCCCCATCTTTTTGCTGCTGACATGGTTGTATCTCGTGTAAGGCACACTAAAGGTATTTATGCCAAGGCATATCAATACAAAATTTAATAAGGAGGAATAAACGATGAGTTCAGACAACAATGAAACCAGGCAGGTGCAGATTGCCGTCGCCGACCCGACTCCGCTCGGATTGTTCGGACTTTCCGTGGTGACGTTTGTTGCATCCATGCAGAAGCTGGGTGTGGTCAGCGATGTTTCGTGGGTCATTCCCTGGGCACTGGTCTGCGGTTCATTTGCTCAACTGCTCGCCGCCTATTTCGATTTTTGCCACAAGAATATTTTTGGAGCATCAATCTTCGGCGCATTCGGCTTTTTCTGGTCGGGCGTAGCGATGAGCTGGATGATTAAGGCCGGTACTTTCGGTGCCGGGCTGGCAGCCGGGGTAGACCCCAAAGCGCTTGGCTTTGCCTTTCTGGCGCACTTTATGTTTGCGTGCATCGGCACGATTGCCGCAGCAGAAGCCAACACATTTTTATTTGTGGACATGCTCCTGATTGATGTACTGCTTTTGTGCCTGGGCCTTGATACGCTTGGTATCGGCGGACACTGGGCGCACGATGTTGCCGCTTATTCGGAACTGGCTATTTCGCTGCTTTCGATGTACGGTGCAGGCGCGATATTTTTAAATAACTTCTTCGGGCGCGTGTTCTGGCCGCTGGGCAAACCGCTCGGAATCTTTAAAAAAGGCTGATTAAAAGCCTTAAGATGGCAATATAAAAGCACTATCCGTATTGGGTAGTGCTTTTTTGTATGCCCTGTTTATTGCAGGTTATTGTTAAAATGTTTGTGCAGTTCGTCTTTGGCAAGCAGTTCTTCCAGCTTTTTGGCAATTTCTTCTACAATTAAGTGGCAGGGGTTTTCGTATCCTGCAATTTGCATATCGTGCAGGGTTGCGCATTGCAGAGTGCCGAATTTTTCAATAACAAAGTCCGTCAGTTCCGTTACCATGCTGTAACCGTGAAAGTTTTCGCTGTCCTCCTGTCCGTCCTGAGCGGTAACAAGGCCGATAATGCCAACGGCAACGGTAAACGCGCCGCAGCACGAAAGCTGTGTTTGCATGCCGATGCCCATAATGGAGAACATTTTGCGCGTATTTTCCGGCAGGTTTAAGCCGTAATATTCGTTGCAGGCTTTAAACATAGCCTCGGCGCAGCTTAAAGTTGTGCCTACATGATATTTATTGACGAGTTCGTATAGCTGCATAAAATCCTCCTTTATAACCGCTTGCGCAGATAAACCATATCTGTCAGCAGTACGCCGCCGTCATAGATGGGGCGGCTGTAATTATCGGTAAAAAAGTTTTTTATAATATGCGAGCGTACAAAGCCGAGCTTTTGGTAAAAAGGCACGGTGGCAGGGCTGTCGCCGGTGCCGGCCTGCAAAATTTTAAAGCGCCCCTTGTATTTTGCTTCTATAAAATTAACAAGCGCTTTGGCATAGCCGCGGTGTTGAAACTGCGGCAGCGTGGCAAGGCTTTTTATTTCCAAAATGCCGTCGCCTTCATCTGTTACAAGGCATTCTGCTATAACGTCACCATCTTCAAGCACATACATGGTGCCGCGCTCCAAATAGCGGTCAATCATTGCTTCTTCTTCGTCTGCCAGCAGAAGCAGCGGTAAATATTGTTTTTTGTTGCTGGTTACTTTTGTGATTTGCATTTTATTATCTCCTCACGTAAGGCATAATAATGCTGGCGAGTATTAAAACGAGCCCCAAAACGTCAAGCGTGCCGAAGGGTTCGCCTAATACAGTTACGCCTAAAAGTGCGGCTATGGCAGGGCTTACGGCGCAGAATAATCCCGCCCGGGCGGCGCTGACATGGCTTTGCGCCATGGGCTGCAAGGTAAAGCCAAAGCCGGTGCATACTATTATAAGCATGGCAAGCATCAGCCATTGCGAGCCGGACTGCGGCAGCTGCGGCGTTTCCGTAAGCAGCATGGCCAAAAATGAAAGCACGCCCATAGTGCCAACCTGCACTATGCCTATGCCAAGCGTGGCGGTGCTGCCGTGCGAAAGGCGCTCTGTTATAATTATTGCCGCCGCATAACAAAGGCCTGCTGCAAGCCCCCAGGTAAAGCCGCCGCTTAACTCTCCCTGGCCCAGCGCCAGAAGCACAACGCCAAGCATGGCCATGCCTGTGCTGATTACTGTAAGTTTGCCGGGCAGCTTTTTATATAAAAGAATTTCAAGCAGCGGCACAAAAATAATGGCGCAGTTTTCCAATAGTGATACAAGCGACGATGCCGCCTGCGTCAGGGCAATCATCTCACACGCCATGGTAATAAAAAAGGCTGTGCCAATAACTGTGCCCGCAAGTAAATCGCGCACGGCGAGGCTGCGCACTGCTTTGTTAAAAATAAGCGCCAGAAGCACAAAGGCAATTATAAAACGTACTGCCAAAAGGTTAAAAGGCGCAAGGCTTTCCAAAATCATTTTGCTGAAAATAAAACTTGTTGCCCTTGCGGCGATAACGGCTATTAAAAGCAGTTCGTAGCTGCGGGCGGAACCGGTTTGCTGCTGCATGTTAAAATCCTCTTAATTTAAATATTAGTTTGAGTTTATTATAGCATAAGGCGCGTTTTTGCGCTTGAGATTATCTGCCGCATGGCAAGACGCATTGAATTTGCTTTTGATGAAAGAAACATGGCAAACTGTTAAAAATATTACAAAATATCTTTGGCTTAATAAAATATGCCTTTTATAAAAATTTTTTGTATAAAATTGCAGGCAAAAGGGCTATAATAGAGCTATGATTTTATTTTGCTTTGGGGGAGATATAAATGGATAAAAACTTGCCGGTAGGCGTTATTGATTCCGGCGTGGGCGGGCTGAGTGTGCTGAAAGTTTTACAGCAGGCGCTGCCGCACGAGGATTTTTTATATATCGGCGATACGGCGCGCACGCCTTACGGGCAGCGCCCGGAAAATGAAATTCGCGCCATGGTGCATGACCTGACGGATTATCTTGACAACGCAGGCATTAAACTTCTGGTTGTGGCCTGCAACACCATTACCGTTTTGGGAACGGAAAGCATCAGAAACGGTTATGCGTTTGACGTTGTCGGCATGAGCAAGGGCGCGGAGCTGGCGCTTGGCGTAACTAAAAACAAAAAAATTGGCGTAATGGCCACGCCTTTTACCGTGGCAAGCGGCGCGCACAAGGCTGCCGTTAATGCGCTTGATGCGGACGCGGAAGTTTTTGCGCAGGGTTGCCCCGATTTTGTGCCGCTGATTGAGCAGGGTGTGTTCAGCGGTGAGGCAATTGAAGACGCCGTTGCGAGGTATTCTGCGCCGCTGAAGGAGGCCGGTGTAGATACGGTGCTTTTATCCTGCACGCATTACCCGTTTATCCGCGCGGAAATTGAAAAAGGCTTCGGCGAAGGCGTTGCGGTTTTAGACCCGGCGGAAGCAACCGCCTTGCAGGCAAGAATTTTTCTGGAACGCGCAGGGCTTTTAAAAATGCAGGGCACGGGGCGCAGCAGGGTTTGCTTTACGGCCGAGTTAAACCGCGGCAAAGCCATTGCGGAGCGGATGCTTGACATGGAAAGAAGCAGTTTTGAAGAAATAAGCCTGCTGTAAGGCTGATTGTATACATAAGCTATATGCAGGATTTTATAAAATTTTGTCTAAATATATACCAGTATTGTTATTAATACGCTGGTTTAATAAATTTGTGGGGAGTGGTTTTAATGTTTAAGCGCAATAATCTGGCTGCACTGGCTGCATTCAGCGCCATGATGCTGCCGCAGCCCGCATTTGCGGCGGGGCTTAACGGCGGCGAACTGTCATTTGTGTGGGCGGTGCCCTTTATAGGCGTGCTTTTATGTATTGCAATCTGTCCGCTGGTTGTGCCAAATTTCTGGCATCATCATTTTGGCAAGGTAGCTGTTTTCTGGGCTCTGGCGTGCGCCGTGCCGATGTTCATTTCCTACGGCGGCGGTGTGGCGGTTAACTCCATCGCACATGCGCTTATTGCCGATTATATTCCGTTTATCATTTTCGTCGGCTCGCTGTATACGGTTGCGGGCGGCATTCATATCCGTTCAAGCTTTATCGGGCGCCCGGCTGTTAACACTGCGTTTCTGGCGCTGGGCGCTGTATGTGCCAACATCATGGGCACCACCGGTGCGGCCATGCTGTTAATCCGTCCGCTTATTGCGGCTAATGCGCACAGGCGTTACGATATGCACACTTTTGTGTTCTTCATTTTTATTGTGGCCAACATTGCCGGCTCGCTTACGCCTTTGGGCGACCCGCCGCTGTTTTTGGGCTTCTTGCGCGGGGTTGAGTTCTTCTGGACTACAGAGCATTTAATTGTGCCGATGGCAACGGCAGTAGGTCTTTTGCTCCTTGTTTATTTTATTGCTGATACCATTCTCTTTAATAAAGAAAAAGAAGAATTCCTTGAAAAAGAATCCCACTACCCGAAAGAACCGTTCGGCATCGACGGTAAAATTAACTTTTTGCTGCTCGCCGTTATCGTAAGTGCTGTTTTAATGGCAGGCATCTGGCATTCCGGCGTTGAGTTTTCCGTACTGGGCGTGCATTTAAGCGGCGAAGGCGTGCTGCGCGATGTTATTTTCCTTATCGCCGCAGGATTGTCGCTTAAATTAACAAGCAGAGAAGTGCGCGAAGCAAACCAGTTTGGCTGGGACCCGATTCTGGAAGTAGGAAAATTGTTCTTTGGCATTTTTGTTACCATTGTGCCGGTGCTTGAAATGCTGCGTGCAGGGCTTGACGGTGCTTTTGCGCCGGTTGTTGCGCTTGTTACCAACCCCGACGGCAGTGCCAACAACGCCATGTACTTCTGGATGACCGGCGCGCTTTCCAGCTTCCTCGACAACGCTCCTACCTATCTTGCATTCTTTAACATGGCAGGCGGCGAAGCCCAGGTGCTGATGACGGAAGGTGCCAAAACTTTAATGGCTATTTCCATGGGCGCGGTATTTATGGGTGCCAACAGCTATATCGGCAACGCGCCTAACTTCATGGTGCTTTCCATTGTGCAGGAACGCGGGCTGAAAATGCCTACCTTCTTCGGTTACCTGTTATGGTCCGGCTGCATTTTAATCCCAACCTTCCTGCTGCTTACCTGGCTGTATCTTTTGTAATAAAGCATTATTAACGGCAGAACAAACTGCACCGCAAGGGTTATGGCAAGTAACTTTTGCAGTGCAGTTTTTTGTAATATGGCACAATTTGTTTTATAATATAGTTAAGAGAGTTAAGGAGATTAAACTTGTCATTTAAAAGCGGCGTCATATTAATTCTGCTGTCGGCAGCGGCCTGGGGGCTGGGCGGCGTATGCGGGCAGTTTTTGTACCAGTTTCACAGCGTTACGGCACCGTGGCTTATTGCGGTGCGGCAGGTGCTGGCAGGGTTCATTTTTTTAGGTTATCTGCTTTTGCGCGGCGAAAATATTTTCCGCATTTTTGCGGATAAGCGCGATACTAAAGACCAGCTTGCCTTCAGCTTTTTGGGGCTTTTGGGCGCGCAGTTTGGCTTTTATTACACCATTTCGCTGTGCAATGCGGCAACGGCAACGGTGCTGCAATATACTTCGCCGGTGTTTGTTATGCTGTGGATGAGTTTTAAAAGCCGCCGCCTGCCGGAAGGGCGCGAATTTTTAGGTATTATTTTTGCACTTGTGGGCGTGTTTTTAATATCCACCCACGGCGATATCAATAATGTTGTGCTGTCGCCGGAGGCTTTGGTAATCGGCCTGATATCAGCCGTATCGCTGGCGTTTTATACGGTGCAGCCTATGCGCCTTCTGCAAAAATTCAGCACCACGCTGGTGGTTGGCTGGGGGCAGCTTCTTTCGGGCACGCTTTTGTGTTTTTTTGTAAACCCGTTTGAACCTACCGGCAGCTGGGATACCGGCGCGGTAATTGCCTTTATTTATCTTGTTATCGGCGCTACGGTTTTAAGCTATTCGCTGTTTTTGGTGGGGCTTAAAGTTGTAGGCTCTACCAAAGCAAGCCTCATCAGTTGCGCCGAGCCGCTGGCGTCAATTATAGCCGTTGTGCTGTGGCTTAAAACTCCGCTTACGGCGATAGATTTAATCGGCATGGCCTGCATTATTATTACCGTTATACTGCTTTCTATACCTAAAAAATAAAATATTACAACAAATTTATAAATTTATTAATTTAACCATTGCCTAATGGTAAATATTAGGGTATAATGTAATAAGCTTTAAGAATTACTATTTTACTTAAATTTAAACCACATGTTTATCCTGATAGAAGGTACGTGTCGGAATTAAATACAAAGGAGTTGGGAATATGGATATCAATTACAAAGCGATTGGGGTAAGAATTAAAGCTGCGCGTGCACGTAAAGGCGTTACTCAGGGCTACATCGCCAATCTCATTGGTCTGTCCACCCCTCATATCAGCAACATTGAAACCGGCAATACCAAACTGGGATTACCGACCATTATTCATTTGGCTAATGTACTTGATGTATCGGTGGATGAACTTTTGTGCGATAACATTAAACGCAGCGAAAAAATCTTCCAGAATGAGCTGGCTGACCTCTTAAAAGACTGCTCTGCCCAGGAACTGCATTTTATTACCGAACTTATAAAAGTAGTTAAAAAGAACGGCTATGCAGGCGAACCGAAACGCCGCGGCCGCAAACCCAAAAAACTGGTTGAAGCAGAAAAAGCTGCCGAATAATTTAAAATACCGCTTGCCAAGCAAGCAGTGTTTATATTATAATATTGCCGTTAAGCCACAATAGCTCAGTTGGTAGAGCATCTCATTCGTAATGAGAGGGTCGCAGGTTCGAGTCCTGTTTGTGGCTCCAATAAAAAACATAGCCGTGGAGCGCTTTCCACGGCTTTTTTGTTTTTTGAAAATACGTTGGGGACAATATTTAGAAGGTCGATTGGGGACAACGTGGGGACAACGCGCACTTATAAAGATTGGGGGAGGTTGTACATTTCCGTTATTGTTTCGGGGATTTGTTCATCATAACCGGGAATAAAATGCCCGTATAATTTCAGTGTATATGATGGGTCAGCATGCCCTAAACGTTTGGCAACTTCGGCTAATGGTTTGCCGTGCGCTAATAAGTGCGAAGCGTGAGTGTGGCGCAGTACATGGAATTTTTTGTGCGGCTTTTGCGCTTCCTGCAAAATATGCGCCCACGTCCTTTGCATATTGCGCGGTTGTAATGGTGTGCCGTTTGAGGTATGAAACACATAACCGCCAATGCTTATAACTTTGTCGCTTAATGCGGTAGCGCGCAGCAGCCTTTCTAAGTTAGCGTCAATGGTTATTATGCGCCTGCCTGCTTCTGTCTTTGGCGGCCGCTCTACCATTTTTCCGTCAACAGTGCCTATGGTATGCTCTATTTTAATTTTTTTATTGCCAATGTTATGGTATTTGAGAGCGAGCAGTTCACCTAAACGTGCGCCGGTGGATACGGCAGTTAAAATAAATGGGTAATAGCGCTTATAATAAAAGCTATTTGCCACAACGCCTAAAATATCTTGCACTTCGTTTTCGGTGTAAACTTCAACCGGCACACGTTCGCCGCCGGGAGCTGTTACCGCAAGCATAGGATTAAATTTTATCATTCGCAAAGCAAACGCTTTATCTATGGCTTGCTTTAAAAGGCTATGTATTTTAACTTTACTGTTAGCAGCTAAATTAATGCTGTTATATAGCCGCTGTATGTCTACGGCGGTTAAGTCTTGTAATTTAATATCGGCGATGGGCGTGTAATGCTTAGCTATGCTCAAATAGTCCGCTTTTGTTTTTATGCCAACATTCGGCAGCGTGAAGGTTTGCAGATAGTCTAAATACCATTCGCCCACGGTGATACTGGACGGTGGTATGTATGTGTTTTCTGTAAATTCGGCTTTTTTGAGTAATAGCCATTCCTCCGCCGCTTCTTTTGTATCGAAACGTGGGCGTAGCCTGTTTCCTTCCGGGTCATATATACAAGCGCGCCATTTGTTACGGTCTTTTTCGTAAGCTATGGAGCCGTTGCCATTTGCATTTTTTGGCTTATTCTTTTTCGTTGCCATAATAACCTCCATATACAGCAGGGGAGTTTAAACGCTCTCCTGTTTTTTATTGCCTAAAACCTGTAAAAACTTGAACTTGTTATAAACTATAAGCATATTGCATAAACTGACGGCTTGAAAATCTATTTACGCCGCCGCTTTTGCTGTTTTAAGCCGTTTTTTACTTCGCCGCATAAACTTATAAGGGGAAGTGGTTAAAAATGCCTTAAAACAAACGTGAGCGCATAATTAAAGGCATATATATAAACAAATTTTCTAAATATTAGAGCGTATGTTCTTGAAACAGATTAAAAAATATACCTGTTAGCAGTTAAGTAACAGGCTGAAAGTTTATAACAAAAAGTTAGAAAGTCGCTAAGGCTATAAGTGAAAATTATAAGCTGTACAAGGCTTTGCTTATTTTGTGACGTTATCGGCAGGGAGTAAGGAAATGTTACGCCCTTTATTCTGATTGTTCCGGCGGTGTAGGTGGTTGATGGGTAATAAATTGGCAATAGCTTTTTATTTGCCGGAATTGTTCATCGTTTAAATGCAACGCAAGTCTTAAAAAAAATTCTAAATAGCCCGTGCTGTTTGGATTATTTTTGTAATGCCATAAATCAATCAAAATATAATTTTTTGTTACGATAAAAGGCAGGCGTGAGTTTGAACGTAAAGAGGACAGATAGGAGTTTATTATGCTATTGGCTTGTATACTGTTTTCGGAGTTTTCAAAAAGAATTATTGGCAAGTCCAAAATGGATTGAAGTCTTAAAAGTGTTGTATAAGGTATATTAGTTACAACACCTTTTTCGTATTTTTGTACAGCAGAGTTGCTAATACCTAATAATTTACCCAATTCGGCTTGTGTAAGATTTTTTTCTTTTCGCGCTTGTTTTATCATTTCACCAATTTTAAACATAAATATACCTACCTTTACATTTTTAATAATAACTTAAAAATCGCAAAAAAGCAATCAGCATTAGCAAAAAATAGCTTGACATTCCAAAAAAATAAATTGTATAATAGCAGTAAAATAGCGTAATTAGCTAATGATATGGATATGATTTTTAAAAATAGAGTTATACGCTAAATGACTCGCTGTCAAGGGTAGAAGTGACACAAAATTTGCCTAAATAAGTTATGAACTGGCTGAATTAAGGACAGTTTTAATATTTTATTTTTTATAAAATACAATAAAGGAGGCGAGAAAATGATAATTGATTATCAGAAGTTTTTTATAGCTTGTGCAAAAGCCAAAATAACGGCAAGTGCCGCTGTAGAAAAAGCTGGGCTTTCGAGCTTTATTCTTACAAAAATAAAAAAAGGCAATAATGTGACGGCGCTTACAGTCGGAAAATTGGCAGAAGCGTTAAATATTTCTGTAGAAGATTTATTAAATTTAAAGTAGTAAAGGAGGTGAAACAATGAGAAATGAAAAAGCAAAACACCGCCGGAAAGCTGACCATAAGAGGGCGAGTTAACCGGCGGTACTTGATGAAATTACTTGATGTTGAAGGATTGTAAAATGACTAAAAGGGTAAAAATAAAAGCCGCTGATGTACTACCAATACACCAACGGCAATAAAAGAAAAAGCCCCGCAACCGCCGCAAACCAAGAAAACATAGACGGTAACGGTACTTTTATTTTACCACATTTTTGCCCTTGCTGAAAGAAAGGTAGGACAGAAAGATGGCGAATGTAAGTAAGATATTTATACGTTTAAACGAATATGACACAGCAATAGTAAACCCGGCAATAAAACCGGCACAAGGTGAACTGGCGGCAATGCGGCTGACTGATGGCAGGTTTGTTTTAAACCGTGTTACAGGCAATATGCAGGGCGTTGGAGTGTTGGGCAGCGTAATACAAATACAACGCGATTACAGGAATGGAGAACCGCCATACACCATGGCAGACGCAAGGAATGAACGGCAGTTTTATTACTGTTTGCCGGAGTTTAGCAAGCTGCTTTACAGGGGCTTGTTAAAGGCAGAACGGCAGTACAGCTTTGCAGACTACCAACACATTACAGAATATTTTTTCGAGCGGTTAAACCGTACGTGTTGGGACGGTAGACGGCGGCGGTGGAATTGGCAGGAGGGCGTGCAATGATTATCAAGCTAAGAACGCCCTACGCCGGCGAAAGTATGAAAAATTATATTGCATATGATTTTGAAACCGGCAATGCTGAAATTGTACTGCTGAACCGTGAATTATTACCGCGCTGCTTTCGTATTCTGATTAAGCGCTTTACAAGTAAAAAGAACGTTACACGCTAATTGAAAACCGAAAAAATTTTATAGCCCTGTATTGATTGCAGGGCTTTTTTGCGAAAAAACTATATTGCAAATAAAGGGGGCATAGTAATGGCAAACAAAAGAATGTTTTCACGCGAGGTTATAGAACATGATGATTTTTTAGAACTATCAAAAGGCGCAAAAGTTTTATATTTTTATCTTAATCTTGCTGCTGATAATGAAGGCTTTGCAAACAATAAACGCCGTGTAATGCGTATGTGCGATTGCACAGAAAATGACTTGCAGGAACTAATAAACGGCAAGTGGGTAATTCCGTTTGACAATGGTGTTATAGTTATAACTCATTGGAGAATGCATAATACGCTAAAAAATGATAGGTGTAACAGTGCATATAAAGCTGAAAAAAGTTGCCTTAAGTGTATAGATAACATATATTACTTGTGCGAAAAAGGCGCTCCTGGAAATATTTTGGAAACAAATTGGAAACGAAATGGAAACAAACTGGAAACACTTCGGAGTATAGAGGAAGAGGAGAGGAAGAAAGAGGAAGAAAAAGAGGAAGAAGAGGAACACGAACAAGAGGGTGAGAAAGAAGGGGAGGTACAGGAGGGGGAGATAAAAAGAATCGAACTACCTCAAACAATTTACGAAGATGTAATGAACGGGTCAGCTGATATGGAAGAAGCAAACTCTTGTATTGATTATTATCAGCTGCTTGTAGGTGGTGAAGTATATCCGAACTATAAACGTGACATTCTTAAAATTGCTGAACAGTATGGGGCACAGGCTTTTATTGGAGCAGTAATTATGTTAAAAGAACATAATTTAGATTACAGTTTGAGAAATATAGACGCAATTTGTTGGGCGGCTAAAAATAACCGGCAATATGCTGATATAGTTTGCAAAACTCAAAAGTGAGTACTTTTTCCGAAACATATAAAAAGCAGATTAAGCGAAAAAAGGAGCGTGGAAACATGGAAGGAAAAACAACACACATAATTGCCTTGTTTGAAATGGACGGGGCACGCGCGGCTGTAGTGTATGGCAGCGAGGGAAACATAGCAGATTGTTTTGACAATGCAGTAGCTTTGGTGGCTGACGGTGAAACGGCGGTGTACTATGGCGGCACGCCGGATGTATTCGAGAACGCAGCAGCACAGAGGGCGCTTAAAGAATTACAGCGGAAACGGCAGGCAGAAAATAACGGAGGTGTTAACAAATGATAACAACGCAGGAATTAACAGACAGGCAAGCGCGCTTTTGTGAGGAATACTTAATTGACTTAAACGCAACACAAGCTGCTATTCGTGCCGGTTATTCAGAAAAAACTGCACGAGAGCAGGCGGCACAAAACTTATCAAAACTTAACATTCAAGAAAAAATAGCAGAATTAAAAGCAGAACGGTCAAAACGTACTGAAATAACACAGGACAGTGTTATACAGGAATTGGCGGCGGTGGCACGGGCAGAAGTAAAAGGCGTGCGCGCGGTCGATAAATTAAAGGCTTTGGAGTTGTTGGGCAAGCATTTGGGTATGTTTGTTGAGCGGTACGAGGTAAACGCGGCTGAGATTGAAAAGCGTATAGCAGAAGCGCGCGAGCAGGGCAAGAAAGAGGGCACGCAGGAACTTTTAGAAGCCATGCCGCTTGAAGCATTAAAAATACTGGCACATACAGAACCGGCAGACTAAACACAGGAAAGGAAGGGAGGTTTTGCGGTGTTCTTTAAAAAAGCGGCGGCAGGACGCAAAAACCCGGAAACAGAAATACAGAACGCAGTTAGAAACGAGTTGCGGAAAGACGGTTGGATGGTAATAAGACATCAACAGGGATTAGGCGCATATAAAGGCTTTGCAGACTTAACGGCGGTGAAGGATGGTAAAACTATATACGTTGAAATTAAAACGCCGACAGGGCGATTAAGTGACTGGCAGAAGCAGTTTAAACACGATATAGAAGCGCATGGGGCGCAGTACATAGTTTGCCGGAGTGTTGAGGATATAACGCCTTATCTGACAAGCACACAACAGTTATTTTGAACTGTTAAGAAAAGTTAAGAATATAAAAACAGGGGCTGCATATAGTGCAGTCCCTTGTTATGTTTTTACTCAATAACTTGAAATATATAACGCTATTTAGTATAATATGATTCAAGAAAGGCGGTTGTTTTATGAGTATATCTGATAAAATAAAAGCAGCACTGGCGTTGAGAGGGAAACAGAATATTGACGCGGCGAATATTTTAGGAATAACCCCGCAGGCTTTTAATAATAAGCTGAACCGTAATTCTTTTTTTATGGCAGATATAATTAAAATTGCAGAAGGGTTGAATTTAGATATTGCTTTTACGGATAAAGACGGACAGAAAATAATATTTTTGCCTTCTGATATTGTAGACACGAAAGAAATAGAAAATAACTGATTATATAACAACTAAAAAACAAAATAAAAATAATTGGATTTTACATAATGTGTATTATCGGACGTTGTTTTTATATATTTTCAAGCTTTAAAAATATGTAAATGTCATTATTTAATTTAAAAGATGATTGGAAAAAGCAGGTTATAGAAGCCTGCTTTAATTTTTATATTGAGGTGGGGACAACGTGGGGACAACCGGCGCTTAAACTAAATAAAATATTTGGCGGCAATTTCAATATACGGCGATTGAAAAAAAGACGGATAAAGGAGCAGTAATGCGGTTTGTAGGATTTTAAGGCTATATTTAAATATTTAGATAGCATATTTCGTAATGAGAGGGTCGCAGGTTCGAGTCCTGTTTGTGGCTCCAATAAAAAATTAAGGCGTGGATTTTATCCGCGCCTGTTTTGTTTTTATAGGTAAAAATTGCAGAATTTTATATTTGGCAAATCCTTTTGAAAAACACTTTATGCAAAATTAAAAGTACAAATATTTTCTTTTTATTTTTTTTGACAAAAATGTAAAATGGTGTTACATTATAAGTGAAAACAGGAGTTGTCCTGTTGGGGGATTAAAAGCGCTGTACCTTTTTAAAGGAGGAATTTACTATGAAAAAGATTTTTGTTGCAATTGACGGCAGTGAACACGCATGGAAAGCACTTGATTATGCAGCAGAACTTGCAAAAGGCATGAAATGCAGCCTGTTTGTTTATACGGCTTTAAAACCCAGCGACAGCGGCGCTTTGCTTGCCATGTATGATATGGACGACCCGATGCTGGCAACAGAAGTTTCCGGCCTTGATGATTTGGGCGACAAACTTTTGGCTCAGGCTAAAGAACGTATCGGCGGTTCCGTTGAAGCAGAATATGAATACCAGGTTGGCTATCCGCCTGAAATGATTTTGAGCGCAGCCGAAAAATCCGGTGCCGGTATGATTGTTATGGGCTCCAGAGGCCTTTCCGGCATTAAAGAACTGCTGCTTGGCAGTGTAAGCAACCACATTGTACACTATGCCAAGGTGCCGGTAGTAATTGTAAAATAAATTTTGCTGCGCTGTAATAAAACGTAAAACTATTGCTGCCTTATAAAATATGGGCATAAAAACCGGGAGATATTGCTCCCGGTTTTTAATTTTGCCGGAGCGCAGATGAAAAACATATAATGAAGTAAAGTACAGATTTTGCTTTATATAAAAAAAAGAAGCGGTTAATTCAGCATAAGTAAATTTTTTAATACACTGCATAATTGCACCTTAAATTTAACAGTGGTATAATAAAATATCTGTAAGATGAATTTGAAATAACTGAAATATAAGGAGCGTTTATATGGTAAGCATTTGTGACCGTGTACGTTATGTAGAAACTGATATGATGGGCGTTGTGCATCACAGCAACTACTTCCGCTGGTTTGAGATGGGGCGTGTGGCCTGGCTGCGCGTTGCCGGCGTGGAGCTGTGGGAGCTGATGAACGCCAACATAATTTTTCCTATTACTCATGTAGAAGCCAATTATAAAGAATCGGCGCTGTATGATGACGAAATTGAAATTTGCGCAGAAATGACCGCTTTCAGCCGCGCCAAAATGGATTTTACTTACCGCATCATCCGCAAAAAAGACGGCGAACTCTTGGCAGAAGGCTGCTCGCGCAATGTGTTTACCGATAATAACGGGCATATTATCCGCCTTAGCGGCGATTTTTATGACAGAATTAATGCTTTTTACCAAAAAGAGCAGGCAGAGGAGAAACACTGATGGAAGCAAAATATGAAATCATACCGGTGCCGACCCGTATTTTGACGCACCACGATAATATAGTTGACGCCATTTTGGAATATGGCAAAGACAAAATAGGCCCGCATGACGTTGTGTGCGCGGCTGAAAGCGTTGTTGCCATTACGCAGGACGGCGCCAAACGCTGCGAAGATTTTAAACCCGGCTTTTTAGCCAAAACTCTGTGCCATTTGTTTCCTGCCAAAGGCAGCATCAGCGGCTGGTACAGCATGCAGGCTCTTTTGGATGCCGAAGGAGCAATGAAAGTAATTATTGCCGTTATCTGCGGTTTTGCCGCCAAATGTGTTGGCAAACGCGGCGTGTTCTACCAGATGGCGGGCTACCAGGCACGCCTGATTGACGACGTTACCGGTACCATGCCGCCGTACGACAAGCACATTGTTTACGGCCCGTTTGAACCCCATAAAGTAAGCGAAAGTATTAAAAAAGCCACCGGCGCTTACGGCGCGGCCATTGCCGACGTTAACGACCTTAAGCGTGCTGCGGTGCTTGGCTGGAGCGAAGGCGTTGACCCTGACAAGGTTGCCCAAATTTTAATTGATAATCCGTTCGGCAACGGCAGCCAGAAAACGCCTGTTGTTATTATTAAAAATTACGCCAAATAAGGAGGGCTTGTGATGCTGTTTATAATTGAAATTATCGCCGGGCTTTTCCTGCTGGGCGTAGTGGCTGTGGCAGTGTTTATTATGATGCAGCCCAAACACAGATTTGTATTTGATGTTAAAAACCGCACCAAAGCGGAACTTACGGATAAAACCGATAATAAACTTTGCTTCAGCGTTGATGTGCCGTTTACCAACGAAGGCGGCGACGAAGGGCTTGTGCTTGACGCTTTTATGCGTATTTACCTGCCGCAGGAGCAGTACGACAAAGCACTGGTGCGCGGCAAAATTAATTTAAAAGATGTACCGCGCGACGACGATTATTTTGAAGCGCTGGTAATGCCCAAGGGCGGCAATAAAACTATGACTGCCAAATTTGAGCTTACGCCCATGCATGGCGCAAGCCTTAAAGAAGCCGTAAACGGCCTGCCCGATTTTGACGTTGCCATGTTCTGGGAATGCCGCGGGCGCGAAAACCTGTACACTGTTAAAAAGTTTATAACCATCAGTGCGGACGAAGTAAAAGCGCTGCTGAAATAATCAAAGCCCTGCCTTTTGGCGGGGCTTTAATGTTTACCGGGGGCTTTTTGCCGTTATAATAAAGGTATAACGGCGTTAAAACACAAAAACGGCAGCTTCGTAAAAGCAAATGCCGTTAAAAACGGCAAATTAAGGTTTATTTCAGTTTATTTTAAGGTTATATGGTTATAGTGCTTATAAAAAGCAGGTGATATATAATGAAAATTTTACTGGCCGAAGACGATTTGCGCCTAGGAAAAATGCTGAAAACAATTTTAAGCAAAAACGGCATCAATGTAAAATGGGTTACAAACGGCGAATCGGCATATGACGAATGTTATGCCGACGGTTATGACGTTTTGGTGCTGGACTGGATGATGCCCGGCATGAGCGGCATAAAACTGTGCAGTGTTTTGCGCAGCGAAGATTATCAGGGCAAAATTTTAATGCTTACCGCGCGCGACAGCTTGGACGACAAGGTAAACGGGCTTAACGCCGGTGCGGATGATTATCTGGTTAAGCCTTTTGCCGTTGCCGAACTTTTGGCGCGTTTAAATGCGCTGGTACGCCGCCAGGGCAGCTACATGGAAGAAAATGTTGAGTACAAGGGCTTTGTTTTAAACAGCGGCGATTACACAATCAGCTACGGCGGCAGCAAAGTGCAGCTGCGCCCGCGCGAATTTAAGCTGATAGAACTGCTTTTGCGCAACGCAGGCAAAATAATTCCGCGTGACGTAATTTTGGAACGCGTCTTGGGCATTGAAAGCGATATTACCGAAAACAACCTTGATGTGCATATTGGCGCGCTAAGGCGCAAGCTTAAGGAAATAAAGGGCGAAACACTTATAAAAACCATCCGCGGTGTTGGGTATCTGGCAGAGGCAGACGATAATGTTCGATAAATTAAAAAAACGCCTGACGCTTATTTATACAGGTATTTTCAGTTTAATAATGGTGTTTGTCGTTGCAGTAACGGTTGTTATCGGCTGTGTTTCCGTTATAAGAACGGAAAAGGATATGCTTATTGCCGATATTTACGACGAATGGCGCGAATGGATTGGCAGCGGCGAACTGCCGGTAGACCCGGCGCTTGTAAAAAAAGGCGAAATGATGTCGCTGATGTATGACGCTGACGGCAATATCATTATTGACCAGATGACGGACAGCCCTTACGCAGCGGCATTAACTGCAATCCGTGCCTCGTGGCCGGAGCCTGAAAATGAAACGGAGCTGCTGTATTTCAGGGATAAAAAGGGTACTTTACACTTCTTTCTGGCAGGCGGCTGTACTTTTTGGGAAAACGGGCAGATTCAGGCACGCCTGTACACCTTTTTAAATTTGGAAGATTATTACGACATGGCCGTGGACGGCATGTACTTTTTGTTTTTGCTGTGTGCGGTGTGCATTATGCTGGCGGCGGGCGGCGGCTATTACATGGCTGCCAAAAACATTAAGCCGCTGGAGATTTTATTTGCGCGCGAGCATGAATTTGCCGCCGACGCTTCGCACGAACTGCGTACGCCGCTTACGGTGCTGAGCCTTGGCGTGGAGAGTTTGCAGAATGACGACGAAAGCAAGCTGAGCGGCTTTGCGCAGGAGGTTCTGCGCGATATGCAGCACGAAACAAAGTATATGTCGAGGCTTATTGAAGCGTTATTGACTTTGGCGCGCGGCGATGAAGAAAATACGCTGCTGGCCCGTGCCAAGGTAGATTTAACGGAAGTTGCCGTTAAGGTATGCAATAAAATGCGCCCGCTGGCAGCAAAAAAAGGGCTGGAGCTGGAATATGCTGCCGGTGACGCGCCGCAGGTGTTCATACTTGGCGATAAGAATAAAATGGAGCAGCTGCTTATAATTTTTATCGACAATGCCATTAAGTATTCGGAAAGCGGCACAATCACGGTTACGGTTGATGCCGATTCCATGCACGCCGTTATAAAAGTAATGGATGAAGGCATAGGCATCAGCGAAAGCGACGCGCAGAAAATTTTTGAACGCTTTTATAGAGTCGATAAGGCACGTTCGCGCGCGGCAGGCGGCTTTGGGCTTGGGCTTAACATTGCCCGCATAATTGTGGTGCGCCACGGCGGAACGGTAAGCGTTAAGCCGCGCAACCCGCACGGAAGCATTTTTACGGTACGTTTGCCGTTGTACCGCTGAAATTTAAGATTGGTTTCATATAACTAACTCCCTGTTTCAGTTTTGTTTAATTGGCTTTAAGTACAATTAAGACAAGCTGAAGTTAGGGAGTTGATTTTTTATGAGACGTTATGGATGGTGGTTATTTTGGGGCCTGGCGGCGCTGCTTTTGTTTTTTGGCAACGGGCAGCTGTGGATTACCGATTCCGTGGAATCGAACTATGCGCTGACGGCCAAAGAAATGGTTTTGAGCGGCGACTGGATTTCACCGCAGATTTACGGCAATTACTGGTATGATAAGCCGGTATTTTTTTACTGGCTTACGGCGGCAGGCTTTAAAATTTTTGGCTTTAACGAATTTGCCGCACGCTTTTTCCCTGCGCTGTTCGGCATGGCAGGGCTTGGGCTGCTGGTTTATGCTGCCAAAAAACTTTACGGCGAAAAAACTGCGTTCTGGAGCGGCGTTATTTTAATGACCAGCACGGAGTTTTTCCTCATCAGCAAATCGGTTATTACCGACAGCACGCTGTTTTTCTTTTTCAGCATGGCGCTGGTGTTTTTTTACCTTGGGTACAGCACGCAGCAGAAAAATTACTATTACGGCATGTATATAGGCATGGCGCTGGCAACCTTAACCAAAGGGCCGATAGGCTTTTTGCTGCCGGGACTTATTATGGTGCTGTTTCTGGTTTTTACCCGCGGCTGGCGCGAAATTAAAAACATGAAGGTTTTCAGCGGCGGGCTGCTGTTCTTTTTAATTTTCGCACCGTGGTATGTGGCTATGTATAACCTGCATGGCAGCGCGTTTATAGACCAGTTCTTCGGCACGCACAATTTTTTGCGCGCCACCGTTTCCGAACATCCGCGCGATAACGTGTTTTACTATTATACTCTGGTGCTGCTTCTGGCGCTTTTTCCGTGGAGCGGGCTGTTGCCGCGCTTTTTGTGGCGCACCCTGCGGGAAGACGGCAAATGGCGCAGGCCGGATGAAAAAACTGGCTTTCTGCTCATCTGGGCGGCAACGGTGTTCTTTTTCTTTCAGAACATGGCAACCAAGTATTTAACTTATACCTACCCAATGCTGTTTCCGCTGGCATTGCTTTTGGGCAAATACCTTTCAGAAAAGAAATGGAACGCCGTAACGGCGGGCACTTTAATTGTGCGCGACCTTATTTACATTGCCCTGTTTGGCGGCGCGCTGTGGTGCTGGTGGAACAGTATCATCAGCATTGGCACGGTAATTTTAATCGGCGCGGCGGTGCTTGCCGTTATCGGCATCAGCTGGATAAGCATCAGCCTTGAAAACGGGCTTACGGCCGCAGGCGTTATCGCCGTAACGGCGCTTAGCTTTAACCTGCTGCTTATTAACGAAGTGGCAGTGCCGTTCAGCAGCCTGCATTCCGATAAGGAAATTGGGCTGGAACTTGCGCAGAGCTACCGTGCGGTGGATGAAATTGGCGTGTACGGCAAATATTCCACATCGGCAGTGTTCTATTCCGGCAAAAAAATTATTAAGCTGGTGCCCGATGAAGACCTGGCAAACTTTGCGCCCAAAGCGTACAGCTGGAAGGTAAAAAACGTAATGCCCTTTGAAGGCATTAACTCGTTTGGCAGACGCGGGCAGCTGCTTTTGGTAAAAAAGAACGAAGCCGGCAAATTTTTAAACGGCAGTAACGGCAAATGGCTGGTAACCGGCGAAAAAGGCGGCTGGTATATTTTAAAAAGTGCCTGACAGGCAAAACTTAACATTGTTTTAATATAAATTTCAGCTTTTGCCGTTACAATAGAAGCGTAAAAAGATAACTTAATTTTGTTTGTGAATGGGGGAACAGCCATGGAGAATTTTTACCGCGCCAAAAGAACTGACAACGGCAGCTGGGTTTACGGAATTTACCTGCCGCTGCTGGACGGAGCGTGCATGATTCCGGACGACGCTGCAATCTGCGAGATGAGTAAAAAAGTAGATGGCGTTGATATAAAAGGGCATCTTATTGAAACCGTAGGCATTGAAAGAAATACGCTGGGGCTTTGCACCGGCGTGGAAGACAGCGAAGGCATGCCGGTGTTTGCCGGTGATTATGTACGGTTTAATGTACCGGTTGCCAAAAAGCAGACGGCAGATAACGCCTGCGCGCATGACGTTGTGCTTATTGAAGAAACCCATGAAGGTTTCAGGGTGGCTGCTGACGGCATTTTTACCATTAACGCCGTGCAGTTTCTGGATAACCTGCGCGCCAACGGCAACGGCTTTACGGTTATCGGCAATGTTTACGATAACCCGGAATTTGCAGCGGCAGCACGCAATAACATAGCTTAAAATTAAGGCGGGGCGTTCTTTGGCGAAAAATTAACGGCCAGAAGCACATTCGGGCTGGTGTGCATAATGGTTGGCACGCTGCTGCTGGTGCTGCCGCCCGCTTAACATAAAATACATACGGGCATAAATAAAAGAGGGCATATCCTTTGCGGTATACCCTCTTTTTGCTGTGTATTTATTTGGTTTTTGCCAAATCGGTATCGCTGTCTAAAATTATGGTAACAGGCCCGTCGTTATGTATTTCTACCAGCATTTCCGCACCAAATTCGCCGGTTTGTACGTTTACGCCTTTAGCGGCGGTAATGGCGTTAAATTCATCATACAGGCGGGAGGCAAACCCCGGCTCTGCGGCGCCACTGAAGCTTGGGCGCCTGCCGTGGCGGCAGGAGGCATACAGCGTAAACTGCGATATGGAAAGCACGCTGCCGCCTACATCCAGCAAACTCAAATTCATTTTGCCCGCGTCATCTTCAAAAACACGCAGGTTCAGCATTTTATCTGCCATGGGCGCCAAAACGCTGCTGTCATCATTCGGGCCAAAGCCCACAAGTGCAACAAAGCCGCAGCCAATGCTGCCTTTAATTTTTCCGTCAATGGCAACACTGCCTTTTTTAACACGCTGTAAAACTAATTTCATTATCAATCTGCGGCGCTGCCGCTAACCTCCTATGCGTTGCATTTAGTAACAAAATCGCGCACTAATGCGTTAAATTTATCTGCTTCTTCATAAAACAGCATATGCCCGCTTTCCGTAAAGGCTTCAAACTGGCCGTAGGGAAGCTGCGCTGCAATATGCTGCCCCTGTTTAATGCCGGCGGTAAATACCGGGCCGTCGGCGTTCATAACAATTACGGGCACGTCAATGGTGGGCAGTACGCCCGTAAAATCGCTGGAAAGGTAATCCGAATAAATTGCTGCTGAAATCCATGGCGGCAGTTTTCTGAATTCCTCAATTACCCAGTCTGTTCCTGCAGGGCGTTTGCCGTCTTTAAAAATATTGTTGGCAAAGGTTTCAAAATATGCTTCGCGGTCATACGCAAGGCGCTGGGCAATAACGTTAAAGCCGTCCATATTGTAGCCGTGCAGTCCCTGCGTATTCCATGGTTCGGGGCTGAAGGGGAACGGCGTCATGTCAATCAGGCCAAGGCCTTTAATCTGTTCCTGCCCGAACTGGTCAAAATACGAAAGCACAATCGGCCCGCCCATGGACCAGCCCATAACAACGGCGTCTTTTAAATCGAGGTAGTTAATTAAGTCATAAACATCACAGGCAAACTGTTTAATGGTAATGCCGTGCAGCCCTTTGGAGGAGTTGCCGTGCCCGCGCAGGTCAAGCGTAACAACGGTAAAATCCCTGGCAAGTTCATCCACGTTGCGCTGCCAGAAGACGTGCGAGCACTGCCAGCCGTGAATTAACACCAGCGGGCGCCCGGTGCCGCGCACTTCGTAATACAAATGGGCACTGTCGGCCGTATTAAAATAACCCTGTTTCATAATTACACCTCACAATCGTAAAAATTATTGCTGATGTAATACTTCGCCGTGCGCAGCAAAAAGCCTGCCGCCGCTGCGGATAAAATTTTGCCTGCAAACAAAAAGGCATGGACGTAAAATCCATGCCTGAATTTTTAACTTGCTGTATTAATGTACCAATTTAACGCCGGTACGTGCTTCAATATCTTTTTCGCCCTTGTCTACAAGGAAGGAAACTACAGCGTCGCCGGTGATGTTAACGCAGGTACGCGGCATATCAAGGATACGGTCGATACCGGCGATAAGGGCAGAGCCTTCAAGCGGCAGGCCAACGGCGGTTAAAATCATGGTAAGCATGATAAAACCAGCGCCCGGTACGCCTGCGGTGCCGATAGATGCCAATGTGCCGGTAAGCACGATGGTAAGCATCTGGGCAGAGTTAAGGTCTACGCCGTAAAGCTGGGCAACAAACAAAGCGCATACGCCCTGGTAAACTGCGGTGCCGTCCATATTAATGGTTGCGCCGAGCGGCAGCACAAAGCTGGAAACTTCTTTGGAAACGCCCATTTTCTGCACGCAGGCAAGGTTTACCGGTAAAGTACCGTTGGACGAGCAGCTGGTAAAAGCAAGCAGCTGCGCCGGTGCAAGGCCTTTAAAGAATTTAAGCGGGCTGAATTTGCCGATAACTTTCAGCATGCCGCCATATACAAATACAGCATGCAAAAAGCAGCCAAGGTAAACGGCAACGATAACTTTTAACAGCGGCAGCAGCACGGCCGGGCCATTGGAAGCAACTACCGGGGTAATCAGGCCGAATACGCCAATGGGGGCAAAGTCCATAATAATGCCTACAATTTTGTAAGATACTTCGGCAAGGCCGTTAATGGTGTTTTTAAAAGTGTCGGCAGGTTCGCCAACCATGGAAATGCCAAGGCCGAGGAACAGTGCAAAAACTATAATTTGCAGCATATCTGCCTTCAGCATGGATTCTATCGGGTTGGTGGGGAAAATATTAACAATAACCTGCATTAAAGGCGGCGCGTCTTTGGCAGAGGCAACAAGCCCTTCGGCGGGCAGGTTCATGCCTGCGCCCGGCTCAATTACGCTGCCCAAAATAAGGCCAAGCACAATGGCAAACGCCGTTGTTACAAGGTAGTAAATAACGGTTTTCATACCGATGCGGCGGATTTTTTTAATATCGCCCAGGCTGCACATGCCCATAACGAGCGAAGCAAAAACCATCGGTACGATTGTCATTTTAATCATGTTCATAAAAATAGCGCCGAAGGGAGCAATCCACGTTTTGGCAAATTCGGCCCCGTCTGCGCCAAGCAGCAGCCCGGCAACAACGCCAAGCACCAGTGCTGCCATAATTCTTGTTGATAACTTCATTATAAAGCCTCCTAAATATGTAAAAAATATATTATAACAAATTTGTATTATATCAAAAAAATAATAAAAAACAAAATTGTATACAATATTTTTGATAGAGGAAGCAAAGATAAAAAAAGCCGCCGGAGCGGCATTTTAATTTTGTTTGAAGCGGTGCAGCGATTTAATTGCCAGCATACTGCCAAACCAGGCTGTAACAATACCGCCCAAAACATCAAGCGGGTAATGCACGCCGAGGTACAGGCGCGAAAAGGCAACCATTACAGCCAGCAGCATAATGGGCAGGCCGAAAAATTTGGGCAGCAGTTGGTAATACACAAAGGCGCAGGCAAAGGCGGCGGTGGTGTGCCCGGAAGGAAAGGAATAGCCCGAAGCGTGCGTAATAAGCGGAATAATCTGCGGCAGCATTTCAAACGGGCGCGGGCGCATAACGGCATTTTTTAAAATAACGTTGCTGATAAACGTGCTTAACACAAGCGCTGCAATGGCGGTTATGCCTGCGGTGCGCGTTTTGGAATTAAGCGCAAGAAGAATGCCGGTAAAAATCCAAAACCAGCCCAAATCGCCCAAAAAGCTGATGCCGCGCCAGAAGCTGTGCAGCGGTTCATAACGCAGGGCGTCCTGTATGTAAAGCAAAAGGCGTGTGTCAAGTTCTGCCAGGTAAGCCATCATCCTTCCTCCTTTCCGGCTGCGCCTTGTTTTTATTTTCCTTTATTATAAGTTTAACATAGAGGGATTAAAATAAGATGAGAGGGGGGAGTTTTTTTCTTTTTTTGTTTTAATTCTTTGTAGTTATGTTATTATATTTTTATTTACGGCTTTATTCATGTAACTTTTTGAAAAGACCAAAAAGTTACCAAAAAGTCTCTGCTCATCAAAAAACTTAACGGCTCAATATTAAATCAGTTTGCCACTTGCAGCGCCTGCGGAACTCGTTTGCTGCGCAAACTCAAACAGTCCTCGGCTATTGCTGCAAGTGCCTTGTTATTTAAAGTTTTCGCCTGTTTTTTGAAAGTCGCGCTCCGCCCAAATTCGTACGTTGCTAATTTTTTAGTTAGATAGTATTGTTGCCGTAAGTTTTTATCACTGTAATAATTGTAGTTTACATATATTTTTTATAATAAGCAATCGTAATGTATGATACAAAAACAAAGTATACTGAATTAAGCAGTTAAAAAGTACGGGTTAAGTGCAATCGCGGCATTAAAAATTTAGCGGTATTTACTGAAAGAAAATAAAATTTTCCCGGTGTTTGAGCGCAGCGAGTTCAGTGGAAAATTTTATTTTTTGCTAAAGTGCCGCGTTAAAAATTTTTTCAGCCGCAAAACTTTCTTGGTTCGTTCTTTGGTTACAAAGAATGAACATGAGTAATAAAGTAAATTAGAATGATAAACCTTTAATCAAAGATGAATTGTAAATAATAAAGAAAATATAAAACGGTAAAAATAAAAGCAAATATTCATAGCAGGCAGGTATTTTTTGCCTGCATATTGAATTATTACACGTTGAGTCTTACGGAAAGAGGTGAGATTATGCTTTTAGGTATAGATGTTGGCGGCACTTTTACAGATGCCGTTTTGGTAGATAACGGTGCTGTGCATGCGCAGGCCAAGCGCCCTACAACGCATGGCGAGGTGCTGCGCGGCATACTGGCGGCGCTGGACGCCGTTATGGACGGCGCGGACGCGGCAAAAATTGAGCGTGTGGTTATAAGCAGCACTATTGTTACCAATGCGCTTACGGAAGGCAAAACGCAGCCCGTATTTTTGGCAGTAATGACCGGCCCCGGCATGAACGTAAAGGGGTGCTTTCCGGTAGAACCGTATCTGGTAAGCGGCTATGTTGACCACCGCGGCAAAATTGCGGCGCGTACCGAGTTTAACAAACACTACGGGCTTTTGGATAAACCTTCCGGCGTGCAGGCAGCGGCGGTAAGCGGCAAATTTGCTGTGCGTAACCCTGAAAACGAATATGTGCTGGCGCACGAATTAAAAAAGAGCGGGTATAAAAAAGTATTTTTGAGTTCGGAACTCAGCGGCGAGCTGAATTTTATACGCCGCACCAACAGTGCGTATTTTGCGGCGGCGGTAGATAAAACCTTTGAAGCCTTCGGCAAGCAGGTGGAATGGGCGCTGAAGGAGCGCAATATTACCGCACCGGTGCAGATTTTAAAGGCTGACGGCGGCACGCTGCCTTTGGAGGCGGCGCTTCAACAGCCTGTTGAAGCGGTATTTACAGGCCCGGCGGCAAGCGTGCTGGGTATTGAAGCGCTCGGCGCGGCGCCGGAGGGCAAGTGTATTTCGCTTGATGTTGGCGGTACCACAACCGATATTGCCTTTTGGGATAACGGCGAGCCGCTTTTGGCGAAAAAAGGCGCAATGATTGGCAAATACCCGACAGCGGTGCGTTCTTTCCATATGCGCAGCGTGGGCATTGGCGGCGACAGTGCCATAACCAAACTGCCGCAGGGCTTTAAGGTTGGACCGGAGCGTGCAGGGCGCGCGGCAGCGTTAGGCGGCGCATCGGCAACTTTGGCTGATGCGCTGATTGTGCTGGGGCTTGCTTCGTTCGGTGATGCCGGTGCTTCCTTTAAGGCTTTGGGCGCATTGTGCCATGAAGGCGAATCGCCTGAGATGGCGGCGCAGACTGTTTTGGACGCGGCACTGGATGTTATTGAAAACGCCATTAAAGATATGCTGCACGAGTGGAGCATTCAGCCTGTTTATACGGTAAGCGATGTTTTAAGCGGCAGCGATTTTGTACCGCAGCAGCTTGTAGGCGTCGGCGGCGGTGCGCCGGGGCTTATTCACGCCCTTGGCAGGCGCATGGGGCTGCCGGTTGTAATTCCGCCAGGCGGCATGGTGGCAAACGCCATCGGTGCGGCACTGGCAAGGCCGACGGTTGCGGCAAGCCTGCGCGCCGATACTACCGAAGGTTATTATTTAATTCCGGAAAGCGGCAAACGGGAACGCCTGCCCAAACGCTTTAACATGCAGGCGGCAGAAGAAATTTTAAGCGCCTGGCTGCACGAAAAAGCAGGCGGCTGGCAGATGGAAAGCAGCGAAACCGAAGTTATCAGCCGCGAATATTTCCGCACGGTGCACGGCTATTATGATACCGGCGAAATTATTTACCTGCGCATGCAGCTTAAACCCGGCATTTTGTATAAAATTACCGGCAGGGAGGTGGCATTTTGAAACAGGCAAATTTAGGACTGATATTTTTCCCGGCTTTTGACTGGATGATCAGCCCCGGGCACCCGGAGCGCCAGGAAAGGCTGTTATATACGCGCGACCAGCTGACGGAAGAAGGGCTGTTTGACCGCCCGGAAATACGCGAATACCGCCTGCGCATGGCGGAAATTAACGATTTGCAGCGCGCCCACGTCGGCGTGCCTTCGATAGCCAAACTTATTACGCCTGCACATCTTGCCTCTGCCGGAGGATGCATGACGGCGGCCGACGCTGTAATGAGCGGCGAAGTTAAGCGTGCGTTTGCACTTGTACGCCCGCCGGGACACCACGCCATGCGTATAGTACACGGCATCCGCGGTTTCTGTACCATTAATATCGAAGCCGTAATGGTTGAATATTTGCGGAGCCGCTATGGCATTAAAAAAATTGCCGTTGTCGATACGGACGTACACCACGGCGACGGCAGCCAGGATATTTTTTACCACGACCCTAACGTGCTTTATATTTCGTTCCATCAGGACGGGCGCACGCTGTACCCTGGCACGGGCTTCCCGGATGAAGCAGGCAGCCCGGCGGCGTGGGGCTATAACATCAACCTGCCGCTTTTACCCGGCAGCGGCGATAAGGAAGTACACCGTCTGTTTGACGGGCTGATAAAACCGATACTTGACGATTTTGAACCGGAACTCATCATTAATTCTGCCGGGCAGGATAACCATTTCAGCGACCCGCTCGCTTCCATGAGCGTTACGGCACACGGTTATGCGGCACTGGCAGATAAATTAAAAGCGGATATTGCCGTTTTGGAAGGCGGCTATTCTATCGAAGCGGCGCTGCCTTATGTTAACACCGGCATAATTCTTGCCATGGCAGAAATGGATTACAGCAAGGTTATTGAGCCGGACATCAGCGCCCTGCGCAGGCCTGACCCGCGCTGCATGACGCGTGTTGAGCAGCTTATTGAGCAGGTGGGCAACATCTGGCATACGCGCAGGGAAGTTGGCAGAATGCTGCTTGATAAATGCGGCGGTAAATGGCAGCGGCGCAAAGGAATTTATTATGACGAGGAAGGCATCCGCGAGGAGCAGCTGGAAACGGCGCACTACTGTAAAAACTGCAGCGGTTATATAACTGTTGCCACTAATGCGCGCGGCACCCGTTACGGCGACCAGAGCGCTTATGTGGTATGCCTTTTGCGCGATACCTGTGAAAACTGTAAAAAAGCGGCTTATGATGACGCACTGCGCGCCAAGCAAAGCTGTGAATATAAATATATTTTATTGCAGCACCCCGATACGGGCGTTGTGGAAACAATTTAACGGAAGATTGGAGTTTATAAAGTGAAAGAAATTGTAATAGCTACAAGTAACCCGGGCAAACTGGAAGAATTTAAGGAAATGTTAAAAGATATGGAGGTTGAACTGCATTATCTTGCCGAATGGCCCGGCATTGAAGCGCCGGAAGAAAACGGGCGTACTTTTGCCGCCAATGCGCGTTTAAAAGCAACGTACTATGCCAAGGCAACAGGCATGACCTGCATTGCCGACGACAGCGGGCTTGAAGTGCAGGCGCTTGACGGCGAACCTGGCGTACGCAGTGCGCGCTACGCCGGCGAAAAGGCAACCGACAAGGAAAACAACGATTTACTTTTGGCAAACATGAAATTGCAGGTTAAACGCACCTGCCGTTTCCGCTGTGCTTTGTGCGTGGCCGACGCCGCAGGCAAGGTGCTTGTGGAAACGGACGGCATCTGTGAAGGCATGCTGCTGCACGAGCCTTTGGGCAATAACGGCTTCGGGTATGACCCGCTCTTTTGGTCTACCGAGCTGCACATGGGCCTTGGCGAAGCAACGCCGGAAGAAAAAAATAAAATCAGCCACCGCGGCAAAGCCGTTAAAAAACTTATTGCCAACTGGAAGAAAATAAAATGAAAATAGGTTTAACCGGAGATACCCACGGAAGCATGCAGAACCTGCGCCGCGTTATTGCTGCCGCCCCGCCGGTTGAACAGTGGCTGCATACCGGCGATTATGCGCGCGACAGCCTGTACCTTAAAAGCCAGACCGGGCTTGAAGTAACGGCTGTGTGCGGCAACTGTGACGCGGGCGAAACGGATTTTAACGTAGACGAATTTTTATATTTGCAGGGCTTTAACATCTGGCTGGCTCACGGGCACCGCTATCTGCACGGCGGCAGCCCGCAGGAGCTGGTGTGGTGGGCGCACCGCCTGGAGGCGGACATTGTTGTTTTCGGCCATACACATGTGCCGCTTGTAAAGTGGTACGGCGATGTGCTTTTGGTGAACCCCGGCAGCCCTTCGCGCCCGCGCAGCATGGACGGGCCTACCTTTGGCGTGCTGACGCTTAACGAAGGTGAAAAACCGTCCGCAGAAATAATACGCCTTGCAAAGCCGTAAATTAAATGCTTGCTCTTTTAAAAACAAAGTGTATAATATAAATATATAGTATATACTAAATAAAAACAGAGGGGAGTAATTTGTTATGTCTTTTGTAGAAGATGCGTTGAAGTTTCATGCTGAACATAATGGCATGCTTGCTGTGGCAAGCAAGGTGCCGCTTAATAACCGCGAGGATTTGGCACTGGCTTATACGCCGGGCGTTGCCGAACCCTGTAAAGCCATTAAGGAAAATAAGGAACTTTCGTTTGAATATACCTGCCGCGGCAACACGGTTGCCATTGTAAGCGACGGCACGCGCGTGCTGGGGCTTGGCGATATAGGCCCGGAAGCGGCAATGCCTGTTATGGAAGGCAAGGCCGTGCTGTTTAAAACCTTTGGCGACGTTGACGCCATTCCTATCTGCATTGACACCAAAGACCCGGAAGAAATTATTGAAACGGTACGCCGTTTGCAGCCGGCTTTTGCAGGCATTAACCTTGAAGATTTTTCTTCGCCGAAATGCTATGAAATTGAAGACCGCCTGCGTGAAATCTGCGACATTCCGGTATTCCACGACGACCAGCACGGTACTGCCATTGCGTGCCTTTCTGCCGTTATGGGCGCTTTGCGTTATGTAAAAAAAGATATTAAAGACGTTAAAGTTGTTGTAAACGGCTGCGGCGCTGCCGGTTCTGCCATCGGCAGGCTGTTTGTAAGCATGGGCTTTCCGAATGTAATTATGGTGGAACGTGTGGGCGCCTTGTATAAAGGCATTGATGCCAAGCTGGATAAAATTCAGCGTTACCTTTCGGAGGTTACGAATCCGAACATGGAAAAGGGCACTCTGACAGAAGTTGCCAAAGGTGCGGATATTCTTGTAGGCGTATCTGGCCCGAACCTGTTTACCAAAGAAATTATCGGCAGCATGGCGGATAAAGCCATTGTTTTTGGGCTTGCCAACCCCGTGCCGGAAACGAGCTACGAAGCCGCCATTGCAGCGGGTGCGGCAGTTGCCGGTACCGGGCGCAGCGACAGCCCGAACCAGGTTAACAATGTAACGGTGTTCCCGGGCGTGTTCCGCGGCGCCATTGACGTGCGCGCAAGAGCCATTAACGAAGAAATGAAGGTTGCAGCGGTTTACGCCATTGCCAACCTTATTGACGAAAAAGACCTGCGTGCCGATTACGTTGTGCCGGACGCTTTTGACCCGCGCGTTGCGCCTGCAGTTGCCGCAGCGGTTGCCAAAGCCGCTATGGAAACCGGCGTAGCCCGCGTAAAAGTTGACCCTGAAGTTGTACGCGCCAATGCTTTAAAACGCATTGGCAGATAAGGAGCGGCCATGCGCGAATTAAACGTTAAAGAAATTACGGCAGCCGTTGCCAAACTGTGCTGCAACGCCTGCTACTATCTGCCGCAGGATTTGCTGGAAAAATTTAAAGCCTCCCGCGATACGGAAGAATCGCCGTTAGGCAGGGAGGTTTTGGAAACCATTATTGAAAATGCGGAACTTGCCGCGCGTAAAGATGTGCCCCTGTGCCAGGATACCGGGCTTGCCGTGGTGTTTCTGGAAATTGGGCAGGAAGTGCATTTTACCGGCGGCGCTTTGGAAGAAGCAGTGCATGCCGGTGTGGCAGAAGGCTACACCAAGGGCTATCTGCGCAAGTCTTCCGTTGATGACCCGCTGTTTGAACGCAAAAACACGCAGGATAATACGCCTGCCATTATTCATACCCGCCTTGTGCCGGGCGATAAAGTAAAAATTACCGTTGCCCCCAAAGGCTGCGGCAGCGAAAACATGGGCGCCATGAAAATGCTGAAGCCCGCCGACGGAGTGCAGGGCGTAATTGATTTTGTGCTTGATACCGTGCGCAAAGCAGGCCCGAACCCCTGCCCGCCGGTAACGGTTGGCATAGGCATCGGCGGCAATATGGAAAAATGCGCGCTCTTGGCCAAATATTCGCTGACGCGACCCATCGGTGAGCACAACAGCGATGAACGTTATGCAAAACTTGAAGAAGAACTTTTAGAGCGCATTAATAAAACCGGCATCGGCCCTGCGGGGCTTGGCGGTACAACCACTGCCGCTGCCGTAAATATCGAGTACGCACCGACGCATATCGGCGCGCTGCCGGTGGCCGTAAACCTTAACTGCCACGCTGCACGCCGCGCGTATGCCGTATTGTAAGGGGGCGCAGAAATGACGGACGCAAAAATTAAACACATTACCACGCCCTTAACGGCAGAAACTATAAAAGACCTGCACGCTGGTGACGTTGTGCGCATAACCGGCCCTGTTTACACCGCGCGCGACGCCGCGCACAAACGCATGACGGAAGCAATGGCCGAAGGCAGGTCGCTGCCGTTTGACATTAAGGGGCAGGTTGTTTATTACGTTGGACCTTCGCCCACCAAACCGGGCGAAATTGTTGGCAGTGCCGGGCCAACCACCAGCGGGCGTATGGATAAATATACGCCGGCGCTGATTGCCGAAGGTATGCGCGGCATGATTGGCAAAGGCCTGCGCGGCAAAGAAGTTGTTGAAGCCTGTGTTAAATACGGCGCAGTGTATTTTGTAGCCGTTGGCGGTGCGGCGGCGGTAATTTCCCAGTCCATTAAAGGCGAAGAAATGATTGCCTATGAAGATTTGGGACCGGAAGCCATCCGCCGTTACGAAGTGGAGGATTTTCCCGCGATTGTGTGCATAGATGCTGAAGGCAACGATTTTTACAAAGTCGGCATTGCCAAATACAGCAAGGAATAAACAGCATATTAAACAATAAACCGGCTTTGGCCGGTTTTTGTTTTGCGTAAATTAAGCGCGCCAATAAAATGTTAATTTATTTACAATTTGCAGTAAAATTTGCTGCACGCGCCATAAAGCGTAAACAAAGCTGTAAAAATTGTAAAATTTTGTTGACAATATCTTGCGATTGCTGTATTATAATTTCATCTTAACAAACACACTCTTATCGAGAGCGGTTGAGGGACAGGCCCAATGAAACCCGGCAACCAGGCTGTGCCATGGTGCTAACTCCTGATAGATGAGAGGAAAGTAAAGTATATGCTCTTTCCTCGGAAAGGGCTTTTTTATTGCTTTCGTTATTGCCAGTAAGTAGTGTGTAAAATTTAAAAGGAGAGATGTAAAGATGAAAAAAATCCTGTTAGTCCTTTGCTCCGTTTTGGTGCTGGCTCTTTTAATTGCCGGCTGCGGCGGCAGCGAAACCAAATCCGAAGGCGGCAAAACCGTGCTGAAAGTTGGCGCAACCCCGGTGCCCCATGCAGAACTTTTGAACTTTGTTAAACCGCAGCTTGCCAAAGAAGGCATTGACCTGCAAATTATCGAGTTCAGCGATTATGTAAAACCGAACCTTTCTTTAAACGACAAGGAAATTGACGCTAACTTCTTCCAGCATATTCCTTATCTTGAAGAATTTGCCAAAGAACGCAACATGCCGCTTGTTACCTTAACCAAAGTACATATCGAGCCTATGGGCATTTATTCTACAAAATACAAATCTCTTGACGAACTGCCGCAGGGCGCAAAAATTGCCATTCCTAACGACCCGACCAACGGTGGCCGCGCACTGATGCTTCTGCAAAGCGCTAACCTTTTAAAACTTAAAGACGGCGTAACCATTACCGCAACCCCCGGCGACATTGTAGACAACCCCAAAAACATTGAAATTGTGGAAATCGAAGCAGCTCTCCTGCCGCGTTCCATGAACGATGTTGATTATTCCGTAATCAACTCCAACTTTGCAATGGAAGCAAAACTGAACCCGGTTAAAGATTCCCTCTTTACCGAACCTAAAGAATCTCCGTATGCTAACGTAGTTGCAATCCGCAAAGGCGATGAAAACCGCCCCGAACTGCAAAAACTGGCTAAAGCCCTCACCAGCCCCGAAGTTAAAAAATTCATTGAAGAAACCTACAAAGGCGCTGTTGTACCGGCATTTTAATTGCTGTTAAAACTTTAAAAGTTAATAAGCTAAAACGTACAATAAAAATCCCACGGAATTTTCCGTGGGATTTTTGCGTATCTGGGTGTATTAAATTGTATCTGGGCTGCTTGTTTTAAATAGTAATGCCAAAAGGCGTGCTGTTTGTGTAATTAAATCTTTTTCACTTTCCGTCCAGCTGTGCGGCATACCAAGGGATACAAAGGTCAGTACATAACCTGCTTTGCCGCCGCACATAATGGTTTTGCTTAAATAAGCTTTAACCCCAAGTTCATCCATTTTATCCTTATACATTTTTGGCAAAAGCCCGGTGTTGCCGCACTGGTTCAAGCCGTGGCTGTTAAAGCGGCTGGCAATGTCTTCCGGTGTGCATTTTAAAAGGTTTACAAAACCATCGCTGCCGTTAAAATATTTTGCCACTACCGGCATATATTCGCCGCTGCGGCTGATGTCTTTAATAAAGGCGCCGGAAATTTGTGCCATGCTGCAGCAAAGTTTTAAAAGCTTAACGGCAGCAGTTTTTTCGTCATGCTGCTCGATAATTTTAAGCGCCGTTTTAAAGTACAGGTCCATTGGTATCTGCGCATTTTCTATTTCGCTGTAATCAAGCAGCGTGCCGTAGTTAAATTCGTTCTGGTCCGGCAAAAGCGGCGCTATGGAGCAGATAAAATAATCATCAGGGCCGTCGGTTGCGGTAAACTGCCCGCGCTCCAACACCCAAACGGCGGTGCCGTCCTTACGCAGCAGGCGGTAGTTAATGGTGTAGGGCACTTCGCCGCAGTGCGCCGCCATAATGCGTTTTACTTTTGGCAGGTCGGCTGCATAAATCATATTTTTAATATCACCGCCGGTGGCAATCAGCATTTCTGTCATACTTTTATAACCGGCCAGTTTGTACAAAGCTTTATTAATGTACACTGCCGGATAATTTTTTTGTGCCAGGCAGCATTTTAAACCGTTAGGCGTGTTGGCTGCAACAAAAGAGGGCGTACCTGGTTTTTCCATTTGCAGTTCGTTTTTATAAAACTCGATGCTGCCTTTTGCAACCGGGTATACTTCGCCCGGGTTAAGTTCGTTCCATGCCGCTGAGGAATGAAGATGTACTATTTTTAACCCGTCATTTTCTTTGTGGATAACAAAAGTAAAACGTGCTGTTTCATTAAGTAAAAGACCGGTTTGCGGTTGGGACTTTATGCTGCATGCAACAAAAACAATGCAGAAGTCTTGACTTTCAAACAATACCTGCGAGTGCATGTCTTCGATAATGTTTTGCGGAATATCGTCAACGCGGCGGATAAAGGTATTAAAAACATCATTATAAGTAGGGTAAATTTCCTCTTTACCCCAGCCAATCCAACTGCTGCATGTGTTGGAGAAAAATTGCAGAACTTTTTCGGTGCTGCCGTCTACAAAATAAGTAATTAAGGCCTGTTCTGCAAGTTTTATTGCTTCGCGGCTAAAATTATTTCTGGTAGTTTTATCCATTGTTCCGGTTCTCCGTTTCTGGGGTATATTTTAAGGAATAACCCTTACCGTGAATGTTGGCAAGCTGAAGGTACGGCAAATCGTTAAGGCGCAGTTTATGCCGCAGCTTGCTGATATGTACGCTGACCACACGGCTTGTGTACTGCATGTTTTCAGTATCGTACAGCGCCAGGTAAAGTTCTTCCAGTGTTACTGTTGTGTTAAGCTTATTTACTAAAAGTATCAGCAGTTTAAATTCGGTCGCTGTCAGCGGAATAAATTCTCCGTCCAGCATGGCCTGATTATTTTGCGGGTAAATTTTAAGTTTGCCAAGCGTAATAATCTGTATTTTTTCCATGCCGGTATCAAGATTCAGCATCCTGATAAAATTAACAAGCCGGTAATAAAATTCGCGGCTGCCGCAGGGAAGGCGCAAAAACTGGGCTGCACCGTTTTTGAGTGCGCTGATGGCAACTTCCTCATCAGTTGATTTGCTGACGGCGAAAACTGCACAGGCAGGCGCAAGGCGCTTTATAAACTTCAGCGACCCGATATTTGTATCGCTGCATTCTACAATAAACAGCGGCGTACGGTTTTCCATAAAAAAGTTCAGTGCTTCTTCGCTGCTGCACGTAATTTTAAAACGCAGCCCGCACAAAATGCTGTATGTAAACAAATTATCAAATATTTCTTTGTTATCTGCGATGGCAATAATGGCTTGCATATTACTGTACCTTTACAAAATTATCAATTTGTAATAATACGTTTTACTATATTTACTTATAGTTTAATACAAGGTTCACTAATTTGTAAATAATATAACGCCGTGAAAGTGCAAAGAAAAAATTTGCACTTTGGAAAATGAAATTATGATAAAATTAAAATGAATATAAATGTGTATATATACGGTTAAATGCGAATTAAAATGAAACAAAAACGTACTATAAGAAAGAGGAATTGCCATGGCAAAACAAATTACTAAGATTTTAACAGCACTTATTTTGGCAGGGACAATTAATGTTCCAATTGTTTATGCAGTTGATTATGGAATTAGTAATCCGCCGCCTCAGTATGGTACTAATGACCCGGGCGTACAGCTTAACCGCACGCGTGAGTATATGGAACGCCAGCGCGTGGCACGCCAGATTGCCGAAGACAGGGCCAAACAGCGCGCCGAGGTTGAAGGCAGCGGGCAGGAACAGCAGCAGGCATCGGAAAATGCTGTTAAATTTGTATTGAACGATGTAAAAATAGATAAAAGCGAAGTACTTGCCGAAACTGAAATTAAAGAAATTACCGGCAAATACATTGGGCAGGAAGTTACACTGCAAAGCCTGTATGACATTGTAAACAGCATTAACGAACTGTACAGCGAAAAAGGCTATTTAACCTGCCGGGCTTATCTGCCGCCGCAAACCATTAAAAACGGCGTGGTGGAAATTAAAATTATTGAAGGTAAAACCGGCAACGTGCATATCAGCGGCAATGAAAGCACAAATGACGGTTATATTGCCGGGCGCATCGGGCTTGACCGCGGCAGCATCAGCAACATCAACGAGTTGAACGATGACCTTCTGCGTTTTAATGCTACCAACGATGTGCAGCTGCGCATTACCATGCACGCTGGCGCAGAACCCGGAACTACGGACTATGTAATATCGGCTTATGAGCCGCAGAAAAATTATATAAATGTATATGTCGACAACGCCGGCAGCGAATCGAGCGGCGAATGGCGCGAAGGCCTGTTCTGGACGGACCGCAGCTTAACAGGCAGCCGCGATATGCTGACAATGAGCGGCATGCGCAGCGATGGTACAAAATCGTTCAGCGCTATGTACACAGTGCCGTTAGGGCGCAGCGGAACCAAACTGGGCCTTACTTACAGCACTAACAGCGTAAAAATTACGGATGGCGAACTGGAAGATTTGGATATTAAAGGCCATTCCAACGCATACGGCGTTTCGCTTATTCAGCCACTGGTGGTTACGGATACCCTGCGTACGGAAGCAACTTTGGATTACGGCTACCAAAATTCGCAAACCGACTTTTTGGGCATACACTGGGTTGATGATACTGTAAAATCTTACACCGCAGGCTTCAGCATGACTAACTACGGTGCAAGCAGCATCATTTACCAAAAGCATAACTTCCGTATCGGCGACAGCGAAGATATCGCCGGTGAAAACGAAAACTTTTCAAAGTATTTTTTTTACGGCTTCTGGCAAAAGGCTTACAGGGCCGGGCAGATGTTAAGCGCAAGGCTTGATGCCCAGTGGAGCCCGGACGATTACCTTACAAGTGCCGAACAGTTTTATATCGGCGGCATGTACAGCGTACGCGGATATGAAGAAAGCTATCTTGGCGGCGACAGCGGTTACAGCGCCAGCCTGGAATACAGCGTACCGCTTGACAAAGCCAAAACAACATCGGCCTTTTGCTTTTTTGATTATGGTGCAGTTTACGGCGACAGCGCTTTTGACGACCATGTGCTGGCAGGCACCGGCATAGGCATTAAAAGCACAATCGACCGCAAAATATATACAAGTTTAACGCTCGGCATACCGCTGATGCGTGATATTAACGGAGATGAAGTTGATAAAACCCGCATACATTTTATGCTTAACGGTCAGTTTTAACAGGGGGACGGGCTTATGAGTATCTCGAGAAAGTTTCAGCGCAGCAAAAGTAAATATACGTTAAGCCAGAAAATTATTTCTGCCGTAACGGCGGCAGGGTTTATTATGCAGCCGATAGTGGGCTTTGCACAAGCAATTACAAAAGCTGATGATGCATTTAAAAATACTATTATAAATAAAGGAAATGGTGTCACAGATATTTGGGCAGACAGGGTTGTTGGTAATTCGGCTGTGAATGTTTTTAAGGATTTTCAGTTGGATGCCAATAATATTGCCAATATGTATTTTAACGAACTAAATAGAAAAGAAGCAGATGCAGCTAACCTTGTTAACTTTGTTAACAGCCGTATTGATATTAACGGTACAGTTAATGCTATTCAAAACAGTCAAATTGGTGGTAATTTGTTCTTCCTGAGTAAGGAAGGCATGGCAGTCGGCAAATCCGGCGTTATTAATACCGGCTCGCTGTATGTTATGACGCCGACACAGGATTTTATGGAAGATATGCAGCGTGTTGTAAGTGCTGCTGATGTTAATACTGCGGCAGAAAATATTGCTCACATTACTAATATTACAACAGACGCTGCTTCATGGCAGGCAATACCTCTCAACAGCAGCGGCACCATTACTGTACTGGGTAAAGTAAACGCTGTTAATGAAGTGAGAATGCGTGCGGCTAAAATTGGCGTAGGCAAAAACGTTGATGATTATGCTGTCGATAATGTTGCTAGCGGTGAAATAGCAGCAGAGAACGCACACATTGAAACTGGCGTTATTGATTTCAGCGATATTGTAAATATTAATTACAAAGATGAATCAGGAAATGATGTTGCCGTTAATTCAGGCATTACAAATTTAAACGCAACCCCAAACGGTAGCGGCGATATTGTACTTGAGGCGTATGTTGATGCTTCTAATGATAAAAATGAAATAGAAGAATTGCCGGTTATTGGTGGAACAACACTTGGTACTACAGCTGAATCAGTAGAAAATACTTTTACAGAACAGGAATTTGGTGCTTCTGTAGATATTTATGGTGAAGTTAATGCAACAGGCAAAGCTGATATTAGTGCAACTGCAATTAACAGCAATGCAGATTTTGATGAAACGTTAAATGATTACAAAGCTAACAATAATGATGTTGCACAGTTGGCAACCGTTAAAGCAGATGTTAATATCGGTGGTGCGATAAAAGCTGCTGACGATGTAAATATTAAGGCAGAAGCTGTTAACCGTTATGTTGATAATACTGGTGGTTTTGCGAAAGCTTTAAGTGTTGGTATAAGTTCTGGAACTCCGCTTACTGGCGATGTGGCATATTCTGTTTTAGATACTGAAGCCAATGTTAATGTAGCTTTCGGCGCAAATGTTGAAAGTGAAAATGGCAGCGTTGATATTGATGCCAAGGCAGAAACTCTTGCTGCTTCTGCTGCTTCCACTACAGGCTTAAAATTTAAAGCGGCCGGCGGATTAACGGGTGCTAATGTTCCGGCAACAGCGGTTGTATATACAGGTGTTGACAATAAGGCCAATGTTACTGTTGAAGGCGACATTAAAGCAGGCAAAGATATTAGCATTGATGCCGATGCTGATATGAAGGTTGAAGCCGATAACAAAATGAGTTTGAAGGGTAAGATGGCCAACCAGTTTGTTGTTGGTGTAACTGTTGCAGGTGCTGAAAACAGTGCATCTGTAGATATTAAAGGTAGCGGTAATAAAGTAAGCGCTGATAATGATTTAAGCGTAAACGCCAAAGCAGACAGCGATTTTACCTCCAATACTTCTATTAAAGCTCCGGAGGCTTCGGCTATAACTGTTGCTGTTAACGTAACGGATTTTAACAGTAATGCAAATGTAAATGTAGATACTGATTTAACAGCAGGCAACAACTTAAATGTTGAGGCCGATAATACCATTGTTTCTGATAATGTTAATGCGGAAACAAAATTAGGCAGCAATAAATATATTTCTGCTGCAACGCAGGTTGTTACAACTAATGCCGAAGGCAAAATTACAGAAGTTAAAAATTTTATTAACGGCCTTAAAACTAAACTGGGTTTTGAAGCAGGTGGAAGTGACGATATTAAAACTCAGCTTCAGCTTAGTGAAATTTTAAAAGCCGGTGCAACCATAACTTACAGCGGGCAAGAACATAAAAGCGGTGTAAATATTGGCAAAAACGGCAGCCTTACTGCTCAAAACGGTATGCTCGGCGTTAATGCGGAAACTTTGATTGAAGATGCGCATATTGCTGCAACGGGTACAACGTATTCTTATAACGATGCTTATCCGGCAGGGGCAACTCTTAATGCATCCGTGCTTGTAAATAATATGGATAACAGCTCCTCTGTTGTAGTGGCAGACCGCGAGGAAGGCAGCGCGGATGCGTTAAAGGGTAAAAACGGCGTTAGTGTTAATGCCTCTACCCGTTTTGAATATAACCGTATTCAAAATATGATTCAGGACGTTGAAGATGCGTATAATCAGATAGAAACAGCAACTGCAAACCTTAAAGGTGCAATTAAAACAGATTTTGATAATTTCTTAAAAGACCTTGAAACACAAATTTCAAATTGGAAAAGCGCTTTTGCAACTGCTGATGAAACGCTTGCTACCAGTGATAGTGGTGTGTTGTCCATTGGTGAAGCGGCAACAGCCGGGTATAACATTTTAAATGCGTTAAATAATTTAAATACTATGCTTGACAGCACCAGCGGCAGCGAAGTAGCAGATGCAACTAAGGCCTCCATTCAGGGCGCCAGCGATTTGCTTTCGAGTGCGCTTGCTTTTATTGACCCTAACAGTTATGGTAATTTTGCAGCTTCCAGTGCTTCCAAGGGCAGCAGTGGAAACCAAAGCACAGTTGGTGGGCATATTCCTTCGGCAATTAACGGTGCCGGTACTGTTATTGTTAATAATGTTGACACTGTAAGCAAGGTAGAAATAGGCAGTAATACAGGCATTGCAAGTGACCGCGATGTAAACATTAATGCCGAAAGCTTTATGAAGGATGTAACTCTTGGCGGGCTTAATGCTATGCCTATAACAAATTCCGGCGGTGGTACAACTGCCAGCATTGGTGCAACTGTAAATTATTCCGATTTTAATACTGATACGGTTGTTGCTGTAAATAACGGCGCAAGCATTACAGGCGGCAATATTAATATAGCCGGCAGCAACGTAATAGACCATGTGTCCGTAGCAGGCAGTGCAGGTGTTGGCCCGAGCGGAGAAACGCAGAGCGGCGGCATTGTTTTAAACGGTATGCTTAGCTTTGTTAACGGCAGCAGCGATATTTTAACCGTTGTTGATGACGGAGCAAGCTTAACGGCAAAACAAAATGAATATACTGAAACAGTTAAAGATGAAGAAACCGGTACTGATAAAGAAACTAAAAAATATACCGAAGGCAATATCAGCATTACCGGGCATAATAATAGCAATATTGTTAATGTAGCGGCAGGGCTTAACTTTGGCACCGGCAGCGGCGTTGTGGGTGTAGGGCTTGCTTATACCGATTTTGCTGTTAAAAATATTGCCGGTGTTGCCGATGTGGCCGGACAGATTAAAAATCTGTATTCATCCAAAGATGATTATGGAAAAGTTACAGTTGATAATAGTAAAGTAGCTGAATTGGATGGTGAGTTAAATAATACATATACTGCTTCTTCTGATACTAAAGGCAGCATCAGTGTTTATGGATTTAACGTAGATGCTGCAACTGATGGCAGTATTCAAAGCGTAAGTGCAGCAGCTTCAGCTAATAAAAATGATGATACCGGAAAAGAAAGTTTCTTTGGAAAATTAAAAGGTAAATTTTCCAATGTAGAACATAAGGTTTTCAACAAACTTGATGAAAAAACCGGACAAATTTTCGGTTCAGACTCCGGCAAAGCTAATGAAATGTTTAATAAGGGTTCTTCAAGCCATGGCACAGGCGGTGGTATTAAGCTTGTAGGCAGTACCAGCGGTAAAGGCGGCTTTATGCCTTCGTTCAGCATTGCTGGCAGCGGCAGCGTATCTTTAAATTCGCTTAATAATGCAACTGAAGCCGTTGTTGATAATGTTAATATTACTATGCAGCCTACAAGCAATAAAAAAGGCGATATCAGCGTAACTGCGCGCGATACCCTTTATGCCGGTGCATACAGCGGCGCGGCAGCATTGCAATGGAAAAAAGGCGGTTCTGCGGATAATACCTCTGTTGGTTTTTCCGGAGCAGCTGGCGTTAATGATATTGATAACGCTGTTAAAGCAACTATTAAAAAAAGCACTATCAGTAATGCAGGTAAGATAGACACCATGGCTTTAAGCGGCGGCGAGCAGCTGGCACTTGGTCTTGGGCTGGCAGTTGTTAAAGCTGATGGTACCAGTGGTGTCAGTGGTAATGCAGCGGTTTCAGTTAACTTGATAGACCATGATGTAGAAGCTCTGTTGGAAAATAATACTGTAACTAATGCAAATGATATTAATGTTGCTGCTTATGCACGCGATATTGAAAATACCGGCGGCGGTACTTTAAGTGCTGGGCAGCAAAAGGTTGGTGTAGGGGCGACAGTTGCCGTAGCTCAGCTTAATAATAACATCAATGCAGGCATTAAAGGCGGCAGCTATACCGATGTTGGCAATGTTGATGTAGACGCAATGAACGCGCTTAAAAATATTACCGTTGGCATTGCGGCAGGCGCAACTGTTCCTTCCGGCGGTGATGGTGCTAGCGCAGTAGTTGAAGGCGCTGGAGTTTACAATGAAGTGCATAATACTACCAATGCTTTTATTGAAGGCAACGGCAGTGATGATAAAGTTGTAATTACTACCGTTGATGGCGGCAGCGTGAACGTAACGGCGCAGGATGTTGCCATTGATAACGACAGTATTTACGAAAAAACACTTACCAATGAGCTTGCAGATGGTAAAGCGGAAATTGCTAAGCGCATGGGCAGCGATTTTGATATTACCGGCAGCAAAGAAATTGCTGGCAGCGAAAGCGAAAACATTAAGGGTGTTGATATGAGCGATGCTGCCAATCAACTTGGTGAAAATGAAAGCATCAATATAAATAAAGATAGCGGCAGCAGTATTATTACCGTTGCGGGCGGCCTTGCAGCTACAATCGGCAAAGGTGCCGGTGGGGCGGCTGTTGCTATTACGGATATTGAAAATAACTATACGGCAAATGTTGAATATGCCGATATTACTGCTGAAAAACTTAACGCCGAAGCAGGCAGTGACAGCAATATTGTTACTGTATCCGGTGGCATTGCAGCGGCAAGTAAGGGAAGCGGCGTTGGCAGTGTAACATGGAATGATGTAGAAAACACTGCAAATGTTAATATTGTTAATTCTTCCGTAAAGGCACAGCAAACTGCGGCAAAAGCTTCCAATACTGCTCAGATTATTTCTGTTGCCGGGCAGATTTCCGGTGCAGGCAAAGCTGGTGTTGGTGCAACGCTGAGCTACATCGGGCTTGATAACAGCACCGAAGCAAATATTACCAGTACAACATTTGATAAACGTGACAAGGAAGAAACCGAAGGCATTACCGTAAGCGCCGATGCAGAAAACGGCAGCGACAGCTATAATATTGCAGCAGGTGTAAGCGCGGGCGGTACTGCTGCTGTAAGCGGCAATGTTGCCGTAACGCAAACGCACGGCACAAGCGGCGCTGTTATTGATAGCACAATCATTAATAACGCTAAAGCTGTAAGTGCAAACGCCTTGGACGATACGGACATTCTTTCCGTTATCGGCACGGTAAGCGCAGCCGGCACAGCGTCTGTGGGCGCTGGAGTAGCCTATACGGAAATCGGCAGTACTTCGACAAACGAAGATGAGGCTCAGCAGACGGTAGCTGCAATTGAAAATACGGATATTACTACAGCAGCAAGCGCAAGCGGCAGCACGGTTTCTGCGCAAGCAACGGACAGCTCAAAGGTTATCAATGTTGCCGTAGGTATTGGTGGTGCAGGTACTGCTGCGGTACAGGGTGCATCGGCAACTTCGCTGGTTAATAAAACCACCGCTGCCAATATAACCGATACTAATATTGATGAAAATACGAAAAACAGCAAAAACGCCAATGTTACGATTGAAGCTGTAAACGATACGGAAATTACCAGTTCTGCCGATGTGGCGGCAGTAGCCGGTACGGGTGCGGGCGTTGGTGCAGGCGTTGCCGTTAACCGCATTAAGCAAAATACGCAGGCTACTTTAAACGGCGGCACGATGAACGTTAATAACCTTACTGTAAGCGCTGACGGTACGCCGCGCATTGAAAACATCGGCATAGGTATTGGCGTGGCAGGCGAAGGAGCAGGCGTAACAGGCAATGTAAGCGTTAATATGATTAAAAATAACGTAACGGCACATATCGGCGGCGGTGCAAATATTGTTGCCGATGGCAGCGTCGGCGTTGTAGCCACCAGTGACGAGCAAATTGCCAACTACGCGGGCAGCGCTTCTGTTGCTGGCATAGGTGCAGGTGTAGGCGCATCAGTTTCCGTTAACCAAATTGCCGGCACTACCAGTGCGACTGTTGGGGACGAAGGCGAAAATGAAGCTGAAACCAGCGTAACAGCCAAAGGTAACGATAGCTTAACTACTGATACTAATATTGATAAGACTACTATTAACGATGACTTAATAGACAACGACACAGTAAATATAAATTCGCATATTAAACGCACGGAAGATGGCGAAACACGCAGCGGCTTAATTGTCGATGCTTCTTCAACGCGCGACTTGAAATCCTTCCTTATCAATGCCGGAGTTGGCGGTGTTGGCGCAGGGGTTACTGGTACTGTAAACGTTAATATGATTAACGGTTCGACTGAAGCCGCCATTATTAATACTGAGGTTAACAGCAGCGCTAATAAAGGTAATGTATTTGTTAACGCAGGCGATTATACCAATATGTCCGGCTTTGTTGGCAGTGCTGGTGTTGCCGGAGTTGGCGGTGGCGTAGGTCTTGGCAGTGATACCAATACCGTCACACGCAAAGTTTCTGCAACGGTGCAGGACGCTGCTGTTTATGCAGGCGATTTTGAAGTTGATGCAGATTCCATGCAGGGCGTATCAAGCTTTGTAGTAAGTGCTGGTGTAGGAGGCGTTGGAGCGGGTGCTTCTGGCGTAGTAACCGTAACAAAGCTTAATAACACCACTAAAGCTGCGCTGTTAAACAGCACGGTTAACGCCAATACGGTTAATGTTAATGCAGCGCATACCGGCATTGTTAACGCGGGCAATGTTGGGGTTGGTGCTTCCGGCCTTGGCGGAGGCCTTGGCATTTCGGTAGGCGTGCTGAAAGACGATTCGGAAACTACTGTTACTGTTGGCACAGAAGATAGTACTGCAACGGATGATAAAACAACTATTACTGCGTCCGGTGATGTAAATATTGCAGCGGAAAATACTGCAACCGTTAATCCTACAATTTCGGCAACCGGCGTTGGCGCTGTTGCAGGCGTTGCAGGCGCAACTTCTATCAACAATATTAACAGCAAGGTTACAACAAATATTAATAATGCTGAAATTAATTCTACCGGCGGCAACATCAGCGGCACGGCTAAAAATAACTTTAATGTTGATGCGTATATTGGCGGCAATGCTGCCGGTGCAGTCGGCGTTGGCGCAAGCGTAACAGTTAATACTATCGACAGCACGGTTCAGACCAACGTAAATAACAGTAAGTTTAACGCTGCAAAAGACGTTACTCTGACGGCTGAAGAAGCACGCGATATTTATCAGCTTGCAACTAATGTAGCTTTAGGCGGAGTTGCGGCAGGTGCCAATATTGCAGTTACAACCGTTGGGCAGGCAATTACCGATGAAGATGTTATAGCAAAAATTGACGAAGCCAACGCAATGTACGCTAACAGCGAAGGCAACGATATAAATTCGATGTTGAAAGGTGCGGATGACGCACTCGATACAGCAGGTATTACCGATTATACCCCTACTATTGGTGCAGAAACTGGCGGTGCAGGTTCGGCAATTACTGTTAATATTACTGGCAGCGATATTGACGCAGGCGATAACTTTAATGCGGAAGCCAAAGAAAGCGGAAGCATTGGAATGACGCTGGGCGGCGCTTCGGGAGGCGCTGTAGCTGCTAATGCAGGTGTTGGCATACTTAACATAAACCGCAATGTCGACGTTAATATCAGCGGCGGCAGCATCAATGCTGATAAAGTAGATGTGGGCGCAGATATTAGTGGCAGTACAAAACTTAATGTATATCAGGGAAGTGCTGGCGTAATTTCCGGCAATGTAGCCTATGCTTCTATAAGCAATAATGGAAATAGCGATATAACTTTAGAAGGCGTTAACTTAACGGCTAAAGATATAAATGCTATTGCCAAAGATACAACAACAACAAATCTTAACGCTATCGGCGTTTCCGCCGGTGGCGTGGCATTAGGCGCGCTTGCAGCAGAAGCGGCAAACAACAGCGATATCAGTATAACTCTTACCGGCAATACAGTTACATCTGAAAGTGAAGCTGGTGATGAGGAATCTGGTAATATCAATATCAGTACCGATAAAGCAAACACTGTTGCGGCAGAAGCAATTGGTGTAGCTGGCGGCGCTATCGGCGGCACAGGCATGGGCGCAACCGTAAGTGATAATGGCAGCAGTGTTATCACTTTGATTGGCAATACTATGCAGGCTGATAAAAATATTGATGTTGCAGCGCAGACTAATTCTGAATTGACGGCTAATATCAGTAATGATGCTGCCGGTGTATTTGGCGGCGGCGCGGTAAGCATTGCTGAAGTTAATGCCGGCAGTGCAAATGACCGTATGGCAACAGCTGTAATTATCGGCAACGGCAATACCTTTGCAGCACAAAACACTAATATCGGCGCAGCTTCCAACATTACGCAAAGTGTTGATTTGGACGCATTAAGCATCAGCGGCTACGGTGCATTAAGTGGCAATACTGCGACTGTTAATGCTTATACGGATGTCGGCATTAATGTTGTGAAAGAAAACGCAGAAGAAAACAGCAATACCTATAAAGGTGCAGCAGATGGCGAAAGCAGCGATGTAAACTTTAACGCTGAAAATAACGTTGAGCAAACATCTTCGGTTGCGGGTATTACTGCTTCCGGGCTTATTGCCAGCGGTACAAATATAGGTGAAACCAACAGCGACCTTAAAACTAATATAAGCCTTAACGGCAGTTCTGCCAGAAGTGAAATTGCTGATTTAACCGTAAACGCCAACAGCAAAGCCGATGTAACTAATAATGTAAACGGTGACGGCGGTTCTGCAATCGATGCCAGCCCGTACGCGGCACAAAGCAGCAACAATGTTAAAAGCGATACCACTGTTAACATGAGCGGTAATTGGACTGTTGCGGGTGATATGAATGTTAATGCCCTGCACGAAAATGCCATTGATCTTAATGCCGACGCTCTTAAAGCATCGGTTGTAGGTTTAAGCGGCGTACATTCTGATAATGATATTAAAAATGATACTTCCGTTAACTTTAATAATGCAAATGTAACTACATCTGGCAGTCAGAATATCAGTGCACGTAATGATATTGCTTATAATGCTGTTGTTACCGGCAGCGGCTACGGCGTTGCACAAGGCGCGGCAGTATGGGCTGAGGATGATATTACATCCGATGCAAAAGTGAATGTAAATAGTTCTAAACTTGATGCCAAGAGCTCAATAGATATTAATGCTTTAACCGGCGATGAAGCTTATAATGGCATTGATAAGCCTGAATCGGCCGTTAACAAAGAAGTTACCATTAAATCTGCAGGTGTTGTGGCAGGTACTTATGCTGAAAGTACAGATACAATTAACTTTACCAACAATATTAATATCGGCAATGGTTCAAGTATAAAAACTACAGGTACGGATATTGACAATGCTGATATTACCATTACAGCGGCAGACCGCACCAACTTTAACGATATTGTAACTGCCGATACCCAGGGCGGTGTAATCGGCGCGGCAGGTACCAAACTTACCAATAATATTACAAGAACTAACAATATTAATGTAGGCGGCACGGTAGACAGCAACTATGACGCTAACTTTGATGCGGGCGACAGCAGCGTGCTTAACCTTACACTTAAGAGCAATGCCTATAACAAAACGGCGGCTCCGCTGGCAACTAACCCGTCCATTAGCGGCGTAGTAACGCAAAACAGCGCTATTGATTTTGCAAGCGGCAGCACGGTTAAATCGTTCCGCAACATTAACGCGGCGGCAGGCGTGGGCGATACCACGGTGGCGAAAGAATCCAAAACCTGGCGTTGGGTTGACGGCGGCGAAACCGGCACCGGTTCAATCTCATCTACCAGCGACGGCACAATCAGCAGCAGCGACGCTGTTGCAAACACTTCGGTTACCGTTAACGGTACACTTGAGGCAGGTAAAAACTACGAGCTGGATATTACCATTGATTATGCTGAAAACGGCAAGGAAAATCTTGACGGTGCTATCAATAGTTATGGCGAAACTTTGGCTAACGGCAGTCTTAAACCTTTTGAAGAAGCAGTAGATAAAGCGCAGGCTGAATATGACAAATTTGTTGAGGAAACTGGACTAGATGAGAAAACAGAAGAACTCAATGCTCTTGAAGAAAAATATCAGAATAACAGCATTGTTTATGAGCAGCTTGATGATGAGTATGATATAGTTAACGGAAAATATTTGGCGGCATTAGAAAATTACAATAAGTTAGATGGAGATTTACAAGCAGCTGGAAATGCCAGAGACGAATTTGTTAATAATGCTTATGCTCAATATGTAACAGATCATCCTAATACTGTTATTACTAAAGACGCATTTGAAGCTGGCTTGGCATTAGGAACAGACCTGCTTTATGGAAAGGAGAATATTGAAAAATACAAAGAGCATACTGATACTATTAATAACCTTTCAGAGCAAGTAAAGGCTGCTGATGAATTGAAGGAAAATCTTGATTTATCACGTAAAGAGAAAGAAAAATTACGTGATAATTACAAGGTAGATGATGAAATGCTTAAGGATCTAGCTGAAAAACAAGCTGCGATTGATGCTATTAAAGCCGATGGCGAGTATGATGACAAATTAACTGCTTTGAAAAATGCTCAGCAAAATTATAATGATGCATTAAGCGATGGGGTAAGTGCAGACAATGTTAACGAAGCGGTATTTGCTAATAAGGAAGATAATTATATTAACGTAAGCGTTTCCGATTGGCTTAAAGAAGACCCGATTGAAAATATTGGTATGGCTGATTACGCAGCGGCACTTTTAACAAGGTACAACGAAATTGCCGATATGATGCAGGATTACACCGGTACGGATGTTAGTGATGCTTATTCGGCAGAATTGTCGCGTATCCAAATCGAACTTCAGGCATTGGGAGTAGGCTATTTTGAAGACGGAACCTTTATCGTTGCTGACGGTGCAAGCACCGTGCCTACTATTGAACTTAACGATTTAGCGGTATCCGGCGGCAACGTTAACATTACCGGCGGCACGCTGGAGGGCAGCGGAACAATTACTGCTAACGGCACTCCTTCCGTAACGGTTATCAACAATACGGATTTCTTCCTGCGTGTTAACGATGTTACCGTTGAGAGCGACGGCGGCAGCGTGCTTTACAACAACGCTTCTGTAAGCGTAGGCACGGATAACAAATATAATAACCTTACCGTTAATGCCAACAAAGCAGATGGCGACAACGCTGCGCAGATTACCATTACCAATACTGCCGATAAACACACTTCTGATGATGACGCTAATATTTACACACCGGATATCGGCATTTACGGCACAATTTACAACCCGTATGGCAATATAACCATTACTAATACGAATAACAGTATTTATGTTGCCGGTGAAGTAACCGATGAATACGGCAATATCACGCAGCAGGCGGGCAGTATTAAAGGGCGCACCATTAACCTTACTGCGGGCGGTTCCATTACGCAGGGTTACAGCGATGAAATAAGAAATGTAGCAGGCAGCCCGGAAGACGCTATCAGCGACACTGTACTTGAAAAGATACAGGCTGCGTTAATTGTCAAACTTGGCGACCAGACTGAAAACGGCCAATATTATACTGCGTTTAAAACTTGGCAAGATTTGGCGAATTTCTTAGTTACTGTAGAAATTGATGATAATGGCACTAAAATTTCGGAAGCTGACGCGGCAAAATATGCCAAAGCTTTAACCGGTTACGTTGATAGCTATACTGACGGCGAAAGCACCGAAAATGCTATTGTTGCAGCCGGCGCGGTTTACATCAACGCGGCAAGCATTAACGTTAACGGCACAATTCAAAGTGGTTACGAAAGCTATAAACTGGAACTGAATCAGAAAAAAGTTGCCGAGCTTATGAACCAAACTTATACCGGAACCGGCAGCAGCGATTTCGATTTTATGACGGATGAATACCTTGTTACCGATGGTACAACCGGCGCGTATTACGATTCTGAAAAAGGTGAGTTTGTTTACGGCGTGCAGGCGTGGTATAACCCTGTTACCAATCAAATCTTTACCGAAGATATTGAGCAGGCTGGCGGCGGGCGCATTTACCTGACGGGTGCTATTGCCAACACCAACGCTAAAGGCGGCAAGCTGGTTGTGCTGGACGGCGGCTCAAATTATGATCTTGATGGTACGGTAACTGATACTAACGACTTTACCTTTAAGCTGGGCAGCATTAATGCCGATACGGTTGAAGGTATGATTGAGATTAATGACACCAATACAGGTAGTACTGTAACTTATACCAGAGATGAAGTTATTACTGTCGATAAAGATGGTAATACAACGGTAACATCTATTACTAATGGCAGTTCTACTTACAATCCTAAAGAAGGTTTGTATTATAACTGGAGCAACGGCACATCAAGCCGCGTAATTACTACTTACAAACATGTCAGCGACAGCAGTTGGTGGGGCTTGGACAGCGACGATTGGGAAACGATGATAAGTCAGATGGACCAGGCTGACAAAGATAGTATGCGTGAAGACCAAATTGCTATCGACGGTTTAATGGATTCCCAGTCCTCCATGATAACTGACGGAGAAATTGACAGCGATTATGAGTATATCGCGGTTGACGGCAGCTCGGAAAAAACTGACGGCAAGAATATTTATCAAATCAGCTTCCAGCGTGAGGGCAAGCCGAAACAGGGTGTTGCAGATGACGGAAAAACCTTATTGTATCTGACAAAAGATGATGCTGGTAATGATGTTATTACAACAACTGTAACTGACAGGCCTTATTATTTAACTAATGCCGATGGCAGTTATATCTATGAAACAGAAATTTCGGACAAAGTTACCAAAACCGAAAAGAAAGGCCTGCTGGGATTGTGGGGCAAGACCGTTACTACCACATGGAAAGAAACCAGCGGTATGATTACGGCGTACGACTTTGGCGTAAAAGCGGATAACTCTATCGGCATTGAATTTACAGGCAATGCAAGCGGCAGTACCGGCACAATTACCAGTAACGGCAATGTTCTGCTTGGCGGCGATATTCGTATGGGTGAAGTTGATATTACCAGCACGGCGGGCAACATCAGCCACATTGATGACGCTACAGTAATTTCTGATAACGCAAGCTTCAGCGCGGCAACTGGCATAGATGTTATACAGAAGAACGCTAATAATGCATTACACCTTAATGCTGTAACAAACAGCGGCGATATTAATATTCAGGCTATTGCGGCTAATGCAAACAATAAGGTTTATATTGATAACGTAAGCACCGGTAATGGCAGTGTAAACATTACCGCCGAGGGTGATTTGCTGAACGGTAATACTGGTACGAATGGTTATGCTGTAAAAGGCGATGGCATTACCTTGCAATCGTATACAGGTACTATCGGAGCTGCGGATAGCAGGCTGCTGATTGATGGCGACGTTCATTATGGTGTTGATGAAGATACAACTCACAACGCAACTAACGCTTATGCTAACGGCGGTATTTATCTTAGTGAAGCGACCGGCAATATGTACCTTGGCGAAATTAACAGTGAAAACGGCGATGTTGTGCTGGAAGTTAAGAATAGCAATGCAGGCTTTGTAGATGCTATTGTTAATAACGATGTTATGAGCGAATCTGATCAAGACCGTATCGATGGCTGGAAAGAAATGGGATTGCTTGATGATGGCACTAATGATGCACAGCTCAATAGTCGGGATAACCAGTTGGATAGCCTTGAAGCTGCGGCTGGTAATGGTTCCTTCTTTATAGACGGCGAAACAGATGTTGCCGAGGCACAAGAAAAAGGTGCACAGCTTGTAGAAACAGGCAAGAAATTTGTAGACCTGATGAAGGGCGGTGCACAGGAAGTTCAGAATGCTAAAGAGGCGCTGAATGAAGCACAAGGACAGTTAAATGAAGCGATTGCTGCACTTGGCGATGATGCTACGAGTAAACAAAATTATAAAAATGCGCTTGAAGCTTATAACTCCGCTTATGATAACTATAAAAAGGTTGGCGCTGAGTATGAGCAGCAAAAGGCAAACTTTATTGAAAACAGCGGCTTTAAAGATAATGTGCAGGCTGTGGAATGGCTGTATAACTACGAAGCAATTGGCAATGTCGAAGCCGACAACTATGGCTGGACGCAGCAGCAATTGCTGTATGCAGTACAGGATACGGTTATTAACCCTGCAGCAGGCAGCGTAAGCGATGTTAAAACTGCTAACGTAACGGGCAACAACATTACGTTTATCTCCGATACCGGAAACCTTGGCGTTGTAGATGACCAGGCAAGCAGTATTGACTCTGGAAAGTTAACAAAACTGTTTACAGGTGAATTGGAAGATGAAGACGGTTTCTTAGAAAAACTTGCTTCTGCAAGGGCCGGCGATGTAACCTGGGGCAACGAAAATATTACCATTAAACGCACTACGCCGGTAAGCGTTAAGTTGAACAGCGACGGCGGTACGGTTACTGTAAAAACCAGCGCCAATAAGACTCCGACGGCTGACCATATTTACCTGCTGGCGAAAGATTCTGTGCTTAACGCCGATGAATTTGCGGCTAACGACCTGCGCCTGAGCGGCCAGGAAGGTATTAATGTTGGCAAAGTAACTGGTAACAAGATTATCCTTGAAGGCGGAAGCGGCGACATTGGATATATTGATAAAAATGATGTTGATAAAACATTGCAGGCAATGCAGGTAACGCTTACCAACAACGATACCAGCTACATCAGCGCCAACGCAGCAGGCAACATTATGTTGCAGCAGGCGGCAGATAGCACCGGCAACTTTACGCTGGGCAGCGTAGCGGGTACTAATGTTGATATTACCGCAAACGGCGATATCGTAAGCAGAACAGACGACATCGGCTACATCAATGCCAGCGACACGATTGACCTTGTTTCAACTGGCGGCGGTATTGGCACTGATAGTGAAGATCTGCGCATTAAAAACAGCGGCGCGGTTGTTAATACCGATGTTCAAGACGCTATCAGCATTGAATCCGTACAGGACGGCACGCTTATCCTTGGTACTATTGAGCAAACCAAAGGCGGTGTAACGGTTGAAAGCGAAGGCACGATTATGCTTGGGCGTGGAGATGATGCTGCTACAACCGAGGACGAAAGCGTAACAGGCTCTATCGATGCTAAGGGCGATGTAACTCTGCATGCAGAAGATGATATTATCATCAGCGGTAAGCTGCACGTTAACGCAACAGATGATGACACTGCAAGTGATAACGGCACGCTGCAGTTGCACTCCAATACTGGTGATATAGTTCAGACTACAGCTGGAAAGGGCAATAACATTGTTGCGGCTAATGTAGGTATTGCAGCAGTTGGCGGCGATGTTGAGCTTGATAACCCGTACAACATAATTAAAAATATTGATTTGCAGGCAGTTGGCGGCAGCCTTGGGCTTACGGTAAGCAACCCCGCTGGTTTTAACGTTGATATGGGCGGCTTTACTAATAAACAAGGCGGCGATATTAAACTTACTAACAGCGATGGCAGTGTTAACCTAACTACAGAAGACATTGTTGACCCGGCACAGAAAGACCCTGCAAATATTAACGGCAGCCTTATTGTAACTGCTGATAGAGGAGATAAGGCAACCGAAGCCAATGTTAATAACTATGGCATTCTTAATGCTACCGGTAATATCAGCTTTAATGCAGAAGATAATGTTAATAATAAAGGAGCTTTGGATGCAGGTACAGATGTTAATTTTGACGCAGGTAATGATGTAAGTAACGAAAGTGCTGTAAACGCAGGCGCAGGTGTTAACTTCGGTGCAGGAAATGATGTAAACAACGAAAGCAGTGTAAACGCAGGTGCGAATGTTAGCTTCGGCGCAGGCAATGATGTAAACAACGAAAGCACTGTAAGTGCAGGGGTAGACGTTGGCTTCGATGCAGGCAATGATGTAAACAACGAAAATGCTGTAAATGCAGGTACAGATGTTAGCTTTGGTGCAGGCAATGATGTAAACAACGAAAGCACTGTAAACGCAGGTACGGATGTTAGCTTCGGTGCAGGCAATGATGTAAATAACGAAAGCACTGTAAGTGCAGGTGCAGATGTTAGCTTCGGTGCAGGCAATGATATCATTAATAATGATATTGTTGATGCAGGCAGGAACGTTAACTTTAATGCGGCTGAAGATATTTACAATAACAGTACTGTAAATGCTGATGAAACTATTGAGTTTACTGCAGTTGACGGTGTAATTAACAGCGATACTGTTAATGGTAAAGATGTTATCATGCAGGCAATTGAACAAGAGCTTGAAAACATTCTTGCCAAAGACAGCGTAACGCTTAACGGCGACAGAATCCACGGACAGAATATTACCCAGAATACGGATGCAGACGGCGATTTAATTATCAACACCGATTCCGATAGCGGCAGCGGACCGATTGAATCGCTGGTAATTGATAAGATTGATGCTAACGATAAATCCGTATTTACGGAATTGTGGGCAGTAGAAGCCGATATTACAACTGTTGATGACAAGATGGACTTTAATGACATCATGATTGAAGAAAATGCATGGCTTGAAAATAGCGGCACTTTGGCAACTATTTACGGTAATGTACCTGTAAAAGATGACGATGCCAATGTTCATATCTACCAGTCTTATCCTTCTATGTATGTTAACTTCATAGATGCAGATACCGTTGAAACTGACGGCAGGCTGCTGAGCCTTGATGATTACTGGTACGCTTACGATCAGCGTTTCACGGCAGAAAACCATCTGCGCTGGCAGCATGGGCGTTACCTTGACGAATACTGGAAACAGGCATACGGCTACGGATTATCGCTGCATAACCGTTACGGCCTGATTGATTATCAGGAATTTACCGAAACAAACGCCGGTGCTGATGAAGTTGCTGTAGAAGCTTAACAAAAATTAATATCCGGGGGCTGTATGCCTCCGGGTATTACAAATAATTTTGGAGGTCAGGCATGAATAAAAAAGCGGAATCTTTTAAAAAGTATCTTGATGACAAAAAAATTACCTGTTTTACTGTTGACGAAATTGCCGGTGATAATTTAAACAGCGTTGTTTTCCGTTCTAATATTGAAATTAACGGGCAGCAGCTGCCGACAATTGTAATTTTAGACAGCAGTATTTACGGCATGGTGCGCGTGCTGGTGGCGCAGCGTGTGCTTAACGACGCCAACGAAGCGGAGCTTTTAAAAGAGCTGAACCGCCTGAACAAAGGCTACAAATCCTTTAAATATTATTTTGACGATAACGGTTCGCTCATTCTTGACTGCTGCGTTTTGCTGCCCGGCAGCGAAGCGGACGGCGATTTGATTTACACTATGTTTGATGTTATCATCCGCCATTTAAGCAGCGAATACAAAAAACTGATGCAGCTTATCTGGCAGTGATGCTTTTGGAAAGCCTGAAAAATAATAATACTAAAAAACGCCGTTTAACCCCGGCGTTTTTTACTGTTTTAAATAAGTGTACAAACACTGATTAAGTTCACTATTTTTATTATATTCTTTACATTTTGAAGATTAATTTGCAAAAGTTCACAAAAATTTACGGTTTTTATTGACAGAAAAGGATTTTGGTGATAAATTTCAAGCTATATTATTATTTTACTTTAAGGGAAAGAGGTAAGTATCATGACAGGATTAATGTTGTTAGGTATCGCATTAGTCGTGTGTGCATGCGGCTATTTTGTCTATGGCCGCTGGCTTGTAAGACTGTGGGGCGTAGATCCCAATGCAAGAACACCGGCTTATGTGCATGAGGACGGCAACGATTATGTTCCGTCATCCAAATTTACGGTTTTTGCGCATCAGTTTTCGTCCATCACGGGCGCAGGCCCTGTAACCGGCCCGATTATTGCCGCTATGTTCGGCTGGGCGCCGGTAATGTTGTGGCTGATGATTGGCGGCATCTTCTTCGGTGCCGTGCAGGATTTTACTGCGCTGTATGCTTCCGTTAAAAACGAAGGCAAATCAATGGGCATGCTTATTGAACAGTATATCGGCAAAACCGGCAAAAAAATGTTCCTTTTGTTCTCGTGGCTGTTTACCCTGCTTGTAACTGCCGCTTTTGCGGATATTGTTGCCAGCACCTTTAACGGCTTTAAGGCAGACGGCGGCCTTGCAACCCCTAATGCCGCTGCGGCATCCATTTCGATGCTGTACATTGTTGTTGCCATTGCATTCGGCTACTTTTTAAAGAAATGCCCTCTGGCAGAAGGCCCGAAACTGGCAGTTGCCATTGTTTTGATGATTGCTATGCTGTGGGCAGGCATTGAATACCCGCTGTATTACGATAAAACAACCTGGCTTTATGTAGTTTTTGCTTATATGTTTATGGCTGCAGTAATGCCGATGTGGCTTTTGATGGAGCCGCGCGATTATTTAAGCGTATTTTTGCTTTTAGGCATGATTGCCAGCGGCGTTATCGGTGTTATCTTCACCAACCCGTCTATCGAACTGCCGGCATTTAACGGCTTTGTTGTAAACGGCCAGCCGCTGTTCCCAATACTTTTCATCACCATCGCCTGCGGTGCTGTATCCGGCTTCCACAGCCTGGTATCCTCCGGCACTTCTTCCAAAACCGTTTCCAACGAAAAAGACATGCTCTTTATCGGTTACGGTTCAATGCTTATTGAATCCATCCTTGCAGTTGTTTCGCTTATCGTTGTAGGCGCTGCGGCAACCGGCGGCGTAATGCCCAAAGGCACGCCGTTCCAGATTTTTGCCGGTGCCGTTGGCGGTTTTATGGGCATGTTCGGCCTTTCGGCGCACGTTGCCACCTGCGTAATTACCATGTGCGTATCCGCACTTGCGCTTACCACGCTCGATTCCGTTGGACGTATCGGCCGTATGTGCTTCCAGGAACTTTTCACCTCCGGCAAACCGGAAGAAATGAGCGGCCTGCAGAAAGTTTTAACCAACAAATATTTTGCAACCGTTATTACTCTGTTCTTCGGTTATCTGCTCTGCCTGGGCGGATATATGAACGTATGGCCGCTGTTTGGCGCAGCCAACCAGCTGTGCGCAGCGCTGGTATTCATTTCGCTTTCGGTATTCCTTAAAGTTACCGGCCGCCAGGGCTGGATGCTTTATGTGCCGATGGGCTTTATGTTTGCCGCAACTATGAGCGCGCTTGCCATGAGCATTTACGGCATTGTCAATAAACTCGTTACCGGCGCACCGTTTGGCATGCTTACCGACGGTTTGCAGCTTGTTGTTGCCATTGCCCTTATTATTCTGGCACTTTTAATTGCCACCAACGGGCTTAAAACTTTGTGCGGCAGCAAAGCCGGAAGCAAAAATGAAACCGCAAACGCATAATTAAATGTAAAAATTTTGTGGCGCAGCCTGTAATACGCACGGGCTGTGCCTTTTTATGCGATTATTTTTTTACTGCATACTGTTTTTTTAATCTGAATTGTGTTAAAATTATTTCATAGCCATTTTATCTTGGGAGGTAAGAGAATGAAAAAATTATTTAATCTGTTAATGGTAGCCCTGATGGCTGTATGTTTTGCTGTTCCCGCTATGGGCAAAGCCGAAGCCGCTAAAGTTGTAGTACTTCCTCTGGTTAACAACTCCGGTTCCGAAACCGCAGGCCAGATTTATATCAGCGGCGCTATTCAGCTGTTCGATTATCCTGAATACGAACTGCTTGAAAATGACGCTACCAACGATGCTATTGCAGCTGAAAACATTGGTAAAGACGGCGCTTCCAAAGACGCTATGGTACGCATTGCCAAAGCATCCGGTGCAGACCTTGTTGTCGGCATGGTTCTTGATACCTGCGAAGACAACCCGGTATTCCCGAGCGCAGAACGCATTCTGAAACTTGACATCACCGGCAAAACCTATGCTTACAGCGCAGTTAACGGCAAGTTCTATGAACACCGCATTTATGAGGACAAAGAAATCGACGAAACCCTTACCAGCCGCTGGGATTGGGTAAGCGAAGAATTTGGCCGCTGCGTAACCCGCGAAATGAAACGTGTTGACAAAGCATTCATGGAAAACGACTTTTAATTAACGGCTGATATTTGGGCTCCTGCTTTTGGGCAGGGGCCTTTTTATTTTGCAGGTGGAAAAAATTATGTCTATATGGTAAAATTAAATGATAGAGTCAGCTTTATCTTAACGGAATTATTATATAGACAGGAGGATGGCACTTTGAATAATGACATCCATATAGTTTTGGACAGCATTGCTTCCGCCGCGGAAACGCCGCTGGCGCATGACGCACGCTGCCATATTTTGCAGCTTATTTTCCGCCATAAAGCGGTTGAATGGCGCGACGGCGAAAAAACGCCGGAAGAAATGTTTAAAATGCTGAAGGAAAGCGGCGAACTGCCTAAAACTTCGCAGCCGCCGGTTGGCGAGTTTTTGGATTTGTTTACGAGCCTTGCCGAAGAAGGAAAGAAAGTTATAGGTATTTTTGTAGACAGCGTTTTAAGCGGAACTTACCATACCGCCTGCATGGCAGCGCGGCAGGTAATGCAGGAAATTCCCGGTGCCGATATCCGCATTTTCGACAGCCTTACGGCGGCAACGCCCATCAGCGCACTGGCGCTTGATATTTTGAAAAAGGCCGATGAAGGCGCCGGTATGGATGAACTGGAAGCGTTTATTAACGGCGCCATTGCACGCACGGAAACCTGTTTTTCGGTAAATACGCTTGAATATTTGCAGAAGGGCGGGCGCATAGGTGCTGTTGGCGCGCTGCTCGGAAGCCTTTTGGGCATACGCCCGGTAATAACCTTGGATAAGGAAGGCAAACTTGTTGTAGCGGCCAAATGCCGCACCCGCAGCAAGGTGCTTAACACAATGCTTGAAATTTCTTCTTCGCACGGAGAGCTTGAAAGAATCTGCATTGCCCATGAAGGCGCGGAAAAAGATGCCGAATATCTTTACGGAGAAATGACTAAGCGTTATCCTGGTGTGCCGGTACTGATGACGGGCATCGGCGCTGTTTTGGCCACCCATTTGGGGCCCGGCTGCATTGGGCTTTTTGTACGTACCAAAGAATAAATCCGGCGCGGCCGGAAAATAAAAAGGCAGGGTTATCTGCCATAATCAAGGAGTGAAGATGAATTTAACACAGACGGCTGTAATTAACGGCCACGATATAAAAAACATGCTGCTGGGCGCTTATGCGGCTTTTGCCGCCGGGTACCGGCAGATTGACGAATTAAACGTGTTCCCGGTGCCTGACGGCGATACCGGGACGAATATGATGCGTACCATGGAAGCTGTGCACCGTGCGCTTTTGCCGCTTGATACGGATTCTGCGGCGGAGGTTGGCGCAGCGGCTGCCAAAAGTGCCATTATGGGCGCGCGCGGCAACAGCGGCGTAATACTTTCGCAGCTTTTGCGCGGCATTGGGCGCGGGCTGGCAGGCAAAGCGCGCGTTACAGGCAACGAGCTGGGCAAGGCCTTTCAGTTTGGCATTTTATATGCCTACCGCAGCGTTGCCAAACCGGTGGAAGGCACCATTTTAACGGTGGCGCGCGGCATAGCCAAAGAGGCTTACCACGCAGTGCGCCGCGGCGAGGACTTTACCGAAATTTTAACCGAAGCCATTGCCGGCGGCAAAAAAGAACTGGCACGCACGCCGGAACTTTTGCCCGCTTTAAAAGCAGCCGGTGTTGTTGATGCCGGCGGCCAGGGCCTGATTGTATTTTTGCAGGGCTGCTTAAACGGCCTTTTGGGCAAAAACTTGCCGGAGGAAGATGAGCAGCACATATCCGTTAATAAAATTGCCGCCCTGCCGGCAGAAGAAGTTGACTTAACCAATCCGTACTGCACGGAATTTATTGTAAAAAATACGGCAGTGGATGATAAAACCGTGCGCGCTGCGTTATCGCCGTTAGGCAATTCGCTTATTGTAGCGGCAATGGATGACGTGGTAAAAGTACATATCCATACCGCTAACCCGGGCGCTGTTTTGCAGCAGGCACTTGAATGGGGCACGCTGCACGATATTAAAATTGACAATATGGCAGAGCAGCACGAACACCGTGTATTCAGCGCAGCGGCAGTGCAGCAGCCGGCACTCAAAAAAGAAGGCACCGGCCTTGTAAGCGTGGCGGCAGGCAGCGGCATTGCGCAAATTATGCTGACGCAGGGCGTTGATGAAATCATCAGCGGCGGGCAGAGCATGAACCCGCCTGTGGAAGAATTTGTACACGCCATTGAAAACGGCGCTTACAGCAAATATATTATTCTGCCCAACAATAAAAACATTGTGCTGGCAGCTCAGCAGGCGCAAAAGCTGCTTGGCGCAGACCGTGTAAGCTATGTGCCGACCATTAATCTGGCGCAGGGCATTGCCGCCGTTCTGGCGTTTGATTCTTCGCAGACGATGGAAGAAAATATTGCCGCCATGACGGAAGCGGCGCAGAGCGCACATTGTGCGGCAGTAAGCATTGCCGTGCGCGACAGCGTTGTTGGCGGGCTGCCCATTATTAAAGGTGATTATATCGGTCTGTTGGAAAATAAAATTGTCTGCACAGGCTCGGGCTTAAACGAAGCGGCCATAGGCGCGGTACAGAAAGCCGGTACGGACTGGGAGCTTTTAACTCTGTACTACGGCAGCGATATTACCGAAAACGAAGCGCAAAGCGCAGCGGCAGAACTTGAAAAGCTGTGCCCCGGCGCGGAAGTGCAGGTGCTTGAAGGCGCGCAGCCTTTATACCCGCTGATTATAACTTTGGAATAGCATAAAATTAAGGCATGCAGGCCGCATGCCTTTTGTTTTGGAGGGGACTTATGCAGGAAATCATGCTGGCGATTGTCCTCGGCATTGCCGTGGGGCTCGCCAATTTGCTGAGTTATAAAATAAAATTTTATTTGAGTAAACTTTCTACGCTGTGCCTGTGTACTATGTTATTTTGCCTTGGCGCAAAAATCGGCTGTGATGATGCGCTGCTGGCAAAGCTTGGCACGCTCGGCGTTCAGGCCGGAGCCATTGCTTTTGGCGCGGTTTGCGGCAGCATTCTTTTTTTATCTGCTGCTATTAAACTGCTGGCGCGCCCGGCAGATACAGAGGAGGGCGAGTAATGCTTAGTGTTGCCGTTTCTCTCGTTGGCGGGCTGCTTTTTGGCTATTTGTTTTTAGATACGGGCGTTAAAGACACGCTGGATTTAATTTTAATGTCGGCACTGGACGTAATGATTTTTATTGCCGGTATCGAAATCGGCAGCAACCGCGGCATTTTAAAACGCATCTGCAACGTGCACAGCGCGCTGTTGGCGCTTGCCATACCGTTGGCGGTAGCCTGCGGCAGTATTTGCGGCGCACTGCTTTTGGGGCATATCGCCGGGCTGAGCGCGTATGATTCGCTGCTTGTCGGCGGCGGGCTTGGATGGTACAGTTTTTCTTCGGTTGTTATCAGTGCTATGTACAGTACAGAAATTGGTACAGTAGCGTTTTTGGCAAATATGATGCGCGAAATTTCCGGCTTCTTTTTAATACCGCTTTTGGTGCGCGTGCATAAATTTCTGGCGCTTGCCCCCAGTGGTGCGGCTACTATGGACAGCGGGCTGCCGGTAGTAATAAAATATACCAACCTGCATGTCGGGATGTACTCCTTCATTAACGGGCTGGTGCTTACTCTTATCGTGCCCGTGCTCATTTCGTGGCTGTTGAGTTTAAGGTAAAAATATTGTCAATTTATAAACCAAAACCTGCCTTGCGCAAAAACGCCCGGCAGGTTCTTTTTATGTTTGTAACTGATTATGCAGTTGTAATTTGTACTGCTTTTTTATATTCGTAAAGTGTTTGCACTGTTGCAGCAATGCAAAAATGCTGCGGCTCTTTCGATTTCGTCCGGGCATGGCACCGGACTCTTGTACAAAGTGCCCTAAATTTAGCCGCCGCAGTTTTTGTATCTTGCTTCACAGTGTAAACACTTTGCTTTGCAGTTTAGTATATGGAATTTGCGTAAGATTGTTGGGTGAGGCATTTTCCTCACCATAGCATTTGGGTTCCATTTCAAAGGTAAGAGAAGTTACAAAAATATCATTGGAATCATAAGGGGATTTAGTTTTATAAATTCCGTCCGATATTTTTTGAAAATCAGATGTCATATATTTTTGGGGTGTGAAATTTTGAAAATTTTTCATATCGTCTTAATTTCTATAAATTTTTGATTTGGAGCTTTTCTCCATTCCCAGATAAATAGAAAGTTATTATCTAAATGCTGCTGGCACATGGCAATATGGTTCCCGAGTGAAATCAAGATTAGCAGGTTGTTCATCAACTAACTCTCCATTCCACTCAAGTCCGGTTTTGAAAGCGTTTGCAGCAGCCTTTGCTTCGATTTTTGTTAATAGCAACGCCGCATCCCGGTTTATATCTTCCTCACTGCACTTTGATGGGCTGCCGTATTTGTCGTAATAATAAGTTGGGCCGCAAAGCCAGTAGACCATTTTAGCAGTAACTATATCACAAGCGGGATTCATTACAATTTGTTCAACTGTAAACATTCCATCATCATAATTATAATCTGTAATCATGTAGTGGAGTTCTTCGGCGGATGTGATATGCGAAAATAATTCTGCAATTTCTTTTTTATAAGCTTCAAAACCTATTTCTCTTTGACGGCAGAATCCTTTGTAAAATTCTTCTTCCTCACAGCCTTCCATTTCATCGTCAAACTCATCTTGTTCCATGTCTAAATAATAGTCATCTCCAGCACAAGACGCACGTTCCATAAGAATATCAAGTTCTTTTTTTCTTTCTTCTGACAGCATGATAATATCCTCCTTATCTAATAAATACATTGAATTGAGGTTTATTATTCTAATTATATTTTAACATAAATAATTAAGAAAAAATTT
>ULQC01098479.1_pt1 | contig 76659 bp, 74 predicted proteins | sample 1954091 | NCBI WGS metagenome assembly ULQC01 (sample SAMEA4835645, study PRJEB28245) | human gut metagenome | biome: gut microbiome; material: fecal sample | place: Denmark | collected 2008
TGAGATCCGGATGTAATAAAGGAATTGCTTTCGGTTCATGAAACCAAGTCGGTATCATTATTGCCGCTTTCCATAATAACTTTTACACCTGCTTTGTCTTCCGCGGCATTCAGCACTCCGCCTGTCACATTGACTTCAGCCTTCTGCGCTTCTACAGCTTCCGTATTGTATACTGTAACTGCGTTGCCAAGAGTACCTTTAAGGGTTCCTCCTGTAATATTGACTGTAAGGTCAGGGCTTACAATATACTGTCCTTGGTTATTACCATACATTTGAGCTGACGCAAGGATAGCCGAACCTTCTGCCTGGGCACCGCCTCCTGCTGGAGCATCTTCAAGATATGCCCCCGTACCGATAACGGTAGCGTTTTCCTGTATAGTTATAGTTCCCATTTTTGCTTCAATTCCGGTGCCGCCGGTCACTACAGCGTTTCCTCCTACAGTCAGCTTTCCTTCCATCGGCCAATAAATAGCGGTGCCATCATCTATGCTCTTAAGTGTTCCTCCTGTTATCTCAGCGCTGCAAAGAGCTGACATCGTATTATTTCCTGAAAGTGCAAAACCGTATGACGCTTCTATGGTGCCGCCGGTCATAGTTAATTGGGAAGGTACAGCGCTTTCAATATTATCTGCTTCGTCGTTGAAGATCATCACTCCGAATTTACCTGAAAGATAAGCGTTTTCCGATACGGTAACATCTGCCCCGTAAGCTCTCAAAGCCGTATTGAAACCGCTAAGTTTAGCATTTCCTGCTATAACTGTGGCAGAACCTTTAGCTGCATATACAGCACTGTCTTCTCCATCAGCTGCCGTTGATGTATTCGCTATAGTTCCGCCTAAAATATTCAATGTTCCGCCTAGATTTCGGATTCCATTTTTACTGGCAATGATATTGCCAGAGAGAATATTAAGCTGGCCACCGCTTTTATTTTCGATACATATATATGGATTTGCTCCATCTTTTGCATCAATTCTTCCGTTTCCGGTTATCGTAAAACTCCCGTTATTTTCAAAGAGCATAGAATCACCGTCGAAGAACCTTCCGTCGCTTTTTATTATATATGTGCCTAAGTCAAGAGTAATATTCTTGCCGGTCTCAATAGTTATTTTTTTATCCAACACCGCATCAGCAACCAATTCTACAGTTCCCTCTTCTTCAACCGCATTGATTGCCTCGCTCAGCGTATCATAGTACAAGCCGTTTACTTTTGCTACATAGCTATCGGTCTGTTCAGTACTGCCTGACTTGGCAAACGCAAACCCCTGCAATGAAAATATCAATGCAAGACACAGAACAACCGAAAAAAACTTTCTCAGTTTCTTCATTTTTACCACCTTTCCACGACAATCAAGTTTTATTTTACTTATATATAATACCTCTCACCTTAGAAACTTGTCAATATAAAATATCAAAATCACCTGCATGATCATCTTGAGTTAGAATTATGTAAAGTAACATTGTTGGTAATCTAAAACTGCCAGTTTTAAAGCTGGCAGTTTTAAGTAATTTTATCTTAAGTTTTATATGCAATGTTTCAATGCAATATTTTAGAACTCCTTAACAAGGTCATCAGGTGATACAAACGGGATATCATACTTTTCTGCAGTTTCAAGTAAAGTAAGTTTTCCATCGTATGTAGTCAGACCTCTTCTCAGATGCTTGTCATCTTTGAGAGCTTTTTCAACACCCTTGTTAGCAATTGCCATAGCAAATGGCAGGGTAGCATTGGACAGAGTAGTTGAAGCTGTGTGAGCAAATGCTGAAGGAATATTGTCTACGCAATAATGCATAATACCTTCTTCATAGTAAATAGGATCAGTGTGGCTTGTGCTTCTGCAAGTCTCAAGAGCGCCCTCATCATCGCAAGCTACGTCAACGATCATTGAACCCTGTTTCATAAGCTTCAGATCTTCTCTGTATACCAAATGATCCTTTCTTGTCTTAGGCCAAAGGATACAGTTGATCAGTACATCTGTTTCTTTCAGGCAGTTCAACAGGTTTGTCCTGTTGGAGAACATAAATGATACGTTCTTAGGCAGGATCTCTTTCGCAGCCAGCATTGCATTGTAATTGATGTCGAGGATGTTTACATGGCATCCGAAGGCTGAAGCTAATTCAGCAGCGCCCATTCCGGAATGTCCGCATCCAATGATGGTAACTACAGGAGCCGGAGCACCGCAAACGTTAGCAAGCAGTCTGCCTGGTCCGCCGTTGATGGTCTGCTGGAAATGCAGAGCAGCTAAAAATCCGCCCTTACCTGCCAGTTCGCTCATCGGGCTGAGCAGCGGCCACTGACCTCTGTCATCGGAGATGTCTTCGTAAGCGATACTAGTGCATCCGCTCTTAAGTAAAGCTTCTGTTTGATCTAAATGAGCATTGGAATGAATGTAAGTAAATACGATCATATCCTTTCTCAGATACTGATATTCTTCAGGGAAAATTTCTTTTACTTTGTAGACCATATCTACAGAATTCCAAATTTTAGCAGCATCGGCTTCAACTGTTGCGCCTGCTTCTCTGTAGTCGTCATCGGAAAAGCCGCTTCCCTTACCTGCGTCATGTTCTACGAATACTTCATGGCCTCTTCTAACCAACTCAGCAACTGCTGAAGGAACTGCTGCAACTCTGTATTCGCTAGGTTTGATTTCTTTCATTACACCAATTTTCATTTCGTGCATTCTCCTTTTCTAGACATCCTTAATCTGTGTTCTGCTTTAACAGCATTTACTATTTATATATAGCAATAAGCGTGCCATTTTTATGATATGTACGCAAACTGCTTTATATCAACACCTTATTTGTCGCCTTGCCATTTTCTTTGAAACGCAGAGGAACTTTTGGCTAAAATTCGCCGCCAAGTTTTATTACTTTTCGGCTATTTTTAGCCGATATTAATATCATCTCAGCCCCAGCTTTTCCATCCTGTAAACAAGAGTTTTTCTCGGCAGCCCAAGGATTTCTCCGGCCTTTGTCTTGTTCCCATGAGCCATTTCCAAAGCGTTCTCCACCATTTTTCGCTCTACTGCTTCCATAATCTCATGGTATGCTATTCTTCCGCTATCACTGTTATGAGCTAAGAGTTTAGCTGTCTCACTTTCCTCTTGGCTGAAAACTCCTAATCTCTCGTCTCTTTCTCTTTCCATCTTTTCCAGCATGTATTTAGGTATCTGTTCCCTTGTAAGAACAGTTCCGTCTTTTAGAGATGTTATCATTGACTCTATGGTATTGGAAAGTTCTCTGACGTTGCCATCCCATGAGTAGTTCATAAACATCTGCCTGACTTCCTCATCTACGCCGGTCACTTCTTTGCTGTAAGCTCTTTTATAATAGTCTACATAATATTTTATAAAAAGTATTATATCCTCTTTTCTCTCCCTCAAAGGCGGTAATGTTATCAAGCCTCCCGAAAATCTGTAAAACAGGTCTTTTCTGATTATACCCTCGTCTATCGCTTCCAATGGTTCGATATTCATTGCTCCTATGACTTTTACATTCACATGCTTATCCCTATTGCTTCCAAGAGGTCTAAAACTGCCGTCTTGTAATACTCTGAGCAGCTTTGGCTGTACATTATATGGAATAGAATTAAGTTCATCTAAAAATAAGATCCCTCCGTCTGCTTGCTCGAAAAGACCTTTCCTGTTTTCTGCCCCCGTATACGCTCCTCTGACCGTACCGAACAATATGGCCTCCATGAGATTTTCCGGCACTGCAGCGCAATTCTGTATCACTACCTTATCCCTAGGCACTTTGCAATACGTTATCATAGACTGCGCAAACATTTCCTTGCCTGTTCCTGTTTCTCCATATATCAAAGTAGGGTTAGGCAATGTAGCCAAAATTTTTGCCTTCTCAATGTTTTCCTTCATTTGCTTATTTGCCGTCAGTATAGTATCGAAGGTTATCATTCCGGCATCTTTTTTTAGCCGTAAAACGAACTCGTCAAATTTTCTGTTAGCATCGTTGGCGCCGCCTTCATTTTCATCTACATCCATGGCAAGTTCAACTACAGCTATCAACTTACCTTTTTTCATCAATGGAAAGGTCACGTTGTTGGTAACGTATCTGTTATTGAGGTAATCATAATATTCTTGCCTCTTATTGATTATTATTTCGCCTGTTTCTATGCATTTTATAACACTGCTGTTTTCTCTGTTAAGGCTCGGGTAAATTTCCAGATAATTTTTGTTAAAATATCCTGAAGGATATCTCTTATCTTCTCCATCGTTAAGTTTTTCGTCGTATCGTGTGTTATAAATTATCCTGCAATCTTTATCTACTATAAATATGTAATCCAGGCTGTTTACCACCAAGCTTCCTATGTTAAGCATAAAGCCTCCTTCTGTTTGAAGTCTCCGGCGTGCTGTTTTTTAACTTTTTCACCCGTTGAACTGATTCAAAACAAATTCTCTGAATTTAGTGGCAGTAGGCGAAAGAGTAATGTTTTTATTAGTCACCATATAAAACTCTCTTTCGATGTTTAAATCCGCCAATTTAAAAGCCAAATAATTGGCGTTGATATCCTTTTTAACAGCTATTTGCGAAAGTACGGAAACGCCCAGACCTCCGGCTACGCATCTTTTAATGGACTCCAGACTATTGACAGTAGCGATTATCCCCGGTCTTTTGCCTTTTCCGGTGTAAACCAGGTCTTCAAAAGTGCTTCTGGTAGCTGAGCCCTCTTCACGCCACACAAAGCTCTCTTCCAAGAAATCTTCCTTGCTTATGTATTGAGATTCCTCACGCAGCTTTAAAAACTTTTCATTTTTAGGTGTTATGAGCATCATAGGGTCCTTAAAAAGCAAATCATATCTTAGACCGTTATTTTTATATCCGCCTGTGAATCCCAGCTCTCCGTCGTTTTCCATTATAGAATCCCATACGGTCTCACTGTCGGATTGCTCCATATAAAACCTCACTTGAGGAAAAACTTTGCGAAATCCTGTCATGAGCTCCGGCACTATATATTCTCCCGGTATACTGGAAGCTCTCAAATCTATAATGCCTGAAAATTCAGAGCCTCTTCTTCCAACCTCCATAATGGCCTTTTCTCTGGTATTTATTAGACTGATGGCATATTTATAAAACGCTCTGCCTTCCTTTGTAGGCCTTGACTCTTTTCCGAGCCTGTCTATTAAAGTCACTCCCAATTCTTTTTCCAGCGTGCTTATATGGGTACTTATGGTAGGCTGAGTAAGAAAAGACGCATCCGCCGCCTTGGAAAAGCTTTTATATTTTATTACGTTTACGAAAGCCTCTATTTGTTTAAATTCCATAACGTCTCCTATATCAGAACTCTTGCGTCATCTACTTTTTGAGTAATCTTGTTGTTATCCAGATATTCCAAGATCTCCACTGCATATTTTCTGGAAGTTCCTATCATATCTCTGAATTCAGCCAGCGTGATCCTTCCGTCGTTTTTTATCTTTTCCTTTAGTCCTGAAAGCGCCCGGTCAAAGTCTTCTCTTCCTATACAGTACTGGTAATTCAGTCTTACTAATTGACCGCCGCTTACAAGTGCATCTATGATATGCTTTGCATTATTTTGGTCGTTTTCTGTCTGAAGGACTTCATCTATAGTAGGCATTTCATATTTTCTATCTGCGTAAAGCTTCAATATTCTTTGCCTCATAGCCTCCATTTCAGGAGAATAGCTTATGGCAAAGTCAGCCAGGGAAATGCTCTTAGGTCCAATCTTTACCAGCTTTTCCTCCTCCAACAAAGCCATTATCTCCTCAGAAAGCTTGGCGTCAGGTATTTGAAATTTCTTTGTTATCTTGGATTTGAATTCTTCTTTGTTCATGCCTTCGGAAAGGCTGTTTTGGCTATGATATTCTTCAAGGATTCCTTTGCTGTATTCCCATATTTTTTTAATATAGTCTCGATGAATAAGATATTCTTTTTTCACCGTCTTTACTTTATTTTCATCTATGAGAATGCTGCTTATTTTTTCCAGTTCTTCAGGACTCATTCTCAATTTGGCCGCAAAGTAACCTTTCGTAAAGAAGAATTTGCTTTTTTCTTTTATAACGAGTTCAGCTACGTCTTTATCGCTTCCTCTGTCTTTAATTTCCATAGCGGCTATGGTCTTATCGTCAAACCTCTTATGTTTTTCCGGGGAGACTTCCAGCACTTTTCCGCCTCCTATGGTTTCCAAAGGCGAATAAAACCTTATTATAAATCTGTCATCCTTTTTAATGGCTACAGGTTCTTCCAGTCTAAGCTGGGCGAAACAGTTATCGCCTTTGGCCGCCATATCCCTATCCATAAGCACTACTTTTCCGAGAGCCTGGGATGATCCGCAGTAGAAATGCACTCTGCTGCCGTTGGCTACGACTCTTTCTGTATCGTCGAACATCTCCAGCTTGACATCTACCATCATAGTCGGCTCCAGAGAACCTTTCGCCGCCAAAACGCTGCCTCTTTCTATATCTTCCTTCTTGAGCCCTGCTAAATTAACAGCTGTTCTCTGTCCTGCAAACGCCGTGTCTACAGACTGATTGTGGACTTGCAGATTTCTTACTTTAGTGGCCTTATCTTCAGGGTAAACTGCAATTTCATCGCCTTGATGTATGGTTCCTTCTATTAAAGTTCCTGTGATAACCGTGCCGAATCCATCTATGGTAAAAACTCTGTCGACAGGCAATCTGAACAGTTCTTTCGCGTCGCTTTTAAGCAATCGGTCATCTATATTATCTACTATAAGCTGTTTAAGTTCTTCGATATTATAATTATCATAGGCTGAAACTTCTATAGAAGGTGCATTTTCCATAAAAGTACCCTCCACCAGAAGCTTGGCATCCTCTTTGACCAGTTCTATCCATTCTTCATCATCGACCAAATCTCTTTTGGTAAATACAAGTATGCCTTTTTTGATGTTGAGCATCTTGAGTATCTGAAAATGTTCAACCGTCTGAGGCATTACGCCCTCATCAAGGCCTATGACCAGGAGTACAAGGTCGATGCCACCGATGCCGGCCAGCATATTCTTGATAAATTTTTCATGACCCGGCACATCGATAATGCTTATATTATAGTCGCCGTATATCATATCGGCAAAACCGTTTTCTATGGTTATACCGCGTTTTTTTTCTTCTTTAAGCCTGTCCGTGTCCATGCCTGTTAACGCTTTTATCAGACATGTTTTGCCATGGTCCACATGACCTGCCGTACCTACTATTACATTTTTCATAGTTACTTTTCCGTTATCCTCTTAAGTCTGTCAGCAATAATCCGGTATTCATCCTCTGCTATGGTTCTAACATCAAAAAGTACTTTATCATGGTTTATTCTTACTATTATAGGCAGAGCATCCATCCTGAGTCTTCTTTCAATTTCCTGAGACGAAGCCTCATTCCATTGCACTGATACGCTGTATCCTTTTAAGACTGTAGCAGGCGCTGAACCGCCTCCTACCACATCCTCCGTAGCTTCTACTTTGGCATCCAAAGCAGGGGCTTCCTTTTTTATCATTTCGAGAAGTTTTTCTGCGTCGGTCTTGAGCTTTTCTTCACTCCTCGTCAGCATGGAAAGAACAGGGATTTTTTCTTTGGCGTTTTCATCGTCGTAATATTCCTTAAAAGTCGCTTCCATAGCTGAAAGAGTCATTTTATCTACTCTTAATATTCTTGCAAGAGGATGTGATTTCATCATGTCGATGTATTTCTTTTTCCCTATTATAACGCCGCCTTGAGGTCCGCCCAGCAGTTTGTCGCCGCTGAACAAAATTATATCCGCTCCGTCAGCCATGGCTTCCCTGACTGTGGGTTCTTCAATACCATAGTCTCTCAAGTTTATCATTAAACCGCTGCCCATATCGTATATTACAGGTAGATTTTCTTCTCTCCCCAGCTTTACCAGTTCTTTTAACGGCACTTCTTCAGTAAATCCGATTATCTTATAGTTGCTGGTATGGACCTTCATGATGGCTCCGGTGTTTTCGTTAATCTTATTTTTATAGTCTGAAAGCTTTACCTTATTGGTCGTTCCCACTTCTGCCAAGTGAGCTCCGCTTTCTTCCATTATCTCCGGAATTCTGAAAGAACCACCTATTTCAACCAGTTCGCCTCTGGAAATTACCATTTCTTTTCCTCGTCCCATGGCAGCTAGGCATATTGTAGTAGCCGCAGCATTGTTATTTACCACCATAGCGGCCTCTGCTCCGGTTATCTTCTCTATTACCTTTTCAACGTGTACATGTCTTGAGCCACGTCCGCCTTTTGCAGGATCGTATTCCAGAGTGGAATACTTGTCTGCAACTTCTGCGACAGCTTCCATCGCGGACTTGGACAATTTGGCCCTCCCCAGGTTCGTATGCAAAACTACGCCGGTTCCATTGATGACCCGGCGCAGACTTTTCACATGGGAATTGCGTACAGCCTGGATTACTTTATCTGCTACCATATCGTAAGAAACATAAGACTCATCAAGGGCTTCATCGGAGCCGAGAATCTCTTTTCTAACAGTTTCAATGACAGTTCTTATCACATCAACTACCTGTTCTCTCAGAAGTCCTGAAGATGCCTCTATTACCTTTTCGTTCATCAGCAATTCATCGACTTTAGGCAGCTTTCTAAGCAATTTACTGTTCATGTTTTCCCCCTATTCTGTTTTGAAACTGCTAACTTTTGTCACAGCTAACAGTTAACTTTGGCGGGAGTATGTGGGAATCGAACCCACCCAAGAGGCTACTAACCCCTCGCGCTGGTTTTGAAGACCAGAGGGCACACCAGCACCCATCTACCCCCATGAGCAGCGCCCAGATGGCGCTGATGCGAGCTTTTTTCTATGCAAATTTTCTATATGTCATGATAGGAGCAGGACACGCCGCATGAGCATTTGCCACAGTTTTCACCGCCCTCCATGTCTGGCGCAAGCTCCTTCTTCTTATCATAACACATGTAGACACATTTTGTCTTGTCAACTTCATAATTTTTTCCGTTAAATTTTATTGCCTTCATTGGACAGGCATCTACGCACTCCCTGCAAATGCCTTTTGCCTTGTACAGACATTGCTCTTCCAATGGATTGTCTGCTGGCAGTATAGCTTCGGTGACGAAGGTGATCATTCTGCCTGCACAACCGCGCTTAGTGATGAGCATATTATTAATGCCGAAAGTGCCCACGCCAGCGATCACGCCGATATGGCGATGTGACCAGTTACTGGAAATAGCTCTTTCGACTATGCCGCCCGTCGGCAAAGAATTGGTTGCTTCGTAGCCCCGGCTGCGCAGAAAGGCGCTCAGGTTCTCATTGAGAGAAGCCAACATTTCGTTGGTTCTGTTATAGGCGTCGTCCCACAACAGCGAAGAAAATTCTCCGCCCGTGTTTGAATCGATCACCTTTTTCGTATAAGGCACAAATATGGCTACTACCGACTGAGCGTTCTCCAGAAGTTCGCTCGGCATTAAATGACCGGGGATCACTTCTTCCTTCAGCTGCACAAAAGCCGGATCATCCGCAGCGGCAATACCTACTATCGGCGAGCGCCACAGGTCGCGGCAGTCCTCCCGCTTTCCATATGAAGCGACGAAACTCACAGCTTCTTCTATCAGTTTTTCTTTTAATTCCATATTTGTCATTTTAACGCCTCCATTCTTTCAAAAAACGGGGTTCTACACCTTGGCAGAACCCCGCTGAAAAGCCTCTCACTTATTTGGTTAAAAGTTCAAGAGCGTTCATAACTATCTCGGTCTGTCTTGCTTCTTCCTTTTCCGGAGGCAGATTAGGGTCGCCTGTAGGATAAGGAATAGCCTGAGCGCCTGAGATTCTGGCAGCTCCTACAGTCTTGGATATAGGAGTTACTGTACAAATGTGGGCTGCAGGGATTCCTGCTTTTTCAATTTGTTTAACTATTGTTGCACCGCAACGTGTACAGGTACCTCAGGTACTCGTCAGGATAACGCCGTTAACACCTGCATCAAGCAGGTCCTGAGCCATCTCCTGACCAAACTTAGTAGCATCTGCAACAGAAGTCGAGTTTCCTGTTGTTGTAAGCAAATAAGGATATACAGAACCGATAACACCTTCCTTTTCCAGTCTCTTAAGAGCGCTGTAAGGAGCTACACGGTTAGGATCCTCGTTGGCGTATACAGGGTCATATCCTGCATGTACGCATTCGAACTCACCTTTGTTAAGACCGTCTTTGCCCTCAAGGCTGTATTTCTTCCAGAATTTAGCGGAAGCAGCGAACATGTGGTCCGGGTTGCCCATAGGAACGATACCGCCGGTAGTGCAAAGAGCAATCTTTGCCTTTGACAGATCCTTGATAGGAGGTGCCGGATCTACCTTCTCATATACGGAGATCTCCAGCTCAGTTTCATATGGTTCACCTTTGAGCTTTTTAACCAACATGTCAACAGCTCTCTTTGCGCCTCTCTCCTCGTGGAATACGTTAACACGCTGTCCCTTCGGATAATAGTGTTCCTGCTTTGGAGTTCCCAGTTTTTCACCGGAAATCAACTTATTAACAAATCCTGTAATAAGCGGAATTGCCTTTCTTATAGTAGCGGCTGACTTACCTACTTCCATGATATAGCAATCAGCCTTGTACATTTCCACACCAGGGTTTTCCCAGTACAGACCTGTAACTGAAGGGATTCCGTAAGTTTGCTGAGCAAATTTGCACACTTCACAGCATGCGATACCAAATCTTCCTGCGTTGAAAGCAGGACCTGCAATCAGTATGTCAGGCTTGTACGCCTCAATCTGCTTTTTTACAAATTCCTTGCATACGTCCATATTCTCTGCGAAATAGTTATCTCCGCAGACGATCGTAGCAACGATTTCACCGCCCTTGATAGAAGGAGCAAAAGCATTGGCGTTGCCGCGTGGTCCATCTTCTACGAAAGGCTCTGTGTATGCGAATTCCTCACCACCGATCTGTCCAAAGAATTGGTTAGTGTAAAACAAAATTCTTTTCATTTCAGTTCTCCTTTCTTCAAAGTTATATGGTCACAGCGCCTACATAAGTGTTACCCTGCAGATTATGGCTTCCCATAATACCGTGGATCTCAAGCAGCAGACGTCCGTCTTCCTGAATAGAGTTAACGTTACCGCCGCAGACTCTCTCAACATCCTTCAGGTTGCCGATGGTCTTTTCCATTGCCGGCAACATAACTGTAGCGTTGGAGTTTCCTGTTGAAACGATAGCGTTAGCTTCCTGAACGCTGTCTGGAAGCGGTTCGCTCATTCCATCAGTTCCTGCGTCCTCATTGGTGATTATTACTGTCTTGATTCCGTTCTGCTCCAGCTCTTGGCATACGATCATCAAGTCAGTAGTCGGGTTGCCGAAGCCTTCCTGAGAAATTATAGCTCCGTCAGCACCCAGCATCTTTACCTGTCTTACAGTAAGCATTCTGTCTCTGAACTTTTCTTTAAGAGTAGTCATCAGAGGGTTTAAGACTATGCCCATGAAGTTGATTTCCTTACCGTGAACCTTGAAAAGTTCATCGATAACAGCATTGTTCTGATGCATATAAGTTGTAGTCTTTGAGCCAGGTGATACACAGTTACCTGAAATCAAAGCTCCGTCCATAACTTCCAGTGGAGTGATCATGGTAGGAACCATGACCTTTGAGTCTCTTCCGTAGAAATATGTGTCATGGAGAAGGCCCTGAGACATGCAGTTGTATACATAAACAACTTTTGGCAGGTCAGGATACTCAGCGTATTTTTCTCCTATAGATTTCCATTCATAATTTTCTGAAACATAATCTTCGCAGCCGAAACCTATCTTGCCTACATAGTTAGCAACTTTAATTCCAGCTAATCTTACTACTTCTTCGTGTTCATGCTGGTCGATATGATCCTGTTTATCTATGATCATAACCAGGTGATTAATGTGTGAATAAAGTGTATAGTCTGTCATAGGACCTGACATGTCGATAACTCCCTCTTGGAAGCCTACGATAGGCCCTGTAGTAGTAACAGCGCATCCTTGTAATGCATAAGTTATGCCGCTTCCGGCTTCCTGCATGTCCTCGTGGAACAGTCCCGGGAAACATTCTCCGCCTTCAAGCTTAGCTCTAGGCTCGATAACATCTTTTACGGGTACAATTCTTACAGATTCACCGGGTCTTGCAATGTCAAATGAAACGCTTTTTACTCTACTATCGTCCAGAACTAAATCTTCAAGCTTCTTTGGGTCTACATAAAGGCAGCCATCAACGATTTTTTCCTCATCACCGAATTGGATGTCTTTAATCGTGATTTTTCTTAGTTCCAAATTCATTTTGAGTTTTCCTTTCTTGTTGATCTGTGTGTGTGATTTTTTGTGGTTGTGTGTGGTATTAATGCTTTGTGGGACATTACTCTAATATTGCAATTTCCATGCCAAAACCATGCAATATCGAGTAAAATGCTTCGTTGGAATTTCAACGAAATATGTTAAATTGTAAACACAATATAACATTTATCATCATTATACGATAGTTTTTTGTCGAAATTGCGACAACATTTAGACGTTTCGATTATTTTTCTACGTCTTCTATGCCTAGTCTTCCCATTTTATATTTAAGAGTTTGCCTCGGTATGCCTAAAATTTCTCCTGCTTTGGTCTTGTTGCCCTTAGTGCGTTTTAGGACTCCCAATATGAGGTCTCTCTCTACTTTTTCTACTGTGCTCCTCAAATCGCAATTATCTTTATCAAGATCTATTACTATATTGTCATTGCTTTCCTTAAGTCTTTTTCCGTCAGTTCCGTCTCTCCTTGCCAACACATTTTTATCATTATGTTTTTCATTAAGATACAGAGGAAGTTCGCTATATTGCAATATTTCTCCTTTTGTCATGCTTACCATTGCTTCTATCACATGCTTAAGCTCGCGGACATTTCCTTCCCATCTGTATTCAAGGAAAAAGGTTCTAAGCTCTTCTGATATTCCTTTTACATTTTTTCCATATACTTCATTGAAATAATCTATATAGTTATCTGTAAGATATTCTATATCGTTTTTCCTGTCTCTAAGCGGAGGCAAATAAATCATATTGCCGGAAAGTCTGTAAAATAAGTCTTTTCTCAGTATATTCTTTTCTATCGCTTCCATAGGGTCTATATTCATGGCTGCCACAATCTTAACATCGACCTTCTTTTCCTTGTTGGCGCCTATGGGTCTGAATGTTCCCTCCTGGACTACACGAAGCAGTTTGCCCTGAACATGATATGGCAAAGCATTAAGTTCGTCTAAAAAGAATATGCCGCCGTCTGCCTCCTCAAACAGACCTTTCCTGTTCTCAGCGCCTGTATAAGAGCCCTTTGTGGTGCCAAACAATATGGATTCAATAAGGTTTTCCGGCACAGCTGCACAATTTTGAATTATTATTTTTTGCTTCGGATTGGCCGCATAGTTTATTATGGACTGTGCAAACAGCTCTTTTCCTGTTCCCGTCTCGCCGTAAATCAACGTAGGATTTTGATTTAATGCAAAAACCTTTGCCCTTTCAATAGCATCAAGCATTTCCTCATCTATGGTAAGTATATCATCGAAGCTTATCTGCTCGTTGTTATCCATATTGGGATTAAAATTGCTCTCGCGGGATAATTTATTTAAATATTCTTTTTTTTCTACCGCATCACCTACAGTAGTAAGGTCTTTTGTAAGTTCAACGGTACCGACTATCTGTCCTTCGCGAAATATAGGTATGGTAACGTTCTGCGTCACATATACATTACCATTGATATCCACAAATTCCTGTGCGTCCCTGAAAATGCTTGTCCCAGTAGACATGGTCTTTACAATGGAACTGTTATTTCTTCCCAGAGACGGATACATTTCAAAGAAATTTTTATATTCTTTAACATCGGATTTATTGCCGATAGCAGGATCAAAACGGGAATTATATACTATTTCATAGTCTTTATTCACAAGCAGTATATGATCTACATTTTTCAGCAGAAGTTCTTTCTTGGTTATCATGCCTACCTCCTGTACTCTTCTATACCACTTTTTAATAATAAAAGATCAATATACTGTAGATCCGGCAATAATTGTTCATCATATTTTTTTCTATAAGTATTTTCTATGAGTTTTTTGGTTTCTTTAATGCTGTCTTCAATAATGATAACGCTCTGCAAATCCGTACTGCCTTCAATTCTTTCCAAGAATACCGACTTGTATGGAGTCTCATGAGGCTTTATCCTTCCCATCATAGGGTGCATAATCAACCTGGCGCCAAGATGTATATAATCTCTTGCTATTCTAAGGATCTCCTCCTGATCCGCGTCGGGATAAAACTCGATTTTTTCCTGTTCTTTCAATTCTTTATTCACTTTTGGGTTATTCGTAATTATCAATGCTTCCATACTTATAATTTATACTACTGACAAAAAACTGTCAAGTCTAAGGTTGTCTATGGGATGCTTTTTTTAATTACAATTTTCTATTTGTAATATGTATTTGAAAAAGGTATAATTGACGCAAATAATTAATTTTTAAAATAACATTAAGGAGGTTGACTATGGCAGAAATAAAGTTAACTGATCTGACGCAAAACGGCGGCTGAGCTGCAAAAGTTGAGCCTGATGCTCTGGCGCAGGTTCTGCGTCAATTACCGAAGTTTGATGATCCTAATCTTCTTGTAGGTTTTGATACCAGCGACGATGCTGCTGTTTATAAAATAAATGACGATACTGCTCTGATACAGACAGTCGATATATTCCCCCCTGTAGTTGACGACCCGTACAGCTACGGCCAGATAGCCGCTGCAAATTCTCTCAGCGATGTATATGCCATGGGCGGCAGGCCCAAACTTGCAATGAATGTTCTCTGCATGCCTGAAGATTTGGATAAAGAAATTATACTTGAAATTCTTCAGGGCGGTTATTCAAAGTGCAAAGAAGCTGAGACAATAATTTGCGGAGGTCATACGATAAAAGACAATGAGCCTAAATACGGTTTATGTGTCAGTGGTTTCGTACATCCCGAAAAGATTTTAAAAAACAGTACGGTAAGAGAAGGAGATGTTCTTATTCTTACAAAGGCTTTAGGTACCGGCATTTTAAATACAGCAATTAAAGCTGATCTGCTTTTGCCTGATACAGAAAAAGCTCTGATTAATTCCATGGCTGCGCTGAACAAAGACGCCGCTTTAGCTATGGAGGGTTTTGCCATAAGCGGATGCACTGATGTAACCGGCTTCGGCCTGATGGGGCATGCCAATGAAATGGCTTCAGGCAGCGGCAGAACCATAGTTATCGATAGTTCTAAAGTGCCTGTCCTTCCTCAGGCATATGAAATGGCTGAAATGGGTATAGTGCCGAAAGGTGCTTATAACAATCGCAACTGGATAAGTTGCAGCGTAGGTTTCGGTGAAAACGTCTCTCTGGCCATGTCTGATGTTCTGTTCGATCCTCAGACATCCGGCGGATTGCTTATCTCTCTGCCTGAAGCCGAAGCAGTGAAACTCATTTCTAACCTCAAGGATACAGTGCCTGTAGCTGAAATAATAGGTTATGTGGAAAAATTCTCAGGAAAAACGGTTCAAGTCATATAGGCTTAACAAAAAAACTGTATGAGATAGAACAATGTTGAAGAATCGTGTTACAGGAATCGTGCCGCCACGGGGAAGTCTGACTCCGGGGCGGCATTTCAGATTGGAGGCAAGAGTCAATCATGCAAGTAAAGGAAAATATTATTTTCTGCTGATGATTTGACATGGTCCGCTTCTTATCCCAGAAATTTTCCCAATCTATCGTTGATTATATTCTTTCCTTTAACGGCTATTTGTCCGTTTACAAAAACGTATTCTATGCCTTCTGGCGCCACATTATTTTCCATAAAGTCGGCTCTGTCTGAAATCTTTTCTGCATCAAATATTACAATGTCTGCGTCTTTTCCCAGTGCTATTTCTCCCTTTTTATCAAGCGACAGCCTCTTTGCAGGTTTCAATGTCATTTTTTCCAGGGCATCGATAAGAGAAAGCGCCTTTTCCTCTCTCACATATTTGCCCAAAACCCTAGGGAAAGTTCCAGCAGCTCTGGGATGCCCCTTTCCGCCGTTTAATATGCCGTCGCTGGCAATCATACCTCGCTTGCATGCGACTGCCTTTCTTATTTCCTCTTCATTCATTGCAAATACTACTGCCAGCATATCAGGATACTTTTCTCTTGCTTCTTTAAATATTTTCTCTGTACATCTCACATTTTTGTACGGTTCCTGTGTCAGCAGTATACAGTCATAATCTTTCTTCCATCTTTCAAGACAACCGGGTTCAAATACTTCTGAGCCCAGTTCTGTCGAAAACGCGTTATAAGGATATGTGTCAAAATCCAAACCGCTGTTTTCTTCCATGGCCTTGTCAAGCATTTGAAGAGCCTCATCCATGGAGCCCATGGCGGAGCAGCTTGAGAGATGAGATATTTGAAATTTCATCGGTATGCTATCTGCTATAGCTATCAATTCTTCCAGCGAAGTCATACTTTGGTTGGTGCTGCTTCTATAATGAGCCGCTGCAAGAAGCGTTTTGTCTTCAAATGAATTGAGAACACTTATTATTTCTTCTTTAGTAATTCCCGGATCATACTCTATCCCAAAAGATATACCGCACGCGCCTTCTTTCAGCTCCTCCTCAAGCATGTGTTTCAGTAATGTCCGTTGCATATCAGAAGCTGTTTGATATCTGGCAAGACCTATTTCATACCTTTTATGATTATATCCTGTAAGCATCAGATAATTTATAGGACTTCCTTCCAGCGTCTGTATCGTTTCTTTAAAACGCTTAATGCTTTGCCTTTGTATTCCGCAATTGCCTCCTACTGCCGTAGTTACTCCCATCTGCAGCATAGCTTCCGCTATAACATACTTTTCCCCTTCGTTCTGGAAATTTTCTTCATGCATGTGTATATCTATAAATCCAGGTGATAATATTTTCCCGTCAGCTTCCAGATTTTTAAGGCTTCTTGGCTCTTCCTGTCCAATAAATCTTATTTTGCCGTCTTTTAATCCTATATTGGCGGTCTTAAATTGATTATCTTTGAAATCAGGATATCGCGCCCCTTTTATCAAAAAATCCAACATATATATTACCTCTTACAGCCTAGGAGAGTTTCTCCGAAAAAAGAAACTCTCCCATATTGCTGTTATATACCAAAGAAAATACTGAGATCTTTGTTTTTTTACTGATAATTGATGGCATAGGCTATCATTACCAGAATTGTACAAGCGATGTATAGGTAAAGCATAAGCTTTCCTACAAATTTCAGCCATTTTTCATATGGGATGCCTGCAATTCCCAATGATGCCATCAATATGCCTGATGTCGGCCATAAGCTGTTGGAAAGACCGTCACCGAACTGGAATGCCAAGACAGCAGTCTGCCTTGAAACGCCTAAGATATCTGCTAAAGGAGCCATTATAGGCATTGTAGCCGCAGCCTGCCCTGAACCGGAATTGATGAGGAAGTTGACCAGCAGCTGTATAGGCACCATAAGTCCTGCCGCGATGATGGATGGCAGACCGTCGAACAATGATGCCATTCCGTGAAGAATAGTATCTATGATCTGGCCATTGGTCAATATTACCACCATGGCTCTGCAGAGGCCTATAAGCAATGCGCCAAAGGCTATGCTCTTGGCTCCTTCTACAAAAGCGTCCGCTATATCGCCTGATTTGAGACCATAAATAAATCCGGCGCCGATTCCCATCACCAGGAAAAGTGCTGAAACTTCTGTGCTGGTGCTCCAGCCGGCAGTTATTCCGTATATCAGTACTATAAAGCATACCAGACACCATATGAGGATAATTTTCCTTCTCTTGGTAAATTCAGGTATGTTTTCCATATCGAATTTGGTTTCTTCTATTTCCGGCACACCTGTCATAAGGCTTCTGGTAGGGTCCTTCTTAATCCTTTTGGCATACATTACCACATAAAATATTGCTATTATGAGAAGCACTACATGACACAATATCCTGTATCCCATACCTGAAAACAGTTCCAAACCTGCTATGCCTTGAGCTACTCCAACCGTATACATGTTCATCCAGCCGCCGGTAAAGCCTATGACAGCTCCGATATTAATTACTGCCATACCGACTACAGCGTCATAACCCATAGCCTTGGTCAGCATTACACACATAGGCAGGAATATAAGAGTTGACTCTGCCATAGCGAAGGTTGCACCACCTAAAGAAAATACAGTCATCAATCCGCCTATCAAAAGTATGGACTGTTTTTTAAATACGTTTATTGATGCGCCTAAACCTGCTTCTATGGCTCCTGTCTTATTTATAATTCCAAATGCTCCGCCGATAATAAATACCAGGAAGATAATCCATCCCACTTCTGACATACCTGTAGGAATGGCTTGAACCATTTCAAACGGGTCTACCGGAGTATTTTCTATATAGTGGAAGCTGTCAGGATCTACCAGTTCAGCTCCTACTTCTTCATCATAATATCTGTCATAAGTGCCTGCAGGAACTATATATGTAAGGATAGTACATATTATTATAAGGATGCAAATTAAAACAAATGGATGAGGCACCTTGATTTTTCTCTTTTTTTCCTTTTCCATAACAAAATCCTTTCTGCTTAATAAGCAAAACATATGCTGCGCTTTTAATCAGATAAAAAATCTACGCCGCATTGGGCATAAATAGCGGAGCCTAAATACAAACAATCTTCATCAATTCTAAATTTGGAATTGTGATGTGGGTAATATATACCGTCACTGTGAGGCGCCAAAGACCCCAGTGTGCCAAAGGAACCGGGCACCTCCTGCAGATAATACGATATGTCTTCTGTACCTGTGGCCGGTTCGGGTATCTCGACCAAATTCTCTTTCCCTACTATTTTGGAAGCAGAATTCACGAAAAACTCAACTGCCCGGCTATCGTTTACAGTTACCGGGTATGAATGGCTTATATTTACATCTACTTTTGCTCGAGTTGCAGATGCAATGCCTCGAAATACTTCCTCCATTCTGGCACAGACTTTTTCTCTGTCTGCAGGATCAAGAGTCCGAATAGTTCCGCCGAAGGCTGCAGTATCAGGTATAACATTGACAAGAGTCCCGGCGTTAAGTTCTCCCGTGGTTATTACAGCTCCGTGAGTAGGTTTGATTTCTCTGCTTATGATATTCTGTAAAGCTAATATCATTTGGCACGCTATAGGGATAGGGTCTATACATTCATCCGGATATGCCCCATGGCCTCCTTTTCCGTGCACGGTTACATTAAAAGTATCCACAGAAGCCATAACTGCGCCTTTCTTCCATCCAACCTGCCCGTTTTTTATTCCGGGGAAAAGCCTGCCTGCATGAAAATTCACCAGCATATTAACATCCGGGTCTTTGAGACATCCTTCTTCTATCATAATTTTGGCGCCTCCTGACGTTTCTTCCGCAGGCTGGAACAACAGCACTATCTTTCCTTTCAATTGTTTTTTGTAGGGAAGCAGTACCTTTGCAGCGCCCAACAGCATAGCCGTATGAGCGTCGTGTCCACATGCATGCATACATCCTTTGTGCTCTGACTCAAAAGGCAATCCCGTCTCTTCGGTTACAGGCAGAGCATCCATGTCTGCCCTGAAAGCAATAGCTTTATCCCCCTCACAACATTCAATTACAGCTCTTATACCTGAATTTGAATAGACGTTATAAGGTATCCCCAGTTCTTCCAAAACGCTTCGCACATAAGCTGTAGTCATTGGCAATTGGTCATGAAGTTCCGGAATTCTGTGCAAATCTCGATACCATCTGACCACATCCTTTTCAATTTCTTTTGCTTTTGATTTTATGGCATCCATAACTCTCCTTTCCTGGCGTCATACGCCAATGACAATTATTTTAAAGCCAGTATACCCCTCCCCCGGTACTTAATTGTCAATCCCTATTTAGCTTTTTTATACCGTATTCAGTCAGGGAAAAATTTATGCACGAAAAAACCGCCTTAAACAAATTGTTTAAGGCGGCGCAATTAAACTTATGTAATTTTTTTGAATTTTTTAGAACATCTTCATTTCGCCCAGGCAGATACCCATATATCCGATCAGCGTAATTATGTCAAGAACAGGCAAGCCTGTAGCTTCGCTTATCTTTCTTGCGTAAGGAGGCAGATCTGTGCATTCCAGAACTATTCCCTTAATGGAAGGATTCTTTTCAACAGCGGCTACTGCTGTACCTACGATTTCCTTCTCTACTGCGTCCATATCTATGGAAGCCTCAGGGTCATTGAACATCTTGCTCCATTCCTTGCAGTCTTCAAGTCCGAATACTTCAAAATTAATGTCATCGGTAAATCCGCAAGCGTCAAAATGCTCTTTAGTGAGCAGAGATTTATTAGCTGTAATTATACCTACGGTATTCTTTGTACCTATGATCTGCTGCATGTAAGGTACTTGAAGCAATGATGATGTAAATACAGGTACATCAAGAGCATCTGCTAATTTTTTCTGGAAGATAGCATTGAAACCGCAGCTTGTAGTGAAAGCTTTGACTCCATCCTCTTCTACCATCTTTTTGGCCATCGCGATCATATCATCTAAAAGCTTCTGGCTTGGATGATACATAACAGTTTCCATACATGCTCCCGGTACTTGTACCATTTTAATTTCAAAAGGATATGAAGCAGGATTGGTGCTGTTTCCCGGCAGATTTTCCAAGTTTAATAAAGGTTCAGGAACTTTTCCGCCTTCCCATCTGAGTATACAAATCTTTGGTTTCTTTTCCATGGTCAACTCTCCTTGTTAATAAAATATAGATTCCAAATATTAATCATAATTTACACTCTTTATTGGATTTTGTCAATTATACAATTGTACCTATGGCAAAAGCTTTATATTTTGTCATTATATTTTGAAACATCTTATCTTTCTTTTAAGCATTGATATGATCACAATACTCAAGGCAGACGCTGCCGCTATTCTTAAATAGCCTTCCGCATTATCACTCTTATCTCCTGTTTTAACCGGCATGCGCACGATGCTGCCTGAGTCTTCACCCTCATACAAACATTCTGCAGGTTCAGGCTTAGGCATATTCACAGCTGTTATTTCCAATACTTCTGCATCATCATCTATATTCACCAGATAAATCATATCGGAAATCAAATATCCTTGAGGAGATGAAATTTCGCCAACGCGCCATTGGCCATAAGGAATGTTTTCAAAAGAAAAAAGACCGTTTTCATCGGTCTTTGCAGTTATCAATGCATTTTCCGCAGAAAAGTTCTTTTCATCTGGTTTAAATAATCCAAAAACAGCTCCTTCCAACGGAAAATCTTTATCATCCACTTTATGTCCGATAATTTCTCCACGTATCAAAGAATTTTCTATCGGTTTTCCTTCATTAGCCTTAATCTCCGCCATATGAACATTTTGACCCTGATACTCAAAGCTTAAATTATATTTTTCTGCATTCAATATACAATGTTTATTAGTTTGCATTTCTTGCACATAATAATCCCCCAAGGGAACGTCTGTTATGAATTTCCCCCGGTATTCACCTGAAGAGTCTGACTTCTTAACACCTATAACTTCCAGCAAGCCTCCTTCCGGAATAAAGGTTCCGTCCTGAGCCGCTATTTTTTCACCGGCAAACAGGCCAAATTTCACATCTCTGTATAAATCTTCATTATATATATCAAATACCCCATCTTCTTCGATAGTTTTTATAAAACTTATTTCAGCCTTTTGGCGTTGATTGCCTATTTCAAGCGATGAACTTGCGACCTCCGCTTCTTGTCCTGCATACTTCAGCTCAATCATATGAACCGTATCATCAATCACATGTCCGTACGGCGCTTTAGTTTCCTTCAGTTGAAACTTTCCCAAATACTGTGGTTCTGATATCGCATTGCCTTCATCATCCGTTACCAAAATATCTACCAACTGCCCTTTTCTAGCCCTTACCACGCCGTCCGGTGTAATTATATCCTCAGCTGCTCTCATTTCAAACTGAGCTCCTTTCATGCCCCCTTTCTCAAACACGGGAGTGTATGTGCCGTCCTCATTTTTCTCTATGGTACGCAAAATTTCTCCCGTTTTATGCACCTTTACTATCCCCTTTTGAGCTCTATCAAATACCTCTATGACCAACAGCTCTTGACTGCCATCGACTTTAAATTCTATAGGTTCAGAAAGTAAATACTGTTGAGGAGCTTTTCGTTCCGTCAATCTATAATTTCCATAATACAACGGAAATGGCAAATCGATAACACCTTGCTCATCTGTAACAAAAAATCCGTTATTGGAAGGGCCTTCTATCTTTTCTCCTGTGTAAAGATTGGTAAGTTCAAATTCTGCTCCCTCTCTCGGAATTGATTTCCCTGTCTCTGCATCTTTTTTTACGATCTTAATCTTTGACTTCAGAGTTTCATTAATCAATTTATACTTGTACACCTTATCATGTTGTTCGGTTCCAATTACTGTTTCAAAAGGTTCTGACAGTTTATGTCCTTCACTGCCTCTGATTTGCTTTATTACATAAGTCTCATGGGGCAATTCCTTTGTTACCGCACATCCATCTTCCCCTGTGACCATGATATCCCTGTATTTTTCCGGCGTTTTTTCATAGCTGCCGCAAGATTTAAGATATACCTGGAATACAGCTTGTTGCTCCGGCATAATATCATCTGACATCCCATCCGGCGCCTTCATCTTTTCAATTGCAATCTTACCTGTCACTGTATCAACATTAAATTTCAAACTCATTCCGATAGACTCCACAGAGCCGTAAGTAGCCATATCTTGTGATGTTTCGCTTTCATATATATATGAACCGGCTAAAGTGCTTTCATGCTTCATGCATCCCGCCTTTTTCAGAGAATCCTGATTTATCACTGCAGTATTATCATTGCAATCTTTTGAAGCAGAAACAATCATATCATTGCTGCCTTTGGTATGCGAAATCGATATACCGTTTGAAGAATATTTAAATGTATTATAATCTTCTAATACACCGTTAGCATCTTTAATAGTTTTAGTTTCACCGGCAGAAATGTTTATGGGTTTCTTATATGTTTCGAAATCAAACGAAGGTTTCTTATCCCAGCTTTCTATCTTCTCATCTATATTCTTTTTCCATACCTTATACTCACTGTCTAATTTTTGCGAAACGAATTTAATCGTAGCATTGCCCGAAGCAGGCATATCAGGCAGCGATTGCCAAAGATACATCTGTGTAAACGCATAGGCCTTGTCTGTTTTATCCTGAACATTATACCAGCCTAAATAAGCTATCTTATTCTGAAGACTGTCGGAAGCAGATATCTTTTCTACTTCATATTTCAGTTCTACATCACCTCCCTCCGGTGTAAATCCTGTAATCCCGTAACCCGATTGTATGCAGAAAGCTACTTTGTTGTTGATAAACAGCTTGTCTGTAGTTCCTACGAACTTTTTGCCTGTAGAAGAGCCTATATAAGTTTTGTCAAATCCGCTAAGCGGATAGCCCTTGATATTGATAATCTGTGTAGCGGCATAAGCTGCAACTGATGAAACGGATAATAAAATAATCAATACCAAAACAGAACACTTATACGCTTTTTTTGTTGTTTTCTTATTCATTTTCTCCTCCTTTTTTGTAAATAAAAAAAGAGACGGCTTTCCGTCTCTTAATATATATATATAGGCAGATTAATTTTCATAATCTGCCTAACATATCAAAAAAACAGAAAAACCCGGAAAACCAGGTTTTTCATAATCCTTACGGATAAATATTTGGAGGCGACACCCAGATTTGAACTGGGGAATAAAGGTTTTGCAGACCTCTGCCTTACCACTTGGCTATGTCGCCCCGCTAAGCCCTATCGGGCCTAACAGTATAAATTGGCTAGGGTAGCAGGATTCGAACCTGCGGATGACGGAATCAGAATCCGTTGCCTTACCACTTGGCGATACCCCAATATATTTTCACTTAATCTTACTATGACCTTTGATAGTTTATGGGGTGGGTAGTGGGATTCGAACCCACGTATACAGGAGCCACAACCCTGGGTCTTAACCGCTTGACGATACCCACCATATTAACACCTTATCAGAAAATTGGCGACCTGGAACGGGCTCGAACCGTCGACCTCCAGCGTGACAGGCTGGCATTCTAACCAACTGAACTACCAGGCCGCAAATGGTGGGAGTTATAGGGCTCGAACCTATGACCCTCTGCTTGTAAGGCAGATGCTCTCCCAGCTGAGCTAAACTCCCGAAGTTTCTAATAAAAATGGTAGCGGCGAGTGGATTCGAACCACCGACCTTCCGGGTATGAACCGGACGCTCTAGCCAACTAAGCTACACCGCCACATTTGTGACCTAAAATCACTGCAAGTGTTATATTACCAAATTGTGAGTTATATGTCAATATGTTTTTTTTGAAAAATGTAGTCGGAAATTATAAAAAAGTTGTTGAAAATCCCTATTGTTTTGCTATAATTGTCCTTGCTTATTTTATGCCATTAAGGCAATTGAAAGGAGAGATGATAGTTGCTCAAAATGCTCGCACGGGAAAAGGCCGCTTTTAACAGCAGACGCACCCTGCTTATTATCGCTTTAGTTTTTATAATTACAATTGGTTTTACAAGCGTATTGCCATCTGATGTATCTGAATACGGAGCTTTCTCTTTAGTCCCTGCCATATTCTTGATAGTGTACATTTTTGTCACTAAGAGAATTCTTGAAGCTTTGATTCTGTCATCTCTGATGGGCTTCGTCATGGTGTCCAGACCGGAAACGATGGAAAACAGTTCATCCTGGATAAACAATATTTTTTCTAATTTCAGCGATGGGCTTTTAAGCGTTATGATGGATGAAGATATCGCTTGGCTCATTATCGTATGCGGTCTGATGGGAAGCATAATAGCCCTTATTGAGCAATCCGGAGGTTCTTATGCATTTGGCGAATGGATTGCTAAAAAGGCTAAAACAAAAAAGGCTTCTCTTCTTTGGACATGGGTTCTGGGTGTGGTAATATTTATCGATGATTATCTCAATTCTTTAACTGTCGGTTCGTGTATGACAACTCTCACCGATAAACACAAAGTGCCAAGAGAATTTTTATCATATATAGTTGATTCTACCGCAGCTCCCTTGTGCGTTATAATACCTATTTCAACCTGGGCAGTATTCGTTTCAAGGATTTTGGAGACCAATGGCTGGGCTCCTGAAGGAGAGGGGCTTCTCTATTTTGTGAAAACCATACCGTATAATTTTTACGGATGGATAGCAGCAATAATTGTCCCTATCATAATATTAGGAATCATCCCTATTTTCGGTCCTATGAAAAAAGCTTTTAAACGTGTGGAAGAAGGCGGACCGCTTGCCCCTCCGGGAAGTGAAAAAATAGATATAAGAGCAGGCAAGGAAAGTATTGTTCCTAACAATCCTAAGGTTATGAATCTATTTCTTCCTATTTTTGTACTGGTAGGCTCCACAGTAGTCCTTGACTTCGATATGCAGCTTGGCGTTCTTGTTACATTGGCGTTTATGTTTGTACTGTATCTTTTTCAAGGCGTCATGTCGCCTGAAGATTTTACCGATGTAGCTTTGGAAGGGCTTAAAAACATGATTTTACCATTAATGTTGATGGTGCTTGCATTTTTATTTGCCAATGTGAACGATCAAATACATTTTACATATTATGTGATAACTTCAGCTACGCATTTAGTTACTCCTGAACTTCTGCCTTTCGTAGTATTCATTGCACTGGCAATCACAGAATTTATAACCGGTACCAACTGGGGGATGTACATAATAGCGCTGCCAATAGTAATTCCGTTAGCACAAAATCTTGATGCAGATGTTACATTGGCAGTATCGGCTGTTTTAAGCGCCGGAGTATTCGGTTCTCATATTTGTTTCTATTCCGATGCTACAGTCATAACCTCTGCTGCAACAGGCTGCAACAATTTCGATCATGCTATGACGCAAGCTCCTTTTGGGCTTTTAGCTGCAGCTGTATCAGCAATATTATTCCTGATAGCAGGTTTTATCATAAATTAATTTTCCAAACAATTTTTTAAAACCATAAAAGGGCCGGTTGAATTTTTGCAGCCTGCCCTTTTCTACAGATTCACTTCTATTCTCTTTCCGAGGCTGATTTGCTGTGCCGTAACATCGCATTCGAAAGCCCAAACTTTTACTCCCATTTTATGTGCATGTCTCAGAGCATCTCCAAAAGCTTTATGTTTTTCATCATTAGGTTTAAAGGCTTTGACGCCTTTCATCTGTATTACAAATATGACATAAGCTTCTTTTCCTTCTTTTAATGCGTTTTCTAATTCTTTCAAATGTTTTATGCCCCTTTCTGTAGGAGCGTCAGGAAAATATGCTATGCCTTTTGATTCTAAAGTAACTCCTTTTACTTCAATATATTTTGTTCTTCCTTTAGAATCAGAAATCTTAAAATCTAATCTTGAATCACCATATCTTGCCTCCGGTTTAATATCTGCCGCATAATCAGCATCGTCTGCATTGCTGCTGATGTCTTGAAGTTTAAGATATCCGCTCTCCAGTGCTTCCTTTATGACTTTATTAGGCGCCTGAGAATCCATGTTGACCATAATCGATCCTGATTCTGTATCTTTTTCTATTCCAATCAGAGAATATCTCAGCTTTCTGCTGCCCATACGCCCAAAATGATCCTCCAGATAAACTGTTGCTCCTGTTATCAGCAGTTCTTCACATCTGCCTGTATTTTTTACGTGGGCTTTTGCTTCTATTCCATCGACAAAAACATCTGCTATGAACCTGTTAGGTCTTGATAAGAAAATTCCTTTTACTATTTTTTCATACTTCATAATAAAAATAGTACCAAACTTTAATGACATTTGGTAGTTTTTTTTGTATAATAATATGAAACCTAAAAATAAAGGCAACACAAAGGAGATTATTAATGGTATCACCCGGTTCTGTAGCATTCAGCGTGTTCGGTTTTGATATAATGTGGTACGGCCTGCTTATCGGTTTTGGCTTTATGCTCGCCGTGCTCATAACTTACTTTCGCGCTCCTAAATACAATATAGATCCTGACTTTATACTCACATTGACTATCTGGATCATCCCTTCTGCTATAATAGGCGCAAGGCTTTATTATGTCATATTCAGCTGGGATGACTTTTCAGGAGATCTTTCAAAAATATTTGATATAAGAAGCGGCGGTCTGGCTATTCACGGAGGACTGATAATGTGTTTTATAGTGGGTTACTTCGTATGTAGACATTATAAAGTTAAATTTTTAGATGCAGCCGATCTGATAGCGCCTGTTATACCATTGGCCCAAGCTATAGGAAGATGGGGCAATTTCTTCAACGAAGAAGCTCACGGCGGCCCGACCGACCTTCCGTGGGCTCAAATCATAGATGGTGTGGGCTATCATCCCACATTCCTGTATGAATCTATGTGGTGTTTCCTGTTATTCATCTTCTTAATGTACTTTGCCAATCATAAGCGTAAGTTCGCAGGTCAAATAATTTGTCTATATGGTATGTTATACTCAGTCGAAAGATTTTTTGTTGAAGGACTAAGGACTGACAGTTTAATGATAGGGCCTCTGCGCCAGGCGCAGGTCCTCAGTCTCGCATTAATCGCCGGCTGTATCATAATATATATAATTTTAAGAAAACGCGCTCTACATACGAGCAATAAATAATAAACCAATACAAAGGAGAAATATATGAGATTAGGAATCGTTGGACTTCCCAATGTAGGTAAAAGTACTCTTTTCAACGCTATTACAAAAGCCGGAGCAGAAGCTGCCAATTATCCGTTCTGTACAATAGAACCCAATATCGGAGTCGTTACTGTCCCTGACCAGCGCCTTAAAGTGCTCCATGACATGTATAATTCCAAAAAAACTATCTACACCACTATAGAGTTCTGCGATATAGCCGGTCTTGTAAAAGGCGCTTCAAAAGGAGAAGGCCTCGGTAACAAATTTCTGGGACATATCCGCGAAGTAGACGCCATAGTGCATGTAGTAAGATGTTTTGAAAACGACAACATCGTTCATGTAGAAGGACATATTGACCCAGCCTCCGACATCGACACCATAAATACTGAGCTGCTTCTTTCAGACATGGAAATTCTGGAAAGAAGAATCCAGAAGACCTCCAAAGCAGCCAAAGCAGACAAATCCATGCAGGTCGAGTTAGATCTCCTAAACAGAATCTATTCCTGGCTGGGCGAAGGTAAAAACGCCCGTTCTATGGAGCTGGATGAAGATGAAGCTGCTTTCGTAAAGACACTGGATCTTTTGTCATATAAGCCTATAATATATGTGGCCAACGTTTCCGACAGCGATATTGCTTCCGGGGATAATGAATATGTAAAAAAGGTGCGTCAAATTGCTGAGTCTGAAAATGCTGAAGTTACAGTCATATGTGCTGAGCTTGAGTCAGAAGTTGCTGAACTTGACGACGAAGAAAGAGCTTTATTCCTCAACGAACTGGGTATCGAAGAATCAGGATTGGATCAACTTATTAAAGCATCTTATTCTCTTCTCGACCTTATATCCTTCCTTACCGCAGGCGAACCGGAGGTAAGAGCCTGGACCATAAAGCGCGGCACAAAAGCTCCTCAAGCGGCAGGAAAAATACATTCCGACTTTGAAAAAGGCTTCATCAGGGCAGAAACCATAGCCTATGACAAACTTATCGAATGCGGCGGAAATTTAGCCACTGCCAAAGAAAAAGGCCTGATACGTTCCGAGGGTAAAGATTACGTCGTTAAGGACGGCGATGTAATGCACTTCCTGTTTAATGTATAAAATAAAGTATTATGCGATAAAATGCCCATATATAAAACCGGTCTTTTTAATGACCGGTTTTATAAAATTACATATAATGAATTGTTCTATTGCTGCCTTTCTGCTGCCTCTAAAAGTTCTCTTTCCTCTTCATCTGTAAGGTTCATGGCAGAGCTTATTTTCAATATAGTTTCTCTTTCCAGCACGAAATTATCTTCTGTGCATAATCTGATGAAATCCGTCTTACTTAAATTAAGCTGAGAAAAAGTCACTTCACCAGAAGCAATTTTTTTATCATATAATCTAAAGAAAACACTTTTAAATCTTATTTCCTCCATCTTTTAGTCTCCTATAAACCAATTGCAATATTATTATTTGGATCAGCGCCAATATAATTATCATGATTCCGCAATGCATAAAAAACTCTTCAGGCAATATCCTTATTACCGGATCGGTGGTTGCATCGAAAATCCAATAATCGTTTCTGAAAAATATTGTGTGCATCGCAGTAAAAGCCCAATCCCAATCTATGATCAATGCGCATCCGCATGTAGATGCAATTATTGCAATCACTATGCCTGTGAATTTCATCCATTTAAACGACAGACTTTTTTTCTTAACCCATGCAACAATCCAAAGTACCAGCAAAATTACAGCTGCGATAGAAAAAATCTGCATAAAGATAAAGATGTCTTTTACTTCCTCAAAATGTATACGCCCTTGCTGGGACATGATTAAATCAGGGAAGTTCAATTCTGACGGTCCTCCCAGCAAATTATAATCTATTAACACATCATAATTAGCTCTTATCACAGTCTCAGACATCCCCGACATCTGTGGGATATCCAAATAATCTATATCAAAATAATAAAGCGGTCTAAACATCACAGTGATTGTCACTGATATGCATAAAACCCCAATTGCCGCAAATACAGCAGCAATAATATTTCCGGCTACATTAACAATCTTTTTCATTGGTAAAATTTATACTGGCTTAAGGCAGCGCTTAGCAGCCAGAGCAGTGCCTATAGCAGTACCGTATTCTCCATCTTCAGGTATTATAAAGTTTACATACGGGTACATGATCTTTATCATATCACAAACGCTCCAGCACTCAGGAAAGTTGATAAGATTGCCTATAAGTACAAAGTCCTTTATATTATATCCGTTTGCTATCAATACCGCGGTCTGGCAAATCGTTTCTATAACCATATGCACAATTCCTGCCGCTTTATCCTCGCAATCGGCTCTTGAAGATGCTTTGCCGAAATTTGATGCTGTAATCTCAAGATCAAGCCCCGGAAGAGGTTTGTTGGAAATGTCTCCTATTCTTAAATCGATATGAGCTACATTTCCATCACTGGCCATTTCCTGTATTTTATCAACGTCGTCTGTATTAAGCATAAGCTTTGAAAGCCCCGTTATAGTTCCTCCTCCAATGCCTATTCCTCCAAGGTGGGTAGGGATGCGGTTTTGTACCCTTACAAAAGAAGTTCCTGTCCCCATGCTCACTACCATAAAATCTTCTTTTCCCTCAGCAAAATATCCTCCGCCTACTCCGTTGGCAGAAAACTCATCCACTTTATATGTAGGTAATCCATAAATCTTCTGTTTTATATTACTGCTTCCAACCCCTGTTAAATTTACTTGATCTATGTCAATCAACTCTAAATCATTATCGTATAAAAACTTGCCAAATGCACCAAATAGAGATGCAATGGCGTTGCTGGCAGTAATCTGTACCGGCAACAGCATTTCTTCCCCATTAAATCCTGCAATTTTAGTAGTGCTTCCCCCTATATCAATTCCTACAACTATTCCCATCTTAAATCCTTTCTCTTCTGTATGCGTTTATTATTAACGATAGCTGTTGTTATAAAATAACGCATTAATTATAACATAGCGATTATAACATGTTAACCCCAATATTATCATCGTGAATCTGAAAACCCGACAAAATAATTTTTGTCGGGTTTTTTGATCATTGATTGTTATAATTGTTTATTTTATTTTGCCAATTTTCTCTCTATAAGCTTTACGATTTCAACAATCGGAATTACGCAGAATGCCAAACCGATTGCAATAGCATATTCAACAAAGCTTATATGTTCAAATTCAAATGCATCAGATAAGAAAGGAACATATATTACAAGAGATGTGCAAATAAAGCTTGCAATTCCTGCCCAAGTTAACGATGGATTCCAATGCTTAATGCTGAAAATGCTTCCTCTCTGTGAACGCATGTTGAAGCTGTGGAATATCTCTGCCATGGATAAGGTTAGGAATGCCATTGTAGTACCGTCAGGGCTTGTTGCAATCTCCCAAACGCCTGATTCTATATAATGACCTACAAAGTAAGCTATCAGCGTAAGACCCGCCAAAATAACTCCCTGATATACCATATCTATGCCCATTCCGCCGGCAAATACGCCGTCACTGGTCTTTCTAGGCTTTCTCTTCATGATATCAGCTTCAGGTCTTTCTACACCAAGAGCAAGAGCAGGGAAGCAGTCGGTAACAAGATTTATCCATAACAGGTGTACAGGCTGCAGTATAGTAAATCCAAGCATTGTTGCTGTAAATATACTTATTACTTCACTCATGTTTGAGGCCAGCAAGAATTGTATTGCTTTTCTGATATTATCGTATATGCGGCGTCCTTCTGCTACAGCGCCTACAATTGTTGCGAAATTATCGTCTGCCAGTACCATGTCAGCTACGTTTTTAGTTACATCAGTTCCGGTAATACCCATGCCGACGCCTATGTCAGCTGATTTAATGCTAGGCGCATCGTTGACACCGTCTCCGGTCATGGCAGTAACATAGCCTTTTTTCTTCCACATATTTACGATTCTAACCTTATGTTCAGGTTGAACTCTGGCATACACCCCGATATTCTCAATTTCCTTTTCAAAGGTATCATCGTCCATTTCATTAAGCATAGCTCCGGTTATAGCTTTTCTTCCGTCATGTAAGATGCCGAGTTCCTTACCTATAGCTGATGCTGTATCTATATGGTCTCCGGTAATCATTACAGGAGTGATTCCTGCACTGTTGCATTCCTCGATAGCTGCTTTTACCTCAGGTCTTACCGGGTCTATCATTCCTACCAGACCAATAAAGCAAAGTTGATTTTCAACTGACTCGGCACTTATCTTATCAGGCATCGTGTCATATATTCTCTGCGATGCCATAAGCACTCTGAGAGCTTTATCTGCCATATTTTTATTGGCTTGTAATATGTTATTTTTATCTTCATCAGTTAAAGCCCTGACTGTTCCTTTATCTAAGATCATCGTACATTTTTTAAGTACTTCATCAGGAGCTCCCTTAGTATACTGAATTACCTTACCTGACTCTTCATCGGCATGAATCGTAGTCATCATCTTTCTGCCGCTGTCAAAAGGAACTTCTTTTACTCTCGGCATCTTATCTTCTACAGATTTTTTATTAATGCCAAGCTTATATGCATAATTTACGAGAGCACATTCCGTAGGCTCACCTGTAGCTTCAGAATCTCCCTCTTCTATGGCTGCGTCGCAGCATAATGCCATTGCCTGAGCTAATAACTTTTCATCATCGCCGTAGTAATCTACCACAGTCATCTTGTTCTGGGTCAGCGTTCCTGTTTTATCTGAACATATTATCTGTGCGCATCCAAGAGTTTCGACAGCTGTCAGTTTGCGTATGATAGCATTCTTCTTACTCATGTTGGTAACGCCGATAGACAAAACTATCGTTACTACAGCAGCTAATCCCTCCGGTATGGCTGCTACCGCCAAACTTACGGCTACCATGAATACGTCAAGAATTACCTCTCCGTTAAGGGAATCAGCTCTAAGTAAACTTACGCCAAAGATTATAGCGCAGATTACCAGGACTAAGACTGTCAGAACTTTACTGAGCTGGCTTAATTTAATCTGAAGAGGTGTCTTTCCTTCTTTAGCCTGAGCCAAAGCATCGGCAATTTTACCCATTTCGGTATTCATACCGGTCTCGCATACTACAGCAGCGCCTCTTCCGTAAACAACGGTGCTGCCCATGTATACCATATTCTTTCTGTCGCCGAGAGGAATTTCCTTTTCTCCTCCCAGATCTAAAACTTCTTCAGTTTTATCTACAGGAACGCTTTCTCCTGTCAGTGCAGCTTCTTCTATTTTCATGCTGGCACATTGAATGATTCTGCCGTCAGCCGGCACCGCATCTCCTGCCTCAAGGATTACTATATCACCTTTAACTAAATCTTCACTTTTAATTGTTACCAGCTTGCCGTCTCTGTAGACTTTGCTGGTGGCAGAAGCCATCTCTTGTAAAGCTTCTATGGCTTTTTCGGCTTTGCTTTCTTGATAAACACCTAATACCGCATTAACAACAACGACGAATAAGATGATTATTACATCAGCAAAACTTTCATCGGCATAAAAAGCAGTTATTCCCGATATAGCAGCGGCCACGATAAGGATTATTATCATAGGGTCCGCAAACTGCAGTAAAAGCTTTTTAAGCAGTGAATCCTTGTCAGGTTCTTTTAGCTTATTTTTGCCATCTGCGTTTAGACGTTTTTCTGCTTCCGAAGACATCAGTCCATCTTTACTGGAATTAACCTCTTTTAGAGCTTCTTCTGTCGTTTTTAAGTAATATTGCATTCTTTTTCTTCCTTTCCGGGCGAAGTTAAAAAAAACTTCTACCATATATTATACTATACGGTAAAAGTCTTACTATTTAAGATATATGCGAATCATTTTCATGATTGGCTTGACGCAAAATATCACACCTCAAAGATGCCAGTTACTCCCTTTTACGAGGCAATATTTTACACTATGCGCAGAAAAATGTCAAGTTGGAACATGTTTAACATTATCATTAAAATCAAAATTCCCATAGTTATAATTAAATTTTTCATCGCTTTATTTTTATGTGTTTTTTATATATGATCCTATTTTCATCATCGGTTATTCCCAGGATTTTGCCGCAGGCTATTACGTTGTTTACAGGCGCACTTACGGCGCACATTCCTCTTTCACTAATATCAGTTGAAACTTCACTTTTTTCGCAGCCTAAAACGACTGAAATGTCTTGTTTTATTTTATCAAAATTATTTTTATCATCTTCCGCAATTGCTGCCTCCTCGTACTTTCCCAATATAGTATCAGCGAGGATAAATTTGCCTATCAATGCTTGATTAGCTGCAAACTGCATTAAAAATATCATTAATATCATGATAGAACCTATAGATGTTATCAAATCTTTCAAACGATCACTCCCTATCACCGTATATCTCTATAGTCTTTCTCATGACTTTTTCGGACACGCTTTTAAGAGTACCCTCCCCATCTCCTGCAATCATATTAAATATCAATGCTCCCAGTATAACTGTCCCTATTATGATTATTAGATTTTTCATATCTATCCACCTATCATACCTCCAAAATCCAGATAATCAGAAACCGTTCCCGTGCCCTTCTCTACTATATCGCTGGCTGTGCTTTTAAGAGAATCAGTATCTCCCAGTACTAACGTGTTTACTATAACAGCACCCAACAACACTGTGCCTATAATAATTATCAAGTTTTTCATTTTTTATCCTTTCTATAAAGTTTTAAACAAAGATTTGATTTAAAATATTCACTGTCTTCATAAAAACTACTACTACAGTAAAATTTACAAGCAAAGCAAATACAGATGCAGCCGCACAGCTGGTTATAATGAGACTATTTCTCTGAGCTCTTTTCATAGCGGCCGTCATGGCCGATTCAGTTAATGATTCCTGAAACATCTCCATTTGCTCCACCAACTGTGCCGGATTTAATTTGTCTAGCTTTGAAAGAATGTTAGCAAAGTTTTTACCTGATTTCGTACCAACGGTTTTCGCTACGATTTCAAATGCTTCAGTATCATTCCCCATTCTGTAAAGTGTGAGCATACGGCTGTAAACAGGTTTTAAATATCCACTGTTTTCAACTAAACGTTCATATATGTAATCTGCCGAAATTGGTGCGTCACGTCTTACTATAGAAAGATTTTTCAAAGTGACACTGCTGCTGAATAACTCCCTTTCCAAGCTAATGTTTTTACGTTTTGCTCTCATCATCATAATGCCTTCTGCCACCTGTTTTCTTTTATTTTTTAATACTTCAAACGGCAAAACTTCTCCAAGCTGATTTTTATATAGGCGAATATTCAATGCCATCAATAACAACAGTATTAAAAGATAAATTTCTTTTCCCATTACCTTAACTCCAGCCTTTCTATCATATATCCAGCTTATTTTTCGATAAGAAAATTTTTGCAACTATACCGGCGCCGTATGTAAGCAATGCGATGGTAAACCACACCATGCCTGCTTCAGTCATAAATTGATATGCCAGGAATTCCTTCAGCGATAATCCAAAATAATTTACTGCTGCCGCTATAGTAAGCAAATAGCATCCCGGTGCCATATATTTCAAAATAAGCCTGCCTTCATTATTTTCTCTTCGTGAAAATTCTTCTACCTTTCGAGCTTTTTCTATGGTTCTTTTTAGATCTTCCATCGCATCTGTTACCCTTATGCCTGATACCAACGCAAAATACATATTGTCTGCCATGACTCCTGACCAAGAAGTTCCTATGGCAAATCTAAAGTCTTTCAGCAATTGCCTTATTTCCTCTCCCCCTGAAGCAGTATTAAGGCCTTTAGATAAATTAAAAAGAAGCTTCCTAGAATTGGGAGCTTCTTTTATTGTAATAGCGGTCACTTCTATAGCTTGATGCATATTAAAATAATTCATTTTATAGTTATCTATCAAATCTGTGACCATGATGTCTCCTTCTTTGGAGTTTTCTATACGTATAGTCTGCAGTCTGCATAAAAGCATCAGTATAGGAATAGAAAAGGTAAATATTGATGCAAAATATGCGAGAAAAACAGGTATTCTTATGCGCAGTAACATAAAAGTCAAAACACCTGATACGGCAGATAACGCTATCAAGCCATATACCGCTTTCCTGCTTTTAAATCCCATCGTAACTTGAAGCATTCTTCTTACAGTTTCAATAAAATCATCACCTGTAGTACCGGATATACTTACGGTGCGCTTTGCCTCACCCCTTTTAATACGTTTGCTGACTTTTACGCGTCTTTGTTTTACATATACGTTTCTTTTAAAAGCTTCTCTCGCTTGCTTACCATCTTCCCAATAATAAATTGCAAGGCCTATGATAGACAGCAATGTAAAAAAAGTTTCAACGAACATCGTTATTGTCCCCTTCACGCTCATAATATCTGGGATAAATGACCGTATTCTCCATTATCGGATTCCTCTCTTCAAGAATTTTTATCATGTTTTCCATCCTTTTAAACTCATCAGGCCATATCTTTCCCATATTCTTCTTATCCTCCCCCATGTCAAATTTCCACATCCATTTTCCGGTTTCCCAATCAAGTTTGCAAATATAGTGGATTGATACTCTGTCACGATTTATGTCATATCTGTATTCACTGATTGAATTGAGTATCTTCTTGTTTCTGCTGCCGGGCATCTGACAAAGCTCTATTACATAATTAAAATTCCTGAAAATTTGAGAAATTATACCTTTAAAATTTCCTCCGTATCTTGATATGATAGCAGATGCCATTTTGAAAGGAATATCTTGAGGATCAGCCGCATGAATGGTAGCTTTGCTTCTCATAGTCCCCGACGATGTAATATCCATCGCTATTTTAAAAGCAGCCGCATCTCTCATTTCTTCTAAAAGAATATAGTCGCAATCTCCTCTAAGTAAATATTTATATAGTTCCTCCAAGTCTTTATCATCTGCTATCAGCTGCATTATAGGTGTATCATTCATTATAATATGCCATGGAGTTTCAGGGTCAGTAGCTATCGCCAGACCTTCTAAAGTTTTATCTTCATACCTCTGCCACACCTGCATAAATGTAGTCTTTCCGGAACGGACTTGTCCTGCAAACAATACGTTAAATCCTATTTTCACCATGACCTTGAAAAGCTCTACAGCCTCCGACGGGATCGTACCTAAGCCGGCTAATTTTTCAAAGGTAAGTTCCGTCAGCAGGTACTTTCTGAATATCATTATATCCTCTCCTTCTTTAGTTCTTTCTCCCGAATATATGGTAATCCTAATCCCGTTGTGCAGATATACTTCATGAAAGCCCGTTTCTATTCTCTCTCTTGGTGTTGCCATTAATAAAGCGCGCTTAAGCTGCTGCCTCCTGGCTTTTGATATTCTCTGCGGCTGGAGTTGAGACCTGCCGTCAATTAGGCAATAAAGTTTATCTCCGATAAGCTTTGCAGATGACGAATGTTTGTAATCTTCCGTACGATTATACGCCCACGGTTCAAGTCCTGAAAGCCCGTAAAGTTCGGCAAAGATTCCTTCTGAAAGGGTTTTATACCACGGAGGCACTATAGTATTTTTGTATTCAGGGTATGAATTTATTATGTCGTCTATCCTGGACTTATAATACGCAGTTTCCTCTTCATAACCCATTATTGCTTTTTTCTCTCTGCTCAGTCTTTCCTCTTTTTCCCATTCGTCCGCCTCTTTCCACTCTCGGTCAAAATGCTCTCCTATTATGTTACAGAGGCAATAAAAATCCTCAAAGCATTCCCTTTTATCCATATTTTCCCTTTTTATGTTCCTCTTACGTCAATAATATAAAACTGTAAATTTCTTTCCTTCACCTGCCAACCTGGAAAGTTCAACCAATTGAGCCGTATTGCCTATTATTTCAATGTTGTGCGTGACACCGGTGCTCTGGAATCTTTCCTTGTCATCAGATAAAACCTCTTGGTTACTGCTGTCTCTGGCATGTACTACTACAGCAGTCAATATCTTTACTTTTTCATTGTAAAAAGTGACCGTATCTCCTCTTCTCAATGTCTGCGGCAGCGATAACAGCCAGTCCTCCGGTATGGAAAGGATTTCTTTATCAGTACCCTCTCCTGTAGCGAATCTTGATTGTCTAAAATATTCATCATACAAAGGAACATCCTCTGCGACAAATTGCGCAGTTTCCATCCCGATCACTTTTTTCACGTCATCCGGTCCCAAAGCTTTAGGTGAAGGAGCTTCAATCTTCTTAGTATCAATGTGCTCCTCTTCAACAATGGTATTGGCCGGCAAGTCTGACGTTAAAACCAAAATTTCCCTATATGAAATATTTTCCCTTCCCCACAGTTCCCAAATTGCCAATGATATCAATGCCGCTGATATTATTAAAAATCCGGCTATCTTTTTATTCAAGACTCATCTCCTTTCTCAAAGTTGAACGTCCAATTTATGTAATTTATTTACAGTAACATATTACCATATACCTACATTGCTTTCAGCACAAATTCATTTTTTTTCGTAAGTTCTTTTCGACAAAAATCGCCTTTTATTTAATTCTTACTAATTAATACAGGCTCAAGTTTTTTGCTACATGAAATATAAATATTTGCTGCCACTTTTTCCAAGTATTTGCGTGAAAATCGTCACCGTACTCTTTTCCCTCTGTCAGTTTCAGCCTTATACCCTCTCTGTATTCATAAGGTATCTGAAAGAATGCATCTTCAATAGCCTGGATTTTCATAGACAGCATTGCTTTTTTTATAGCTTCCTGACCTGTAAAGTCTTTTTCGGAGGCATTCCTTTCTCCGATCCTTTCCATGACTAAACTGCCGCTTGGCAAATTACCTTCTTTATACAAATACAGTTCAAGGCTTCTTTTCAATCTGGGTAAATCTTTAACAGCCCATAATGCCTGTCTATATACAGCTTCCGGCAATACATATGATTTCATCCTTCTCTGTTGATAATCCTTCATTAAATCACCCACCTTCTGTTTTTTAATATATTTAACATGCGCTAAAAGGCCAAGCAAGATTTATTTTTCCATATGCTCGATTTAGTGACGCAAATATCTGTAATAAGCATTAAAATGCAAAAAAAAATGCCGGCAAATTTTATTTTAAATAAAATTTGTCAGCATCGGTCTCAGTTTGTCTTTTATGTTATTTACACCAAATACAGCATATCAGCGGTTTATCAACGTATAAATCTTCTCATTAAGCATCTCTAAAGCAACCAAATTGTGTCCGCCTTCAGGTATGATGATATCCGCATACTTTTTGCTCGGTTCAACAAACTGCTCATGCATAGGTTTTACGCTGGAAAGATATTGATCGATGACAGATTCCAGTGTCCTTCCTCTTTTTTTTACGTCTCGCAATATCCTTCTTATGATTCTGACATCTGCGTCTGTATCGATAAAGGCCTTGATATCGAACAGGTCTCTGAGTTCCTTGTTTTCAAAGATCAATATGCCTTCTACGACGATAACTTTCGATGGCAAAATATGTACGGTCTCGTTTAAACGATTATATATGGAAAAGTCGTATACAGGTATGTCAATAGGCTGCCACCTTTTGAGCATCTTTATATGGTCTATCATGAGGTCTGTATCGAAAGAATCAGGATGATCATAATTCAATTTTCTTCTTTCCGCAAGAGAAAGCTCATCGTGGCGCTTATAATAAAAGTCATGGCTGAGTATGGTTATTACGTCGCCAAATTCCTTCTTTATTTTTCCGATCATCGTACTCTTGCCTGAGCTCGTGCCTCCTGCAATACCGATTACTATCACATCAGGATATTCCATGGCTACATATCTCCTTGCTCGCTTAAAGGAGTTGTATCTCTGTTTTCGGAAGTCAAGGATGAACCTAAATTGAGAGAAGCTTTTTCCAATTCTAAAACTATATTGTTTATCTGTTGCAGCTTTTCGGCTGAAAGCTGATTTTTCATGGCATCCTCGGCTCCTGAGAGCATTTGGTCAAGCTGTTCTTTCACATTGACTATCTTATCCTTAAGTTCTTCAATGCCCTCATCATCCATAACTTCAGTTATAACTTCTTCCTTGCTAAGCAGACGTCCTGTTTCCAGTTCAAATTCAGAATTCTGCATGATGACTACCGGGTCATATCCAAGCTCAGTCTCTATGAGCTTGGCAAAGTCTTTTTTGGAGTCTGTCTCTCCATGAACTAAAAATACTTGTTTAGGTTTTTTTTCAAAGCTGCTTATCCATTCAAAGAGGCCTTTTTGATCTGCATGTCCTGAAAAACCCTCTAAGTTATGAATTTCTGCCTTCACTACTACTGTTTCACCAAAAAGCTTTACTTCTTTGGCGCCTTCTATCAACAGTCTGCCCAAAGTTCCCTCAGCTTGGTAGCCTACAAATACGATACTGTTTCTGCTGTCCCAAAGGTTATGCTTTAGGTGATGTCTTATTCTTCCCGCTTCGCACATGCCGCTGGCTGAAATAATAACTTTCGGAGTTTTATCATTGTTTAGCATTTGTGAGTCCGCGGTATTTCTGGTAAATTTCAGATTTTTAAAATCTAATGGATTGTCTCCGCTAAGTATTCTTGCTTTGGTTTCTTCATCGAATACCTGTGCATTACGTTTAAACACTTCTGTTGCCGTCGTAGCCATTGGGCTATCTATGTATACGTTAACATTTTCCAGATACTGTCTGTATTCAGGATGTTCTTCATAAAACAAATTAAACTGGTATATCAATTCCTGAGTTCTTCCTACAGCAAATGACGGAATTATAACGCTTCCTCCTCTTTTTACAGTATCTATAGTTATCTTTATGAGCTGGTCTATGCTTGTAGCATTTGGCTCGTGTATTCTGTTTCCGTAAGTAGTTTCCATGATTACATAATCGGCTTTTTTTATCTTAGTCGGATTACGTAAAATAGGTCTGTTCATAACGCCAAGGTCGCCTGAGAACACTATTTTAGATGTACTCTCGGCTTCCGTTATCCAAAGTTCAGTTATAGCTGAACCCAGAATATGACCTGCGTCGTTAAATACTATCTTTATCTCAGGATTAATCTCTATAAGTTGGTCATAAAGTACAGGTTTTACCAAGGTAAGAGCTGCTTCTGCGTCTTTTATGGTATAAAGAGGCTCTACCGGCGGTTTTCCTTTTCTGGCATTTTTACGGCTTTGAGCTTCTGCGTCTTTTTCATGTATGTATGCGCTGTCTCTCAGCATTACTTCCAGCAAATCTGCTGTTGCATCTGTACAGTAAATCTGTCCTCTGAATCCCCTCTTTGCAAGCAGAGGAAGTCTGCCGCAATGATCTATATGCGCATGACTCAGGACTACGCATTCTATTTCTTCAGGTGTAAAAGGAAAAGCTTCTCTGTTCATGGCCTCCATAGATTTTCCACCCTGAAACTGTCCGCAATCAAGTAAAATTTTATGCTCTTCTGTAGATATCAAATGGCAAGAACCGGTTACGCCTTCAGATGCACCGCAAAATTTGATCTTCATCTTTTCAATCTCCTACTTCATGTTATTTGTAATCCCAAAGCGCTCTTTTGGCTGTGGAAACAGCTGTCGCACCTGCAGCTATGGCAGCATCCACTTCTTCTTCAAACTCCAACAGCCCTCCTACTAATATTTCCATGGAAACTTTTTTTGCAAACTCTCTTATTTTCTTTTCGACTACACCCGGCATAATTTCAACCACATCAGGCTTTGCTATACGTATAGATTCCACTGCTGTATCAACCGAGTGAGAATCCACGATAAAAAATCTCTGTACTGTTATCAAGCCGCAATCCTTGGCAGGTCTTATCATGTTAGTCTTGGTAGTAAGTATGCCGTCTACGTTTATAGACTTTAAGAATTCCATGCCGGCACGATCTTTTCCTACCCCCTCAACGAAATCCATGTGGATAAATATCTTTTTACCTGCTCCATGTGCTTTTTTCACATATGATTCTATATTCATTATGCTTGAATATAGCAAAAAAATGACATCCACTTTAGATGTAAGTGAAATATCAAAATCTTCTCTGGTTCTAACCGCTGCAGCTACTCTCCTGCTGCTGAATACTGACATAAGTTCTCCTCCATTCACTTTTTTATCTGCCGTGAAAGTCTGATCCTTCAGTTATATGCAGATGATATCGGCTGGCCATATCTATGAAAAACAGTCTTTCCCCATCGCTGTGAGCAGGATATATACATTCAAGGCCCTTCAGTCCAACCTTCTTTAGCTCTTTCAAAAGCAGCTTGAAATTTTCTTTAAATTCATCGCTTTCCCTGGCACCGATGCCTTTGATCTTGCATGGATGAGCCAGTACAGGTATGCCTCCGGCCTCCTTTATCAGCTCTATAGCATCACTTGTCTTAATCTTTTCTTTACGTACAGCCTTAGCTTCTTGTGATTCAAGAAACTGGCCCGGCTTAAAGGCTTCTGATATTTCCGATATGTATCCTTTGGCTACGAGAGCTCTGGCAAAATCCGGCTTTCCTATATAAATCTGTCCTTCTCTCTTGATAAGATCCTTTTCATCTATCTCATAACCCTTATCCTGCAAGGCTTTTAGAAGAGAATCGTTGCGAGCCTTTCTTATCTTTGCCAAACCGATAAGCGCTTCTTTAAGCTTCAAATTATTTTCATCGATGTTATAGCCAAGTATGTGCAGTTCTTTTCCATCCATGTCTGTAGCCAGCTCTATGCCGGGAATAACCTTTATCAACGTTCCCTCGGCAGCCGCTTTGGCTTCTGCTATACCGTCTGTAACCTCATGGTCTGTAATCGCTATGACATCGTATTGCTCATCAATATATTTTTCTACTACCTCCTTAGGACTCATAGTTCCGTCGGAGTACCATGTGTGTATATGATAATCCGTCTTTAACAGCATCAGTATAACAACAACTCCTTTTCCAGCTTGTCCCCTGCATCTTCGCCTTTAAAATACTTGACTATAGCTATAGCAAATTTCATGGCAGTGCCCGGACCTTGTGAAGTTATAATGTTACTATCTCTTACTACCGGAAATGGTATGGGCTCGGCACCCAAAAGTTCTTCTTCCATACCGGGATAAATGGTTGCTTTCCTTCCGGACAAAATACCCAGAGAGCCAAATACCATGGGAGCCGCGCAAATGGCAGCCAAAGCCTTATCTTCTTCAGCAAACAATGCAATCTGTCTGCACAACCCCTTGTGTTCCTTCAGATTAAGAGCTCCCGGCATTCCACCCGGCAGTACTATCATGTCGCAAGCTTCATAATCTGCTTCTTCAAACATCGTATCAGCCTCTACAGTAATTCCATGGGCGCCCTTTATCTGCCTGCTGCCTGTAACCGATACGAATTTGGTTTCTAAACCTGCTCTCCTCAAAATATCAGTCACTGTCACAGCTTCCACTTCTTCAAAACCATCAGCTAAATGTACCAGTATCATGTTCTTTCCTTTCTAATAAAATATTCTAGGCGGCTTGGTCAAGACATAAGTCAGATAAGAAATAGCTATAGTTGCTACTAAAGTATACAATATGACAAAGAATCCTGCCATATTGATAAAATCCGCTCCCAATATGGACGCCAAAGGCGAATTATCTCCCAGCGCTTCAAGCCCCATAAAAGAAGTCAGCCGTCTCACTCCTTGCTCTGTCATAAACAGCAAGCTTTCACACACTAAGAGAATTCCCGTAACAATCCATACCGCCTTAAGGCGTTTTCTGATAACAAGCTTAAAATCATTTTTAAGAAAATATACGTATATGGATGCGGATATTATCAAACACACGATACAAACAATTAAACTTATATCTAAAGCAGTTTTGGCGATGAGCATGTTGTCGCTGTCTCTATCACTGAATATCCCCTGCAAATCATAGCCTGTGTTTTCATATACCTGAAACTCATCCGGTCTCCACGAATTCATAAACCCCGCTATCTCGTCTGCCATCTGAGAACTGGTATATTCAGTATAAAGGCCTTCTACTACTCTGGTATCGTTAAAATAATACAAATAAGTCCCTGATGTTCGCGCTGTTATGTTTTGTCCAAGGGTTATTATGAAAACAGATAACGTAATAACCAGCAAAAATGAGCAAACATAATTGAACTTTCTCACTGTTCTCCCTCCTGAAAATACCTCTACATAGTATATGATACACCATTTCCGGGCAAAATACAACGCAAATAATACTATGAAAGTTGGGCGAATAACATGTATATACCTAAAGCAAAAGTTTTCTCACTTACGGTTCAAATGGCGGCAGGCTTTATTTTCTCATGCGCTGCGGGCTTTTTAATTCATTTCCTATATCAATGGACGAAAAATGACATTATAGCCGCTGTCTCCCCCGTCAACGAAAGTCCTTGGGAGCATTTGAAATTAGTTTATTATCCTATTCTATTGTTTTTAATTATACAATTAATATACTCAAAAAATAAAAGAGCCGCGATACCAAACTTAATCTGGTCCACAGCTTTATCTGCCTTTATGGCAATGTCGATTGTAACTCTGTTTTATTATACTTACAGCGGCATCATAGGTAAAAATATAATGTGGGTGGACATCTGTATTTTTTTCTTTTCGTTGGCATGTGCTTATTTATTCAACTATAAAATGACGAAAAATCGCATTTCCTATATTGCCGGTTCCAATGTGGCCGGAATAGCGCTTTTAGCGGTTTTAGCTGCTGTTCTCATCGCTTTCACGTATTATACGCCGCATATTCCATGGTTCCAGGATCCGTTAAATGGAAGTTATGGAATATAAATATGATTTCTTCACGCTTTGCCGGAAGCAAAAAAGGACAGCCCTCAAAGCACAACGCTTTGAGGCGTCCTCTCTTTAAACATTTTCAAACTAAGCTACTTATTTGATAATCGTGCAAACTGTATCAGCTCCGCAGCCTGCTGCATTTCCCTCGTCAGTATCCAGATGCACTTCTCTTTCATGCTTAGCGCCTGCTCTTACCAAAACATTATCGAACACGAGACCTCTTGGACCTTCGATTTTGATGCTTACGATATCTCCGTCTTTAACTCCTGCTTCTGCAGCTTGCTCGTCGTTTAAGTGTACATGTCTTCTTGCAACCATTACGCCGTGATCAAGCTCTATTTCTCCGCAAGGTCCGATAAGTTTGCATCCGGGAGTACCTTCCAAATGGCCGGAATCGGTCAGCGGCGCTTTTATTCCTGCTGTTCTTGCATCTGTCATCGCCAATTCCACCTGAGTCTCCGGTCTTGCCGGTCCTAGAACTCTAATGCCTTTAAGAGTGTTCTTCGGGCCTACTACGTCAACCTTTTCTTCGCACGCAAATTGTCCCGGCTGAACGAGCGGCTTTGTAGGAGTCAATTTATGGCCCTTACCGAACAAGATTTCAATATGCTCATCAGTCAGATGAACATGTTTGTTTGATATTCCTATCTTTACTTCATAACCCATTTTATGTATCTCCTTTGTAATTTTTTGATATCTTATCTTATATTATACTATTACCCATATTATCATTCAAGATAACTTACATAAGGTAAATTTCTGTATTTTTGATCGTAATCAAGCCCATATCCTATGACAAAAAGGTTGTCAATGGAAAAGCCTATGTAATCAGCCTCAATTTGAGCGCTGCGTCTTGAAGGCTTGTCCAAAAGAGTGCATATTTTAATGCTTTTAGGATTTTTGCCATACAGGTATTCTTTCAGATATTTCAAGGTATTGCCGGTATCTACTATATCTTCGATTATAATAACATTTTTCCCTGCAATGTCGCCTTCCAAATCTTTTTTTATTATCACCTTTCCTGAGCTTTCGGTGCCGGAGCCATAGCTTGAAGCCATTATAAAATCTATTTCCGTATCGTTGGTGATGTTTTTCATTATATCGGCCATCCACATTACTGCGCCTCGCAGAGTGCCTATCAGATAAAGGGGTTCACCCTTAAAATCCTCGCAGATCTGAGCGCCCAGCTCTGCTGCTCTTTTTTCAATCTGCTCTCTGGTCAACAGAACTTTCCTTGTCTTAATATCAACGTCCATCCTTTTCATCCTCCTGGTCTACAGTAAATTCTACGCCCTCTACTATATCATCTTTATTAAAAGCATTGGAAAAATCCTGCACTTTTTCACCATCCCAGTACAAATCCAAAGTGTCTCTAAGCGTCCATATTATCCAGAGCCAAAGTACAATATCATCTAAAAATCCAATGGGAAATAGAACTGGAGGTATTAAATCCACCGGCAAAAATAAATAAATTATCCCCAACACCACCAATGCCTTTTTTCTCTTAGGCACTGTCTTATCATGCATCATAGTCTTGATGGCCTTTATACGGCTCATAAGAATTCTGAAACTGATAAACTGCATATTCCCTATTCCTCCACCATCAAGAGCCGTTCCATCTCATCAAGGAGCTTATCCTGTCCTGTCTTCTTCAGTGATGAAACAGGTATAACCTTATCGCTTTCGCTCAATTTGAGAGTCCGCCTTATAACGCTTATGCACTTCTGAGCTTCATTTCGTGAAACTTTGTCAGCTTTCGTTGCTACCACCAGCCCGTCGAGCCCATAATGCCTCAGATATTCATACATCTGTATGTCTTGAGCAGATGGAGCATGCCTTATATCCACCAGCTGAACCACCTTCTTTAAGCCTTTCCGGTTTTGAAAATATTCCTCCATCATCGGTCCCCAGTCCTTTGTAGTCTCTCTGGAAACCTTGGCATATCCGTAGCCAGGCAAATCCACAATTCTGAAAGAATCGTTAATCCTGTAAAAGTTAATGGTTCTGGTCTTGCCGGGGTTTTGAGACACCCTGGCAAGACTCTTTCTTCCTGTCAAAAGGTTCAGCAAAGAAGACTTACCCACGTTGGACCTGCCTGCAAAGGCAATCTCTGCCATGGAGTCCTCCGGATACTGTGCGGCTTTTACAGCTATAGCTTCAAGCTCTGCCTTTGTTATTATCATACTACACCTGCTTGCTTTCTTCCAGTGCATATTCCAAAGTATCCACAGCTTTTTCCAAAAGAACGAACTTAAGCTGTCTTTTTACTGCTTGAGGGATATCGTCTATATCCGCTTTATTGTCTTTCGGCAGCAAAATAGTTCTTATGCCGGCTCTGTGAGCTGCCAGCACTTTTTCCTTTATTCCTCCTACCGGCAATACTTTTCCCCTAAGAGTTATTTCTCCTGTCATTGCGATATCTTTTTTAACAGGTCTGCCTGTAAGTGCGGACATTACGGATGTAAATATGGTTACACCTGCTGAAGGACCGTCCTTTGGCACTGCACCCTCAGGTACATGAACATGCAAATCATATTTTTTGTAAAAGTCTTCTTCTATTCCGTATTTGTCAGCAATGGAGCGAATATACGTGATGGCGGTTTTAGCCGATTCCTGCATTACATCTCCCAGCTGTCCAGTCAGCTGCACCGCACCTGTTCCCGGCACCAGTGCTGTTTCTATGAACAGCGTATCTCCTCCTACTTGAGTCCATGCCATTCCGGTGGTAACGCCGACTTCGCTTTCAGCATTTACCACATCGTATCTGTACCTGTGTTTGCCCAAATACTTTTCCAGCGAAGCCGGCGTGATTCTGTACGAATCTCCTTTTTTGCTGACGATGTTTTTAGCTATCTTTCTGCACAAGCTGCCAATCTCACGTTCAAGGTTTCTGACACCTGATTCTCTCGTGTAGAAGTTAATCAAATCTCTGATGGCCTTTTCCCCTATTACAAAGTTCTTTTTCTTAAGTCCGTGAGCTTTTAGCTGCTTAGGTATGAGATATCTCTGAGCTATTTTAACCTTCTCTTCCTCAGTATAGCCTGATACTTCTATTACTTCCATCCTGTCAAGGAGCGGCCTTGGGATGGTGTCGATTGTATTGGCTGTAGTTATGAACATCACTTTTGAGAGGTCAAAAGGTATCTCCAGGAAGTGATCTGTAAATTCCTTATTTTGTTCAGGGTCAAGAACCTCCAGCAACGCGGAAGCGGGGTCTCCTTTAAAATCGGCTCCTATCTTATCCACTTCGTCGAACAGGAAGACAGGGTTGTTGGTTCCCGCGTCTTTGATGGCGCTTATAACTCTGCCCGGTATGGCCCCTATATATGTCCTTCTGTGTCCTCTTATTTCAGCTTCATCTCTCACTCCGCCCAGGGACATTCTTACAAATTCTCTTCCCGTAGCCCTGGCTATAGACCTGGCTATGGAAGTCTTACCTACTCCCGGAGGTCCCACTAAGCATATTATAGGTCCTTTGATGGATTTGGACAGATGGATCACTGCCAGGTATTCCAAGATTCTTTCTTTAACTTTGCCTAAGCCGTAGTGGTCTTCATTAAGTATCTTTTCAGCTTTCTTCAGATCTGAATTGGTCTTGGAGCTGTTGTTCCACGGCAGATTGACTATGGTGTCCACATAGTTTCTGATGACGCTGCTTTCAGCTGAATTGGGCATCATCTTGGTAAATTTGTTTATTTCTTTTTTTACTTTCTCAGCTATCTTATCGTCAAGCTTCAGCTCTGCCAGCTTATCAAGCCATTTCTGAGCTTCATCGGCTGCGTCTTCGTCAGCTCCCAGTTCGGATTGAATAGCTTTCAACTGCTCTCTGAGATAGTATTCCTTTTGATTCTGCTTGACGTTTTCCTGCACCTTTTCGCTGAGTTCACGTTCCAGCCTTAATATTTGATTTTCCTTGAAAATCAGCGTATTTATCAATGTAAGACGCTGCTTTATATCGAAGGTCTCCAGGATTTCCTGTTTTTCTTCTATGTCCAGTTCCAGCTGAACAGCTACTGTGTCTGCGAAAATTTCTGCATCTTTAAATGCTACAGCCATGTCATAAGTGTCGGTTCTGGCTCTTGGATTGAGATTCAGATACTCGTCAAAAGAATTGAGAACTACTCTTTTCATCGCCTCAATTTCATAATCATCCTCAGATACGTGAGCTTTCGGCACCTCTTCTACAGCCACTTTTATGTATGGCTCATCCTGCACCGTTTCTTTTATTACAGCTCTGTAAAGACCTTCTACCAGCACTCTCACAGAATCCCCCTGAATCTTGAGCATCTGCTTAATCTTTACTACTGTTCCGACTTTATAAAAATCTTCCTCCGTAGGAATTAGAATATTCTCATCTTTTTGGGAGGATACAAATAAAATTTTGTCTTTTCTCATGGCTGCCTCAAGAGCTTTTACAGATTTTTCTCTGCCCACATCGAAATGACTTACAGTCTGCGGGAACACAGAAATTCCTCTAAGCGGTATGCAAGGCATCACAAGCTTTTCTTCTTCTATAAGTAAAGTGTCTCTTTCTTCCGTATTCATAGTTTCCTCCTTTCCATGTTCTTAGAAAACAAGGCGACCAAAGCCGCCTTGTTATGAAGCATTTGCCTCATGTTCTTCAAGAAGTCTACCGTCTGCCAGTATCAAATCCGGCTTTATTTTTTTCTCGACAGTTTCTTTTGAGATTATACATTTTTTCACGTCTTGTCTTGAAGGTATCTCATACATTATGTCTGTCATAATACCTTCCATTATGCTGCGCAAACCTCTTGCTCCCGTTTTCCTTTCTATGGCCTGTTTTGCTATGGCTCTGACAGCATCATCGTCCATCGAAAGTTCCACTCCGTCCATTTCCAGGAGCTTCTTGTATTGCTTCAGAAGCGCATTCTTAGGTTCTTTGATTATTCTTATCAGCGCCTCTTCCGACAGTTCTTCCAAAGTAACCATTACCGGCAACCTTCCTATAAATTCAGGTATAAGACCGAATTTAAGCAGGTCCTCCGGCTGTACTTTAGCCAGCAGATTATCATCTTCAGCCTTTTCCGTATTTATTTGAGCGTTAAAACCTATAACCTTGTCTCCCATCCTGCGTTTGATTATTTTATCCAATCCGTCAAAGGCGCCTCCGCATATGAACAGCACGTTGGTCGTGTCAAATTGGATGAATTCCTGATGAGGATGCTTCCTTCCTCCTTGAGGAGGAACGTTGGCAACAGTGCCTTCCAATATCTTCAAAAGCGCCTGCTGAACTCCTTCTCCGCTGACATCTCTTGTGATCGACGGGTTTTCGGATTTTCTCGAAATCTTGTCTATTTCGTCTACATATATGATGCCTTTTTGAGCTTTTTCCACATCGTAGTCTGCCGCCTGAAGCAATTTTAGGAGAATGTTCTCCACGTCTTCTCCTACATATCCGGCTTCCGTCAGCGCCGTAGCGTCTGCTATGGCAAAAGGTACATCTAATATTTTAGCTAGAGTCTGCGCCAAAAGAGTCTTTCCGGAACCGGTAGGTCCTATCATAACTATGTTGCTTTTTTGAAGCTCGACATCGTCATTATCTTGCCTTTTCTTGTTGTTTATCCTCTTATAATGATTGTACACAGCTACCGCCAATGTTTTTTTAGCGCGGTCCTGTTCTATTACGTATTCTGAAAGGGTATCGACGATTTCCTTAGGCTTAGGCAGCTTGTATTCTGCTTCCTGACCTTTTGCCTTTTCTTCTTCCAGGCCATCGTCCAAGATATCCATGCAAATGTGTATGCATTCATCGCAAATATATACTCCGGGACCTGCCACCAGGCGGGATACCTGGCTTTGCGGTTTTCCGCAAAAAGAACACTTTAGTTGTTTATTTTCGTCATATTTGCTCATATTTTTATCATTCCCCCTATAATTATCTGGACGTGATAACCTTATCTATCAGCCCGTAAGCGGCTGCCTCTTCTGCGCTCATAAAGTTATCTCTGTCCGTATCTCTTTCAACACGTTCCATATCCTGCCCTGTATTGGCAGCCAGAATCCTGTTGAGTTTTTCTCTGGTCTTTAAAATCCAATCCGCGTGAATCTTTATGTCTTCTGCCTGTCCTTTTACCCCTCCGAGAGGCTGATGAATCATGATTTCGGCATTAGGCAACGCCATTCTCTTTCCCTTTGCGCCTGAAGATAACAAGAAAGCCCCCATGCTGGCCGCAAGACCCACACATATGGTGGATACGTCAGGCTTGATATACTGCATTGTATCGTAAATAGCCATGCCGGCAGTTACCGACCCTCCCGGACTGTTGATATATATACAGATGTCTTTTTCCGGGTCTTCCGCTTCAAGGAAAAGAAGCTGCGCTACTACCAAACTGGCCACATGATCATCGATTTCCTCTCCGAGAAAAATTATTCTGTCCTTCAGCAGCCTTGAATAAATATCGTACGATCTTTCTCCTCTGCTGGTCTGTTCAATCACATATGGTACCAAAGCCATTTTCATACCCCTTTCTGTCATAAATTTTTATCAAGATTATTTAATCACTGCGTTATCATAAATAAACTTGATTGCTTTTCTTATTCTGAGGTCTTTCTTCAGATATGGAATGCTGTCTCCCAACATTTCTTTTATCTTATCGGATGTGGTCTGATAAGATTCAGCCATTGATTTAAGCTCTTCTTCCAATTCATCTTCTGAAATTTCCAGTTTTTCCGCTTCGGCTATGCCGTTAAGAAGCATTCTGGTCTTGACCTGTCTCTCAGCATCAGGTTTGAGTTCTTCTCTGAATTCTGCCATGTCTTTGCCTGTGAATTCCATGTACTGATTTAAGTTCAATCCCTGATAGCGAAGCTGCTGGTCCAATTCCTGAGCCATTCTGTCGATTTCATCTTCTACCATTACTGCAGGAACTTCCACGTCATTAGCTTCCACAACTTTTATCAGAGCAGCATCCTGCATCTGGTTTTCAGCGCTGGCCTTTGCGTACTTTTCTAGTCTTTCCCTGGTTGCGTTTTTTAATTCCTCAAGAGTATCATATTCGCTTACATCTTTTACGAATTCATCGTCAATCTCAGGCAGCTGCTCTTCCTTTACTTCGTGTACTGTGCAGTGGAAGACAGCGTCTTTGCCTGCCAAGTCTTCAGCATGATATTCTTCAGGGAAAGTAACTTTTACATCTACCTTGTCGTTAGCTTTTGCTCCTACCAGCTGTTCTTCAAATCCCGGTATGAACATTCCTGATCCCAGCTTAAGTTCCTGGTGTTCAGCAGTACCGCCTTCGAACTGTTCATCTCCCACAAAGCCTGCATAATCCAATACTACTGTATCTCCGTCTTTAGCTTCTCTTTCAACACTTACGATTCTGGCGTTTCTCTTCTGGAGAGCTTCGATATCTTTATCTACATCTTCGTCTTTTACTTCCTGCTCTACCTTGTCGATTTCAACACCTTTATAGTTATTTACTTCTACTATAGGATAGCAAGCCACTGTTATGGTTGCTGTAAATCCTTCTCCTTTGGCAATCTTGCTGAATTCTGCCGCCGGGCTGTCGATTACTTCCAGTTCCAGTTCAGCCAGAGCCTTGCTGTAATTGTCTCTAAACAGTTCATCTATGGCATCTTCAAAAAAGATTCCTTCTCCGTAGCGCTTTTCTATGATGCTTCTCGGAGCCTTGCCTTTTCTGAAACCGTCTATTTGAAATTTATCTTTGTTCTGCTGATAAGCTTTTATCTGTGCATTTTCAAATTCTTCTGCAGTAAATTCGATTGTAAACTTAACATCGTTCTTTTCTCTTGAAATAAATGTTGCTTTCATTAAAATCCATCCTCCTAAATCCCGTAAAACAACGGACAATTGCATTATATTATAACTCAAGGCAGGGATAAAGTAAATAGAAAAGGCTGAAAAACTCCTTTTACAGCCTTTAATATGTATTATATACACCAAAATTACACTTTTAACGCATAAAAATATCAAAAAAAACAGCAATGGCGCCTAAAAAGACGCCTTTTCTCCTGATTATGCGTGAAATCAATGCCGGTACTTATGTTTACACATGCAATTCCATCAGCTCAAGGCCTCTTTGAAATTTGCTGACATTGCTTTCCTTAAGATTGTATTTGGTCGCCAGCCTTTTTCCGAGCTCTATCATATCGCTTTGATCTCCTGAATAGAGTTCAATCTCCAGCTCGGAAATATCGGAGTCGCCTTTAGGTGTGATAACTTTGCCTACGTCCAGAGAAACGACACTGATGGACTTGCCTGTATCTACCATCATTTGCTTGCGGAGGCACTCTACTTGCATAAGCGGCATGAGTTTTTTACCGCAAGACGCATTTTTTATTTCTTCATAGATTTCGCTTCCCTTAAACACGTCTATATCCGGTGATTCTATAAAAGTTTCACTTACGTGAACGTTTAGCTCTCCCCTAACGTGAAGACCGTTTTGACTGCTGCCTCCCCATTTAAGAGTTACTACAGGCTTCCCGTTTTCAAACCTTACTCTAAGCGCCATTTTATTTTTGCAAAGGTCCAAGTCTTCAGTATCAAAATACGTGGCATTCATGCGGATTTCTTCTTTTGAGTCCTTCTGCGCCATCTCCTCTAAATATTTATCCTGCAGTATTCTGTCTCTTGCCAACTGGTCCTCTACCAAAAACTTCAATTCTATTTCCATCTTTATCTCCAGTATTTTTCTATTTATCCATATATTACAGGTTTTATCACAATTTTATATTATCGTCAACTTTCACTGCTGCTATCGTTTCCCGTTTTTTTCCCAGATCCTCAGGTTTTCCCTGTCCGACGCTTATCATTTTCTTTCCTTGTTCCAGAGCGCCCTTAGCAAATATTCGTTTAGAAAAGGCTGTATGAGTTATTTCCAAAACCTCGTCTTCAAGGGCAAAATATACTTTATGTTTTCCAAATACAGTGCCCATTCTCAAAGAAACAGCATCTTCTTCAGGTATTCCTAAAGAGTTACATAATGTCTTTGCAGTACCACTTGGGGCGTCTTTTTTCTTTGTATGATGTATCTCCTCAACTGCGATGTCACATTGACCCATCATTTTTTTACCTTCGCCTGCCAGCTTATTCATCACGTCTATGCCCTTGGAAAAATTGGTTTTACGGCAAACCGGACAAATTTTTTCAAGAAGTTTGATTATTTCTTCATCTTCTGTTTTTTGCCCCGTGGTTCCAATCACCACCGGTATATTTCCGCCTTGGCTTCTGGCGTATTCATATATCCCTTGTATTGCTTTTGGATGGCTGAAATCTATTATTAAATCAGCCCGCTGATCCGGCCATTTTTTATCAAGAGGTTCTACCATTTGTATCTGAGAAAATGTTCCGTCCTCTTCCGCGCACTCTTGTATGATTTTTCCCATTGTACCTGTTCCGACAATTATCAAAAGCATAAAGCTTCTCCTTTCATATTCTGTTTCTACCTATCAGAATATGAAAGTATGCTGGTCTTAATTACAAAAATTCGGCAATGTAACCGCGGGCTTAATCATTTTTTTTGGCTAATTCCAGAATTTCTCCGTATTTAGATATGATGTAGTCATATCCCTTTGGGCTATGTGGAATCAAACAGTTGGAGCAATCCTTTATGCCGCCTTCTATATATTTGAAATTGCCGCCGCATTTCTCTCCGAGAGCATAAAGCGGACAATAGCAGAACAGGCAGTTAAAGTTCTCTTCATTATTCGTTTTATGGCACGGAAAAAACTCACATTCTCTATGCTGAAAAAACTTGAAATTTTCGCTCATGAAAATACCTCCTAATTATTTATCTACTTAACAAACCGGTAGTTATAACTCTTTATTGAACCGATAAGTGCCCCACCAATCCGGAAGCAATTCTTTCAGTCTAATTGTTTTATGTGTTTCAAAATCAAGCAGAATCTCGATGTCTCCTCTGCTCATGCGCTGTACTTCTCATTTAAAATTCTGGCCACATAAACGCCGCTGGCGGAAGCTTGGGACAGCGAATGAGTCACTCCGGAACCGTCTCCGAGGACATAAAGGCCCTCTACGTTTGTCTGAAGATTTTCATCCACATCCACTTTCATATTATAAAATTTGACTTCCACTCCGTACAGCAATGTATCCTCATTGGCAGTTCCCGGAGCGATTTTATCCAGAGCATATATCATTTCAATTATGTCGTCCAACTGGCGTTTTGGTATGACAAGGCTCAAGTCGCCGGCCGTAGCCTTGAGGGTAGGTCTGGTAAAGCATTTCTCCATTCTCCTGGCGCTGGACCTTCTTCCCTTGACTAAGTCTCCGAAACGCTGAAGCAGTACGCCGCCTCCCAGCATGTTGGAAAGTTTCGCTATAGATTCTCCGTATTCGTTGCTGTCCTCAAAAGGCTCCGTAAAAGTGTTGGAAACCAGCAGAGCAAAATTCGTGTTCTCTGTCCTCAACGCCGGATCAGCATAGCTGTGCCCGTTGACAGTAACTATTCCGTTGGTATTTTCCGAAACCACTTCTCCGTAAGGATTCATGCAGAAGGTTCTCACCAAATCGTTATATTTGTCCGTCTGATATACGAACTTGCTTTCGTAAACATCATCGGTTATATGTTTAAAGATTTCAGCAGGCAATTCTACTCTAACACCTATATCCACCCTGTTTTTCTTTTGCTTAATGCCGAATCCGTCGCAAACTGAGCTTATCCACTTGGAGCCGGAGCGTCCTGCTGCCAAAACGAGGTCGTCGCAATAAAAAGCTTCTCCCTTATCAGTTGTCACCTTAAACGTGCCGTCTGCCATTTTTTCTACGGTATCAAGGGTAGTGTAGAACCTGGTCTCGATGTGAGATGAGATATAATCAAATATCTTTCCCAAAATCTCCACGTTTCTGTCTGTCCCCAAATGGCGCACCTTAGCTTCCAAAAGATGAAGATCATATTGAAGCGCTTTAGTCTTAAGCTCTCTGCTGGTATGATACAGCTTGGCATCTTTTCCGCCCATGCTGCAAAGCACGCTGTCCACATATTCCATCAGGGCATTGGCTTCTTCTATTCCAACGTATTTGTGTAAATCTCCTCCGAATTGAGTGGTTATATTGTACTTTCCGTCAGAAAGAGTCCCGGCTCCGCCGTATCCGTTCATTATGTGGCACGGACTGCACTTGACGCAGGTAGGCGTAAGGCCTTTTTTTATAGGGCACTGTCTCTTCTCCAGAGGAGCTCCCTTGTCAACCATGAGCACCTTGGCGCTGCAATTAAGCTTAGTAAGTTCATAAGCCATAAACACGCCGCTGGCGCCTGCGCCGGCGATTATTATATCGTATTTATCCATATGTTGATTTTGCCCCTTTCCATAAAAAAGGTCCCTTAAAGCGGGACCGTGCATGAATAAATTTTATTCTTCTTCCATTATCTTGTCAAACTCAGCAACAACCTTTTCAAATTCAGCGTCGTCCTCAATGTCGACCAGCTCGAATTCGTCCTCGCCTATTTCCTTGTACCCGTAGATGTAAACGTCATCCGTATCATCATTCGGTATCAGAGCGATATATTCTTTTCCCTCAAAATCGAACACGCCCATGATTTCGCATTCAACTTCTACGCCGTCGTCAAATTCCAGAGTAATGAAATCAGCCTCTTCGATTTCAGGTGCTTTTTTGTCTTGTGCCATTTTTATTCCTCCATAAAATTAAGTACAGATTTAGTACGTTTTTAATATACCACAACGCACCGCAATTTATCAACTAAAATATTCCTTTATGGCCTGGGCGTTGGCTTTTGTTATGCCTTTTACTTCCATAAGCTTATCTACAGGCGCGTTTTTGATTTCTTCTATAGAAGCAAAGTGAGCCAGCAAAGCGTTTCTTTTGGCCGGTCCTATGCCTTTTACGTTATCCAGGGCCGAACCTATGGAATTTCTGTTTCTCAAGCCTCTATGGTATTCTATGGCGAACCTGTGCACTTCTTCTTGTATCCTGCCGCAGTATTTGAACATCATAGGGTCTTCTGTAAGGATAAATTCATGACCCGTCCCGTCGACTAAAGCTCTCGTCCTGTGGCTGTCATCTTTGGCCATGCCCAGCACAGTTATGGAAATTTTCATAGCTTGCAGCACTTTTTCTGCCGCTGTAACTTGTCCCTGACCTCCGTCCATGAGAATCAGATCGGGCAAGTTGGAAAATCCCGGGTCGTTGGCTTTGGCCCGTTTAAATCTGCGGAACAGCATTTCCTGCAGGCTGGCATAGTCATCAGGCCCGTCTACAGTCTTTATTTTAAATCTCCTGTAGTCCTTCTTGACAGGTTTCAGATTGTTGAAGACCACCATGGCGCCTACCGTATCTACGCCGTTAGTATTGGAAATATCGTAGGATTCGATACGGTAAACATCTTTTTTAAAGCCTAAGATAGTATAAAGTCTGGCTTTTAGCTGTTCTTCTTTTTCTCTGGCGCTGTTAATTTTTTCATCCAGAGTTTTTTCCATCTCTTCAGCGTCTTTCTTGGCCAGTTCCAGAAGGGCACGTTTAGGTCCGCGCTTTGGAACTGTTATCTGCACTTTCCTTCCCGTCTCAAGATTTCGCAGATATTCTTCTATGAGATTGCTTTCTGCTAAAGGTTTCGGCAGGATGATTTCAGGCGGTATAGACGCCCACTGGCTGTAATACTGTTTGATGAATTGGCCGGCGACAGTATCGTAATCGTCTTCTCCTTCCGCTTTCATGGCAAAAGTCTCTCTTCCGCTGAGCTTGCCGTCCCTGACAGGGAAAAGCACCACTGATGAATTTTCCCCCTTGCCTATCGGAATCACCACATCCATGTCCTTTCCGCTGGTCATGGTTACCCTCTGAGTTTCTTTTAGAGTTTCAACAGCCGCCATATAATCTCTAAACTTGGCAGCCTCCTCAAAATTCATTTCTTCAGAAGCCTTTTCCATGGACGAGCGCAGATACTCCATGACTTTTTTCTGTTTTCCGCCCAAAAATTCCAATACGCTGTCTATGCACTCCATGTACTCGTTCTTGTCCACTTTTCCTGTGCAGATTCCTCTGCAATCTTGTATATGATAATTGAGGCATGGTCTGTGGCCGGCAGGAAACTTTGTGACAGGACAGCGTTTCAGTTTAAATATATTATTAAGCAGCTCTATGATTGAGTTTACTGCTCCCACATCGCTATAAGGTCCAAAATACTTGCTTCCGTCTTTTTTAATCAAACGAGTTTTAATTACACGGGGGAACTCTTCCGAAACAGTAACTTTTATATACGGATAGGTTTTATCATCTCTAAGCAGTACGTTATATTTTGGCGCATATTTTTTTATTAAATTGCACTCCAAAATAAGCGCTTCCATCTCGGTTTGACATTTGATGTATTCAAACTCTGCGATTTCAGCCACCATGGAACGCACTTTGGGACTTTGGTTGGCAGAGCTCTGAAAGTACTGCCTAACCCTGTTGCGCAAGGAAATAGCTTTACCTACGTATATAACCTGCCCCAGCTTGTCCTTATGCATATAAACTCCCGGTGTATCCGGGAGTTTTTTCAAATTTTCTTTAATATCAAACATCTAAAAGCGCCAGTCTCTCCTTTTTCTGTCTTCTTCTCGTTCCAGCTGTTTCCTGGCCTCCTCCTCAAGTTTTCTCTTTCTTATTCTTGCCAGCTTCCTTTTATTTTTAATTCTCAAAGACATTATTGCGATGAAGGCTATGAGAATAATCCCCAGAAAAACGCCTATGAGAATAGTCTGAAAATTGCTTATGCCGAAATCTGATAAAAACCAGCCCTCTTCAATGTTTTCGGCTGCCAGCAAATCTACTGTTTTTTTAAGCTCACCTGCTATGTAAATCTGCACTACGCCTATACGCTGTCCCTCCTGTACAGGCGCTTTAAGATTATCGGTGTATACACATTCCGTAGTGACCAAAGATGCAGAAACGCCCTCCGGAAGGTTTATATATCCGTCGTCAGCGGCAACAGCTTCAACTTTGTTCACTGCGCCTCCCTTCAGCTTCACCTTTCCAAAGCTGTCTCCTTGTTCAAAAGCAGTATATTTTGAAACATTGGCTTTGCCGTAATCCATCAAAGTTTTAATATCAGTATATCTTCCTTCAATGGTGCTGCCCATGACAACACAATACAGTTCTAAGCCGTCTGCATCCAGTCCCGTTACCATAGTTGCCTGGTCCTCATACAGATACCCGGTCTTACCTCCGAAAACGCCTTCATACTTTTCTATTTTGAATTGCTTTCCGTTTAATTCTTCATCTACACCGCTGAGAAAGTAATTGGAATTTTTTAATTCTCTTGCTTCATAAGCGTTTGTAGCAGGTATGGTATATTGAACAGTTCCTGAGATCTTTCTTACGGTTTCGTTACTCAAAGCCTCTTTAGCTATAAGCGCCATGTCCCTGGCTGTGGTATAATGGTCTTCGTCATCAAGGCCGCTTGGGTTAACAAAGTGGGTTGATGTGCAGCCTATTTCTTCAGCTCTTTCATTCATCATATCCGCAAAATCTGCCACAGAACCTGCTGTAGCAATAGCAAGGGCCACAGCCGCGTCATTGCCCGACTCCAAAAGCAGCCCGTACATGAGGTTTTCTACCGTTATCTTTTCTCCGGGCTGAAGATATATCTTTGTTTCCGGCATATCGGCTGCTTCTTGCGTTACTTCTACTTCTTGATCTAAATCAAGATTTTCAGCTGCCAAAAGACACGTCATCAGCTTGGTCATGCTGGCCGGCTTCATCTTTTCATCTGCGTTTTTCTCCCAAATTACTTCATCGGTATCTCCGCAAAAAATTATGGCTGATGTTCCCTTTATGTTAAGTTCTTCAGAAGTTGCCAGCGCAGGCGTGACGACGGCTGTCATCATCAGACCCGCGCAAAATAGGCTTGTAACGATTTTTTTAAAATATTTCATTGCGATCTTTCTGTTTGTGTCTTTACTTTTAATATTTTTAATCTTACTGATTTCTTTCAAAGAAGAAGTCTGTCATTTCGTATCCGTTTTCAAAATGTCTGCCTGACTCCAGGGCGGCTCTTTCGTTAAACTGCTTGCTGCTGTCAGGTTCTGTTTCATTCCTGCTGTCATAAATAACAAAAGGTACAGGATCTGAAGTATGAGTTCTTATGGCGATAGGCGTTCTGTGATCAGGCACTACCAATATTTTGTAATCTTCTCCTGAAGCTTCAAGATACTCCACTACCGGTCTTGCAGCCCTTTGGTCGATATATTCGGCGCATTTTATCTTGTTCTCCAAGTTACCTTGGTGAGAGCACTCATCGGTGCCTTCCAGATGAAGATACACGAAATCCTGTCCTCTCTCATATGCGTCTATTGCTGCCTGAGCCTTTCCCTCAAAGTTGGTATGGATGCTTCCGTTAGCTCCTTCTACCCGTATGATTTCAAGGCCTGCAAACATTCCTATACCCTTTATAAGGTCCACTGCTGAAATCACGCTGCCCCTGACATTATACTTTTCGTTAAAGTCAGGCAGCTCAGGTCTTGTTCCCTGTCCCCATATCCAAATTCCGTTGGCAGGATTGAGTCCCTTTGCTTCCCTGGCTTTGTTTATCGGGTGATCCTTTAAGAGCTCGTAGCTTTCCCTTGCCATTTCTGCAAAGAGTTTGCCATCCCTTCCTTTTGGCAGATAATCCCCCAGCCTTCTGTCCAGTATGTCGTGAGGCGGCGTCATAACGCATTCCGACGGCTGCCTGCTTATTATCATGCAATGGCGGTACTGGGTTCCCAAATAAAACTTTATATTTTCTTTTGAAAACGCTTTTTTTATCACCTCCAGCAGTTCTGAAGCTTCCTCTGTGGTTATATCTCCCGCTGCATGGTCTTTAATGGCAAAATCCTCGTAAATTCCGGAAGAAGCAGGTGTAAGAGTAACGAAATTTACTCTGAAAGACTCATCGTCGTCTTTCATATCTATGCCTAGTGCTCCGGCTTCCAATGACGACCTTCCTGTAAGATACACCCTCGGGTCATATCCCATAACCGACAAATTTGCCGAATCGCTGCCGGGACTTATTCCCTCAGGTACAGTTCGGCAAGTCCCGATGATTCCCCTGGATGCCAATCTGTCAAAACATGGCAGCTTTGCCACCTCAAGAGGGGTCTTGCCTCCTAAACTGTCTATCGGATCGTCTGCCGATCCATCAGGCACAATTATTAAAAATTTCATATTTCTGTTCTTTACTCCTTATCCATTATGCTATATGCGCTTACATCCTTTTGAAACTATAAATTGTTTGCTTCAAATTTCTTCATAAATTCTATAAGCGCCTCTATGCCCTTTTCAGGCATAGCGTTGTATATGCTTGCTCTCATGCCTCCGATAGAGCGGTGACCTGCAAGATTGACAAAGCCGGCTTCTTTAGCTTCAGCCACAAATCTCTTGTCCAGCTCAGCATTTCCTGTCACAAATACTACGTTCATCAATGAGCGATCTTCTTTAACTACAGGGCATTTGTAAAGCTTGCTTCCGTCTATGTAATCATAAAGCTTGTTGGCTTTTCTTACATTTCGTTGATACATAGCGTCTACTCCGCCGGTCGCCTTAATATGTTTGAAAACTTCTCCCGCTACATAAATTGAAAAGCATGGAGGAGTATTGTACATGGAATCGTTATCTGCATGTATTTTATAGTCTAAATATGCCGGAGTGGTTTCTCCTGCAAAACCGATAAGATCTTCCCTGACGATAACTATCGTAACTCCTGCAGGTCCTACGTTCTTCTGTGCTCCTGCCCATATCAATCCGAATTTTGTCACATCAACAGGTTCCGACAATATATTCGATGACATATCGGCTACCAGCGGTATATCGCCTGTATCAGGCACATAATTGTATTTGGTTCCGTATATTGTGTTGTTGGTAGTTATATATACATAGTCAGCGTCGTTACGAATCTGTTCTTTTTCAATCTTAGGCACCCAAGTAAAATTGTCTTCCTCCGAAGAGGCGACCACCTTAATATCACCGAATTTGCAAGCTTCTTTGTATGCTTTTTTAGCCCATGTTCCTGTGATGACATAGTCAGCTTTCTTGCTGTGTCTCAAAAGATTTATGGGAACCATGGAGAACTGCAGCGTTCCGCCTCCTTGCAGGAACAGAACCTTGTAATTATCAGGTATGTTCAAAAGCTCTCTTAAATCGGCTTCAGCGTCTTCTATGATTTTTTTAAAATACGTAGAACGGTGGCTCATCTCCATAACAGACTGGCCGCTGCCCTGGTAATTAAGTAAGTCTTCTTTTACCTTCTCCAGTACCGGAAGCGGCAGCACTGATGGGCCTGCCGAAAAATTATATACTCTATTATATTCTGTCATAACGAACCTCCGTTTTTTCATGAAATATATCTACATTGTACCACTTTACCTTGCTAGAGTAAAGTGATATACTATTTAGAATAACAGAAAATCTTGTGTATTTTAGGAGGTATCATGTTTAAAATATCCACACTCAACAAGATCTCAGGCAAAGGTCTTAACCTTTTAAGCGAAGAATATATGATTACTGAAAATACGGCTGAGGCTGATGGCATCCTGGTTCGCAGCCAGGACATGCATTCTATGGTGCTTTCCGATCAATTGAAAGCCATTGCCAGGGCCGGAGCCGGTGTCAACAACATTCCCCTTGATAAATGCGCAGAAAAAGGCATAGTAGTATTTAACACTCCGGGAGCCAATGCCAATGCGGTAAAAGAATTAGTGCTGGCAGGACTTTTATTATCGGCAAGAAATATTCCAAAAGCTCTCAGCTGGGTATCTTCTCTTACAGAAAACGTAAGCTCTGCTGTTGAAAAAGGCAAATCTCAATTTGCAGGCAGCGAAATATCAGGTAAAACTCTAGGCGTGATAGGTCTGGGCGCTATCGGAAAAAAGGTTGCCGCTTCAGCATACGCTTTAGGCATGGAAATCTTAGGTTATGACCCTTACTATTCCGGCCAGATGGAAAATGTAGAAATATGTCAATCAATCGAATCTCTCATTCCAAGATGCGACTACATAACCATTCACGTGCCGGCTACAGAAAGCACTAAAGGCATGTTTAACGCTCCATTGTTTTCCATGATGAAGTCTTCAGCTGTTCTTCTCAACTTTTCCAGGGATAAGCTTGTCAATGATGCTGATTTGCTGGAAGCTTTGAGTTCCGATAAACTGGCTGGCTATGTAACAGATTTTCCTAATGACACCCTGGCTGTTCAAAGCGATTCATCTCTCGGCGAAGATGCTCTTTCAAAAGCAAGAGACAAGATAATATTCCTGCCTCATCTGGGCGCTTCAACTCAGGAAGCGGAAGAGAACTGCGCTGTAATGGCCGTACAGCAGATTATGGATTATTTCCAAAACGGCAATATCATAAACTCTGTAAATTTCCCTAGAGTCGACATGGGACCGATTTCCGGCGGAGTACGCATTGCTTTCTTCACTAAGGACTGCGACCAGCCTGTAGATTTAGTGAAAAATCTCTTATCCGAACAAGGCATCAAATCAGCTGCCCTTCAGGGCGGTACAAAAGGAGCTTACGGATACGTCCTGGCGGATACGGAACTTTCATCTGAGCCTTCAATAAAAGTTTCAGACGAAAGGATACTAAAGTGTCAGGTTTTCAAACTGTAAGCAAAATCATATTATATATCGCATGAAGTGTCTCACAGTACCTTTCAGGGTGGGCACTTCAGCGCAATGTAAAAAAATCAATTTTAAAAGAAAAATTACATCAGCAGGCGCTAAATCCATGTCGAAATTAGTCGAATGCGAGTCCGCGCTGACTTTTTCTTGTAAAGTTTGAAAAAATGTCAGTCAAATCATCGATTTTGCTGACATTTTTCCGCTTTTTTATGGATTTTTACATTTTTTCTTCTTTGAACGCCTAAAAAATTCCATTTTTTATAAATTTGCTGACAAAATTATAAAAAACAAACGATTTTGTCAGCATCAGCCATTGTGCCGGTCAAAGGCCAAAACCTCATAAGCATAAGGAACCATAAGTAACCAATCCTTGGTATGTTCCCCTAGCTATTTTCTGCCTTTTATTTTTTTCTCTATGCTCTCTGTAAAGAAAGTCTTATTCAGCTCAAAATATCTGGCCAGATGCTCCTTGATCGGTATATCCGATTTGAACTGCAATAACCAATGAGGTTTCTGCATCCGCTCCATAGCGCTCTGCCGTATTTGCATTTTAAGTTCTTCATATTTAACAAGTATCTGATTTTCTTTGGCAAACGACCGTATTTTAGTTATTATTCCAAGAGATTGAACTAAATCCACCAAGAATACGCCGTAAAACATTCCAATGAAAAAGCTAAATGTAATATTCTCTGAAAGCCACGTCACCGCATTAACTATATGAGGATGAATCAGAAAATAATACACTGCTCCCAACAAAGCCCAATATATTGAAAATCTCAGGCATATGATGCCTTGTATATTAAATCTTTCTTTTGAATAATCCCAAAGCTGCACTTTCATGCCTTTGATGAAAATAAGGCCGGCGATATATTCAAGCAAAGTCATGACAATCGCCATTGTAACAAACAGCAAAACCTTGCCGCTTACATCGGCGTTTTGTATAAAAAACGTGTCTTCCAGTCCCGCAAGAAGATACAACGCACAAAGGCCGAATCCGTAAAGAGGCAGATACGGTCCGGTCAGAAAGCCTGGATTTATCCATCTTCGGCTTTTATTGCTGGGACTAAATCTTCTGTACAAAACTTCCAGACACCAGCCCAGCATGGCTCCGATAGCGAACAAAAATGCCAATGTTAAAATGTCAGCCATAATCTTATTCCATCCCTTTATGAATAAAAACCTCTATTGCACTATGAAGATTTTCCACCAATATTTCTTCACTGCCTTCCTGAAATTCTCCATCCAACGACCATGGCATATCTTTGCCGGCATGTATTTTGAATTCTTTAGCATTTATAAAAGTCAACATGTTTGATTCATAATTCTGAGTCATAAGCATATTTACAATTTCAGTCATTTCAATGATATTTTTAGGAGATTTTACTAAAAGAAGCTCAAACATTCCGTCATTCATATCCACATACTCCGGCTTTAAAGTAATTATACCGGCTAAAGATGTGGAATTACTTATTGCTCCGAAAATATAGTCATCCTCATAAATCTGTCCGTCTGCTTCAACAGATATGTGCTCTTTTTTAATGGATGCTATGCTGGTAACACCATCCAACACATAGGCTAAATGCCCCAACATATTTTTAACGCTTTGCGGAGTGGCATATGAACTTTGAGTGAAAGCCCCAAAAGAAGCTACATAAGAAAATTTTCTGCCATTGAAGCTGCCTATATCTATAAATGTTTTTTCTCCGTTGACTATATCTTTAGCTGCTCCGATTATGTCTGTGGATAATCCAAGACTGCTGGCAAAATCGTTAGTACTTCCTGCAGGAATGTATCCTATAGGGGTTTTATTGCCTGCTTCCAGCACGCCGGCAACCACCTCGTTAAAGGTTCCATCACCGCCTATGGCAGTTATAACATCGTATTCTCCCCCATAGCATGCTGCATACATAGTTCCATCACCTTGCTTGGTGGTGGTAAGCACCGAAGTAATGTATCCGGCATTAGTAAAGATATCAACTATTGTGGTCAAATGCCTATTGGCCTTTTTTTTCCCTGAACAAGGATTGATAATAATCAAATTCTTTTTCATAATCTTAAAACTTTATCCCTTCTTGTATCGTACCGCTATCTATTCTACATTTTTTTACTGACTTTTACAAGAAAATTCTATATACAAATGCATTAAGGAAGCAAATGCTTGCCCCCATAATCATAGGAAATAGAACGGCCGCACCTGTCCAACGCCATCCCCCTGCTTCTTTTTTTATCGATAATAAGGTTGTGGCACATGGCCAATGTATCATGGCAAAAATCAAAACATTTATAGCCGTCAGCTCAGTCCAGCCATTATCCAGCAAAAGTGCATAGAAAAAATTCAAATCGCTTACCTCCGTCAACGTTCCTTGACTCATATATATCATCATTGCTATTGGCAAAACTATTTCATTGGCTGGCAGCCCCAGTATAAAAGCTGTCAGTATTACTCCGTCCAGACCCATAAGCTGTCCTAAAGGCTCTAAGAAATCAACTATATATGTCACTAAACTTATATTTCCGACATTTACATTTGCCAAAATCCAAATAATCAGCCCTGCAGGAGCTGCAACCGATATAGCTCTTCCAAGCACAAAAATTGTCCTGTCAAATATAGACCTTATTATCACTTTGCTTATTTCCGGCTTCCTATATGGCGGCAATTCCAGAGCAAAGGAAGACGGTGCTCCTTTAAGAATGGTTTCAGACAGAACCTTCGTTAAAACGAATGTTGCTATTATGCCAATCATTACCGAAATCGTTATAAATAAAGCTCCTTTTAGCTGTGAACCTGATGCAAAAAACATCGTAATGACTGCAATCATCATGGGGAAACGCCCATTGCACGGCATCAATGAGTTTGTTAGCATAGCCAGCAGTCTCTCTCGTCTTGAATCTATTATTCTGCATCCTACCACTGCCGAAGCATTGCATCCTAATCCCATGCACATGGTCAACGCTTGTTTCCCACAAGCATTGCAGCATTTGAAACATCTATCTAGATTAAATGCTACTCTTGGTAAAAAACCCCAATCCTCAAGAAGAGTAAACAAAGGGAAAAATATCGCCATAGGGGGCAGCATAACAGATATAACCCATGCCAGCACGCGATACATCCCGCATGCCACCATATTGCACATCATATGAGTAAAGCCTAAATTTAAAAGGGTATCATATAAAGGCCGCTCAAAAGAGAAAAGTAATTTGCTCAGAGCTTCTGATGGATAATTAGCTCCCTGCATGGTAATCCAAAAAATCATAAGCAGCATAAGCCCCATAACAGGGAACCCTACCCAAGGGCTGGTCAGCATTCTGTCTATCCGCATGCTTACATCTCCCCTTTCATCTTCCCTGCAAACAACCTCGCATGCAATGCTTTCAGCTTTTGCCGCTGTATCTTCGGGGCTATCCAAAAGCTCCGGCATATATCCATCAGCCCTCTCTCGATATTTATCGCAATCTGCCGTAAGCCCTGCGACCGCCTTTTCCAGCTGATTTTTCATCTCTTTTTTCTTAGACGCTTCCGTAGCAATGACACTTACTCCAAGCAAATCTGACAGCTTTTTTAAATCTATCTTCAGACCCCTTTTCCTCACCTGGTCCATCAAATTGATACAAAGTATGACATCTTTCCTATGTTTTAATATCTGCAAAGTCAAAATCAAATTCCGCTCCAAACATGTGCCGTCGCATACCACTATAATGCCTCTGCAATCGGGAGAGCATATGCAATCTCTGGCTACTGCTTCTTCTGCCGAGCTCGCCCAAAGAGAATAACATCCGGGGGCATCTATGAGTTTAATCATGCCGTCTTTAGTTTTCCATACACCTTCAGCATTGGATACTGTTTTTCCGGCCCAATTGCCCGTATGCTGTCTCATGCCCGTAAGGCAGTTAAACACTGTACTCTTGCCCACATTGGGATTGCCTGCCAAAACGATACTGACTTCATTCACTGCAAGGCACCTCCACCAACACTCCGGAAGCGTCTTCTTCCCTTATGGCGACAATTGCGCCCCGTATCATGTATGCTGCAGGATCTCCCAGCGGACTTCTGAGCACACACTTTACTTTAGTACCTTTTACAAGTCCCAGATCTCTCAGACGTCGGTTATCTTTTATATTTTCCTTAACTATACCTTCCTCATCTATTTTCAATTTATTTAATGTCCTCATGGGGAAAATTTCCTTTCATTTCTGAATATGCTATTTTCACTATATGAAACAGTCATAATTGCTGTGAAAAAGGAAGAAGCAATTTAAGCGTCAAAAAACCTCGCAAAATTACGACTTCAGTAATTTGCGAGGTATATCATGCGAGGCATATCAAACGTACATAAATGCAATTATATCTAAAATATATTTATAGGCTTTCGCTTCTCTCTCGGCTCTTCAGATATATATAAGGGTATCGGATCAATTGAGCGAGTAGCCCACCATACTCTGTTAAACATAGTTCCGAGGCACATCACCCAAGCCAAGAACCAAAACCAAAGCATCAGCACTACTATATGAGAAAACGAGCCATACAAAATATCATAGTTGGTAGAAAGACTTATATATATGGTGTAGACATAAGTAACCACCAAAAATCCCACCGCGGCAAAGATGCTTCCCGGTATTATATCACGGAAGCGCACACGCACAGAAGGCAGTATATAGTAATTATATGAAATCATGAGAAAATACATAGCGGAAGCTATAGGCCATCTTAACAGTATCCAAGCTGCCGATGATATTTCTTCTCCTATTACCGCTCCAAACACTAAATTAATTATAAGTTCTCCGTACGCCAGTACAACCAGAGAAAAAACCACGGTAAATATGGTTATCAATATAGTTTTAATTGACCTTAATCTATCTCTGACAAATCCCTGTCCTGTTATCCTTCCATCAGTAAATGTATAGTTGGTTACTCTCATTAAAGCAAACTGCGCTCTTGAAGCAGCATAAAGAGCCAAGACAGCTAAAAATATATTATTTGCCCCGGAAGGCGAATCTTCTAAAAAAGATAGTAACTGGTCTGTGCCTTCAACTGATACATTGTCTCCTATCCAATGCCTTATTTCATCTAATGAAAGCGAAAAAAGGCCAAGCAGCTGGGAGGTGAGTATTAAAATAGGCACAATAGAAAGAAATAATGAAAACGCGATCTGTGCCGCAACCCCTTGATAATATGGATCTTCAAATTGCGCGATAATCATAACAAACATTTTTTTTACGCGCTTTCCGGCATGAATCGCCTTTTTCTTCATTAATTGCCTATCCTTTCTTTTAAAAGCTCCTCGAGCTTTTTAAGTGCTCTAGCCCTGTGGCTTATCAAATTTTTTTCTTCCGGGGAAAGCTGTGCAAAAGTTTTATCATATCCGTCAGGGACAAACAGCGGGTCGTATCCAAAGCCGTTTTCACCTGTAGGGATTTCTATGATGCGTCCATGACACTCTCCTCTTGCCACCAAAGTATCTCCGTTAGGAAACATAAGGGTTATTACTGATACAAATTTGGCAGCTCTATCAACATCTGTCAGTCCCTCCAACATGCTCAGCAACTTCATATTATTCTTCTCATCATCACACTGTTCCCCCGCAAACCTGGCAGAATAGACACCTGGAGCTCCTCCAAGATAGTCTACCATCAATCCAGAGTCATCAGCTATAGTCGGCTGGCCTGTAACCCTCATTATTTCGGCTGCCTTTTTAAAAGAATTTTCTTCAAAGGTTTTCCCGTCCTCTTCAATCTCAAAAGGCGGTACCCCTGCTTCGTCTCTGGATATTACATCCATTCCGAATTTCCCCATTATGTCCTGTATTTCTTTTATTTTATGTTCATTAGAAGACGCTGCGATTATTATATTAGTCATTTCTTATCATATCTCTCCTGTAATTTTCTTTTGCATCTCATGTAACTTCTGGCATCCTTCAGATGCCAGCGCTAGGAGGTGAAAAAGTTCTTCCGCACTGAAAGGTCTCTCTTCCCCCGTTCCCTGTAGTTCTATGTACTCTCCTTTGTCCGTCATTACCACATTCATATCTGCGATAGCATTGGAATCTTCTTTATAGCACAAGTCTAAAAGCGGTTCATCGTCTACAATCCCCACGCTCACTGCAGATACAAATCCTGTTAACGGTATTTCGTCTATCAAGCCATCTGCCTTCATGCGCTTCATCGCTTCTACCATGGCCACAAAAGCGCCTGTTATCGACGCTGTTCTTGTGCCACCGTCTGCCTGTATAACATCGCAATCAATCCAGATTGTCCGCTCTCCCAGTTTATTCATATCTACCACAGAGCGCATGGCCCTTCCGATAAGCCTCTGTATTTCTACGCTTCTTCCATCTGTCTTGCCTCTGTCCCGTTTTTTTCTTGTTCCTGTTGAGCCGGGCAGCATGGCGTATTCGGCAGTTACCCATCCTTGACCTGTTCCTGTCAAATGACGTGCTGTTCCCTCTTCCACTATTGCGGTACATATGACCTTTGTATTTCCCATTTCTATCAAAACAGACCCCTGAGGATTTATAAGATAATTATTTGTTATTCTTACGTGCCTCAGTTGGTTGTTGTTTCTTCCGTCAGTTCTCATTTTTACCTCTCTTATAAAACTCTTCTTATTGATTTAATTATACCATATGACTCGTATTATTACAAAGCATTTGTCATAACACAAAAGCTGTTCTATAATATAATTTGAATCAATTTTACCGGAGGGAAATAATGAAAATTACCATTTTAGATGGATACACCATGAATCCCGGAGATCTTTCCTGGGAGGAACTGGAAGCTTTGGGAGATCTTAAGGTTTATGATAGAACCTCTCCTGAAGATATAGTATCCAGAATATCTGACAGTTATGCTGTTTTTACCAATAAATGCTGTATAACTGCCGATGTTATGGACAGTTGTCCTGATTTGAATTTTATAGGGGTGCTGGCCACAGGGTTCGACAACATAGACGTAGCTGCCGCAAAAAAAAGAAATATAGCCGTATGCAATGTGCCTGCTTATTCCACAGAGGGTGTAGCTCAGCATACTTTTGCTCTTTTACTGGAGCTTTGTAATAACGTAGGCCTCCATAACGATTCAGTTCAAAGAGGCGGTTGGTGTGCATGTCCGGATTATTCTATGGTCATAAAACCCATGCTGCAACTTAGCGGTAAAGCCATGGGAATTATAGGATACGGCAACATAGGAAGAAGAGTTGGTCAGATTGCCGAGGCTTTTGGAATGAAAGTGTTCTCTTACAGTCAGAACCCGGAAGCAGTAATGAACTGTGATGTCATCTCAGTTCATTGTCCTGCCACTGCTGAAAATAAGGGATTCATAAACAAAGAATTCATTTCTAAATTAAAAGATGGCGCATTGCTGATAAACACCGCAAGAGGCGCCCTGATAAATGAGATGGATTTGGCAGAAGCCCTGAAAACCGGCAAATTAGCCGGCGCAGCCGTAGATGTGGTGAGCAAAGAACCTATAGAAAAAGATAACCCGCTTTTAGGCGTTCCTAATTTGTTCATTACCGCTCACATGGCCTATTCTTCCATTGAAGCCCGCAGGACAGTTTGCTCGACGTCGGCGGCAAACCTAAAGGCATTCTTAAGAGGAGAAGAGCTTAACAGATTGTAATTAGTTTAATTTCATATCTATATGATTCTTTCAAAAGTAAATGGCAGCCTTTTCAAAAGGTTGCCATTCGTTAATACAAATCTTTATTTTATATACAGCACATTATTGGAATTCCACCCATGTAAGCTCCGCCGCCGCAGCAAAGGTTCAAACACAATATAGTTCCGCAAATCTGTCCCATATAATTGCCCCTATGCATTGAAGGATTGCCGCCGTATCCTGCGCTTCTTTGCTGGTATCTGCTTTCACCGCCCTGAAGCTGATTCAAAAGGCTGGCATAATAGTAATTATTAGGTTCATAGGAGCATGCTATCTTGGCGTGTTCAATGGCAACAGCATTATTGCCTACATTGTAGTTGGCGATGGCGCTGTAGTAATACCATGGTCCTTTTCTTTCTTTGACCTGTTCAAGGACGTTGAGCCCTTCTCTGTAATACCCGTTTTGAATGTAATTCAGTGCAGAACGCATATATTGTTCGTCCTTGCTTTCCGAAGCGCTCTGCGACTGATGCGAGCCATAGTAATCACCAAACCCACCGAAGCCCCAAGGGTCCTGGTATTGGGCTTGCTGGCCTTTTCCTTGACGCTGGTCCATAATAATCTGATACGCCTGCTGAACTTCCTTGAATTTTTCTTCATAGGCTTTCTGATTAGGGTTGCCTACATTTGCGTCAGGATGATATTTGCGGCTTAAAGTTTTATATGCTTTTTTTATCTCATCATCTGTGGCGTTACGGCTAACGCCCAATACTTCATAAGGATTCATTATCGTTTTCTTTTCCCCTTCGGTTTTTTCTCTGATTTTGGGCTTTCGTTTTCCCAAACCTGCTCCAGACTCCCGAATACAGTATATTTCTTAAAATTTCAACATTTTCAACCAATGGGAGTCTTTCGAAAGCGTCAGTGCATTCTCCTATCATCATGAGCAGAAGATTAAGCACATGCTGTTCAAAATCGTCTTCATCATATATGTTTTTAAAAGGATTATATGAGCCTTTCTTTAAGTCTTCCTCTATATCCTCATAAGCATCCAGTAAATATATGTACTTTCCCAGATAGAAGCCCACTTTATATAAATCATTTTTCCATTCATCTTCCCTGTAAGCAAATATGGCCGCCATCAGTTCTCCGAAGATTCTGGCAGTCTTATCGATATGGGTAGCTTCTTCCTTCTCAGTCTCAGCAAGCAAAATAAGCTTGTTTTTTATCAATTCTGATTTCTGAGGGTATTTTTCTGCTATCTTTCTGCATTTTCTCTTAAGTCTTCCGGCCCACAGCTTTTTCGATAGCTTTTTTTCATCGTTCCAGTCATCTGCGCACTTATAGTATGTAAGCAAAATGCACATATCTGCACAGTATTCTGTAATTTCATTTTGCCTGCTGCAATGCTTGTGGACAGGATGAAGTATACACCTGCTATACTCGGTTTTATCCTCTTCATCATAAAGGTCGCTGAGGAGCATGACTAAAAAAGTCATATCATAATTCAAAGTTAATCTTCCAAACAGCCCATAATCTTCATTCAAAGCATGGCACAGTCCGCAGTAGTAACTTCTATATCTCTCAAACTCTCTGATTTTCAATTCAGGCTTATTTATCAATACATACCCAAACATTATATTATCGTTATTCCCCCTTTTGCAAGTGCTCGTGAGAATATTTTAACAGAAAAAGCACACATAATGTGTGCTTTTGATGAATTGTTATAGCTTATTTACGGCTTGAACATCCTATTTCTCCACAGCTTTCACAGCTTCCGCTGCACCCTTCCGGTACAGGCATACCGTCATGCTTGTTAGGATTCTCAGCTTTCATACAAGTCTCTACCATTCCTTCCAGTTCGGAAACATCTAAACACTCTGCCATGCCTCTGTCAAAGTTAGCTGCCACTTCTTTGTCCATAGGAAGCTTTACTACTGAGTTTATATGATACTTTTCTGCTATCTTATCTATATGGCTGTCTCCAAATATTTTATGCTGAGCCCCACAGTCCGGGCACACAAAATACGACATGTTCTCCACTAAACCGACTACCGGAATATTCATCATGCCTGCCATCTTCATAGCCTTCTCTACTATCATTGAAACCAGCTCCTGAGGTGATGTAACTATTATTATTCCGTCCAGCGGAAGTGACTGAAATACTGTCAATGCCACATCTCCGGTTCCCGGAGGCATATCCACAAACATTATATCTATATCGCCCCATACCACATCGTTCCAAAACTGCTGAACGACTCCGGACAGAATCGGTCCTCTCCAAACTACGGGATCGGTATCATCCTCTAAAAGAGAGTTTATCGATATGGTCTTAATACCCGTATCAGTTACAACCGGCATTATTACCTCTCCGTTTCCCATAGCTTTGGCAGTCAGGCCAAAAGCTTTAGGTATGGAAGGTCCTGTTATATCAGCATCTAATACAGCTGTCTTATATCCTTTTCTTTGAGCAGCCACCGCCATCATAGATGTTACAGAAGATTTTCCTACTCCTCCTTTTCCGGAAACTACTCCGATCACTTTTTTTACGTTAGATTGACTGTTCATTGTTCTATTCCTCCCTAAACCATTCTATCACTTTCTTTTTACCTGTCAATGTCAAGCCTTGTATTTTTTATTCGTTGAATATTGGTTTTTTATCCTTTTTTGTATATAATATTATCAAATAATATGCAAATTATGTGAGGTAAGTATGGCAAAAAATAAAAAGAAATCTATAATTAAAAAGCCCAATCCGCTGCTCTTCTTTTTGTGCTACATTTTAATCGCGCCGATTCTCAAGTTGAAATATAAGACCAGTTATGACAAAAGCGGTCTTGAAGATCTTTCAGGACCTGCGCTCATACTCTGCCCTCATGTGTCAAACATAGATTTTCTTCTCGTGGCTTTAACTCTGGCTCCAAACAGACCTACTTTTGTAGTCAGCGAACATTTTATGGCAAGGCCGCCGGTACGATGGTTCTTAAATAAAATGCACGTCATATCTAAAAAAATGTTCTGCCCCGATATAAAAACCATCATGAATATTTTGAGAGCCAGAGATTCAGGTAACATCGTAGTCCTTTTCCCTGAAGGTCGCCTTACATGTATAGGTCACTCTCTAAGCGTCACCGAAGGTACTGCTGAACTGGTGAAAAAGATGGGAGTAAACGTATATGTTATAACAGAAAACGGAGCTTACAAAACTTTACCCAAATGGGGAAAATCAGGTCTTAGAGCCGGAAAAATGCACGTTACTACATCAAAACTTTTTGATGCCGCTCAAATCAAAGAGCTTTCAGTTCAAGAAATAAACCAACAGATAGAAGCAGCTATACTGCATGATGAGGATAAAATCTTCAATGATGTTTTTTATAAATGCAAATCACCGGCTCTCGGTCTTGATGAAGTTTTATATAAATGCCCTGCCTGCGGCTCGGAATTTGAAACCTATACTGATTCCAGACATATTTGTTGCAAAGCTTGCGGCTTTTCTTCAGAATTGGATAATTATTATAAACTGAACGGCGGATATTTTGAACACATCAACGATTGGTACTTCTGGCAGGAAGAACAGCTGGATTTAAACGTACCGCTTGAAAGTCAAACCATAATAGCTGCGGCGGACGAAAATGGCAACATAAACTGGAATGCCGGCAGCGGTAATATTTATATGGATAGAGATACCATAAAAGTAAGCGGCTTATGTTTTGGGCAGCCCCTGGAATTTACCGAAAAAACCGGTGATATAAAGGCTCTTCCCATAAGCGTAGGACACCATTTTGATCTTTATCACAAAAAACGCATGTACAATTTCATCCTTCAGCCGGAGCCAAAACATGTCATCAAATGGACCATGTTCATGGACAAGCTATCGAAGAAGGATAAAGATAAAAACGAAGCTGAAGAAAAGGCTGAAAAATAGTACGCCTATTCTTCAGTTTTTCTCGATTTTAAATCTTTTCTCGCTGCAGCTGCGTTCATGAGCCTGCACACACCGTAAACCAGCGAAAATCCTAACGCCACCATATTGGAAAGCCACAATGATACAGTTATAAAGTAAATCGATATGAACACATCAAAGGGCACCTGTATACCTAAGAAGTTCTTCATATAAATATCAGGATAATAACAGCCTTCCTTAAAATACCTTATCCACAGTATAAAATATACGGCAAGCGCTGCCAAAGCCGCTATTCCAAACGCCGGATTCCCCAATGGCATATCTATAAATATCAGCGCCAAAGTCAAACAAATTCTGGAAACCACCTCTAAAAAACTGGCAAAGTATCCTGCCGTATCCACGTCATCAAGTCTGGTTTCCCTTCCTTTCTTAGCAAAAGCGAAATTTGGGATTATGATTATTATTACAGCGAAAATCCCTATCCAAGAAAAAAATTCCATGCTTTCCCATTGTATCAACAAATTCATCTTCTCCTCCTAAAATATCGAACGTTCCGTCTTCCTCTAATCGGCGATAAAAACAAATGGCTGACAAGGGCATGCCAGCCATCTGAAAAAGATCATTAACTAATCAGATTACGATAATACTGTAAGACCTAATATCAAAGTTATTGTGCAAGCTAAAACAGCACATGTTACAGCATACACAACCTGAGTCTTTGTATGGTCGATATGGTCTGAACCTGCTCCCAGAGAGGACAGTATAGTAGTATCTGAAAGCGGTGAGCAGTGATCTCCGAAAGTAGCACCGCCCATTATTGCTCCTACTGTGCAGTAGATGAGCGTAGTCATCTCTCCTCCACTGATTGAAAAAGCCAAAGGAACTACTATAGGAGTTAATATAGCCCAAGTTCCCCATGAAGAACCAGTCAGGAATGAAATAACAGCACATACGATAAATGTTATAGTCACAAGGAGCGCAGGAGTCATCCAATCCTCTGTAATGTTAAGGATGTATTCCGGTGCGCCTAATGTCTTTGTAATGCTGTTTACGCAATAAGCCATCGCCAATATGAGAATAGCGCTCATTACCGACTTGATACCTTCAATAGCTGTATCCATCATTTCTTTGAGAGTAGCCATTCTCTGTATCATCATCACAATAAATTGATAAATTACAACCAGTATGAAAGCCTCAAGCACTTTACCGGAGCCTGTAATAATGTAAGTTCCAAGCACTGTACATATGATTATAAGCGCTGGCACCAAGAAGTTAAAGAACAAGCTTGGTTTAATTCCTTCATTAGGTTGAATGCTTGTCAGTTCTTTGCTCAACAGAGGTGTAGAACCATCTGCAACCACTTTTCCTTCTTCCAAAGCTCTTTTTTCAGCTTTTCTCATCGGACCGTAATCAGGTAAAATACCAAAAGCGTTGAAGCAACAGAAGAATACCATGATTATACAATAGAAATTGAATGGAACAGCCTTGATAACTGTATTCATAGCCATGTCAGCATCGGCGATAACGCCTATGCCTACCAACAGACCTGCCATATATGTACCCCAAGAAGAAAGAGGTCCAAGCATGCAAGCTACAGGAGCCGAAGTACAGTCACAAATAAAAGATAACTTTTCTCTTGAAATCCTGGCTTTATCTGTAAGCGGTCTCATTACATTTCCTACATAAAGAGGTGAAAAATAGTCTGAGAAGAAGATAAGCAATCCCAAGCACCATGCTGCTCCAGATGTCATCCTTCTGCTAAGGTTGAACTTGCCTATCCAATTGGCAAAGGCCTGAATAGCTCCCGATTTCTGGAAGTATGCTACCATAATACCAATAAAGATTTCAATGCATAGTACCCATATAAAATCCGGTGTGCCCAGCGCAGATTGAAATATGCCTGATAATCCGGTAATAGGGTCTGTTCCCGTAATGATAACGCCGACAATAACACCGACCAATATGGACAGTAATGCGTCTTTAGTTACAAAAGACAGCACAAGCGCAATCAATACAGGAGCTAATGATAAAATTCCGTAGTCCATTATGATTCCATCCTTTCAAATATTATAAGAAATAACATTGTGCCCGAAAAACACTTTTGCTCAAATTAAATAAGTTTTTCAAAATGATCTTTTTGCATTTTTTTAGCGTTTTCTTAGCGGCAGCTGCTAAATATATAAGCAAGCTTTGTGCCATTCTTAGCAATTTCTTAACATTTTTGTTTAACGTTTAAATTTCAACGTTTTTTAGAGTTATAAAATGCAAATCGGTGCCACCCGTAAAACGGGTGGTTCGAACTGGGGC
>ULQC01104100.1_pt1 | contig 72293 bp, 61 predicted proteins | sample 1954091 | NCBI WGS metagenome assembly ULQC01 (sample SAMEA4835645, study PRJEB28245) | human gut metagenome | biome: gut microbiome; material: fecal sample | place: Denmark | collected 2008
ACTACATTATCACCAGCCGGTCCTGACTGGGCTCCGCCGGCTGACTGATTAGGGTCAAAACCTGCTGCTCCCGCTCCTGCATTTCCGGCAGCTGACTGGTCGGCTCCTTGCTGCTGAGCCTGCTGATATAATTTAGTAGAAATGATATGGAATTTTTCTGTCAGAGCTTCAGTCTTTTCTTTTATCTGATCTACAGTTCCGTTGTTCAGTACAGCCTGCAGCTGATCTTTAGCGTCATTGATTTCTGTTTTCTCCTGTTCTGACAGCTTATCTCCCAAATCTTTTACTGATTTTTCAGTTTCATAAATCAGAGATTCTGCTCTGTTTCTGATCTCGACTTCTTCTTTTCTCTTCTTATCTTCCTCAGCATATTGTTCTGCTTCTTTAACCTTCTTATTGATTTCCTCTTCTGAAAGGTTAGTGGAAGATGTTATGGTTATGCTCTGCTCTTTTCCGGTTCCCATATCCTTGGCGCTTACGTTTACAATACCGTTTGCGTCTATATCGAAAGTAACTTCGATTTGAGGAATTCCGCGAGGAGCAGGTGCGATACCGGTGAGCTGGAATCTTCCCAAAGTAGTGTTTCCTGCTGCCATTTCTCTTTCACCTTGCATTACATGAATGTCAACGGCTGTCTGGTTATCTGCTGCTGTGGAGAATATCTGGCTCTTCTTAGTAGGAATAGTCGTATTTCTCTCTATAAGTTTTGTAGCAACTCCGCCTAAAGTCTCTATGGAAAGCGACAGCGGTGTTACGTCCAGAAGCAGTACATCATGCACTTCGCCGGTCAGAACTCCTGCCTGAATGGCTGCTCCGATAGCTACGCATTCATCTGGATTGATGCCTTTGAAAGGATCTTTACCTGTAACCTTCTTTACAGCTTCCTGAACTGCAGGAATTCTTGTGGATCCTCCAACCAGAATTACTTTAGAAATATCTGAATTAGTCACACCTGCGTCAGCCATAGCCTTTTTCATAGGCTCGATAGTTCTCTCAACCAGATGTCCCGTAAGCTGATCGAATTTTGCTCTTGTCAAATCAACATTCATATGGAGAGGACCTTCTGATGTTACTGTGATAAACGGCAGGTTGATATTGGTTGTCTGCGAACTTGACAGTTCCTTCTTAGCCTTTTCGGCAGCTTCTTTCAGTCTCTGCAGTGCCATCTTGTCTGCTCTTAAATCAACACCGTGTTCCTTTGCAAAATTATCTGCCAGGTAGTTCATTATCACTTCGTCAAAGTCATCTCCGCCAAGATGCGTATCTCCGTTAGTTGCCAAAACCTCAAAGACTCCGTCGCCAAGCTCCAAAATGGATACATCGAATGTACCGCCGCCCAGATCGTATACCAGGATCTTGTGTGATCCTTCTTCTTTGTCCAAGCCATAAGCCAATGATGCAGCTGTAGGCTCGTTGATTATTCTCTTAACATCAAGGCCTGCGATTCTTCCTGCATCCTTAGTGGCCTGTTTCTGAGAGTCGGAGAAGTAAGCGGGAACTGTAATTACAGCCTCTGTAACTTTCTCTCCCAAATAGCTTTCGGCGTCATTCTTCAGCTTTGTAAGTATCATAGCTGAAATGTCCTGTGGTGTATAATCTTTTCCGTCGATAGTTACTTTATAGTTTTCTCCCATATGTCTCTTAATAGAAGATATGGTTCTATCAGGATTGGTTACTGCCTGTCTTTTAGCAGTTTCTCCTACTAATCTTTCTCCATCTTTCTTAAATCCCACTACAGATGGTGTGGTTCTCATTCCTTCTGAATTTGCTATAACAGTAGGCTCGCCGCCTTCCAATACTGCGACGCATGAATTTGTTGTACCTAAGTCAATACCTATTACTTTTGCCATTTTCTTTCCCTCCTAGTTAGCGACCTTTACCATTGAAGGTCTAATCACTTTATTATTTAAAATGTACCCCTTTTGTAAAACCTCGGTAACCTTTCCGCTTTCATATTCGGTAGAATCCTCGGTCATGACGGCATTGTGAAAATTAGGGTCAAAATCTTCTCCCAAAGCCGCTATTTCACTGGCACCTGCTTTTTCAACTACTCCAAGGAGCTGTTTCAATATCATTTCCATCCCCTTGTAAAAGCTGTCATCCGCATTTCCTGCGGCCAGCGCTCTTTCAAAATTATCTATCACATTAAGCAGTTCGCTTATTATTTTTTCGTTGGCGAATGCATAAATGTCACTCTTTTCTTTTTCAGTCCTACGTTTAAAGTTTTGGAAATCAGCCATCAATCTCATGTATTTAAGATTGAGTGCTTCTTCCTCAGCGTCCTTTTTACCATCTTCAGAAGATTCTTTCTTATCATCTTCAGAAGATTCTTTCTTATCATCTTCAGATTTTTCGTCTTTTTCCGAATCTTGCTCTGATGAAGAATTTTCATCGCAAGATTTCTCGTCACAAGTTTTTTCCTCGCAACGATCTTCTTCAGTCTTTTCTTCTTTAAGGACGTCATCTTTTTTTGCGTTTTCACTCATTTCCATCATTACCTCCGCTTTCAAGTTTGAATGTGTCACTCAGATTATCTGTCATATACTCGATTACCGAAGTGACTTCTCCGTATTTCATCCTCGTAGGACCTATGACGCCTATCTTCCCTACCAGCTTGCCGTCTACATGATAGCTTGCTGTAATAAGCGCACAATCATTCATTATATCATCGGCATTTTCTTCACCTATGGTGACTATGACACCGTCTTCACGCTCTATGAGCTTTCTCGTAAAATTGTCCTTCTGACTGAGCATTTCTATAAAGCTCTTGGCTTTCTGCAAATCGTTGTACTCCGGTATGTCGAAAATATTTGACAAACCTTCCATGTAAAGATTTACGTTAAGCATATCTTCCAATGTCTTCATAAAGTTAGGCATTACATCGTGAGCCAAACCGCTCATAGCTGCCATGTCATTTTCAAAGTTTTCTATTATATTATTAGTCAGCGCCTCGCTGATGGTCTTGCCCTTATAATTATAAGTCATTGTTTTAGCAAGCAGCTGTAAGTTTTCTTCAGTATATGGAGAGTTAATGTTCAGAGCTGTGTTGGAGATCTTGCCGCTCTCTGCCGCTATCATTAGGACTATAGTTTTTTCATCTACAGGCAGCAGATTTATGAATTTGAGCGCATCTTCATCTTTTTTCGGCGTCAAAGCGAAAGAAGTAAGATTGGTGATTTCCGAAAGCACAGAAGCTGCGTGCTCTATGGTTTTTTCAAACTCACGCACATTGCTTTTCAACCTCTGTGAAATTATATTTTTTTCCTCTCTGCTAAGTTCTTTTTTTTCCATCAGCGCATTGACATATAATCTATATGCCATGTCAGAAGGCACTCTTCCTGCGGAAGTGTGAGGGTGTGTCAGATATCCCATCTCCTCCAAGTCCGCCATTTCATTTCTTATGGTTGCGGGGCTGATACCCAAGTCATACTTTTTGGAAAGGGTTCTGGAACCCACTGGTTCAGCTGTCTTTACATAATCGCTGATAATCGCTTGTAAAATTTTCAATTTGCGTTCTGTAAGTTCCATAACTTTTCTCCTTTATTAGCACTCACCATGTTAGAGTGCTAATCACTATATATAAGATACTACTGCTGAAGCTTTATGTCAACAGAATTTACAAAGTTTTTTGTGTATTTTTTGTGAAAATCAGCAGGTGCTTATATGCGGCGCCTGTTTCGTGTAATCGCTGCCTGTTATTTAGAAATTCCACACGTTTTGGGGTGTGACGGCATCAACGGTGGCCGGTGCCGGCAGCCTCGAGACCGAGGTTGAGATGGCAGGTAACGCGGTGCGCACCCTAAGGATTTAAATAGGACTGTGTCAAAACAAGATGAGCATATCATAAATAATCAAAGCCCTGTCGTTTTACCGCTTGAGAGAGCGCTTTAATTAACTTTAGACGAAAACTCCACGAATTCTTAAAAATTTTGTTGATTTATAGGAATCGGACCCGGTCCGGCAGTACAGATTGAGGCAACCACATTGATTTGAAAATTTGGATTTATGCGGCAACTTCTAAAAATGTGACAACTGGCGACGTTATATTCTGTTACTCATTTCTCTTGCATATTTTGCTCTCCTGCTCTTTTCGTCCATATTTGTTTGTGGGTCATATTCATTCTTGTCATATAGCCTTGCGGACAAAAAATCAAATTTTTTTTAATTTTTTACATCAACAGGGTCCAAACTCGTGTCGAATTTCGTCGAAAGCTGGTCACGGCTGACTTTTTTTCGCAAATTTTGAGAAAAAGTCTGCAAAATGACCTGTTTGCAGACTTTTTTCCTTTTTTTCATGATTTTTTACATTTTGGGCGGTTACTATGCTCAAAAACTTCCATTTTATGTAAAATCGCTGACAAAATTACAAAATTTTTAATTTTTTGTCCGCACATACAAATTATACTTGATCAATGGTTACCATGTTCTCTTCTTTCAGTCGATGTTGGCTTTTTGTCGGCACCTCGCCTGCCTAGACATCAGTTTTTCTGATTTATGTAATCCAAAATCAGATATGCATCACAAAAAGCCAACATCTCATTTAAATATTACATCATTCGTCACACTTCGACACGCTTTGTTGTCTAATCGGTGGGCTCGAAGAAAAAAAGCCAACAGCGCTGCTCCGCCGGAATCTATGATGCAAAAATCCACCTTTGTCGCTTTACTCAGCTCCCCGACAAACGGGACTCAGCTTGAATATTTTTCTTCAAGCTCTTTCAAATAATCATAACACAGGCCGCCGTCACAGCGATAGAAAAAAAGGGCTTTGCGAATCGTATCGGAGCTATTTATAATAAAGCTCTCAATTTTCTTTCCATTTTCATCAAAGAAACTTATACGAAAACCATAACCCATATATCCTATGGAGAGTGTATCTTTCTTCATTTTTGTGCTTTGTATATTTTCTACAACATAACGTACTTCATCTGTATCTCTAAAATCAAAACTTTTGCCTGTATTGCCATCAAAAACAGATATAGATTTTATATCGGACGGGTTATCTTTGCTTAAAAAAGTAGTTGGCATAAAATACCATATAGTCAAAGCAGCTATCAAAACAAATACTATCGCACTTATTAAGCGGATTTTTTTATTTTTCATAGCCATCACCTCTTGCAAAATTCTTTTTTTCCCGTTTAAATCGTTCACACCTTCTCTTTAGCCTTATCAAGCAATTTATTCAATAACAGTTTTGCCCCAATCAACACTACGGCTATTGAAATCCACTGGGACACCGATAGCGGCCCGATAAAGCCTCTTTCCGGGTCGCCGCGGAAAAATTCCAGCACAAATCTCATGCACCCGTAAGTCAGCATATATAAGGGGAAGGTCCCATCAAAAGATCGGCGCCTGTCTTGAATATATATTATTAACGCAAATATAAGAAGATTTCCGAAGGCTTCAACTAACTGAAGCGGAAATCCTCCTATGCCTCCGCAGCAGCCTGCCGTATAGCAGCCAATACGCCCAAAGAAGTGGAATAAAGGGATTGCCGGCGCAATCAGCTCCATCACCCTGCCAAAAGGTATTTTAAACTGGCGGCAGTATAAATAAAATGCCAATATGCTCCCTGCCAATCCTCCATAGAATACAAAACCGCTCTGAAAAAGGATGCCGACGAACTCACTGTTCCACTGAATTCTATCCCAATATTCCACAAACTGAGGTATCATGCACACAAGAGCCAGCAGTTTAGAACCTACAATGATTCCAACGATGGAATAGGCCATAAGATTAACGATATCGTCTTTCTCGATTCCATAACGTGTTCTTCGCTTCAAACACAAAAACAGTGCTGCCATCAATCCTATGAATCCTAAAATGGCATAAAAAGAAATATTTTTTCCAAATATAGATATATAATTATTCATTATCATCTCATGATCTCAAACCTTTGTTTAATAAAAAGGGACCGTGCCAAAACCAAAGATATGCTCTCGTTCTGCATGCGGTCCCTTAGTTCACTTTTTTTTACAACTTTTATTCTGCTATATGTTAGCCGCTATGCTGAATATGGCACCTAAAGCACATATAGCGCATATATACATAACGCCTCCCAAAGCTACAGCAATTATTGAGCATACAAGTCCTGCTGTGGCCATGCTGTTGCCGCCTTCTTTTTTTCTTGCCTGTACCGCCAATACGATTCCTACAATACCGGCAACTATGCCTACCCAAGTTACAATGAAATCGAAAATTATGCCAACAATACCAAGCACAAGCGCTGCTATGCTTAAAGTCTTTTTCTGTTCATCCATTTTACTACTACCTTTCCTTCCGCAATCTATTACATAGTATTATACATTATTTCGACATTTTTATCAATATATTATATGATTACTTTGCCCAATCTCTTACACGGCTTACTGCTTTTTTCCATTCTTTAAGGAGTTCCTCTCTCTTTTCGTCTTCCATGGAAGGCTCGAATATCCTGTCCGTTTGCCAGTTGTGAACGACATCTTCTTTGTTCTCCCAGTATCCCACTGCAAGACCGGCAAGATAAGCTGCTCCCAGAGATGTGGTTTCTACGCACACAGGCCTTTTGACTGTACAATTTAAGATGTCGGATTGAAATTGCATCAAAAAATTATTGCTGCAGGCTCCGCCGTCCACTTTCAGAGAAGTTATCCTGGTTCCCAAATCATCGGTCATAGCGTCGATAAGGTCTCTTGTTTGATAAGCTAAAGACTCCAGCGTAGCTCTTACTAAGTGGTTCTTGTTGGCGCCTCTCGTTATGCCCATAACAGCTCCCCTGGCATATGGATCCCAATAGGGCGCGCCTAACCCTACAAAGGCAGGCACGACGATAAGACCACAGGAATCCTCAACAGCCATGGCCATAGCCTCAGAGTCAGATGATTTCTCCAGTATATTTATTTCGTCACGAAGCCATTGGATTGCTGCACCGCATACGAACACTGATCCTTCCAAAGCATAATTGACTTTTCCATCCAGCCCCCATGCGATGGTAGTAACCAAGCCGTTTTTAGAGAATACCGGTTTTTTTCCGGTGTTTACAAGCAGAAAGCTTCCTGTTCCGTAAGTGCTTTTGCCTTCGCCGACATCAAAACATGTCTGACCGAACAACGCTGCCTGCTGGTCTCCTGCTGCTCCGCCGATTTTGATCGGCCCACCGAATATGGTTGGATCCGTTTCTCCATAAACACAGCTGGAAGGCACAGGCACAGGCAGCATGGACGCCGGTATTTCCAGCAGCTTCAATATGTCTTCATCCCAGGTTAAAGTATTTATGTTAAACATCATGGTTCTGGATGCGTTGGAATAATCAGTTACGTGAACTTTTCCTCCTGTCATCTTCCATATGAGCCAAGTTTCGACTGTTCCAAATAAAAGTTTCCCTTCTTCGGCTTTTTCCCGAGCTCCGACTACATTATCCAGTATCCACTTTAACTTAGTACCGCTGAAATAAGCGTCTATCAAGAGCCCCGTCTTCCGGCGTATCATCTCACCGTAACCGGAAGATAATAGCAGGTCGCAGTACTTGGCAGTTCTGCGGCATTGCCATACTATGGCATTGCATATAGGCAGACCTGTATCTTTATCCCAGACTATGGTGGTTTCTCTCTGGTTGGTTATGCCTATAGCTTCTATGTCTTTATAAGTGCATCCAATCTTCAATAAAGCTTCCTGCGCTACGCCCATCTGAGTCGACCAGATTTCCATAGCGTCATGCTCTACCCAACCGTCTTTTGGATATATTTGAGTAAACTCCTTCTGCGCTACGCTCATCATATTGCCTTTTTTATCGTAAATAATGCACCTTGAGCTGGTCGTTCCCTGGTCCAAGGCCATAACATATTTTGTCATAGCGTCCTCCTATTTCAGACAAAATCAGACAAACAGTGACATTATCCTGTTTGAAATATCTATCCCCTTGCGTGTCAAAGCTATATGCCATACATCCGATTCTGCGTAGCCTTCACGTACAAACATCTCAAACTCTGCACGCTGCAGTGCGTATACATCCCAGAAATCGTTTTTGAGCTTCTTGGTAAAATCCTCAAAGACCACGCCCTTTTTTGTACGCAGCGCTGTAAAAGTATATTCAGCCACATTGTCCATATATGTATTGGTCCTGCTGGCTCCCACGCAATCAGCCGCAAATGCTTCGGAATCATTGATTCTCATATTTGAAGTTGCGTCTTGGCTCCACATGGTGTGGTAATACATCTTTACATTGCTTATGTTGGAATACCTCGTATCTCTGATAAATGAATGGGCGCTTGCGCCTAAGCCCATATATTCTGAAAGGTTCCAGTATTTTAAATTATGTCTGCATTCTCTTCCCGGCAAAGCTGCGTTGGAGATTTCATAATGATTGTAACCTGCTTTATCAGTCATGTCCAAAGCAGTATGATACATCTTTCTGTCTTCTTCTACCGGCGTTTCCTTCAGCTTTCCTGCTCGGTACATATCGCCAAATACCGTTCCGTCAGCAATTTCAAGGCTGTAAAAGGATAAGTGTTCCGGAGCGAGGGCTAAAGCTTTCTTCATGCTCTCTACCCATTTGCCCATGTCCTGTCCCGGCACCGCAAACATCAGGTCCAGGCTTATGTTGTCAAATCCGGCTTTTCTTGCCAGCTGGACAGTCTTTATCACATCCTCAGCCCTGTGCACCCTGCCTAGCTTTCTCAGCACATCGTCGTCAAAAGACTGGGCGCCTATGCTGAGCCTGTTGACACCGCTCTTTCTGTATTTAACAAGTTTTTCGAGATTAACGGTGGCAGGATTGCATTCCATAGTTATTTCGCTGTTTTGAGCTATGAAAAAATTTCTCTTAAGGCATCGCAGAATTTTGTCTATCAATTCCGGTTCCATCAGGCTGGGCGTACCGCCGCCGAAAAAAATCGTGTCGGCTACAAAGTCCTTTCCATATTTGGCGCCGTAAAATCCTATCTCCTTCAGAAGCGCTCTGGTGTATCCCTTCCTGATGTAATCCACATCAGAGGCTATAGAGAAGAAGTCACAGTAAAAGCATTTTTTCAGACAGAAAGGTATGTGAATATATATGCCAGCCGTATCCATAAATCCCGTTTTCTCCTTTACTTGTTCTCGTCATATTTCAAAACAGCTGTAAAGGCTTCTTGTGGAACTTCTACAGTACCGAACTGCCGCATCCGCTTCTTTCCTTCTTTCTGTTTTTCCAGCAATTTTTTCTTTCTCGAAATGTCTCCGCCATAGCATTTGGCGATAACGTCCTTTCTATAGGCCTTAACCGTCTCTCTTGCTATGACTTTCTGCCCTATGGCAGCCTGAATAGGCACTTCGAATTGATGCATCGGTATTATCGTCTTCAGTTTTTCACAGACAAATCTTCCTCTGGCATAAGCTTTTGATTCGTGCACTATCATGGAAAAAGCGTCTACCAGCTCTTTGTTAAGAAGAATGTCCAACTTGACCACATTGGAACGTTCGTACCTTATAAATTCATAATCAAGAGAACCGTAACCTCTGGTCTTTGATTTTAGAGCGTCAAAGAAATCATATATGACCTCGTTCAGAGGCATTTCATAATGCAGCTGCACTCTGGTTTCAGTGATATATTCCATATGAATCATCTTGCCTCTTCTGTCCTGGCAGAGTTCCATTATGGCTCCGACGTATTCTTTCGGAATCATTATATCAGCTTTTACCATAGGCTCTTCTATATAGCTTATCTCCTGAGCCGGCGGAAGGTTGGTAGGATTCTGAATCATTTCTACGCTTCCGTCAGTTTTCACCACTCTGTAAATTACGCTTGGCGAAGTAGTTATGACTCCCAAGTCAAACTCTCTCTCCAGCCTTTCCACTATTATTTCCATGTGGAGAAGGCCGAGGAAGCCGCACCTGAAGCCAAATCCCAAAGCTGTAGATGTTTCCGGTTCAAAGTTAAACGCCGCGTCGTTTACCTGCAGCTTTTCAAGAGCATCTTTGACATTCTCGTATTTCTCTCCTTCAGCAGGATAGATGCCGCAATATACCATGGATTGAGCCGTCTTATAGCCGGGCAGCATCTCCTCCGTAGGATCCTGGTCTAAGGTGATGGTATCGCCCACCCTGGCATCGGAAACTTGTTTGATGCTTCCGCATATGTATCCTACTTCCCCTGCCCTTAATATGTCAGAAGGCACAGGTCCCGGAGCGCACACTCCCACTTCGGTTACCTCATATTTCTTACCTGTATTCATCAGCCTGATAACATCGCCTTTTTTAACTTGTCCATCCATTATTCTGGTGTATATTATCACGCCTTTATAATTATCGTATTTAGAATCGAAGATCAGCGCCTTAAGCTTTCCGTCAGGGTTTCCGGAAGGCGCCGGAATAAACTCTATTATCTTCTCCAGAAGTTCTTCTATGCCTATGCCCTCTTTGGCTGAAATGAGCGGCGCATCCTGAGCGTCCAGCCCTATAACCTCTTCAATCTCCTGCTTGGTCTCCTCCGGCCTTGCCGACGGCAAATCTATCTTGTTGAGGACAGGCAGTATTTCCAAATTTTCATCAAGAGCAAGATACACGTTGGCAAGAGTCTGCGCTTCAACTCCCTGAGTTGCGTCGACTACCAATATGGCGCCTTCGCATGCCGCCAGGCTTCTGGAAACCTCATAATTGAAATCCACATGGCCCGGCGTATCTATCAGATTAAGCTCGTAATCATGTCCGTCTTTGCTGTGATACCGTAATCTGGTGGTCTGCAGCTTGATGGTTATGCCTCTTTCCCGTTCCAGATCCATGTTGTCCAAAAACTGTTCTTTCATATCCCGCTGCTCTACAAGACCTGTTTTTTCTATAAGTCTGTCGGCGAGAGTGGACTTGCCATGGTCTATATGAGCTATTATGCTGAAATTCCTGATATATTGTTGATAATCATTACTTCTTTTGTTTGTATCTGTCATTTTTTCCTCACTATAACAATACTGTTCTTATTTATATTATTTTAATGTAAATTCAGGCTCTTTTCAACGAAAAGTTGTAATGCAGCGCTTATATATCCACCTTCTTCATAAGTCATGGCGCATCGTCTGTCGATGGTCAAAAAAGCCAGCGTCGCTGAAAAGAAAATAGCTGCCACCAGGCAGCATTTTCCAAAAGTCTTCATTTTTATTGTCCTTTCTTCAGTGTATCTGCCAAAATCTTGCCGAATATCTCGGCAGAGTTTCTCGCTTCTTCTATTTGATTGCGGTTATAGCCGATTTCCAAAAGCAACGATTTTGATGTAAAGTCCTGATTATATCTATATCCTCTTTCTAAAACCTTCCCCGTATAACCGTTATAGCTTTCTGAAGCAGTCTTATTTAAATTATTTATAAAAGCCAAGTTATCTTTATATGTAGATGCCAGATTCCCCACCACATAAGAATATTTAGCGCATGTCTTTCCGTTGACCGATACTGTAGCTGCTGCAGTTTCAGCAGCGATAGCGTCTCTATGCAAATCTATGACGCATACTATAGACGGATATTCTTCCAAAAGCTGCTGGATTGTATCATATGACCTGTTGTACGAATTGTTGTATGACGGGTTATCGTGCAAAGTTTTATCGTGAACCACTGAAATGCCTTCTGCTTCCAAAGACGCTGCCAATGTGTTACCCACATCCCGCACTGTGTTCTCCTCTCCTGTGGAATGGAAATTGCTTCCTGACTGCGGCAGGTACGACTCAGTGGCGTGAGTGTGCACTATGAGCACCAAAGGTTCATCTCCAAGCACCACCGGATCGCTCTTTTCTTCATTGTCAGCATCATCGCCGCCGGAAGTCTCCTGATCTGTTCCGCCGCCTTCTTCTCCCGGAACGTCTTCATTATCTCTGGAATCGGCCAGTTCGATGGAAGCTGACGGATAAACGGCGTTTATACACATCACACCGAAATCAGTGGCTGTAGCCTTTTCGCCTTCTTTTGGAAGAAGGAGGCAGAAAGTCACCACGCTTATCATATATACTATTATAGCCCCGCTGGCTATGACTTTTCTCATATAAACTTATTCTCCTCCGGCATTTATATCACTTTAAGAATATATGCCGGGATGTAAGGTTATATTTATAGCTTTTGAGATTATTTCAGAAAAATCTTTTATGATTTCGTCGATGTCTGTCGAAGTCACTATCATGTCAAAGTTTCTATCCGAAAGATATTCTTGCGTTCTATTATCCTCCCATGAGACGATGTTTTCAGCTGCTTCCATTATCAAAGTCCTGGAATCTATAACAGTAGGCACCCCTATTGAAATCACTCTGCAGCCTAAAGTCTCTTCAGAAATAGCTTTTCGCCTGTTTCCCATGCCTGCTCCCGGCTCTATGCCCGTATCGCAAATCTGAACTGTCGTGCTCATTCTTTCAATATTCTTAGCTGCCAGAGAATCGATTACTATAACCACATCCGGATTTACCATGGATACCACCTTCTGTATGAGGTCAGCCGTTTCCATGCCTGTGACGCCTGTAACAGATGGATTGAATCCGCTTACATTGGACATTTCCCAATCGCCATCGCATCCAAACATGGCGAACAGATGGCTGGTTATCTTGACCTTGTCTACGGTATGCGGACCAAGGCTGTCAGGAGTTACTTTCTCATTCCCCAGGCCTACCACCAATGCTTTTAGATGATAATCGAAAGGGATCATCTGCTTAAGTTCTGCTGCTAACGCTTTGGCTGTTCTCTCCCTTATGCCGTCCTTTTGTTCCAAAATTCCCTCTACTTCTATGGTTATATAAGTGCCTTGGGGCTTTCCGAAAGCTTTTTCACCTTCCGAACTTACGATATCAATTTGGATAACGGAAATGTCTTCGTCTATTTGCCTCTGTTTTTTTATATAACCTGCGGCTCTCGTTCTGGCCTGTTCTAAAAGTTCCTGATTTTCTATAGCTAAATCCGTTCTGTACTTCATTGCTAGTTATCTCTTCTTTCTTTCTAGTCTTTTTTATGCATTTTCTGCAAGGCCTGCTTCTTGATCAAAGTAAGTTTTTCCCGGAATGCCGTAAATTATGCGCCGAACACCAATTACAACGATTTTAACGGTGAAATCAAAAGCGGAGATCCATATTTATTTGACAAGTTTCTAAGACAAGCTTCAGCCGCCCCCCTGCTATCGGCAAGTGTTCACGCATGAACTACCTGGAGTTCGGATTTCATTACCCATCGAAGATAAATGTTGTAATTTTTTCAAAAATATTACAACATCAGGTTCTTGAACCCCGCGGTTTTAATGCCGGACCACCCTAAACGCTGCCGAAATTTTTATTTAAAATTTTGTCATTTTTTTAATAAAGCAATGGAATTACAAACAAAAGCAATGGAATTACAAACAAATTTCCCTTGCAATTCCAGTATCATTCATATATAATATTATCTGCGAATTTGTTCCTTTACGAACGATTGTGAAGGAACTGCTAGAAAAATAAGAAAAGTGGGGTAAAATTTTATGGCAAACATTAAATCCGCAAAGAAAAGAATCAGAGTTATCGACAAGAAAACTGCAAGAAACAGAAGAATTAAAAATCATCTTAAGGCCGTTTTAAAGAACTTCGACAAGGCTATTGAAGAAGGCGATTTTGAAACAGCTCAGGAAAAACTTAAACTTGCAGAAAAGAAACTTAAACAGGCTGCAGCTAAACACACAATTTCAAAGAACGCTGCTTCCAGAAAAGTTTCAAGATTAGCTAAAAGATTCAACGCTGCCAAAGCAGCAAAATAAGTCTCACCCGTCCCCACCAGTGCATAAGTTAAATGCACAAGCTATGAGCAACAAAAACCCATGGATGTGTCTCCCATGGGTTTTTCTTTTTCGCCATCAATTCTTCCTTGATAACAATCACTACAAATGTTAGAATATATGCAAGCTTGTAAAGCTCTCGTTAAATATAATATCGATGGAGAGGAAGAGAAATGATCGAGATTAAAAACGAAAAAGTCTTAAATTGGGTCAAGGAATGCGCCGATTTGACAAATCCTAAGGAAATCGTATGGATTGACGGTTCAATTGAGCAGATAGAAGAACTTCGTCAGGAAGCATGCGATACAGGCGAAATGATTCGTCTAAATCAGGAAAAGCTTCCGGGCTGTTATTATTACAGAACTGACCCGAAAGACGTAGCAAGAGATGAAAAAAGAACTGTTATCTGTACTACCTATCAAAAAGACGCAGGTCCTACCAACAACTGGGTGCAAAAAGATGAGATGTATGCAAAGATGCGTCCGCTGTTTAAAGACTCCATGAAAGGTCGTACAATGTATGCCATACCGTTTTCCATGGGCGTCTGCGGAACAGAATTTTCAAAAATAGGTATAGAGCTTACAGATTCCATATATGTAGTTCTTTCTATGAACATAATGACTCATGTGGGAGACAGGGTAATCGAAGAGCTGAACAAAGGCGCTGACTTTGTAAAGTGTCTGCATTCAAAAGCTCAGGTGGATGCGGAAAACAAATACATAGCTCATTTCCCTGAAGACAACACCATATGGAGCATCAACTCCGCTTACGGAGGCAATGTCCTTCTGGGCAAAAAATGCCTCGCTTTGAGAATCGGCTCATGGCTGGGAAAAGAAGAAGGCTGGATGGCAGAGCATATGCTTATCCTCTGCGTAGAAAACCCTCAAGGCGAGAAAAAATATATAAGCGCCGCTTTCCCAAGCGCTTGCGGAAAGACAAATTTGGCTATGCTCATTCCGCCTAAGCATCTTCAAGAGAAGGGTTACAAGGTTTATACCATAGGTGACGATATAGCATGGCTGCGCATAGGCCAGGACGGCAGATTGTATGCCGTAAACCCTGAGAATGGCTTCTTCGGCGTGGCTCCGGGCACCAACAGCAAGACCAACAACAACGCTTTAATGACGACTAAAAAGAATACTATATATACAAATGTATGCAGAAATCTTGACGACAACACCGTATGGTGGGAAGGTCTTGACGAACCGGCTCCGATCAACGGTGAAGATTGGCAAGGTCGTCCATGGAACGGGGAAACCTCCTCGGAAAAAGGAGCTCATCCTAATTCAAGATTTACAGCTCCCGCTGAAAATTGCCCTTCGATAGCTCCTGAATTTTTCACAGGTGAAGGCGTCCCTATCAGCGCTATAATCTTCGGAGGCAGACGCGCCAGTGCAGAACCTTTGATAACCCAATCCTTCGACTGGAACCACGGTGTATTCATGGGCTCTAAGATGTCATCCGAAACTACTGCTGCTGCAGCAGGTGCAGTAGGAGTTGTCCGCTACGATCCTATGGCTATGCTGCCGTTCTGCGGATACCATATGGGCGACTACTTCCAGCACTGGATAGACATGGGCAGCAAGATGTTCAATCCGCCTAAGATATTTAATGTCAATTGGTTCAGAAAAGATGAAGAAGGCCGCTTCATTTGGCCTGGATTCGGAGACAATCTGCGCGCTCTCTTATGGGCTCTGGGCCGCTGCGAAGACAGCGCCGAAGCAGTTAAAACTCCTTTAGGATACGTTCCTGCGCCGGGTTCCATAGATTTGGACGGTCTTGACATCACTGACGAACAGATGAAAGAAATCACTTCTGTGGACAAAGAAGTATGGAAAAAAGAATTGGAAGGTCTTAAAGAATGGTATGCCAAATTTGACCACATGCCTGACGAACTGATTGCGTCCCTGGCTAAATTGGAATTAGAATTGGACCGTTAAGTTAAATAAAACAAATTAATAAAATACATGAAAAATAAAGCGGGATATTCCATGATTTTCAAAATCTCTGTGGAATATCCCTTTTTTACGCTTTTCCGGCCCTCCAAGCAAACTTATTTTCTTTATGATGTAATAACGCTTTCTGAAAGTATGTCTCTATCGCAACTTTCCAAAACCTCCTCGTTTCTCGCCATGATGTAAAAGTATATGCTGACGTCCTGTTCTTCGAAATACCTGGCATATATCCTGCCCTTCATGGATACGGGAGCGAAGTTTTCTTCGGCTTCATATTTCGGTCTGCCGTACTGGATATAATTTCTATAATCCTCCTCAGCTCTGTGCAAAACGCCGTTAACCACCATGTCGGCATCTACTCTGGTCCACCCGTCATATCTGGCATAGTTTATGTTTTCCTTCACTTCATCCAAGCTCCACTCAAACACGCTCTGGCTCCTGGGCATGCCCATGTCCTCGAGAACCAATTTTTGCATATCAAACTTCGGAACTATAGATGCTTCATCGGTGTTGAAATTACCGTTTTCATCAAACCCGAACTTTCCGTCGGCGGCATAAGCGCCATAAAAGCCATTGTAATAAGGCGATGTTTCATCGTAAATAAGGCTGCAGCCTTTCCGCATGTCAAAGGCAGGGAAATTATACATTATAGTAAGCCTGGCATCCCTATCTCCCGTAAAACTTTGAAACTGAGCATCAGCGTTATAAGTCATCACAAAGGGATACCAATCCTTATCTTTTGTCGCATTTCCTCCCGGTATCTGTATCTGTATTCCTTTTTCATCCATCAGGCTTTCTTTCTCGTTGATATAGCTATATACCTTCATAGCTGCCAAGCTCTTGACATAAGGATATAATGGGGAAACTGCAAACAGAGCTATTACGAGAATTACTATTGCCAACGATATCAATTTCTTTTTCATAAGGTTATCTTATCACATTGACAGTTTTTATACCACGCTTATATAATAAAAGAAAGAAAACGGAGGTATCTGATGAACATATGCGTTTATGGGGCCAGCAGCCAGGCTATAGATAAAAAATACATATCAGCTGTTGAAAAGCTGGGAGAAGAAATGGCTTTGCGCAATCACAGTCTGGTGTTCGGAGGCGGTACAAACGGCCTGATGGGAGCTGTCGTACGAGGGCTTCAAAGAAAGGGAGGTAAATGCGTAGGCATTGCTCCGACTTTTTTCGATGCTCCCGGCATACTTCATCAGACTTGTGATGAATTCATATTCACCAATACCATGAGGGAGCGAAAGCAGTTGATGGAAGACCGCTCCGATGGCTTTATCATGGTTCCCGGCGGCATAGGGACTCTGGAAGAGTTCTTTGAAATACTTACGCTTAAACAGCTTAAGCAGCATGATAAACCTATAGCGGTTTTCAACGCAGACGGATACTTCGATGATCTTGAGTCTATGATAAAAAAAGCCTTCCGAGAAGGCTTCATGAGAGAGGGTTCAGACAATCTCTACAAATCTTTTGATGAGACGTCCGCCCTTTTAGACTATTTCGATTAAATCTTTGATTACTTCTGAAGCGATTAAAAGTCCTGCCGCTGACGGTACAAAGCTTATGCTGGCCGGAGCGCTGCTTTGATTTTTTATGGGCTCTTCTTCAGAATACACAGCTTTTACTCCGGTAATACCCAGTTTTTTCAGCTCCCTGCGCATAACCTTTGCCAGGGGGCATACTTTTGTATCCTCAACATATGCGACTTTAAAAGCCATGGGATTCAGCTTGTTTCCGGTGCCCATAGAGGAAATTACCCTGGTGCCTGCCGCCTTGCTTCTGCGAATGATATCTATCTTGGCTGTAACATTGTCTACTGCGTCTATCACATAATCATATTCTTCAAAGTTAAATCTGTCTGCCGATTCAGGCAGGTAAAAGCATTGTCTTTTCTCTACCGAGATCTCCGGATTTATATCTTTTAACCGTTCAAATTCCACGTCCACCTTGGGTCTGCCTACGGTGCTGTGCAAAGCTATAAGCTGCCTGTTTATGTTGGTAATGTCGACCTCATCTTTGTCCACTATTTCTATATATCCTATTCCGGCCCTGGCCAAAGCCTCACAAACGTAACTGCCCACTCCGCCTATGCCGAAAACTATCACTCTGGCTTCCGACAATCTTCGGCAGGCTTCTTCCCCTATCAGCTGAACAGTCCGCTGAAATTGCTCCTTCATTAAAAGCCTCCTTGATCTCCTTGATCTCCTTATTCTTCTTGATCTCCTCGATTTCCTTTCATCGCAAAACCTATAACGCTATATATGATCTCTCCGTCATATCCCATAGATGTAAGCCTCCTGCCTATCTTGGCAAAAAAGGCCTTGTCCACCGGTTTGCCTGCTTGGAGCTGTTCTTTAAGCATTTTTTTACCTATGTCTAATGCTCTTTCCTTTTCTGTACCGGTTTCTTCCATAACCTGCCCAAAGTCCGGATTGTCTTCCGAAAGGAAACTGTCGAGACTTTCTTTAATAACATTTCTGCTTATCTTCTTGCGTTCCAGTTCCTGCTCAATTCTCCTGCGTCCTCTTCCCTTGCGGCAGCCTTGCATATAATAGTCGCAGCAATATTTGCGGTCGTCCACATAGCTGTATTCCCTGAGCATGTCGACAGCCTCTTGTATTTCATCTGCGGAAAATTCCTTACGCTTCAGATAATCCATTACCTGTCCTTCGGTTTTTATGGCCGCAGCAACATACCTGAGGGCCGCAGCTTTGCATTTCTCAACAGTCATAACTTTCTCCCGCTGAAGCTATCACGCATCTATCTCCCATACGCTCTTTAAACATGACTATGGCTTCCATGCCTGTACAATGAACGGGGAAAATCCACTCTATGCCCAAATCGCATATGAAATCTACTATTTTTTTCTGTTCCTGAAGAGGCAGAACATAAAGATGCATACCGGCGATGAGCCCTAATATCTTTTTCCCGGCAAACAGCTCTCCAGCCCTTGCTATTACAGACATGACGCCTTTATGGCTGCAGCCTGAAAATATGTATATGCCTTCCTCTTCCTCCACCACCAGGAATTGTTCATGGTCCATAGGGTCTTGTACCCATGGGTTAGATGAGTCTCCTCTTCGGAAAAAGCTTTCGGTCATAGGATATTCTGACAGCAAAGGTATGTTGCCCACCAAAGTCATGTTATCATTTATCTGCACAACATCCTGTGTAAATACAAGGCGAGAATTTATGGAATCCTTAAAGTCCGCGCTCCACAGTATGCCGTAATCTACATTTTCTATATTGCCGTCTTTATCCAGAGCATAGCTTTCTCCGATGGCATCTTTATGTATATACACAGGCGCGCGATGATTGATTTGGCAGAAAGCTTCCATTCCCTCCGTATGGTCGTAATGTCCGTGGCTGATTACCGCAGCATCCACATCGCTCAAATCCACTTCCAAAGCCTCGGCGTTACGCGCAAACATGGCGGATGCTCCCACGTCGAAGAGCACTTTGCGGCCTCGGCTTTCAATCAAGATAGCCAATCCCCATTCAGCATGGCATTTAGCTTTCTCAGTTTTATTATCGGATAAAAAAGTCATCTTCATAATTCAAAGCCCTCCTTCAAGACCTCCCGTAAATCCGTTATTTCTATCTGCCCCTCATACCCTTCAGGTAAGCAGACAGCGCATTTTATACATTCGGCGATATGGCTGCCTGGGATTTCTTTCAACAATACAAACTCATTATCTTTTATAAGAACTTGTTTTTCTATGAGACCGTCGGGCGATACGAATTCAGGCATGGTTCCGAAAAACCCCTCTCCTGTGTATTTGCCAAAAGCCTCTCTTCTGGTCCAAATTTCAAAAAAACCTTCTGTTCCGTTTTTTTGAACATACGCTTTTTCTCTTTCCGAAAAAAAACGCCCGGCAATCTTGGTAAAATTACAGGGTCTGATATATTGAACATCAAGTCCGCAGTTGGCGGCGCCTATAAGGCAAGCCCAAAGGTCTTCTGTGTGACTTATGCTAAAATGTATATCCATATTTTCAAAAAAAGGCTTGCCGCTGCTGCTCCTGCACACTTTTTCGTCAATGAGCGCCTCTCTGGGAATACCATAAGCCAAGGCCGCCTGCTTTATAAGCCAATCGCTGCCTTTGCCATAGCTGCCTTTTCTGTGTTTTCTCAGAATACAAAGCTGAAAATTACTTTTCATTTCTTTCGGCCAATCTTTCAAGCACCAGTTTATATCCGTCCGCTCCATACACGAGACATTTGTTTATCCTGCTTATGGTCGCTGTAGATGCCTTAGTAACAGCTTCTATCTCGGTATACGTTTTCTTTTCCGATAGCAACTTGGCTACCTGCAGCCTCTGAGCTATAGCGTGAATCTCATTAATGGTACATATATCTTCAAAGAATCTATAGCATTCTTCTTCGTCTTTAAGGGTCAGAACTGCTTCAAACAATTCATCTACATCTTCTCTCTTTATTTTTGAATCGTAAGACATAATGCTTTTGAGCTCCTTTCATTATTAAGAGAAATTATATCATCTATGTTTATTGTTCGTCAAATCCAATTTCCTCAACAATAAACTGCAGTCTTTTCACCCCTTGCCAAATTTGCAAGTCCAGAGCGCCTGTTATGTTTGCTTTCCGCATTTCGTCGTACTTGCCGCAGGAAAATGCATCTTGTGCCTTGCCAAACATCACGCATTGCACTTTAGCATCGCTTTGAAGGCTTTGAGCCACAAATCTGGCATGTTGTTTTTTATCTCCCATGTACCTCACGTCGCAAATTCTGCTGCCCGGCAGTTCTATTACAGGCTTCCTGTTCTTGTTGCCGAAAGGAGCTAACATCTGAAGCTGCTGTCCCAAATTCTCCGTAAGGTCCTTTTCATCAAGGACGATATCTATGTTGCGCTTTCTTTCCAATACGTCCGGCTTGTCAGCACATATTTTTGAGACCTCCTCCTTAAGACCTTCCTCAAGTTTTTCAAAGTTCTCTTTTCTTATCAAAAATCCACATGCTCCGGAATGACCGCCAAACTTCTCAAACAACTCTTCCTGCGTCTTTAAAAGCCGATACAAATCTATCCCTTCTACGCTTCTCCCCGTTCCTTTAAGGTAACAGTCGTCTTCCCCCGATGGAGTCACTATGATGGCCGGTCTGTAGTACGTTTCCTTAATCTTTCCGGCCACTATCCCGGTAATCCCTTCGTGGGCGTTTTCTGTCTTGATAATGATGATCTGAGGCAAATGTTCTTCATCTATATTCTCTATGCACATGTTAAAGGTCTCTTCCTGAAGCGCTTTCCTTAGACGGTTTTTTTCAATTATATCTTGCACTATCGCATTTTGTCTGTCGTCATCGCAGTCTTCGAGCAGCAGCTCCACAGCCTGAGAAGCGTCTCCTATTCTGCCGGAAGCATTCAGATGAGGGACTATCACATAACTTATATTTTCAGAAGAAACAGCGCCTGGCTTTAAATGAGTGCCTAAAATGAGCTTTTGCAGGCTCTTTCTTTTTCCGTAATTAATGACTTTTAAACCAAATTTGGTCATGGTCCTATTTTCATCCAGAAGAGGCATTATGTCTCCTACAGTTCCTATAGCTACCAAATCTAAAACTTCCGTAAGGACCGACTTCGGCATACCTGACTTTTTCTGGAGTGCCTGCGCTACCTTAAATGCGACTCCGCATCCCGATAATTCTTTAAAAGGATAGGAAGAGTCGGGATGTTTGGGGTTTATCAAAATACAATCGGCCATTACATCTGTAATGTTGTGATGGTCTGTTACCAGAATCTTCAATCCCAATTCTTTAGCATACTCTACCTCATCAAAGGAAACGCTGCCGCAATCCACTGTGATTATCATATCTGCACCTGCTTCTGAGATAGCTTTGATTGCCTCTTGGTTGAGACCATAACCTTCTTCAAATCTGGAAGGTATATAGTAACTGAGTCTGCTCCTATCTGTAAGATGTTCTAAAATGCTCATCATAAGAACTGTGGAAGTTATTCCATCGGCATCATAATCGCCATATACACATATATTCAAATTTTCTTTAACTGCAGACAAAATCAAATCCACTCCCGCTTCCATATTAGGAAGCAGGAATGGATCATATGTCTTCTGAGGCTTATCTGAAAGGAATTCTCTAATATCCTCTTCCGAAACGATTCCTCTATTCTGCAGAAGCCGTTTTATAATCGGATTTATATTCATGTTATTAACCTACATACCCCAGCGGATCTACTACCTGCCCATTTTCACGTACTTCAAAATGCAAGTGCGGTCCAGTAGAAACGCCTGTGCTTCCTACCAATCCTATAACCTGGCCGGCGCTTACAGTATCTCCCACAGACACTCGTCTTGAACCTCTTATCATATGACCGTAAAGGCTGGTTATACCACCGCCATGGTCTATTATTATACATTCTCCATAGCTGTAATTGCCATAATCCTGAGACAATATAACCGTACCGGGAGCAGCCGCTACTACGTTGGTACCAGAGGACGCTGCTATATCTATTCCTGAGTGATATCTCCAAGTGCCATAAACAGGATGCATCCTCCATCCGAAATATGATGTCAAATAATGGCTGGCAGGAGCCGGCCACGTCCATGCACCGTCTCCCTGATACTCGCTGTCAGGGTCAGTCATGCTCTGTATCTTGGATACAAGGGCTTCTGACTCGGCAAGCAACTCGTCTTCTCTGGCTTCCAACTGGGATACCAGCGAGTTTAGTTCGGCCTTATCTGCATCCAGTTGAGCTTTCTTATCCGCCAGAGAGTCCTTCTCTTCCTGGAGCTGCGCTTTTATTTTCTCCAGCTCATCAGCTTCCTTTTGCAGAGTCTCCAAAACATCCATATCGTTTTGGTATATTCTCTGTATCATCTCGAGATTGCTGACGAATTCCGATATGCTGTTGGAGCCCAATAAGACATCTATAAATCCTATGGAGCCGTTTTTATACATAACTCTGAGACGTTCATTTAGACCGTCTTCTCTGTTTTGCATATCCTCCTGCTTCTGAGCTATTTCTGCTTCTGTCTGACTGATTTTTTCATTGGATTCTGCTATTTCGCTATTTAATGTGCTGACCTTGTCATTCAGCTCTTCTATCTGTGCCTCTGTTTCCGCCAGCTGGTTAGATACTTCTTCCTTTTCGTTTTCTACGCTGGCAAGCTCATCTTCCAAATCGCTCTTGCTTTCAGAAGCATAAGATGGAATTGCCAGAGCAACTGTTACAACTATTATCAGAAATATTGATAAAAATTTTCTCTTCATTGTTCCATTCCTTTCTTATGCGTCTAAGAATTTTCTCATGGAAATTATGCTTCCCCAGGCTCCGATGCTTACGCCTAAAGCTATGAATATAATCAGCATATTGCCTGCCATGTATCCAACCGGTATTAAAGGACATGAAACTATAGCCATAACTTCTACTCCAATGCCTGCAACTATCCTATCGTACAATAAAGTAATAAGACCTGTAGAAACCAACGCTGCCAAAAGACCTATTATTATACCTTCTGAAATAAACGGTCCTCGTATAAACCAATTGGTGGCGCCGACATATTTCATTATACGGATTTCTCTCGCTCTGGCAAATACAGTGAGCTTAACAGTGTTAGAAACCACCACCACTGAAACGACTATCAAAAATGCCATTACAATTAAAGCGCCTATTTGAAGGAAATTGGTTATCTGAGTCAGCTTATCCACTGTTTCCTGATAGAACTGAACATCCTCGACACCCTCCAGCGTACCTGCATATTCAGAAACAGACTGGGCTGATTCAATTGATTCTACAGAAATCAATACCGATGCAGGGAGTGGATTGTCTCCCAGGGAATCCAGCAAATATCCGCTTTCTCCCCATCGTTCTTTCATAATCTCCAGAGCTTCGTCTTTGCTTCTGTACACTACATCCGAAACTCCTTCGTAACCTTCCATCTCATTCATTATATTTTGAGCCTGTTCTTGAGTTGTATCATCCAGCAGGAAAACTTCTACCTGATCATAGTCCTGTTTTACTACTTCTGTGAACAGGTTAAGATTGACTGCAATCAAGAAAAATATGCCTAATATCATCAACATTGCCAGTATTGAAAAAATTGATGCGAGGCTCATTCCCTTATTCCTGAAGATTTGAATGAATCCCTGCTTTATGTTATAAATTAAACTATTCAAGGGCATCCACCTCCTTACTTTCTACAGCGCTGTCAACGCCTGAAATGTTGTCAATAACGTAGATACCCTCTCTATCGCGAATAATTTTTCCTTTTTCTATAGCTATAACTCTTTTCTTCATTCTGTCTACTATGTCTTTTGCATGAGTTACCATAACTATTGTGGTTCCTCTTAAGTTAATCTGCTCAAGCAGATCCATTATTTCGGCAGCTGTAACAGGATCTAAATTACCTGTGGGCTCGTCCGCAATTAAAACGGTAGGATTATTGACAATAGCCCTAGCTATAGCTACCCTCTGCTGTTCCCCTGCCGAAAGTTCTTCCGGGTATTTGTGCGCTTTGTCTGCAATTCCTACCAAACTCAATATTTGCGGCACCTGTTTTCTTATCTGCCTCTTGCTCTTATGCAATACCTCCATGGCAAAGGCAACGTTTTCAAACACTGTTTTTTTAGGTAAAAGACGGAAATCCTGAAACACAGTCCCCACCTTTCTTCTAAGCTCAGGCACTTCTCTGTTGCTCAGAGTTGTTATTTCTTTTCCGTCTACTATAATACTCCCGCTGTCGGGATTGATTTCTTTCAAGATTAATTTAATAAAAGTTGATTTCCCTGCACCGCTGGGTCCAACCAGAAATACAAAGTCTCCTTTGTTTATATGTACACTTACATCATCAAGACCCACATTGGTACGATAAGTTTTGGTGACATGATCAAAATTAATCATATTTTCCCCCTTATAGTACTTTTTTCTGCAAATATACATTTATTATACTATATTTCGACTTTAAATGGAATAGTAAATCATGGCAGTAATTGTGTAGTTCCTGTGACGTTAGTATAATGTAACGATATATTCAGCTATTTTTTCTATATTTTCTGTAATTTTATCCAAATCATTCCAAATGATAAAATCTCCTTTTTTGCCTATATATTTTTCTGCAAATTTAAGAGATGATTCTGAAGTGACCATGTTGTATATGAGGAGAAACTTAGTGCCCCACAGCTCAGCGCACTCTCCTATAGTTTGCCGCCCTGCTGCCATATATTGGATCTCCGGCCTGGTTACGCACAGAATCAAATCTATCTTGTCCGCGCTGACCCGTCCAGAGCCATATTCTTCAAATATAGGCGGCTCGTCCCAAATAATGTATCTTCCTGCTACATCCTCCGGCAGCAAGAGGCAGCAAGGAGAAGTTTCATTTCTTACTGCCCAATTGACTCCTTTATATATATTGGCTCTGTTATCAGTCCTGTATCCCATAAATTTCATATAAAAGAAGTCTCGAAATCTCCCCGGAATTATCTGTTTATACAATCCGTTAACGTAAAAGGCCAGTGGTTTATTCATGCATGAATGGCAACAGCATAAATTTGTCTCCAAAAAAGCCACACTCTCATTTTTTTTAGCTATTGCCTGTGCCAGCAAAGATGCTGTAAACGTTGTTCCTGCGCCTCTGCATGCGCCGACAACACCTATTATCTTTTTCTTGTCTTTCTCACTCATAATCGCTTCCGCTCCTGCCTCTTCGTCAACTTTGTTGCCATCAATACTATCACAAAAATCTATTTACAGCGAAAGAGAAGGCTGAAGTATATGAAAAAAATGATTTAAATGACGGATTTCAGGTGTTAAAAGCGTACATAAAATTTGGCTTCAGCGCAGTTACTGCGGTGGTTGCTCGCCGCGGTGCGCGCAATGAGCTGCTGACAAAAAATCAAATTTTTTTAAATTTTTACATCAAAATGCTCTGAACTCGTGTCGAAATTCGTCGAAAGCCGGCTTCGACAGACTTTTTCTTATAAATTTTGAAAAAATGTCAGTCAAATCATCGATTTTGCTGACATTTTTCCGCTTTTTTATGGATTTTTACATTTTTTCCTCTTTGCACACCCGAAAAATTCCATTTCCTGTAAATTCGATGACAAATTCTCAAAAAACAAGAAATTTTGTCAGCGTCGATATCTCAATTTCACTTTCACTCTGTCGATATCTCAGTTTCACTCTCACTCTAATGGAACTGCCGCCGGGCCGGCCCGTTTAGCATTCTATGCTCATGCTGCGCGGCAGCCCACCCTTCATCTTATTCTTCATATTTAACTATCAATTCTATAGTATCAGGCAGCTGTGTAAGGTCCGTCCCGGCAACGCTATATGGATATGTAATTATCTGAGATACTGTTTCTCCCTCTTTAGGCTCTTTAAAAAGAGCATGTACCTGCATATTGGTACCTTTCTTGCTTTTTTCCAATCGGATATCTTCTATATCTACCGAATACCCTGCCGTTGGCTTTTCTCCTCTGGTAACCACTACGTAAACCTTACCGTCTACAAGACAGCCTAAAGCTCTTTCCAGCTCTCTGTATTCAGGGATCACCTCGGTCTCAATAGACTGGGGAATATTGTCCTTGGAAAGCTGCTCAAAATCAACTTTCTTCGTTCCGATACCTCCGCCGAAAATTCCCAAGCTGAATACTATCCAAACCAAGCCGCATGCTATCACCACGGCTCCTGCCACTATCAAAGTACGTCTGGAAGGCTTTTTGAAAATCTTTTTCTTTGTATCTTCAGACATAAAAAAGCTCCTTTCCCTCACAAAGATTCATAATATCTTATGAGAGAAAGGAGGACGATATTCATAATTATAGATGCTGCCTAAAAATCAGAGCACGCTTTTCACAGCTATCTCTATATCATCGGCTGTCATATGGTATTTTTTCTTCAATTCTTCAGGTTTTCCTGATTCGCCGAAAGTATCCTGCTGGCCTACCATTTCTATTCTAACCGGATTAAGCCTGCTCAAAGTTTCAGCTACGGCGCTGCCCAATCCGCCTATTACAGAATGCTCTTCCGCAGTTACTATCGGGCCGATATCGGCAGCTTCCAAAAGTATCTTTTCGTCCAGTGGCTTTATAGTATGCATATCTATTACGCCTACTTGAATTCCGGATGCCTCCAGCCTGATAGCCGCTTCCATAGCCTCATTGACCATAATGCCTGTAGCCACTATAGTCGCCCTGTTGCCGCGTCTAAGCCAGTTGCCTTTTCCCAACTCGATGAAATCCGCCGGCTTGTAAAATATAGGTACTGCTGCTCTTCCCAGCCTTACATAGCAAGGACCATTATACGCTATAGCTTGTTTCAGCAGAACTTCCGTTGAGACACCGTCGCAAGGGTTGATAACTGTCATTCCGGGAATAGTTCTCATCAGAGCTATATCCTCAAAAGTCTGATGGCTGGCTCCATCTTCGCCTACGGTAATGCCTGCATGGGTAGCGCATACTTTCACATTGGCATGGGTGTAGCCAATGGAATTGCGGATTATCTCAAAAGCCCTTCCTGTAGCAAACATAGCAAACGTGCTGGCGCACACCACTTTTCCTGAAAGCGCCAGCCCGCAGGCAGCTGCATAAAGATCCTGCTCTGCTATACCCATATTGAAAAACCTTTCAGGATAAGCTTTGGCAAATTCTGCAGTCATAGTAGATTTTGACAGGTCGGCATCCATGACTACCAGATTGGGATTTTCTTTTCCTATCTCTACCAAAGTTTTTCCGTAAGCCTGTCTTGTAGCCATCTTATCAGCCATTATAATTCACCTCCCAACTCTTCTATAGCCTGTTTAGCCTGCTGGTCATCAGGCGCTTTACCATGCCATCCGGCCTGGTCTTCCATAAACGAAACGCCTTGGCCTTTGTGAGTCTTGGCTATTATAACCGTCGGCTTGCCCTTGCAGTCTCTCGCCTTATCAAATGCGTCAAATATCTGTTCAAAATCGTGCCCGTTTATAACTAAAACGTTAAATCCAAAAGCTTTGAATTTTTCATCTATAGGGCTTACATTCATAACACTGTCATTCGACCCATCGATTTGAAGTCCGTTCCAGTCCACGATAACACACAAATTGTCTAATTTGTAATGGGACGACGCCATCGCAGCCTCCCATACTATTCCCTCCTGAAGTTCTCCGTCTCCTAAAAGAGTATATATTCTGCCTTTGTCATTGTCCATCTTTCCGGCAAGCGCCATGCCTACACATACTGCAAAGCCTTGTCCCAATGAGCCTGTAGACATCTCTATCCCTGGCAATTTCTCCATATTCGGATGGCCTTGAAGTCTGCTGCCCATTTTTCTCAAAGTAAGCAATTCTTCCTTTGGAAAATATCCTTTTTCAGCAAGTGCCGCATATTGCACAGGTGCCGCGTGGCCTTTGGACAATATAAACTTGTCCCTTCCCTGCATCTTAGGGTTTTTAGGGTCCACATTCATCTCTTTAAAGTATAAAGCTGTAACGATATCCGCCGCTGACAGAGAACCTCCGGGATGTCCCGAACCGGCGCTATGTATTTCGTTTATAACATCCGCTCTTATCTGCGCCGCTATTTTCTCATATTCCTTAAAATTCATGGTATCCTCCATATACTTGTATTGTTAAGGGAAAGGGCTTTTAAGAGCTTTGGCTTTTTATTAAAGTACACGCCCGTAAGCCCCTCCCTAATTACCTGATTCTATTCTAACGGTTTTCAGGCAAATTGGCAATTCCCAAACTTACGCTTAAAGCTTTTTCTACGTCAGGTATCTGACTTTCGCTCAATGCCCCTATTCTTTCCTTTAACCGTTGTTTGTCGATAGTTCTCAGCTGTTCCAAAAGAACTACTGAATTTTTGCTGAGTCCGCCCTGTGTCGCCTCAAGCTGGACATGAGTGGGCAACTTCGCCTTGCCTGTCTGCGATGTGACTGCAGCCACGATTATAGTCGGGCTATATTTATTTCCTACGTCATTCTGTACTACCAGTACAGGCCTTACTCCCCCTTGTTCAGAACCTACGACAGGACTTAGATCAGCAAAAAACAAGTCTCCTTTTTTTACTATCAAGTCCAACACTCCTTTTATCTCAAATCTCTTCCTTTGGTGTGGCTTAATGAAATGATTTTGTTCATTCCAAAATTTTCTTTATCGCAATGGCTGTATAATATGCCAAATCTCCGGCTGTAAGGCCATACTCCCCTATTGCCTCTGCTGCCAGGTCCCCGGCTCTTCCGTGAATATACACTCCGCACAATGCCGCTTCCTTGGCAGATATCCTGCTTCCATCGGGCTTGCGCTGTCCCAGAAGGCTCGCAATTACACCGGTCAGAACATCTCCTGAACCTGCTGTTGCCATGCCGGGGTTTCCTGTAGTATTAATATATGTTTGAGACTCTTCTGTGGCTACTAGCGTTTCGTGGCCTTTCAAAACTGTCACCGCACCTGTTTTTTTTATAAGGCGCTCAATTATTTCTTCTCTATTTGATAAATTTTCCCCCAAAAGTCTCTTTGCTTCTCCCATATGAGGAGTTATGACTGTAGAGCCTTTTTTTCTGGCCCGCAAGACTTCAAACAGACATTGTTCTGCTACGATATTTAATCCGTCCGCATCTATCACCAAAGGTCCCATAAAGTTCTCTATTATTGCTTTTACAAATTTGACGCTTTCTTCTCCTTTCCCAAATCCAGGACCTATAGCCGCTGCGTCATATCGGCTCAGGTCTATTTTTGAAAAGTCGCGTTCGAGACATGTGGCCTCCGGAATGCCTGTCTGAACTATGGGAAATAGTTCTACGGGAATAGCTACCTGCACCAGCCCGCTTCCAGCTCTAAAAGCCGCTCTGGCTGAAAGCACCGCTGCACCTGCCATGCCTTTGGATCCTGCCGCTATTAAAATCCTGCCGCAATCTCCTTTATGTATTTCCCTCCTGCGCTTTCCAATAATAGTTTTGACAAATTCTTCAGTAATAATACTTTCCGCCATATTTTTTTCTCCTTTTTCTTGAAAGCAACAGCAAATAATGTTAAAACCTCTTTCTTCCCGGCTGTTTCGAAAAGTTCCGGTAAAAAAGAGGCTTATTTTCAGTCTATAATCCTAAAAACAAAGATGCCATCAGAAAATATATAGAAAGTGCTACAGCATCTGAAATTGACGATATGGCAGGGTTGGCAATCAATGCCGGATCCAGCTTTATCTTCTTTACAAAAAGCGGAATCATACTGCCTAAAATCTTTGCAAATATAACAATTATAAGCATAGAACTGCAGACAGTAAGAGCTATCATGACATCATACCCGTCCAAGAGATATACTCTCAGGAAGTTAACAGCGCTTAATATGGCCCCGATTATAAGTCCTATCCTTACTTCCTTCCATAATACTTTTAAAGCGTCAGATGTGTCTACTTCTCCCATGGCAAGACCCCTGATTATAAGCGTCGCAGCCTGAGAACCGGTATTGCCTCCTGTCCCCATCAAAAGAGGCATATATGATACAAGGCAAATTATCTCAGAAAGCCTGTTTTCAAAACTGGTGATTATCATGCCTGTAAACACATAGGCAACCATAAGTATCAAAAGCCATGGAAGACGATTTATAGCGTGCTGCCATACCGATACATCCAGATAATCCTTATCTGAATCCTCCCAGTCTATAATACCTGCCATACGTTCTATATCCTCGGTGTTCTCGTCATCTATTACCTCAAGGATATCGTCCATAGTGATGATTCCAACAAGTCTATGTTCATTGTCTACTACGGGGATTGCAAGAAACCCGTATTTTTTAAACTGTTCCGCAACTTCTTCCTGGTCATCATATACGTTTATCCACACATAGTCTGTGTGCATTATGTCTTTTATCTTTACGTTATCATCGGTTACTACCAAAGTGCTCAGAGACACAATACCTATAAGTTTTCTGCCTGTGTCCTTAACGTAACAGGTATATATGGTCTCCGCGTCCATCCCTTCTTTTTTTATATGTGCCATAGCTTCGCTTACCGTCATATCTTTCTGCAGACTTATATAATCCGGTGTCATCAAGCTTCCTGCACAAGTGTCGGGATAATTTAAAAATGTGTTGATGAGTTTTCTCTCATCTTTGGGCGTCTTTTCAAGGATCTTATCTACCAAGTTGGCCGGCAGTTCTTCGAGGACATCTATCTTGTCATCAAAATCCAACTGCTGCACAATATAGCTCAATTCGGCGTCGGTAATGCCGTCAACTATCTTCAGCTGGTCATCCGATGGCAGATATGAAAAGACCTCTACAGAAACGTCTTTCGGAAGCAATCTGTAAATCACTATAGTAGATTCCAAAATATCCGTTTCATTGAGCAGTTCCTCAAACAACTCAGCTATATCAGGATTTTTGTGCTTCAACAATTCGTCTCTGGCTTTAAAATACTTTTTTTCTGAAATATATTTTATAATTTTCTCAAGAGATTCTTCCAAAGCCAGATCGTTTTTTATCATAACTGATTGATCCATTTTTCTCCTCCTTTTCATTCAGCCGAGCTGAACTCTAAAAGCAGGATGGCAGATCTCATGGGAGCTATCAAAAGTTTTTGTTAACAGCTGCAATCATAATGCCCTCATATTACTGCCTTAGGAGCAAAGCCGGCGTTTTTTCTTATAAAATTGTTTTTCCCGTCAGGAACACTATCCATGCGCTTTACTCCTTTCATGAATAATTTATGTCCTTTAAAATTTACATGTCTGCTGGCAGCATCGATGCCCCAGCTTTTATATTATATCGCACATAAACTCCTTTTGGCAAGGCGCAAATTTTCCTACAAAAATATTTAATATATTGTATACACAGTTGTTGACAAGGATTTTCTAAAGTGTTAAATTCTAGTTATGGAATCATATTCAATTTAAGCACCATATACCTATTGGAGAAAAGAAGGAGAATTATTATGGCAGGAATTGTAGAGCAATACATTGAGATTGCAAAAAAAAGGAATCCGGGAGAGCCTGAATTCCACCAGACCGTGGAAGAAGTATTGAATTCCATCGAACCTGTTCTAAAAGCCCATCCTGAATACGTTGAAGCCGGGCTGATAGATAGGCTTATCGAACCTGAAAGAGGCGTAAGCTTCAGAGTTGTATGGGTAGACGACAACGGAAAGGTTCAGGTCAACAGAGGCTACAGATACGAATTTAACAGTGCTCTTGGGCCTTACAAAGGCGGACTTAGATTCGCGCCAAACGTATATCCCGGAATCATTAAATTCCTAGGCTTTGAGCAAACCTTTAAAAACAGTCTTACAGGTCTTCCTATAGGAGGCGGAAAAGGCGGCGCTGATTTTGACCCTACAGGAAAATCAGATGCAGAAGTCATGAGGTTTTGCCAAGCGTTTATGACTGAGCTATACAGACATATCGGGCCAAATACCGATGTACCTGCCGGTGATTTGGGAGTAGGTGCAAGAGAAATCGGCTATCTCTTTGGACAATACAAAAGGATCGTCAACAGATATGAAGGTGTGTTAACCGGAAAAGGATTAAGTTTTGGCGGATTGGCCGGCAGAAACGAAGCAACAGGCTTCGGCATCGTCTTCTTCGCCAGAGAGATGTTAAAGCACTTCGGAGAAGAATTAAAAGGCAAGAAAGTTGCGCTTTCCGGTTTTGGAAATGTTACTTGGGGAACTGCCCGCAAGCTTAACGAACTGGGTGCAAAGGTCATCACCATCTCCGGCCCTGACGGTTACATATTAGATGAAGACGGCGTATCCGGTGAAAAGGTAGACTATCTGGTAGAGCTAAGAGCTTCCGGTAAAAACATCTGTGCGCCATACGCAGAAAAGTTCCCGGGAGCAAAATTCTTCCCTGGCAAGAAGCCTTGGGAAGTAAAGGCTGATCTTTATATCCCTTGTGCTACTCAAAACGAAATACATCTTGAGGACGCTAAGATGATGGTAGCCAACGGATGCAAATATCTTTGCGAAGGCTCCAACATGCCTACTACCAATGAAGCTATCAAGTATCTGATGGATAACGGTGTGATAGTAGGTCCTTCAAAGGCAGCCAATGCCGGCGGAGTGGCATGCTCATGCATAGAAATGGGACAAAACGCCGGTCATACGGTATTCTCTCCTGAGCAGGTATATGAGCAGCTGGAGACTATAATAGTAAACATCCACAAGAACTCTGCAGAAGCCAGCGAGAGATACGGGCTGGGTTACAATTTGGTAGCCGGCGCTAATATCGCAGGTTTTGAAAAAGTAGCGCAGGCCATGATGGCTCAGGGAGTGGTTTAATACATATTTTCAACCAGAGGGTTATTTGCCAAAATGCAAATGCTCTCTGGTTTTTCTTTGGTTTTTTCGTCTGCTTTCTTTGGTATCATTTAATTATATTCGCCAGCCAACGCTAATTGTCTAAATAAAAGGTAATACAAAGTATGCGAAAAGGACAAAAATGTCTGTATCAAAATTAAATAATTATTATAAAAAACTATAAGTGTTTACCACCTTGCTGCACTTGCATGGGTTCGTATGTATTTGTATGAACTTAAATAGGATTTAATCGATTGGAATAAACCTACATTAACTTGAATAAGCTTTAAACGCAAACTCCACAAATTCTCAAAGATTTTGTTATTTTATAGGAGCGCCCCCTATAAATATGCCAAAATAAAGAGGGTTTATAGGAGTAAGGGGCTCGAGGCCTTTGTAAGCTGACACATTGCTATGGATTGCTAATGATTTCTAGTGACACAATTAGACAATATTCGGCATATTCTAACATAATACCTTTAGAATCGACAATTTAACAACTAAGAGAGGTTAACCAACAGCTTTAATATTTATGCGTTTAACTAAATAAAGTCGTACTCCCTTCGCAAAAGTCCTATAAAACTACAAGAAAACAAGCGATTTATAGGAGTGGCTCCTATAAATCATAGAAAAATTGCATTCTTATAGGAACCGGCTCCGGCCTGTTAGGGCAGATTAAAGGCGAGAGTTGATGAACAGTAGGCACGCCAGCCCAAGTTTGAGCCAATAATCGCTTATTCAAGCAAAGAAAACACTTAAATTTAACCGCAAAGAGGATCTGCCTTTGATTATTGATTATTGATATTTTATATCACGATTGCTCATTAAAAGCATATCTTTGCAGTTGAATTTTCGTTATTGTTGCAGCAATGCCATGCACTAATTTGTTTCCAAAACAGGAGGTCATCTCGCAAACATCAAAAATCTCCAACGGTGTCTTTAAGATGTTCGCTTACATCTTTATTATTTGCCCAACGTCAGTCATGTATAAATAAGCGTCTTTTACCTTTTTCCCCGAAGCCGCCTCCAAAGCCTGCCTGTACAAATCTATCTGCATCCTATATCTTTCCTCAGCTCCTTTAGCGCTGCCTGTCTTATAATCCACAAGCACCAGATAATCATCTTCCTCAAAATAACAGTCTATTATGCCCTGTACTATTATCTGCTTACCGTCATATTTCGTCAGCAAGTTGAAAGGTCTTTCACGATAGACAAGCCGGCTGCCTGAGATGCGCTGACCCAGCGAGGATTCGGCAAAGGCCAGCAATCTGGCTCTGTCCACCATGTCGGCCTCCTCCGGGAACAGGATTTCATCAGTCACCAGCTGCTCCATCAATGCCCGGAGATAATCCATTCCCTGGGAACGTGCCCTGCCCACATCCATATGCTCCAGTACAACATGATAGATGCTGCCCCTGGCTGCGCCGGATAATTCTTTTTCTTCGAAAACAGGTTCCTTCAAGCTTTCCAAACCGGAAAGCACTTCTCTATTCCCCGCGTTAAGCTCGCTTACAGAGTATTTAGACTTTAATTTCAGCTCATCTTTGTATGGATACGAAAAACTCATAAGCCTGTCTATCTCAGGTGAAATTTTCTCAGGCGGCAATTTTTCATGAGCTGAATCTATAGCCTGAAGAGTTCTGTCTATGCTGCGCCTGCGGCCCCTGGACATACCGGCCAGAGAGCGGTCATCGATAGATCTTGCAGCCTTCATATCGCCGCATATGACTTTTCCTGTCATGGCAAAATAGCTGCCGTCTTTAGGATTTTCAGACAACACTTTGCTCATTTCCTTCCGGACGTCATTGCACATGCCAAGCAATATCAGCCTGTCCATAGCTCTGGTAAGGGCTACGTAAAGGATTCTTTTTTCCTCTTCAACTTCTTCTCTTCTGAACATATCCTTTATCATGCTTTGCAGCAGCGTAGTCTTATACCAGCGATTTTCCCAATCGACTATAGGAAAGCCTATACCTAAGTCCTTATGGATTACAGGTGCTTTCCCTGATGTGCTGTAAGTGAGCTTGCGGCAGTAGCCTGACAAAAGCACCATCGGAAATTCCAGCCCCTTGGACTTATGTATGGTCATAATCCGCACCAAATCATCCTTCTCTCCCAGCAGCTTGACCTGTCCCATGGAGACTTTATTTTCCTTTATGGCCTCCACATATCTTATAAAGCCATAAAGGCTGCCGCCTCCCGACGTTCTGTATGCCAGCGCCTTGTCCACCAGCGCTCTCAGATTGGCCTGCCTTTGACTGCCGGACGGCATAGCCCCCATAGCAAGATAAAATCCAGTGTCGAGAAGCAGCTTCCATATGAGCTTGTCCAAAGGCATGAGCCGGCTCAGCTGCCGCCAGTCAGAAATTTTCTCAAGCGCGCCTCGACATTTTGCTCTAAGGCTTTCATCTTTGCCGGAAACAGCGTACTTGGAAAAGGCCTCATAATATGAGCCGTATTTGAATTCTATCCTGATTTTGACCATTTCCTCTATAGAAAATCCAAGCATCTCCGATCTCATCAATGTAAGCAGCGGTACGTCTTGCTTAGGATTGTCCATCACATATAAGGCGGAAAGAAATGAATTTATCTCCAGCGTATCGAAAAAGCCGTCGCTGTCATCGATGTAAGCAGGAATATCGTTGTCTGCAAGTATCTTATAAAAGATATCGCCGTAATTTCTTATGCCGCGCATGAGTATGACGATGTCCCGCTTTTCTAAAGGCCGCTTTTCTCCTTTCTTGCTGTCGAATATGGGCTGTCCCAAGTTGTCCCTGATGAGTTTGACGGCGCAAAGCGCCTCTTTTTCAGCTTTGATAAGATTTTTAAGTTCCTCATCTATGTCGGAGTCCTCTTCCCAAGGCACCTGAGCAAGATACAGCTCCGGCGTATGATAAGCTTCGTCTGCGTGAGGATCACCGGCATGAAGGGCTGCATCACGGTCATACCCGTCCATGACTGCAGAGAACACACCGTTTATAAAATCGATGACCGGCCTTTTGCTTCTGAAGTTCTTGTTAAGATCTATCTTCACTGAATCCTTATCAAGCCCGTCGCGGTATCTCATGTACTTGCTCTGAAAAATCTCAGGTTCAGCCAGCCTGAATTTATAGATGCTCTGCTTGATATCTCCTACCATGAACAGATTGTCGTCTCTCTTGATGAGGTCTATCAAAGCTTCCTGAATTACGTTGCTGTCTTGATATTCATCTATAAATATATGTTCAAACCTGTTCCGATAAAATGCCGATGCTTCCTCGTCCTTCAAAATCTCATAAGCATTATGCTCTATATCGCTGAAATCCATCACATTTTTTTCAGCCTTCTTGGCGCTGTACAGCTCATCATATCTGAGAAGCAATTTCTCAAGAAAAATTCCCGATTCATAGGTGGCGGCCATCTCTTGCTTAAGCTGGTCGAAACCACTTGAAAAGTAAACGTCTTTCAGCTCTTTTATCTGCTTTTTTGCAAAATTTCTATTATCCCCTGCGATTTTTTTCAGTCCTTCCGGGTCCTCTCCTCCGGCAAATATCTTGCTGCTCATAGTAGGAAGCTTGAAAGTTTCAATGGCCTTTTTCAGCACGTTATAATCAATCTTTTCCGCTGCTTCCCTGAGCGCGCAAAATTGTTTCCTGTCGTCTCGGCACAGAGCCTCCAAAAGAGGAAGATCGCAAGATTCAGCTAACGCTGAGTTTATATTTATGGCATTTATCCCTCTCTCGATTCTTTCAGCAGCAGCTTCAAACAGCTGATGTCCGGCGTTGCCTTCTTCAAAGCTTCTCCCGTCTTTCAGCTGTTCTACATTTTCATCAAGCCACTTAAAAGGCTCCGGCAAACTCCTCAAGGTGTCATAACACTCCGAAATCATCTTGCGGAATCGGCTTTCATCCCTGTCTCCGCTGTAACTCTTAAGAAATCTAAAGAAATCCGGCTCGGCTTTTTCAAAAAGCTCTTCCAGCAGTTGGTCCATAGCTTCGCCTTTGAGCAAAGATTCCTGAGTGCTGTCACATATTTTAAAATTAGGCTCTACATCGATAATGTAGAAATACCTTCTTATAACCTCCAGCGCAAAAGAGTGAAATGTGCTTATGTTGGCGGTTCCCAAAAGCTCCACCTGCTTCTTCAAAAAAACGCGTTTCTCCAAGCTTTCATCTGCAGCCCAAGTATCATCTCTCCCTTCTGCCTCGTCGAGAATATCAGAAAGGCTCTTGCGGATCTTTTCTTTCATCTCTGACGCAGCAGCGTTGGTAAATGTGACGATCAGCATTCTGTCCACAGAACAGGAATCTTCCAATATCAGCCGCTTTATGCGCTCGACCAGCACAGCTGTCTTGCCGGAACCGGCCGCAGCAGAAACGAGAATGTTTTTTCCTCTCAGTTCTATGGCTTCTTGTTGTTCTTTAGTCCATTTCACAATGTTTCCTCCAAGCCGTTATATCTATTACAGAATAATCTCCAAAATCAATAATATCCCCCAAGCTAAAATCGATAGCATGATGGAACAACGGTCCGTCTACGGTCAACGTATGATATTCTCCGTTCTCTCCGCATACGTCTATGTGGCTTGCCTTCATGACTTTCACCGCCTCTTCATCAAGGATTTTTCCGAGAATATCCTTAGGCAGCAGTTTATTGTTGATCGACTTGATCAAGCACTTATATCCCAGAGAAATTATTTCCCTGACGTTGGCTTCTCTATCAGAGTGCCACAGCGGAAATACAGATTCCAGCCCTGTATTCTCGCAGCGCTTTTCGCTCCATCTTCTGTTCTCTTCTATATCGATATCTCCAAAGCAAGCAAATTCCGCCCCCTGCCTTTTCATCTCTAAAAGAGCTTTTTCCATCTGCAGATGATAATCATCTCCTGCCGAAAAGACAGGGTAAATAGGTATTCTGAGAACCTTTTCATATTCTTCCAGCATCTGACGTGTGGCTCCGTGAAAAAAAGACCTTTCAGATTCTTCATTTACCATGACTATCAATCCTATAGGCATATTGCCCTGTTGTACCATCTTGTGCAATGCCAAAGTGCTGTCTTTGCCGCAGCTATATGACATGACAAATTTTCTTGTGTTCACAATACTATAACTCCCTTCAGCCGGTCACCAGCTGTTCACGATACGATAATCCTGCCTTGATTTAAAGCTTCTTTTCGAGACAGACTAAGTTGACGCCAGCGATGCCGTTAAATTCACACGGAACAATTCCGGCTTCCGTATATCCCAGCTTTTTATATAGGCTTCGGGCCGCACTGTTTCGCTGATTGGTATCCATCCTCAAGTATGCGCAGCCTGACTTTGCAGCATAACTTTCATAAAATCTGACGAATTCCGTGCCGTACCCTCTTCCGGAAACAGCAGGGTCCACCACCAGCGTATGCAATACCATGACCTGATCATCGGGCGCCATGTTGTTCCAGCTGCACTGAGCATAACAAGGCACCTGGTTTTGGTCTATCTTGGCGGCTGCTTTTATCATTCCATCTTCTTCTAAGACAAACAAAGTTCCCGCCCTCAAAGCTTCCAACGCAGTGTTTTCGGTAGGATATACGCCTCGCTGCCAGCCTATGGTTACCCGGCCTTCTTCTTCCTCTGTAAGGATGGCATCGTAAATTCTCACCACCGCCTCAATATCTTCCATTGCTGCTTTTCTTATCATACTGTCTCCTCGTACTGTCTCCTTTTTGGCTGATACCAGCAACATCATAGGCCGTCTCATTTCGTCCGGCATACCCGGCAGTTCCATCATAGCAGCAGGCGGTTGGGGCTCAATCACATGTTGAATAGAAAAGCCTGCTTCAATAAGGCTGTTGATATATGTCGTCAGCGTCCTGTGATATTTTATAACTTTCTCGCCTAAAAACACGGCTTCTCTCTTGCCTTCGTAATAATAATTATCTACGGGAAAGTGCAGAATTTTTCCGTCGTCATCGTAATACCAATCTTGAGTTCCATACGCTGTGAACACCGGATGTTCAGCTGAAAACACCAAGGTTCCTCCGGGCTTCAGCCATGTGATGGCTGTTGATCTCCGACGCTCTCTTCAGCATCTTTTCAGAAATATCGATGCCGCAGACATGAGCAGCCCCCTTTTCTGCCGCATAGCTGCAATGCCACCCATATCCGCACCCCAAGTCGAGAACGCGCTTTCCCTCCAAATCGGGAATCAGTTTTTTTAGCTCATACCATTCCCCTGCGCCTTCTAAGCCTTTTTTAGATCTTTCCATCTGACTGTATTTTTCAAAAAAAATATCATCGTCATATCTATTTTCTTTCATAATCCTGCAATCGCTTTCAACTCTGATTTTGTACTCTGTTTTATTTTTGTACTCTGTTTTATTTTAACATATAGCCTTCGCCGCCCTCAAGGGTTTTAACTCAAGGCCTATCTTTTAATGCAGTCTGCTTTGTGGTATATTAATCTTAAAAGGAGGAGAATCATGAAAAAACCTTTTATGTTGATGATATTAGACGGCTTTGGCATCGCACCGCCAAGCTCCGGCAACGCCATTGCGAAAGCTGTCAAACCGAATTTAGATAAGATCTTTGAAAAATACCCTCATACTTTGCTTTCTGCATCAGGACTGGCAGTAGGTCTTCCTGAAGGTCAGATGGGCAATTCGGAAGTAGGGCATTTAAACATCGGAGCCGGCCGTATAGTATATCAAGAGCTGACCCGTATAAGCAAAGCGATAGAAGATGGGGCATTCTTCGGCAATGCCGCCTTAAATGACGCAATCCGCCATTGCCGGAATACAGGCGGTGCCCTTCACATAATGGGATTGCTTTCAGATGGCGGCGTTCACAGTCACATCGATCACATCAAAGCGGCCATATCCATGGCAGCCTCCAATCGCATATCGCCTATTTACGTTCACTGTTTCATGGACGGCCGAGACGTGCCGCCTACTTCCGGCCTCGGTTACATACAGGAAATGGAAGAATTTCTTTCAAATATACCGGGCGGTTCTATCGGCGTAGTATCCGGCAGGTACTATGCCATGGACAGGGACAAGCGATGGGACCGCGTCAAGCTGGCATATGACGCTCTTGCTTTCGGTCAGGGGCGCAAAGCCCAATCCGGCAGCGAGGCTGTCAAAATGGCTTATGACGCCGGTGAAACTGACGAATTCATCATACCTACAGTCTGCGGCCAGGCGAACGGCGTGCACAACGGCGACAGCATAATATTCTGCAACTTCCGTCCCGACAGAGCCAGGGAAATAACCAGGTGCTTCGTAGATGACAACTTCGACGGTTTTGAACGTCCTGAAAAAATAAAAGACTTGGAATACGTATGCATGACTCAATACGACGCGTCCATGCCCAATGTGAAAGTGGCTTTTCCGCCTGCGGTAATATCTAACACCTTGGGTGAATACCTTTCTTCTTTGGGAAAGAGCCAGCTTCGCATAGCTGAAACAGAAAAATACGCCCATGTCACCTTTTTCTTTAACGGAGGCATAGAAAAGCCTTATCCCCTGGAAGACCGCATACTCGTACCTTCTCCTAAAGTGGCGACATACGATCTTCAGCCTGAAATGAGTGCGTTCCAGGTTACGGAAAAGGTCATAGAAGAAATCAAATCGTCAAAATACGATTGTATAATACTCAATTTCGCCAACGCTGATATGGTGGGCCACACCGGCAAGCTGGACGCAGCTGTAAAGGCTATCGAGGCTGTAGATAAATGCGTTGGAGAAATAGTTCCGGCTGTCCTAAATGCAGGCGGACAGATACTTTTAACGGCAGACCACGGTAACGCAGACGAAATGCTGGATGACCAGGGAAACCCTGTCACATCCCATTCTCTGAATCCAGTTCCACTGGTCCACATATCTTCCTCACCTGCGGCTGCCCTTGCCGAAGGTGGAAAGCTATGCGACATAGCTCCTACCATGCTGAAGCTTATGGGCATAGCTATTCCGCCTGAAATGACAGGAAATCCGCTGGTGTAGATAAACGTTATTTATTCATATCGGCTATTACCGATTCCGCCATTTTAATTCCGTCCACAGCTGCCGATGTTATTCCTCCTGCGTACCCGGCGCCTTCGCCGCATGGATACAGTCCGGCAACCGAAACGCTCTGGCCGTCTTTTCCTCTCAGTATCCTCACCGGAGATGAGCTTCTTGTCTCAACAGCATAAATTTTAGCATCATCTGAATCGAAGCCCTTCAGCTTCCTGCCCAATTCCGGCATGGCCCGGCGAAAGGCTGCCACGGCAAACTCAGGCAGGCAGCCTTCCACCTGGGGCGCCTTTCCGTCCCGCAGGGCGCCCCAGGTGGCGGCCGGCGGCGTGTGCCGCCGGCCGGACGCCAGGTAGGCTTGTCTTTCGTATCTGCGCTGGAACTCAACCCCTGCCAGCACGTCATCGCTGTCAAAATCAGAGGTGCGAACATCGCAAAGCAATGCGCTGTTGGCGAAGCCGCTGTCACGATTGTGAAAACTCATTCCGTTGACCACCACGCCTTCCGGCTCTGATGACGCGTTGATAACTTCTCCTCCCGGACACATGCAAAAGGTATATACACCTCTGCCTGCTACATCGCATACACGACAACCGCCGGCGCTTTCGTCACCTGCAGAAGGATGGCTTGCATGGTCATCGCCGGCACATCTATAGCTGAGCTTATACTCGGCCGGCGGCAGGCCCAGTTGGGACGCCGGCAGGCCGTACTGAGCGATGTCTATCAGTTCCTGTGGATGCTCTATTCTGACTCCTATGGAAAAAGGCTTCTGCTCCATGGCCACACCTTTTTCTTTCAGCATGGCGAAAGTATCTCTTGCGCTGTGGCCAAGCGCCAGGATAGCTCGCCTGCAAGGCAGAAAATATTCATTTTGATCGCAGACAGCTTTTTCCCCGGAAGAGGCCTCGTTTGCAGTGCTGCGGCACATAAGCCCCGCCATTCTGCCGTCCTCTGTAACTATGGCTGACGCTTTTGTCTCGAATCTAATATCTCCGCCCAGCCTTATGATTTCCTGCCTTATATTTTTAACCACGACACGCAAAATATCTGTGCCTACGTGAGGTCTCTGCTTATAGAGGATGTCCTCCGGAGCGTCAAACTGCACCAATTCCGCAAGCACCTTTTTAATTCTGGTATCTTTTATTCCAGTAGTAAGTTTGCCGTCGGAAAACGCTCCGGCTCCCCCTTCTCCGAACTGGACGTTGGATTCCGTCAGAAGCTGGCCGCCCTTCCAGAAATTATCTACATCAGCAGCTCTGCTGTCCACATCGCGCCCTCTTTCGATTACTATAGGCTTCAGGCCTGATTGTGCCAGTATCAAGGATGCGAATATTCCTGCAGGCCCAAAGCCGATCACCACAGGTCTTTCATTATTACGGGCAGCTTCCAACGCGCCTTGAGAAACATGGGGCAGCAAATATTCTTCTCGTGGAGCTTCCTCAAGCTTTAATCTTTTGTCCGCATCAAAGTCTATTGAATATATCCACTTTATATTGGATTTATCGCGGGCGTCTATCGATTCTTTAACTATATGCCATTCCTTTATAAATAAACCCCTGATTCCGATTTTTTTAATTATCTTCTCAGGGATTTTATCCTTTGGCTCATCCAGTCCCAGCTTTATTTGGTGTATCCTATACATCTATATTCCTTCCTCAGCAACGCTCTTAGGCTGCAGCTTTTGAGCGATGGCTCTGCCGGCCTTTATGCCTGTGAGCCACGCATTATGCAGATTAAAGCCTCCGCAAGGGCCATCGTAGTCCAATACTTCCCCTGCAAAATACAGGTCTTTTACAAGAAGAGACTCCATAGTCGATGAGCACACTGAATCAAGCGCCACTCCGCCTTTAGTCACCTGTGCTTCTTTCCAACCCTTAAGTCCTATAGGGGTGAGGGAAAAGTTTCTTATACCGTTGGCTAAGTTCACTATATATGCCGCACTCAATCCTGATGCATGCTTTTTTTCGTCCAGTCCGTTTTTCGCAAGGAGCATATGCGCCAGAGGTTTTTTTACTATAGTTTCCAGCATGTCCGCTGCTGCAGCGCCCTTAAACTGCTGCTTCAATCTCAGGAAGTCCACCAGGCCGGCGGCGTCCCAATCAGGAGCCAGGTTTATGGAAATGCGCAGATAAGCAAAAGCTTCTTTCTTCATGTCTGCTGAAGATGCTGCCGGTAAAGCCGACGACAAATTCATTACACATATGCCTGATATGGAATCCTCTCTAAACTGTATCTCGCCTTTCTCTCTGAATTTTAAATCTCCGTTGTCAAACAACCTGACTTCTCCCTTTGCACGAACGCCTTTCAGACTGCTTATATCCTCTTTTACTTCTATTGCTGTAAGTCCCGGAATCAAAGGGGTGACTTGATGTCCAAAGCTTCTGGCCAAGCTGTATCCGTCTCCGCTGGAACCGTATGCCGCAAAAGATTTTCCTCCTGAGGCTATTAAAAAGCTTCTGCATTTTAAACAACTTTCATAACCGTCTTTTTCCGATATAAAAATGCGAAAGCCTCCCTTCAAGTCGGCTTTCGCGTCTTTCACCCGGCTATTTAAAAGAATCTTGACTCCAAGACCGGCGGCTCTGTCCACCAACGTCTGCGCCACCGCTTCCGCTTCTTCAGAATAAGGATAAATGCGACCTTCATCATCCATTCTCACAGCTATCCCTACTTGGGAAAAGAACCATAAGACGCTTTCCAAGTCGTCACACTTCTCATTAGACAGATTTCCCCTGCCGTTTCCCGACGCCCTAAGTTTTTTTGCAGGCTTTTCCTTTTTTTCCAGAATAACGACAGATAAATCGGGGCTCATCATCTTGACCGTTATCGCCGCAGCCAATCCGGACGGTCCCGCTCCCATTACAGCGACATCATAAAATCTTTCCATACTGATTACTCTTCATCTTTGATTTCTACCTGAGTTATCTCTATATCTTCTCCCGGTTTAGGTGCAAGAGAAGCGTCCAGAAGTTCTTCAGGTGTCTGTTCAATTTCTTTAACTATAGCCTTGGCTTCTTTTACAACCTTTATTGCTTCTTTAGCTGCTTCCTGAGCCTTTTCGGCATCTTCCACTGCCTGTGCCAGCATTTCTTCTTTTGTCTTAAGGAAATCAGATTTAAATACTATAATAGTAGAACCTACCATAAAGGCATTGACACCCTGGGCTAAAATGCATACTCCCACTTGAACGCTTACTGTCATCATCAGTAAATTGTCATTGAAGAACATGTACAAACCGACTATGACATTGAGCATTCCTATCACTAAATATCCATAGAAATATGCGTCTTTTACCTCTCTCTTTTCCAGAGACCTTACCATGTTTCCTACACCTGACACCAATACCCAAAAGCCTAAAACATATGGGACTACAACGTCTGCCGTGAGCTTATTCAAAATTATCAGCACGCCTATAGCAAACATTATCAATCCGTCTATCAAGACCCAAGACTTGTCCCCTTCATCTCCTCTGTAACTATTACACGAAAGGGCTTCTGCTATCCCTGCAACTATGAACAATAAGCCTACTACAAAAGCAAAGGAAATGAAAGTTATTCCCTCGTTGGCTATCATAAAAATTCCGGCGACTATAAGCAATACGCCCATCAACATATTTAAAGTTCTCACAATATTACCTCCAAAACTTGTTTTATTATAACTTGAAACAGCAAAACAAGTCAAGGAATGCTCTTTTCTTTCACAAAAAACACATATAAACAAAAAAAGTTTTTATATTACGATGCAATCAACAATATCGTGTCATCTGTCTATTTTTATGGTATCATGTAATCATCAAGCCAACGAGGTGCTTTTATGTAAAAAGATACTGTCCAAAGATGTGATACAAAAAAAGAGCTTATCGAAGCTTTCTGGAAATTATATGCCGAAAAGCCTGTTGCAAAGATATCTGTCGGCAGTCTTTGTCAACTTGCAGGATACAATAGGACAACTTTTTATAACCGTTTTAAGGACATCTATGATCTGCTGGAGCAGACAAGCGGCGATATATTTCTTACTGTCAGAGACGAGGTTTTATCGGAAAACAATTTTCGCGATATTCTCTCGGGCAACATGATAGAAACGATTTTTCTCAATGGTTTCGTGCGGCAACATGAGCACATTGAGCTTTTGTTCAAAAGGCACGATTACTATATTTTAGGAGAAAAAGTGAAAAAGGAATTTTTATCTTTGTTAAAAAAAGAATTCAGCTCAGAAGATATAGACATGCAAACTATGGAAATTCTGTTAGAATATCAAATTTCCGCAGTTTTGGGAGTAGTAAATTACTGGTGCCAGCAAGGCAAATCCATTTCTGAGCAAGATATCCTAAAAACCATATATGAAATATCCTCGAAAGGTTTTTTGAATTCACTTAGATTTCAGTTAGGAGAGGCTTTAGTATGACTGCTTCCAAAGACAGAGTAATACTGCATTGCGACATGAACGGCTTTTATGCGTCTGTTGAGCTCCTGGAACATCCGGAACTAAAAGATAAACCCATGGCGGTAAGCGGCGACCCCGACAACCGTCACGGCATCATATTGGCCAAAAACCAATTGGCTAAAGAATACGGCGTCGTAACTGCCGAAACCATATGGCAGGCGAAAAAGAAGTGCCCTCAGCTTCAGCTGGTACGTCCTCACATGGCCAAGTACCGATATTACTGCGGTCTCATCAACGCCATATATCAACGTTTTACCGATATGGTTGAGCCTTTCAGCATAGATGAATCATGGCTCGACGTTACAGCCAGCCAGAAATTGTTCGGCAATGGCAAGCAAATAGCCGATACCATAAGGGAGACTGTCAAAGCTGAACTGGGCATGACATTGTCTGCAGGCGTTTCCTTTAATAAGACTTTTGCTAAAATGGGCAGCGAATACAAAAAACCTGATGCAACTACAGAGATTACCAGATCAAACTATAAAGATCTATTGTGGCCTCTTCCTGCCGGAGAGCTATTCGGTGTGGGCAAAGCCACCAGTGAAAAGCTACGCCAAGCCGGCATGCTCACCATAGGCGACATTGCAGCCAGTAAAAAAGAATTGCTCATATCTCTTTTCGGCAAGCAGGGTTCCCTCATGTGGGAGCATGCCAACGGCATTGACGATGACCCTGTCTCATTATATGGTCAGCAAGAGCCTATAAAATCCGTAGGCAACGGCATAACATTCAGGAGAAACCTTATTACCGAAAGCGACATAGCTATAGCCGTCAAGGGGCTTTCTGATACTGTAGCCGGCAGATTACGTCAATATGGTCTCAAAGCATGCGGCATAAAAGTAGATATCAAAGACCCGTACTTCAAAGTCATATCAAGGCAGAAACAACTTGAATCTCCAACCTGGCTTTCAGACGAAATCGCATCTGCAGCTACAGAAATAATAAAATCATCATGGCGTAAGGAAGCTCCTATAAGAATGCTTACCATAACAGGAATAAATTTGACTGACCAAGTCTTTCAAGAGCAGCTTTCTCTGTTCGGAACAGATATAAAAGCTCGAGACAAAGCGGAAAAGATGGAGCTGGCTCTGGATGAAGTGAGAAAAAAATACGGTGTTCATACCATAGGATTCGCTTCCGTAATGTCCAACGATTTGGGAATAGAATTAAAAGACCCGGGCAGCAGTTCTAACAAATCCACTGTTTCCGAAGGTGGACGCAATAAAAAAGCAAAATAAATCAAGTAGAAAATCAGTAGGATAACATGAACGATAATATAAGCTTCAGAAATGGTCCCGTATTAATAATGGAAGGCCACGATTCCGAAAATTATCATATGCATGGCAATACCACAGAGCTCATCTGGGTTTTAGATGGAGAAGCCGGCAAATCCCTTCAATACGCCCTGAGTTAACCGTTGTAGGCGGTAAAGTCGTATACTGCAAGTAGATATTAGTCAAAAATTTTTATACGAAATGATGCTGGTCTGTATGCTGACAAAATTTCTTATTTTTTGTGATTTTGTCAGCAAATTTACATAAAATGGAATTTTGCGAGTAAAACAAGAGGCAAAAATGTAAAAAATCACGAAAATCACAAAAAAAGTCTGCAAATCAGATAATTTTGCAGACTTTTTTTCAAAATTTTCAGGAAAAAGTCAGCCGAGGCTGGCTTTCGACGAATTTCGACATGACTTTCGAGCCTTTTGATGTAAAAAAATCAAAAAATTCTATTTTTTGTCAGCAACCCATTGCGCAAGCAGCGCCTCAGATACTTTTAAACTCCTCCACTATAGGCTGAATATATTTTCTATCAACCATGTCCGTGCCATTTTTAACAGCGTCCAGCAGCTTGACATCATCCTCTGTAGTTTCGACCTCACTCTTGTCCTCCAGCATCTTCATCATCATCTTTATTATGCCTTTGTCCAGTCCCTTAAGAGTAGCCGGGTCAAAGGCTCCGGGACAATAATAGCAGGTCAAGCCTTTGACTTTCTTCTTGTCAAAGTTAATTTGTCGAAGCTGCATTCTGGATTCCTGATTCATGATGTTGATGCCCACTGCGAATATCACGATTTTTTTGTCTCTGAGCTTTCTCATGTTCTTCTTTATCAGATCAAAGCCCATTATTCCTCCGGCGTGTACCCAACCGCCGTATATTATATTATCATATTTTTCAAAATCCTTTTTAGAGAAGTCATCAGCCTGAATTGCCTGGCAATCTAAAGTTTCTGCAATCCATCTGGCGTATTTTTCAGTTGACCCGTTTTTGCTTTTATATATAACTATTGTTCTTTCCATATGTCTCTCATCTGACCCCGATATTTTTATCCGGTACGTTCCTGTGTCGGCCGGTGTTGCCGGTGTGACGGTCGTTCTCTTGTTTCTGTTGTCTTGCCGCCTATATCGGCTTTCCTCTATTTGCTAAGCACATCAATTAGATTGTAAAGTTGTTCGTTAAAGTTTCTCGGCATCTCCAACGCTTCTTTCAAATCATATGCCATTATATGCCCATCGGCTATTCCTATGGCTTTGCTTGTTGATTCTTCAGCAAGCAACTGCACTGCCTTAGCTCCGCATAACGTGGCCAGCATTCTATCATTAAACGTCGGGCTGCCGCCTCTCTGCAGATAAGACAGCACTACCAGTCTGGTCTCTTTTCCTGTCTTTTCTTCTATCATCTTAGTCAATTGACCGGCTGAGGTGGGCGTCCCCTCGGCTTTTATGATTATGCTGTGCAGTTTGCCTCTGTTGCTGCCTTCTATTATCTTTCGGCACACCTTATTTATATCTTCTTCCTCTTCAGGAATCAATGCACATTCCGCACCTCCGGCAAGGGCTGAATAAAGAGCAATGTCTCCGCAATGCCTGCCCATAACTTCTATGACGGTATTTCTATCGTGGGATGAAGATGTGTCCCTTATCTTGCTTATCGCATCCAATACGGTAGTGACCGCCGTATCAAAACCTATAGTAAAGTCCGTATAATTAAGGTCATTGTCTATGGTTCCCGGCAGCCCCATGACTTTGATTCCTCTTTTGTCCAGCTCAAGGCCTCCCCTAAGGGAGCCATCGCCGCCGATAATCACTACGCCTTCGATTCCAAAGGTGTTTAGCATTTCCACCGCTCTGTCAATCCATCTAGGCTCCATAAATCTTTCGCTTCTGGCAGTCTTTAGCACGGTGCCGCCCCTGTGAAGTATGTCTCCTACGGAGCTTCTGTCCATCTGCTTGATTTCTCCGTCCAGTAAGCCTTCATAGCCCCTTTCTATTCCCCAAACTTCCAGACCGGCATCAATACCGCATCTGACTACCGACCTGATAGCGGCATTCATGCCCGGCGAATCTCCTCCGCTGGTCAACACTCCTATTTTATTCATATCTTTCCTCCCGCCTGCTTGCCTATGCCATCTTAACATTTTCATTGCCGAGGATGGCCATCAGCTGTATTCTCAAGGAATCGCTCAATTCTCCCCAAAGATCGCTGTCAGTACGCAAAGTCCTGCCATCAGGCAGATATATGAGTACCTGAACATTTCCATGATGCCTTTGAAGAGCTGTTTTTATCTGTTCCAAAGTTATATTAACATCTGCATTCTTTGATATTCTCAGTTTTATGAGACTGCCCGGTGCCGGAGTCTCTGAACGGTCCGTAATCCTGCCGGATAACGAAGCGTCGGAAGTCAATTCCGTAGAAGAACGAGGCTGTACGGACGCCGACTCGATGGGCTCTATGCTGTCAGCCAGAAGCTTCGGAGCTTCGTCTTCTTTGAAGTTTACAGTACCTCTCACTGCGATTACCGAGTCGCTTCCCAAATACTGTGCCGCTTTCTCATACACATTAGGGAACACTATTACTTCCGATACTCCGTAAAGGTCCTCCAGCGCTAAAAATGCCATCATCTTGTTATTTTTAGTAATGAGCGTCCTTTTGGAAGTTACCATTCCTGCCATTACAGCCTTCATGCCGTCTCTTATTCTGCTGCCTGATCCCATCTCGGCCTCTTCACCGGCATGATTCAGCTCTTCCGAAGTTATGGTGGCCACTTCCTTCATTTTATTCTCATAATTTTTGAGCGGATGGTCTGTGATGTACACTCCCAGCATTTCCTTTTCCATGGCAAGTGAAATGTCTTTAGAGAAAGGCGCCACGTCAGGAAGTCTCTCAGAAATAGCTTCTGCTGCTTCTTCTCCTATGCCTATATCGAACAAAGACAGCTGACCTGCCAGATTCTTCTTGCTGGTGTTTTGTGCCGACTCCACCAAACCCTCGTATACGCTGAGCAGCGCCGCTTTATTTTCGGAAAGACAGCTGCAAGCCCCTGCTTTTATCAAACTTTCTACAGCTTTTTTATTTATTTGGCTTATATCCAGCTGCTCGATAAAAGTAAAAATATCTCGAGGCATGCCTTTTTCTTCTCTTGCCTTTATGATGGCGTCTATGGCATTTTCGCCTACGTTCTTGACTCCCATGAGTCCAAAGCGTATTTTGCCGTCTTCTACGCTGAACTTCTTCATGCTCTTGTTGACGCACGGAGGCAAAACTTCTATACCCATTTCATTGCAGTTTCTGATGTATTTAGGAATTTGGTTAGCGTCTCCCATTACGCTTGTCATCAGCGCTGCCATGAACTCCACAGGATAATGAAGCTTTAGATATCCCGTTTCATAGGCGACTACAGCGTATGCGGCGGCGTGACTTTTGTTAAAAGCGTATTGAGCAAAGCTGACCATATCGTTAAATATTTCTTCGGCAGCGTCTTCCGGAATGCCGTTTCTGACGCAGCCTCTTATCTCCACATTGCCCTCTTCATCCGTCTTGCCGTGGATAAAATATTCCTTTTCCTCCAGCATGACGCTCATCTTCTTCTTGGACATGGCGCGGCGAACCAGGTCGGAACGTCCGTAACTATATCCGCCCAAATCCCTTACTATCTGCATAACTTGTTCCTGATAAACAAGGCAACCGTAAGTAACGTCGAGAATAGGCGCCAGCGATGGGTGTACATACTTGATGTTGCCCGGGTTCTTTTTGTTCTCTATGTACTTTGGTATAGAGTCCATAGGACCCGGTCTATATAAGGATATGCCCGCTACTATATCTTCAAAGCAGGTCGGCTTAAGGTTTTTCATGAACTGGGTCATCCCCTGGCTTTCCAACTGAAAAACGCCTTGAGTGTTGCCCTGCGCTATCATTTCATAAACACCCGGGTCGTCATAACCCATCTTTGAAAAGTCGATAGTAACTCCATGTTTTTCTTCTATCAGCTCCAAAGCGTCCCTTATGACGGTAAGGTTGCGCAGACCTAAAAAGTCCATCTTCAAAAGGCCCAGTTCCTCTATGGTGGTCATGGTAAACTGAGTAGCCGGTCCTTTATCAGAAAGGTATAGCGGTACGTATTCATCTATAGGTTCTTTGGAAATTACCACTCCTGCCGCATGGGTGGAAGCGTGGCGAGGCATCCCCTCCAGAGCTCTTGCCATGTCCAGCACCTGTTTAGCCTTAGGGTTTTCCTCGTACATCTTGGCCAGTTCAGGGTTGGTTTCCAACGCTTTTGAAATGGTCATATGCAGATCAAAGGGAATAGCCTTGGCGATGGCGTCGGTCTCAGCGTAGCTGACATCGAGAGCCCTGCCCACATCTCTGACCGCCTGCTTAGCTTTCATAGTTCCGAAGGTTATGATCTGACATACCCTGTCTTCTCCGTATTTTCTCGTAACATAGTCTATTACCTCCTGCCGCCTCTCATAGCAGAAGTCTATATCTATATCCGGCATGCTTACTCTTTCCGGATTCAAAAATCTTTCGAAGATGAGGTTATATCTTATAGGGTCTATATCAGTTATCTTAAGGCAGTATGCTACTATGGAACCGGCGGCTGAACCTCTGCCGGGTCCCACCATTATGCCGTTTTCTTTAGCATAGTTGATGAAGTCCCACACTATGAGAAAATATTCCACGTATCCCATAGATGATATGGTGTTTATTTCATATTCCAGCCTTTCTTCCAGAGACGGGTCGTGATCTTTTCCATATCTAACTTCAAGTCCCCGGTAGCACAGTTCTCTCAAATATTCTTCATTGGACTTGCCGTCCGGCGCTTTAAATTCCGGCAGATGATACTGACCAAATTGAAACTCCACATTGCAGGCGTCAGCCACCAGCTGGGTATTGTCTATGGCTTCAGGTACGGAAGCGAAAATTTTCCGCATCTCTTCTTCGCTCTTCAGATAAAACTCATCATTAGGGAATCTCATCCTGTTTTCATCATTGATGCTGGTGGCTGTCTGAATGGCCAAAAGGACATCGTGAGCAGCCGCATCTTCCTGCCGTACATAATGCACGTCATTGGTGGCTACCAGCGGCACGTTAAGCTCACTGCTCAGCTTTAGCATATACGGCTTGATTCTGGCCTCTTCTTCCAAGCCCTGGTCCTGAATTTCCAGATAAAAATTCCCGTCGCCGAAGATTTCAAGAAGTTCCGACGCCTCTTTTTTCGCCGCCTCATAATCTCCCATGAGCAACGCATGCTGCACGTTCCCGGCGAGGCAGGCAGAGAGAGCGATGATTCCCTCGCTGTGTTGTCTGAGCGCTTCCTTGTCTATACGAGGTTTATAATAGTAACCTTTTATGTATCCTATGGAAACCAGCTTTATCAAGTTCTTGTAGCCCTTTTCATCTTTGGCTAAAAGGACCAGGTGTCCCTGATACTTATCCTTGTCGGCTTCTTTGTCGGTCAATTTTCTTGCAGCAGTATATACCTCGCAACCGATAATAGGCTTAATACCTTGTTTTTTGCATTCTTTATAAAAATCTATCACGCCGAACATAGCGCCATGGTCCGTAATTGCCAGGCTGCTCATGCCCAGTTCTTTGGCGTGAGATACCAGGTCCTCTATCCTTGACGCTCCGTCCAGCAAACTGTATTCAGTATGAACATGTAAATGTGTAAATGCCATAATTCTCTCCTTTTTGATATTTTATCACAGCCCGGTGCTTTTGCAAAGTGACGTTTGCTTCACATAAGGATTCATATAAAGATTTACAAAATGGTTCTTCTGGGTTAAACTTCTTATCGTACAAGAAAGAAAGGTTATGAAAAATCATGAGAAAAGTTGTAAAGATTTTTGCTATCGCCATAGCGGTGGTTATAGTCATAGTATTAGCCTATGCAGCCTATGTATTTATAGATTATTACAGACTTGAGGACAATATGGAACTCACTCCCGAGGCTTCTTCCGCCGATTTGGGCCAAGTTCCCGTAGGAGAAGAGCTGACAGTCACCTCATGGAATATCGGCTTCGGCGCTTATACAGACCGGTTTTCTTTTTTTATGGACGGAGGGGAATATTCCAGAGGATTCTCTGAAGAGATAGTGTCAGATACGGTCAAGCAGATGGCCTCTGACTTGGCTTCTTTCGATTCTGATTTTTATCTTCTGCAAGAAGTGGATATAGATTCGGACCGTTCGTATCATTTAAACCAATACGACATGATGACGGAGCCTTTTGATGAAATGGACAAGGTGTTCGCGCAAAATTACGATTCGCCTTATTTGTTTTATCCTATTCTGTCGCCTCATGGAAAATCCAAGTCCGGCATAGTAACTCTTTCCGATTACGCCATTTCTTCATCTCTGAGAAGAAGTTTGCCTATTCAAGAGGATTTTGCCAAGCTGCTGGATTTAGACAGATGCTATTCCATTAGCCGTATTCCCACTGACAACGGGAAAGAGTTGGTTTTGATAAACTTTCATCTTTCTGCTTACACCACCGACCCTTCCATAGGCAATCAGCAGCTGACTATGCTTTACGACGACATAATCGAGGAATATGAAAAGGGCAACTATGTGGTATGCGGAGGCGATTTCAACAAGGACCTTTTGGGGAATTCTTCCGACATTTTCGGCGTGTCAGGTGAAGATTACAGCTGGGCAAAAGCCTTCCCTTATGACGATGTCCCTGAAGGCATCACCGTCATAGCTCCTTTTGACGAAAACAATCCTGTACCAAGTTGCCGTAATGCCGACAGGCCGTGGGATCCGGAAACTAATTTTCAGCTTACTGTAGACGGATTTATAATCTCAGACAATATCAAATGCATAAGAAGCGATGCGGTCGATATGCAGTTTGCTTGTTCGGATCATAATCCTGTATATATGAATTTCGTTTTAGAGTAAAACCTCTATATTTTCATCATTAAGTTCGATCAGGACTTCTTTGGTACATTCTAAAAAATCATGGGTCAATTCTTTATTATGTTTTTCTGATATGTACGAATAAAATACCATTCTCTGAGGAAGTTCTTCTGCTGTCTGTTTTTTTACTACTTTTCCGCTTTTTATCAATCCGTTGGCCACTGTTGAGGGGACTATAGCCCAAGTCCCCTTTTTCATTACGAAATGTTCCAACTGGCTTATCAGCTCTATTTTTATATAAGGGTCCTGATTGTTCCCGAAAAAAGCGCCGTGCCAGTCCTCAAAAGTATCAGACCATGGGATATAAACTTCATTTTTTACATCAAGCCTTTTCAATTGAATTAAATCGCCCATCTCATTGTCTGTCTCACATATGAATACCAGTTTTTCAGAAAACATAGGTACATATTTAAGTTTAGGGAAATTTTTTATATTAGAATAAAGAGCTAAATCAATAAATCCGCTCTGAACATTCTCATAAGCTTCCTTAGTATCCATATTCTCGATTTCCAAAACTACATCAGGGCGTCTTGCCATAAATCTTTCATAAACCAAAGTCATTATGAAAGTCCCCACGCTTTCTACAGAAGAGACCCTCAACACCCTCTTATGTCCGCCTATATTAAACATTTTTCTGACTATATCCTGATAGCTTAAGGCCAGTTTATAAAATTCTTCTCCTTCGGGAGTAAGCGTTATTTGTTTTTGCCCCTTTCCTCTCATAAACAGTTGATATCCAAGCTCATTTTCAAGAGTCTTAAGCCTGGTGCTCAAAGATGACTGGCTTATAAAAAGCTTTCCGGCAGCCTTGGATATGTTCATTTCCTCACAAACAGCAATGTAAGCATAAATTTCAGCATTTGTCATTACACTAAACACCTCAGTAATTATTGAATCAATTAAATATTATATATGATAATATTGTATTTTACAATATCAATGGAGACAGATAAAATAAAAACATAAAAGATGTCAGCTTTGTTACATGTTACCTGGTTACAACAGGTTTTACTTTCTAAACCACCAAAAAAGATACCGTTGCTGCAAGAACGGTATCTTTTTATATTAACTCATCATATTCGTTCTTTTTATGCATCTTTCAAATAACTGTAGTAATCTTTATCAAGTATGAGCGCCGAGAAGTTAAACATCTGCGCTACTTTTCTATCCATCTTCCTGACATATTCATCATCTTCCCCAAGCAGCTGACTTCTCTTTCCTTTTTCGCTTATCCAATCTTTATCCTTAAAAACTACAAACCCCTCAGATGGACTGAATATGTCCTTACCCATAAATAATCTTGAATCATATTCGAATCCGAACATGTTTAAAAGAGTAGGTAAAATATCCATATTGCTGCATAATTTATCCACGGTTTCCGGTTCCATGTCCGGGGTCCACAAAAGAAATGCGCTTTCATATATCTCGTACTCTTCATCAACTTTATGTCCTCTGAATTCGCTTATCTGCGATGTTTCAAGCCCGTAAGGATAATGGTCTCCGGCTAATGCTATTACCGTGTTGTCCAGTTCTCCTGCTTCTTCAAGCCTGGAAAGCAAAAGTTCCATGGCTCTGTCCAGCTCTATCTCTCCCGCCATATAAGCTCTGCATGGCGCCGACATATCCATATCTTCTACAAGCTTTTTATTTTTCTTTGCTATATCATTGCCATAAAAATTATAGTTCAGATGTCCGCTAACCGTTAAATAATAGACATGGAAAGGTTGTATTTCTCCGTTTTCATCAGGCGTAAGGAAATCTGATGTAGTCTTATCTATCATTTCCAAGTCAGACTCAGGCCAAGTTTTTTTAAAGGAATATTCTCGCCCCTGACCTTTAAAATCATATCCTAAGTTTGGATGAGATACGTCTCTGTCATAATAATATACACTGTGATCATGATATGCTTTAGTTGCGTATCCAATCTTTGAAAATTGGTTCCCTAAAGTAAACGGAAGATAATTATGGGCCGATTCCTTCATGGACCATACGCCCGGCTTAGGAATTAGGCTCTGCAAATTTACATATTCTCCGTCTAAAGTGCTTACACCCCATATAGGGTTATAAAAATTGGTGAAATTATATCCTTCTGTAAAAAGTTTATATAAAGTCGGCGTATACACCGGATCTATAGCAAAATCGGTAAAGCTTTCCGCTGTAATAAAAATTAAATTTTTACCTTCGAAAATTCCTGTCTTATCATTCTTCTCGGTAGGTTCAACACTTCCAAAATAAAGATGCATTGCTTTTATTGTAGTGTCATCTTCTTCAGACGCTAAATTTTCAAAGTCAAGCCCCTCTATAACATTGTCGCCGGCTTCCGGCTCTACTTCTGATACTACCTCATCATCTACATCCGGTTCAAAATCTGTCGCTAGCTTCCAAAAGTCCACTGCCATAGCTCCCATCAAGCCTGAGCATCTGACAGATGATTGAATCTCGCCTACACCGTAAAGGGCTTGGTATGGAGACTGCGGATCATCGTCCTTTATTGAGCCTACCATAAGACCTATGCCAAATGACAGCACGCACACAAGAGCTGCGATAACCAGTATGATTTTTCTTCTTGAATCGTCTTTTTTCCAACTGTTTCCGGCATCAAAGTTTATTGCGGTCACAGTGGCTGTTATTCCCACTGCAAGTATGGCTAACATCTGGAATTTAACGTTCCAAATTGCGTCAAAAATAGTTCCCATAAACTCAGTTACTTGCGCGCTGTGGAACAAAGAATAAAAAGTGAAGTAGGTTGAGAATATACCGTAATATACTAACTGAGATAAAAAAAGAAGTATGATGATGCCCATCATGACGGCATACAATATTCTGCCTGCCTTGTCCTTGGCTAAGATTCTTATAAAAAACAAAAATGCTGCGACTGAAGCGCACACAGCTACAACTATGATTATTTCCGAGACAATGTGTCTGCTGTCTTCAAAACCTATCGTGAAGCTCCTCAGCAGAGTCTCCATTATTACCAATGCTATAAACGTTTCTACGAATAAAGCAAAATCTAAAACCCTATTCTTCATTTAATGCCCCTTTTATTAATACCCCTTAAACAAAATATAAAATATTTTTATACCAAACTTAATTATACAAAAAAACTTTTTTTAGTCAATACTAATCACCTTTTATATTTATATGTCATAAAATGATATTAGTTCGTGGAGGTAAGCTATGGCATTAGATACTAGAGAACTTTTTGCGCGCCTTATTCAATGTGAAGCAGGGGGAGAAGGCGAATACGGCATGGCTGCAGTTGCTACGGTAGTTATGAACAGGGCCACCGCCACTGAGGGAGAATTTAGCCGCATAGGCAATGGCGGTGATGTGAGAGCCATCATAACACAGCCAGGGCAGTTCACTTGCATGCGTGAATCTGTTGCGGGTTCTTATAACCCTCAAAATGTATACAACATGACTCCTACCGACATTCATTACCAGATAGTAGACTGGGCAATGGCAGGAGGCAGGCTGGTGGGCGTAGACAATTCCCTTTTTTTCTTCAATCCATACAGTGACACATGTCCTACATATTTTCCTACACGTGTTGGAGTTATCCATAATAGGATAGGGAACCATTGCTTCTATGCGCCTACCAGTTATTATGCAAATACTTAAATTTAATTAACAGGAGGTAACTTATGGCACCGTGCTGTAATAACACCGTCACACCTAAGATGATAAAATCCGGTAACGTCTCCGTAGGCGACAGGATACAGTTGGAAGATTTTGCACCAGCGTCGCAAGTAGCTCCGGCAAATGCAGAAGTTTCGTCCGGCATCACTACAGACGACAAGAAAGAATACATACCAGTCCAGTCTTCTGGCATAGAAGGCCAAAATATGCAAGTCCAAAACAGCAATACCGGAATAAGGCGGCAGACAAATCCTCAATGGTCTCAATTTGGTTCCCTTTCATATTCTCAGATGACCAAATATATGAGTAATGTCTCATTGGGCGGGTCTGTTTCAGAGCCATCAATTGTCACACCGCAAGCGCCTATGACGCCTGACGGATATGATGAAGAAATATCTTATGACTCAATCCAGTCACTTAACGGCTTCCTTCGTACCCAAATAGGCAGATACATGCGTATTGAGCAGCTTATCGGCTCCAATACCATACAGGACCGTTTTGGATTTCTGGTAGGCGTCGGAAGCAATTTTATATTATTGCAAGAAATCACCACCGGTAATATCATGGTTCTTGATATTTTCTCCATCAGACTTACTTACATTTATTACTCGCAACCGGTTATACCTGATATATAATAGCTTTTACCGCGCGTGTTGCCTTGGTATATATCCAACCGGCAACACGCGTCTTTTGTTTGATTTTCCGGACGCTATGCCCATGAGGCAGCCACTTTATGTTTTTAATATAAAATTTAATCCTGCAAAGCAGCAAACGTAATTTGCACTCTACTTTGTCTCCTCATCTTTTGGCTCGCCGAAATCTTCGCCGCTTTTAACGGCTGCGTCTTTAGCCAGTTCAGCATAACGTTTAATCTTCAAAGTGCTGGTCTTTTCAAACTGGTCTTCCTTTATCTCAAGCCTTTTTACGGTTTTGTAATTGCTCAGTTTACGGTTGACCTTCTTAATCTGTTCCCATATGATCTTGTAAATCTCATCTTCGCCGAGACCGCTGCCATGAAGTTCTTCTATTTTCTCATAATTTGGAATTACTCTGGCAGTGATGATCAATTCTTTTTCACCGGCCACTTCTTTGCCATATACCATACTTTCAGCTATTTCATCAACTTTTGAAAGCAATGTTTCTATTTCTTCCGGATAAATATTTTTGCCGTTTTGAGTAACTATGACATTTTTGCTTCTTCCTGTTATATAAATAAATCCATCCTCGTCCATATAGCCTATGTCACCGGAATTAAACCAACCATCATGCATTACTGCTGCCGTAGCCTCCGGGTCTTCATAGTATCCCAACATTACTGTCTTGCCTTTTATCCAAATTTCGCCTTCTCCTTTTTCATTTGGATTAGAAATCTTGATCTCATCCCAGATTACAGATTTTCCGGCAGATCCGACTCTTGTATCCCAATCCGGAGTAAGAGCCGCAATCGGAGCAGTCTCCGTAAGTCCGTATCCCTGCAAGAAAGTTATTCCTATATCTTCCAGCCATCTGCCCACTTTTCCGTCTATCGGAGCTGCCGCCGAAACTACTATACGCAGTCTGCCGCCCAGGTTAGCGTAGATATCTTTAAATACTTTTCTCTTGACATCGATTCCGAGATTTTTAAGACCGTTGGTCAAGGAAATCATAGATTTAACAGCAGATGCCTTGCCGCTTTTTTCTATTCCCTGTATTATTTTTTTATACAGTGATTCTATCAGCAGCGGAACCGCTATTATGGCTGTCGGTGACGTTTCTTTTAAATCATTTGCAATATGTTTTAAGCCTTGGCAAACCGCAATGGAGGCTCCTACCGCCATAGGATAAAGGAAGCCTATGGTAGACTCATAAGTATGGTGCAGCGGAAGGACGGAGAATAATCTGTCTTCCGATGTGACTGCTACATATGGTGTTACTGAATTTATATTATATGCCAAATTCGTATTGGAAATCATAACGCCTTTTGCTGCGGAAGTCGTTCCGCTGGTAAATATAAGCACAGCAAAAGCGTCAGGGTCGATTTCTATATCTGTATAATCAGTGCACCCCATATCCATCAGGAATTTGCCCTCTTCCATCACATGGTTAAGGCCTACAAATCTTCCTTCAAGCTTTTCGTTGGAATACATTTCCATGAAGTATTTCACGCCGGGACAATGATTGGCAACTTTTTTTATCTGGTCCTTTTTCCTCGGTGAAAAGATGACTGCCGCTGCGTCAGACCTCTTTATAATGTTTTCAAGCTCGTTATCCGGCAATTCTTTATCAGTAGGTACTGCTATGCCTACGCCTCCCAACATTGCCATATAGGAAACATACCACTGATATGTGGTTTCTCCTATGATAAGAATTTTTTCTCCTTTAAGCTTAAAGGCCCTGGTAAGACCTGTACCCAAGTTTAACACATCTTCTCTAAACTTGCCGTAAGTTATCTCTTCAAAACCTGCTTTTCTGTTGAATTTTTCAATTATAAACGGTCTGTTAGCAAATTCTTTGGTGCTCCTGTCAAAAAACTCTTTTACAGTTTTATACTCAGTTCCCGGATAGCACTCGCCTTTGCCATTCTTTTCATTCTTCTTTCTAAGCCTGTCTAATTCCTCGGGTGTATATTCAATATTTAATTCTTCTATTTCATCTATATCCCTCATTTGATACTTCGGAAGCTTAAAATTCGGGATTTTCTTTAAGATTCTTGCCATATTTAACCCCCATATTTACAAGATGTCTAAATATTATATCACTTCTCACTGCGAAAAAGCAATCTTTTTAATGCTTTCCATTTAAAAGGTGCCAACGGATAAAGATATGAATCACCTGAGAGAGTCTTGGTAGTTGCAAGGAATATAACCGCTACCACCGCTCCTGAAATGAATCCTACGGCTCCAAACAGCCCTGCTCCAAGAATCATAAGCACCCTGGAAAATTTAGTTCCGTAACTTAATTCAATGCTGGGTTGAGTAAAACTGGCCAATGCTACTACCGCCATGCAAAGTATTGTTTGGGGTATGAACCAGCCTGAGTTGACGCTGAATTCTCCCAGTATAAGGGCGCCAATGACAGAAAGAGACATGCCGAGAGATTCAGGTGTATTCAACGATGCTAATTTCAGACCATCTATTGCCACTTCCAACAATATGAATTGTAATAATATTGGTACAGCAAAATCTTCTTCAGGAACGAAAAATTTTAAAATTTCGGGAGTAAATTCCTCATACTCTATTATCAACATATATATAGGTGTAAGGAACAATATGACAAGAAAATTAAAAGTTCTAAGTAATCTAAAATAATTTCCTGTAACTTGAGGGAAATAGTAGTCATCAATGTCTTGTAAAAAATCAAATATACCTACCGGAAGCAACATTACTGTAGGCGAATTGTCTACTATTATAGCTATTTTTCCTTCTGTTATATGGGCTGCTATTATATCGGGTCTCTGAGAATATCTCACTCTCGGGAAAGGATTAAGTTTATTATATGCACCCATGGATTTTAAAAGTCTTTCCAAAAGACTTTGATCTCCCACAGTCAAACTTTCTGCATCAAGATTTTTTATCTCTCTGTCCAGCTTAGCAAGTAAATCTTTATTGACTTTATCTTTCATATAAGCCACCACCACGTCAGTCTTACTGATGGTTCCAACGGGGTAATAAGCCGCTATGAGATTGTTATCTCTGATGCGGCGTCTTATCAAACTGATATTTTCCATCATGTTTTCCGTAAACCCGTCCTTGGCACCACGCAGCGATTTTTCCTTTTCCGGCTCATCTACCGACCTGGAAGGATAATTTCTCATATCCATAAAAAAAAGTTTATTCATACCCTCTACTGTCAAAAGAGTGAGCCCTGAATACATCTTCTGTTCTGCTTGCCGGCAGCAGTCCTCTATCATACTCTTCGACCATTTTGACGCATCTTCTCTGTCTTCCTCCGGTCCCGTCTTAGGGTCTATCACGTTGCTGTCTAAGAATGGAAGTTTTTCTTCTAAAAATTGTTTGCTGTCTTTAATCTCATCCATATCTGCTTTTTTAATACTCAAAAGATAGTTAAGCACAAACTGAGCATTTTGCCCATTGGTCAATCCGTCGGTAAAAAACATAGACGCCTTTCGCCCTCCTATCCTGAACTTTCTTTCCAAGATATCAAAGCTTTCTCCGAGAGGAAGGTCTCTCCTCAAAATTTCCAAATATTTTTCGTACATTTCGTTCCTCCTTTGATATCTTTTATTTTCCCAAAATCTTGATATTTCATACTTTTGCATATATAATACTTTTGCGGATTATAACCAGGAGGTTTTTATAAATGGATTACAATAAACTTGCGGACGTGCTTTTTCCTGATGTGAAAAAAAGTCCTGAGGAATACGAAGCTGTGTTCCCTGCCCGTTCCCTGCCTGAGGGAGCCAAAGTGACAAGGTTAGGTCCAAGCCCGACAGGTTTTATTCACCTCGGTAACCTGTTTGGGGCTTTTGCAGACGAAAGGCTTGCTCATCAATCGGGGGGGATCTTTTTACTGAGAATAGAAGATACTGACGATAAGAGATATGTGGAAGGCGCTGTAGATATAATCATCAATTCTCTGAAATTCTTTGGCATAAACTTTGACGAAGGCGCTACCGAAACCGGCGAGACCGGAGATTACGGCAGCTATGTTCAGAGCAAACGCGGCCCTATATATCAATGCTTTGCAAAAAAGTTAATTGCTGAGGGCAAAGCATATCCTTGTTTTCTTACAGAAGATGAAATCAACCAAATAAGGGCTGAACAGGAAGCTGCAAAACAGACTCCAGGCATATACGGAAAATGGGCTAAAAGCCGCAATCTAACATTGGAAGAAATATCTTCAAAACTGGCTGACGGTCTTCCTTATGTAATAAGACTCAAATCCGATGGAGATATGAGCCTTCCGGAGGATCAAATTCGTAGATTCGAAATAGAAGACGCTATAAGGGGCAAACTAAACATGCCTTATAACGATCAGGATACCGTTCTGCTTAAAGCCAACGGAATACCTACCTATCATTTTGCCCACGTTATAGATGATCATCTTATGAGAACAACTCATGTGGTAAGAGGAGCTGAATGGCTTCCGTCTCTGCCTATACACATAGAACTGTTTGAAAAACTAGGCTGGGAGCCGCCTGTGTACTGCCATACGGCTCAATTGATGAAAATCGGAGAGGACGGTAATAAGCGCAAGCTCTCCAAAAGAAAGGATCCTGAACTTTCTCTGGACTATTATCGCAGACTGGGATATCATCCGGCTGCCGTAAGAGAGTACCTGCTTACTATCCTAAATTCTAACTTTGAAGAATGGCGCCTTGCCAATCCTAATGCTGATATAGATGAATTTGAATTTACCACTGAAAAGATGAGCAATTCCGGGGCTTTGTTTGATCTGAATAAGCTCAACGACGTAAGCAAAGAAGTTCTGCTCCGCATAAAAGCATCTGATTTAGCTTCGTTTCTTGAAAGCTGGGCTGACGAGTTCAAGCCTGAGCTGAAAGAGTCCACTTCTTTCTTCGATGACATGGATTATCTCATGCGCATTTTAGACATAGGGCGAAACGAAACCAAGCCTAGAAAAGATCACATTTATGCCCAACAAATGGTTGAAAACATAAGCTACTTCTTTGACGATATGTTTAAGATCGAGGATGAAATGCCTGCCGAGGCGGCCGGTGATGTCAAAGAAATAATCACCCGGTATCTTGACTCTTATGACCATGCCGATGACCAAGAAACTTGGTTTAACAAGATTCGTAATATAGCTTCCGATATGGGATACGCTACCAAACCTAAAGATTATAAAAAGCACCCTGAAGAATACAAAGGTCACGTGGGCCATGTGAGCACTGTCATAAGGATAGCTCTCATGGGTCGCAGCCAGTCACCTGACGTTTGGGAAATTCAACAGATATTAGGCGAGAAGAGAGTTAAAGAAAGGCTTGAAAAATTTTTGTAATATAAAAAAGCGGGGAGCATATCCCCGCTTCAGACCGTAGACAAACTCCGACCGTCAGTATGCTCAGAGCATATATGATTATTTGATACGGTGTGCGCAATGAGCTGCTGACAAATTTCGAAAAAAAGTAAAAGAAAGCCCCGGACAATCAATCTGTCCGGGGTTTGTCTACGGTCTAAAATCCGCTCGTAATCAAACGAGCGGATTTTTCAAAGTGTAGGTACTACAAGTTTTTAGTTATAGCAATTGCAGAAGATGATAACCAGTAACAAGAAGAAGAATAACAAACTAGTATCTACGCCGTTGTCTCCTAAAAGACCACAATTATTTCCCATATAATTCACCTGCTTCTTTCATATTTTTTTATTATTCAGTTGTAGTATACAATATGATTTTGCAGAGCGATTTGTTACTGGCTTTCGGCAAACTTTTTTATCTCAGTAAGCTTCCATTATCTTGGAATATCTCCTCCGGAAAGCTTCTCATCATATATGGCACGGGAACCTCCAACGAATTTCGGTCTGGTCCTTGCACATGTCAAATGAGCTTCTCCGATGGATTTGACGGAAAGTCTTACAGGTACAGCTACTTTTTTAAGCTGCATACCTATGAAAGTATCGCCGATATCCATTCCTGCATCAGCCTTAATCTCCTCCACGGCTACAGGATTGGCAGCGTTTTTGTAAAATGTAGTGGCAAAGGAGCCCCCTGCTTTAGGTTGAGGTACTACATTCACTATATCGTACCAAGGCGGTAAAGCCTCATTTTCTAGGATTACAGCTCTGTTTAAATGTTCGCAGCACTGAGCAGCAAGATATATACCTCTAGGCGCAAGGACCTCCATTATACCCTCATAAACAGCCTCCGCAGCATTTATATCTGAAGCTTTCCCTATGCGCTGTCCCATAATCTCACTGGAACTGCATCCGACTACCAATATCTGACCGCTATGCAATTTAGCCGTTTCTACCAGCTCCTGACATGCTGTCTTGGCTTGATTCTTTATCTCTTCATAAGAAATGCTCATTTTTTTCGCCTCCTAAGACATCCCGTTTAAATTACGCTATTATAGCTGCCAGCTGTTAAGATAAGCCTCCTGCTCAGGCGTTAAGCTGTCTATCTCTATACCCCATGCAGAAAGTTTCCTGCGCGCTATGACATCGTCAATTTCATCTGAAACGTCTATCACCTTGTTAGCTAATTTTTCATGGTTTTCTTTTATGTAACGTGCCGACATTGCTTGAACTGCAAAGCTCATATCCATAATTTCCGCAGGATGACCGTCAGCTGCAGCTATATTTACCAGTCTGCCTTCGGCGATAACGTTTACCCACTTGCCGTTTGGCAGTTTGTAGCCTGTGATATTATTTCTTGCTTCCTTTTTCTCTACAGCCAATTCTTCCAGAGCTTCCATGTCTATCTCACAGTTAAAATGTCCTGCATTGGCCAGTATGGCTCCGTCCCTCATAGACATCATATGTTCTGTAGTTATGGTCTTACAACATCCCGTAGCAGTAACAAAAATATCTCCGAAATGAGCTGCTTTGGCCATAGGCATTACTGAATACCCATCCATTTTCGCTTCGATTGCCTTAACCGGATCTATCTCGGTTACGATAACCTGGGCTCCGAGGGCTGCCGCTCTCATGGCGATTCCTCTCGAACACCACCCATATCCTACTACGACTACTTTCTTAGCTGCGATTATCAGATTTGTGTTTCTCATAATGCCGTCCCAGGTGGATTGTCCTGTCCCATATCTATTGTCAAACAGATGTTTGCAGTCTGCATCATTTACCGCAACCATAGGGAATTTGAGAACCCCCTGTTTTTCCATCGCCTTAAGACGTATTATTCCTGTAGTGGTCTCTTCACATCCGCCCCACACTTCTTCCATAAGGTCAGGTCTTTTCTCATGAAGGAAGCTGACTAAATCAGCACCATCATCTATTACTATATTAGGTTTATGAGAAAGGCACATTTCTATATGCTTCTCATATTCATCAGCTGTGGCTCCATGATAAGCAAATACTTTCAATCCGTCGTCAGCAAGCGCTGCGGCCACATCATCCTGAGTGCTCAAAACATTGCTGCCGGTAACTGACATGTCAGCTCCTCCTGCCGCCAGCACCAGGCACAAATATGCGGTTTTCGCTTCAAGATGAACTGAAAGAGAAATCTTTACTCCTTCAAAGGGCTTGGTCTCTTTAAATTCTTCTTCAAGACCTCTCAGCAAAGGCATGTTCTCCCTTACCCACTGAATTTTTCTGTGACCTGACGGTGCCAGTGATATGTCTCTTACTTGATAATTCTCCATCTTTAGTTCCTTTCCTCACATTTTGCAGTGATTTTATTCTACCGTGACCGATTTTGCTAGATTTTTAGGTTTATCTATATTGCATTCTCTTTCTCTGGCGACAAAATACGCAAAGAGCTGCAGCGGTACTACCGAAAGAAGGGGAGCTATCTCATCTCTGACTGTCGGAATATATATCATTTCATCGCTTTGTTTGGCTATGGAATCATTTCCTTCCTTGGCGATGGCCAGCACATACGCTCCTCTTGCCTTTATCTCCTGAATGTTGGAAACCATCTTTTCATATAGGAAATCCTGGCATGCCAAGGCAATGACCAATGTTCCCGGTTCCATTAATGCTATCGTGCCGTGTTTCAGTTCCCCGGCTGCAATAGCAAATGAGTTGATATATGAAATTTCCTTAAGCTTGAGAGAGCCTTCATAAGATACTGCCGAATCCAAACCTCTTCCTATGAAAAATACCTGTTCCTTGTTATATAACTGTTTGGATATTTCTTCAATGTGGCCGATATTTTTCAGGAAGCTTTCAAGCTTTGCCGGTATACCCTGCAAGTCTCTGATGAATTGATCATAGAAATTCCTGTCGATGGTTCCCTTTTCCAATCCCATATACAAGGCCAGCATGTACATGCACATAAGCTGCGTAGTATATGCCTTTGTGGACGCCACAGCGATTTCAGGACCTGCCCATGTGTAAAACACATCATCAGATTCTCTGGCCACAGAACTGCCCACTACATTGACAACGCTGAGCACCCTTGCGCCTTTCGCTTTGGCCTCTCTAAGCGCTGCCAGAGTGTCGAGAGTCTCTCCCGATTGGCTTATGGCTATGAACAAGGTATCTTCGTCTATCAGCGGCTCCCTATATCGGAATTCAGAAGCTACATCTACTTCTACCGGTATTTTTACCAATTGCTCTATGATGTACTTTCCTACAAGCCCCGCATGATATGCAGTACCGCAAGCGACTATATAAATCTTTTTAATATTGTCTATCTGTTCTTTTGTCAGAGTTATTCCTTCTAGGTTTATCTTGCCGTTTTCATCGAGCCTTCTGTTCAGAGTATCGGAAAGGCCTTTCGGCTGTTCAAATATTTCTTTGAGCATAAAATGCTCATATCCTTCTTTTTCTGCAGCGTCAGCATCCCATGTAACATGGAAAACATCTCTTTTTACTTGGTTTTTGTTTTCATCGAATATCTTAACTTCATCTGCTGTAACGAGAACTACCTCATTGTTTTCTATAAGATATATTTCTTTTACATATTTGAGCAAGGCCGGTATGTCGGACGCAATGAAATTGCTGCCTTTTCCAAGGCCTGCAATCAGCGGAGCGTCCTTTCTGACAGCTACTATCTTATCCGGCTCTTCCTGCGCTATGGCAGCAATAGCATAAGCGCCTCTCATCTTTGCCAGAGCTTCATATACTGCCTCAAGCAAATCCTTCTTTTCCTTATAGATTACACCTATAAGCTGAGCTATTACTTCGCTGTCCGTTTCAGAACGAAACTTTACATCGTATTTTTCAATCAACTCTTGTCTCAGCTCTTGATAGTTTTCTATTATGCCGTTGTGCACTATCGCTATGGTATTATCCTGATCTACATGAGGATGGGCGTTGATATCAGAAGGAGCTCCGTGAGTAGCCCACCTGGTATGGCCTATACCGATATGGCTTTCCATGTTATCGTCACCGATCAGAGTTTCGAGATTCTCTATTCCTCCCACATGCTTTTTTACTTCCAGCCTTCCATCTCTTATGACAGCTATTCCTGCCGAATCGTATCCTCTGTATTCCAGTCTTTTAAGGCCGTCTATTATAATATCTTTTGCATTGTTTTTTCCGATATATCCTACAATACCACACATATTTCGTTCTCCTACTTTAACTTTCTTTCTATAAGGTCGGCCAACTGTCTGGCCATATCAAAAAGTTCTTTTTCGTCTTCCCCTTCCAGCATGACTCTTACAAGAGGTTCAGTACCAGAAGGTCTTATCAATACTCTGCCGCTGCCATCCATAGTTTTTTCTATCTCTGATATGGCATCAGCGATTTCCGGGTCATTCATATATGTTTTTTTATAGTCATTGTTTATTCTGGCATTTACCAAAACCTGAGGGAAAATTTCTACCTCTGCTGCAAGTTCCGAAGGTTTTTTGCCGCTGTTGAGAACAGCCTTAATAAACTGCAATGATGAGAGTATTCCATCGCCTGTAGTCGTATATTCTCTGAATATTATATGACCCGACTGCTCTCCTCCTATCACGCATCCGGTTTTTAGCATCTGCTCCAATACATATCTGTCTCCTACACCTGTAACGTCCACTTCGATGCCGGATTCTTCCATAGCCTTATGGAACCCTATGTTGCTCATCACTGTGGCGGTTACCTTATTTTGAGCAAGACGCCCTTCCGTCTTCAGCATGCGCGCGCAGATAGCGATTACTCTGTCTCCATCTATTACTTTCCCCTGTTCGTCTGCCACTATGAGTCTGTCTGCGTCTCCATCAAAGGCAAGGCCTATATCTGCTCCTGACATCTTAACGGTTTCAGCCATTCTTTCAGGATGTGTAGAGCCGCATCCATCATTTATATTTACACCATTGGGCTGGTTGCCGATAACTATCACTTCAGCGCCCAGCTCCCGATATATCTTTTCCGCAATTTGAAAGGCAGCTCCGTTGGCACAGTCTAAGACTATCTTTTTTCCTCTTAAGCTGTAATCAACGGTATCTAGCAAATGCTTAACATAAAGCCCCGTAGCGTTTTCTTCTGCCTCTAAGCATTTCCCAATCTTATCACCGGTTATATGGCTGTTAACATTTATACTGCTGATAATTATATCTTCAATCTTTTCTTCCAACAGGTCATCTAATTTATAACCGTTTCCGTTGAAAAATTTTATTCCGTTGTATTCAAAAGTATTATGTGATGCGCTTATAACTATTCCGGCATCAGCATTATAATGTTTTGCCAAGTATGCTACAGCAGGAGTAGGTATAATACCTGCTTTTATCACGTTGCCGCCTACTGCCAGAATACCTGCAGCCAGGGCGTTTTCCAGCATGTCGCCGGAAATCCTGGTATCTTTTCCTATTACTACTATAGGCTTTTCATTTTCTTTTTTCAGTACATATGCTCCAGCTTTTCCCAAGTTAAACGCCAGTTCCGGCGTAAGCTCCTTATTGGCGATTCCTCTAACGCCGTCTGTGCCGAACAATCTTCCCATTATTTCACCTCTTACAATTATTCTATAATGACTTCCGCTGTTGAAGGATTGACCTCTATGATCGATATGTCCTTTTCACAGCTTGCAGAGATTCCCAAAGTATGTGTGCCCGCTTCCAGTCCTTCTGTATTTACCGATAGTATTATATCAGATTTTGACAATCCGTCTAAAACGCTTTCACGTCCCGTCACTGTAACCTCAAAATCTGCATCTTCTATTCTATAGTTCAGTCCCAAGGCTTCCACATCAAAAATTATATCATCATTGGTAAAGTTGAAAGTCCTCGTCGCCATAGCTCTGACTGTAATATTTGCAGTCAGCTCTTGATTATCATCTGACAGCTGTATACCTTCCGGCAAAATAGGCTGAAGGGCAATTGCAGTGGATTCAGTGATACCTTGAAGGTCTATGCTGCTGCAAGTTATACTGTCCACGTCAGCAAGGTCTTCATCGGTGCCCATTATTACTACTGTATTTGGAGTTTCAACTTCTATATCTACTTCTTCTGAATCCTGATTAACCAATGGTACATTCAGCTGTACGGTTTTTTTACTGTATAATACAGCTGTAACTTGCATTTGGCTTCCGCCTTCAATAGTAACGCCTTCAACACGGGTATTATTTTCATCCAGCGGTATCAGCTCAATGCTCATGTCTTTAGGTTGATTGTCTAAGTCTGCTGCGTTTATATATGCCGCAAGTTTTACTATACTGTTCACCTTAGTTTCAGGGCCGGTGACATTTGCACTTTCCTTACCTGCCTCTAATATAACAGCCTCTTTATCGCTGGCCACTTCACCGGAGAAAGATGTTTCAACAGTCTTTTCTTCCGATACCATGTTGTCTACCACTACTGTCACCTTCTCAATGCTGGTTCTCTCTATTTCAACATTTCTCGGTCCCGTAACACTGAGTCGAACAGTATTTTCACCATTATGGAGAGCCTCCAAATCTACTGTAGCCGTAAAGTCGCCCGCCTCCGCTCGTGTAATAGCAGTCCTTTGTCCTGAAATTGTAATATTTACTGTTTCTGCACTGGTGCTGAGAACAGTCAGCCCCTCTGCTTCCAAAGCTTCTTGATTAGTGAAATTTATAGGAACGTTTCTTATTACTGTACTTGAGGTGGGATTAATCTCGCCTAAAACATAAGCCCATAAAACTATTGCCACGATCAGTGCCAATATAATATTAAATTTTTTACTTTTTAGCATTTCTTCCACCCCTCAGCAGCATGTTTATTCTCTCTGTAAAGGTATATTTTCTATCTTCATCGAAGTAAAGTCCAAGCAATGTTTTTTCTATCTTTTTAACGTCCACGAACCTGGTAAGATTTCCATTTTGTGCTATTGAAATTACTCCTGTTTCTTCTGACACTATTATAACCATTGCATCCGAATTTTCCGTAATTCCAATACCTGCTCTATGTCTCGTGCCCAATTCCTTGGACAGCTGCTTGTTCTGTGTAAGTGGCAAAACGCAGCCTGCCGCATACAATCTATCTCCTCTGACGATGAGCGCACCATCATGCAGCGGCGCTCCTTCATAAAAAATATTTCCTATCATTTCAGTAGAGACCGCCGCATCGATTATCGTTCCGGTCTCTACTATATCATTAAGTGTAATCTCGCCTTCTATCACAATTAAAGCGCCGGTTCTTGAAGATGACATATTGTCGATGGCTTCTACCATCTCAAGAACCATGCGCTTAGCTTCTTCTTTATCTACTCCATCCAGCACATTTACAAATCTGCTTCTTCCTAAATGTTCCAGCGCACGACGAAGCTCAGGCTGAAAAATAACCACCAAAGCCACCAGTCCTACGGTCATTACGCCGGATAATATCCAATTCAATGTATACAGATGCAGCAGTCTCGATAAAAGTGTTATGATAACCAGTATCACCAGACCCTTAGCCAGCTGTTCCGCTCTGGTTTCTCTGATGAAGCCCAGCACCTTATATACGATGAAAGCTACTATCAAGATATCCAAAACATCTGTAATTCCAATGCTTGACACAATATTATTAAAAAATGTTTCCATAAACAATCTTTTCCTTTACATTATTCTTTAATATTATACTTTGAAAATGTGTTAGATTCAAGTAGGGAATGTTTATTTAGCTTGTAATTGAGATTCTGTCTTGATATTCCAAGTTTTTTCGCAGCTTCTGATAAATTTCTTGAATTGTGCAAAGCGCTTATTATTATATTTCTCTCATACTCCTTTATTGCCTCATCCAAATTAAAGTCTTCTCCATTGCTCCATCTAATGATATGTTCATCTGCCATTTCTATTCCTTCTACATCAAACTCTTGAAGCAAATAATTAGGCAGATATTTTTTCTTTATTTTTCTTGAAGTTGCTATATTAAAAGCTCCCTCCAGCACGTTTCTCAGTTCTCTCACGTTTCCCGGCCATTCATATCTGGAAAATATTTTTTCTACATCTTCGTCGATACCTATTATAGCTCTGTTCATCCTTTTATTAAAATAGTTGATGTAATAATCAGTCATATAAGAAATGTCTTCTTTTCTTTTCCTCAAAGGGTCTATGTCTATTTCTACAGTACTCAGCCTATAAAACAAGTCCCTCCTGAGCTTTTTATTTTTAATACAGTCCATAGGGTTTTCATTAAGGGCGGAAATAATTCTTACATCTGTTTTTATAGGAGTATTACTGCCTATTCTTGTTACCTCGTTATCCTCAATAGCCCTCAATATTTTAGCTTGAAGAGTTATTTCCATTGAATTTATCTCATCGAGAAACAATGTGCCTCCCTTGGAGATTTCAAACAGTCCCGGCCTGTTCTCTGCTCCGGTATACGCCCCTTTTACTGTGCCAAATATGATGCTTTCCAAAAGAGACTCCGGTATGGCGGCACAATTTTGAGAAACAAATCTATTGTTTCTTCTGCTGCTGAGTCCGTGTATAGATTGCGCCACAAGCTCTTTGCCGACGCCGGTCTCTCCATATATTAAAACGGCCGAATCTGTTTCCGACACCATCCTTATTTTCTGCTTAAGATAAGAAATGCTTTCTGAACATCCTTCTATATCGTCTATGTGGTATCTTATGCCAAAGTCCTTTTTTTCTTTCATATCTATTACTATTTCGTTTCTTTTAAAAGGACCGTCAAGATATCTTATCATGTTGGCCACTCCCACCAGCTTACCGTTTTCTTTTATAGGCATAGTGGTGTTGATGCTGCGCACCACATAGCTGTCATAGGGGAATTCCTGTATTTCGTTTAAGATAGGTTCTTCTGTTTTAATCACACGCATAACCGAGCTGGTCTCTTCCGTGAGGGTTTTAAAAGCTTCCAGCATGTGTTTGCCTACCATGTTTTTAGGTCTATGAGGATTGACATCAGGCCTATAAGTTATAAAGTAGGTTATATACCCCTTGTCATCCGTCAGAATGATCGTATCGACGTGATTATATATATTCAATATCTGCTCTATATACTTTTCGCTCATCTGTATCATCCTTCTTCATTCTTCCCCTTTCTAAAAAATTATAGCATGATTTTAAGTATTATCAAAGTGTTATAAAAAGCGTTATAAGGTGGCTGATATTATGCCACGCCCCACGATTTGACCAAAACATTTT